>Ga0302325_10022524_pt1 | contig 13183 bp, 9 predicted proteins | sample Palsa_T0_2_FD_201948 | JGI IMG/M metagenome (GOLD analysis project Ga0302325, IMG submission 201948) | Peat permafrost microbial communities from Stordalen Mire near Abisko, Sweden - Palsa_T0_2 | ecosystem: Environmental > Terrestrial > Soil > Palsa > Peat permafrost | place: Sweden: Abisko... | reverse complement strand
ATGCGTATTCCGACGATGTGGATGGTCGATTCCAGCGCGATGTGGATGGTCATTCCGGGCATGTGGATAAAGTCGGAGCGCAGCGACGCTGGGATGACAATCATGCCCGATACCTTCGAGATTAATCAAGGGGCACGAGTCATATTCAGCATCATTGTTTCGTTTCCGTTTTTGTCATTGTTTCGTCTCTCAGTTGCTTTTGTGAAACCAGTTCTTCGTGCTTGCTCGTTTTACTCGTCTTTGTGCTTGTCCCGGTTTTTCTCGGAAAAATATCGCGCCAGGATCGCCTGAGAGCGACGATCTCGGACTCGGTCGACCCACAGCATCCCCGGTTTTGTCTTTCTTCGGGACGCATTTCACTTTTCCAAAGTCCGGCCCGGGATAGCCCATAGCTCGGTTTGCTCGAATCTATTCACCTTGTGGGCGACATAGTTCCAGTACTGAGGCGATATCTCCTGTTGGACTTCTTCGAAGAGGTTGGCGAAGTAGTGCAAGCTGCTGATCGGCGTGCCGCGTCCCCCGTTCTCGTTCTGGTGGACCGCGGCGTACTTGCGCAGGGCGCCCAGCAAAATGGCATGCTCAACGTGGAGGAGCGAGACACCGCGATGATGGAGCGTCAGAGCCAGTTTCTCATCGGCGGCCGTAAAACTACTCTGTACGCAGCGGCGTTGGAGAAACCGACGTTTCACTTCCTCCACATAGCGTCGTGATTCGTCACTGGCAGCAGAATCGTACTCGCGCTGATAAGGCCAGAAGCGATCTCTGATCTCGATGACTCCATCTGCTCTCCGGGTGCAGACACCTTGCCGCTCTAGTTCTTCGAGGGCAAGATGCATATCGCTTTCCTTTTTGCCCAGCGCTCGAGCCAACTCTGCCGGTGTAGGCGACAGAGTACCTCGGCCCCGCTCGGCATGTAAGCAGAGCCAGACGAACAGTTTGAAGGTCGCGTCGGAAAGCAGTTCGAGGGCGCAGCCGACTTCCCGGCCGGCGGCAAACCAGCCAGTCGGCTGCTTCAGTTGGAAACGAGTTCCTCCACTCATTGGCCATCCTCCTGGTCGGGCTTGCGACCGAGCGTCTTGCGTATGGACTCGCCCTTGAGTTCGATGCGGTAGGCGTTGTGTAGCAACCGGTCGAGGATGCTGTCGGCAACGGTGGGATCGCCGATCTGTTCGTGCCAATGGGCCACCGGCATCTGTGAGGTCAGAATCATGGAGCGGTGCTGATAGCGGTCGTCACAGACCTCGAGAAAGTCGCGGCGCTCACTGTCCTTCAGGGGCGCCATGGCAAAGTCATCGAGCAACAGCACATCGATCTGCGCCAACCGGAGCAGCATCCGGCCTAGGCTGCCGTCGGTATGGGCTACGGCCAGTTCCCGGAATAACTCGCTGCTTTTCTTGTGCAGAACCGAGAATCCTTCCCGGCATGCTTTCTGCGCCAAGGCACACGCCAGCCAACTCTTGCCGATACCCGTGGGACCGGTGAACACTAGATTGAGTTTCTGGCGTACCCATTCGCTGCTGGCCAGCGTACGCAAGAGCCTGCGATCCAGCTGGCGGGGATGTTGGTAGTTGACATCTTCGATCACGGCGCGTTGTTTCAACTTGGCACAGCGCAGTCGGCGCCCCAGAGCTCGATTCTCTTTCCACAGCCATTGTTGATCGACCAACAGGGCAAAACGTTCTTCGAAACTGAGTTGGTGGGACTCGGTGGTTTCCAGTTGAGCGCGGAAGGCATCGGCCATCCCGTGCATTTTCATGGTGTGTAGTTTCTCGATCGTGGGTTGATTCAACATGTTTGTAGCCTCCTATTGAAATTGGCGTTTATTGCACGAGCTTGGTGGGGGAGTGGTAGTAGTGACCGCCGCGGAGATTTTCATGCCGCGGGCTAGAGCGCTCCGGTTCCTGCGCCAGGGTCGGTTGTCGGTCCAGGCCTCGTTTCAGCATCGACTTCAGGCTGGAAAAGGAACAGGCCTGTCCTTCGAGGGCGCGTCGGCAAGCCGCTTCCAGCCGAGGCTGGGAGTAGGCCTTGGCCAGGCTCTGAATGCCCAGACAGGCGCGATAGCCCATCTCCGGATGCGGTTTGCTGTCCAGGATGGTACGGATGACTTGGGCCGTGGCCTCGCCCACGCTCTCCCCCCAATGAATCAACCGGGAGGGGGTCCACTCCAGATGAGCCTGATGGCTCTTGGGCATGTGCTCGCGCACCGTGCTGTGGTGGTCCGCCGTGAAGTTGCGCACGTGCGACGCCACGCGGTTTCCACCATGGAAGATCTCCACGGTGTGGGCGGTGAACCGTGCTTCGAGCTGTTCCCCGGCCAGCCTATAGGGAACGCTGTAATGATGATGATCGACCTCAACGTGGTAGTCCATGTTCGCGCGCACCGTCTCCCACTCGGCCATGACATAGCGCTCGGCTGGAAGCGGCTGCAACGCGGGTCGATCCAGGGCGGCATAGAGCGAAGCCCGACTCCCTTCCCGCTTGCGGAAAGGACGCTGATTTATGCGCTCCAGAAGTTTCGCGATGGATTGGTTGAGATCAGCGAGAGAGAAGAACTTGTCGTGGCGTAGTACGGCGATGACCCAACGTTCTGACAGGAGCACGGCAGCTTCCGCTTTGGCTTTGTCCCGGGCCTTGTAGGGCCGCGCCGGCATAATGGCAACGCCGTAAAACTGTGCCATCTCCAGGTAGGTGCGATTCAGATCGGGCTCATAGCGGCAGGCACGAGTGACGCCGGTGCGGGGATTGTCCGGTACGATTAACTTACTGGTGCCCTGGAAGAACTCGAAGGCCAGGACGTGACACTCGATCCAGTTGGAAAGGTCCTGGCTGAGTGTGGCTCGCGCAAAGGCGTAGGAACTGGCGCCGAGTACGGCTACGAACAGCGAGGCCGGTTGGGCCGCACCCGTTTCGCGATCGTAAATCGGGATGGTGGTACCGGCCCAATCGACAAACATCTTCTCGCCAGCACGGTGATCCTGGCGTAGAACCACGTCTAGCTTCCGGTGCCATCGTCGGTACAACTCGCAGAAGCGACTGTAGCGATATCCCTCGGGCTGGCTCTGGCGATACTCTTCCCAGAGCAGTTGTAAGGTCACATGCTTGTTGCTTTGCAGCTCGCGATGGATAGCGGCGAAGTCGACGGGCCCCCGGACCGGTGGACTGCAACCCGCCGGGGCAGCGGGGAAAAGCAATTCATTCAGTCGGCGATCGTCACAATCCTGGGGCAGAGGCCAACTCAGACCCGCTGCCGTAGCTCGCTCTAGATAACGATGAACGCTAGATTGGGCGATGGAACAACTACGGGCGATCTCGTTCTGCAGCAGGCCAAGATCGTACCGCAGACGCAAAACTTCTTTGATTTTTCTCATGGACAGAGCCTTCTGGGACATTTGCTTTCTCCTCTAGTCGGAGGAGAAATCCCCATTGGTTGTCCAGCACCGCTTTACGCTCCTACTCAGAAAGCTTGATCCAGAAACGTCAATATCAACCCCGGTTCCACCCCGCCTCTTTCATCGCGGTTCGGAGTATTCACATCCCCCGGAATCTTTATCCACATGCCCGGAATCCTTATCCACATCCGCCCGGAATCTTTATCCACATCGCCCCGGAATCGGTATCCACATGCCCCGGAATACGCATCCAGCCGCGAGGCTGGGTCGAATCGGCGTAGGATTCAGAGACGCTCCTTGTTGATTGGTGATATTAAGATTCAAGATGCTGAACCTTTTCCACGATTTTCAGGTATCGCCGTCATGTCGACGGCAACGACGAGAATCTGATTCATCAGAAGCGGCTTAGAGGCGTTCACGTTGTAACAATTGCTACTAGTCGAACGCGGGTCTGCTTCAAGAATGAAAGCCTCCTAATGGTGTTTGTCATGCATCCCTTGTCTTTTTTGCGGTATTCAGATTCTCACTCGGAGACATATTTCCCTTAATGCGCCTAACCTTGCGGCACACAAGAAACGCTGATTGTCCCTCTAGGGATAAGGCGAGAAAGTCAGCCCCTCAGACTCGGAAGGATTTCCAAACCTAGCCGAACCAGCCGACCCGCGCCGATGTGAGAGTCTACACCGCACCAAGAACGAGACGCACGATCAGTCGACGAGTTATATAATCCGGACGGGCGCTGAAAGCAAATAACTTATGCTATGTGTCCGAGCTGTTCTAGCGCCGTTGTCGTTACGATTCCCGGAATGGCTGTCCTAGTGGTTTTCGACTGCCTTCGACTTTTGACATTTCACACTTCTGTCCAGTCACGAATGTGTCGCGAGTTGCAGTGGAATAATAGGTGGGGTGAACCCTCACGCTGAGACCTTGTTCAGAACAACATATTTTTCTTGCGGCGATAGTCTGCCAGCACAATACGCGCAGAAAACTGATTGCGCTGGGCATCCCCGATGCAGCCGCTTCTCACTAGCCGGTCCCGCACTCGGGACCAACTTCCAGTACAATTTCAGTGCCCTTTTCTGGACGTGAAAGGTGTGTCCCGCCATGATTCAACAGGTCCTCAACAAGCAACTTCTTCAGAATGTCCTCGATAACATGCTGGCGCAGGTGTCGGTCGAGGATGGGCGCCGGGCCATCACCGGCACCCCGATGGACGATATGCGCCCGGCAGAACGGGCGGAGCTTCAGCACAGCATCGAGACTGCTCAAAGACACGCGGCGGAGGGGGAAGAGCAAGCTTCTGACCGCAGGGGCGAGTCCGCCAAGCCGTCCTTGGCGGACCGCAAAACCTACATACCGCGTTCGCCCGAGCTCTCCAACCTTCAGTCCGCTATTGAACAGTACTTCACCGAGAAACGTGCGGAAGTAGTGGAAGAGCCCCAGCGCGATGATCGCCGTGGAGGCTCGGCTCCCGTGGCAGGTTCGCAACTCACCATTTGGCAGGACTATCTGGGAGATCTCCCCTCGGACCGCCGCCTGTTAGGTGCATTCGAGCAAACCGATATCGGGTGGATCAATTCTCTGTTCGCCGAAGGCGTCAGGAAGTTCCGGAGAAAGCACAAGTTTGTCAAGCGCCCGGTGCGGAGGGCTCCCGTTCCGTTTCCCGACGAAAAGGTGCGCATGATCGTCTTTGGTGACTGGGGCAGCGGCATCCCGCGCGCTCAGAAAGTAGCCAAGTATGTACGCCGCGAGCTCGATGACCCCAAGGTGAGAGATTGGCAGAAGCACGTCATCCATCTCGGCGACGTTTACTATTCGGGTTGGGAGTACGAATACAAGAATCGGTTTCTAAACGATTGGCCGGTAAAGCCGGAAGAAAAAAACGAGATCGGTTCGTTCAATTTGAACGGGAACCATGACATGTATTCCGGCGGCTGGGCCTACTACGAGTACTCGCTGGCCGATGAGCGGTTCGCTGCCTTGCAGGGCAAGAGCAGCCTATTCCACCTGGCGAACCACCATTGGCAGCTATTCGGGCTTGATACTTCGCATGACAACGCAGGCCTCAAAGGTGATCAGGCCGAATGGGTCCGCGGTGCGGCGCGCGAGGGCTTGAAGACCATGCTCCTCAGCCACCATCAATATTGCAGCTCGTTTGAGAAAGCGCCCCAAACCGTGATTGATAAGATTCAGCCGGTATTGAACGAACTTGACGTGGCGGCGTGGCTGTGGGGACACGAGCACCGCTGCATGACCTACAAAGACGTTCCCGGGATCAGGTTCCCGCGCTGCCTGGGCCATGGCGGCGTACCTGTCTACCAGAGCCATGACTTGCATGGCCCCACGCCGCCGCCGGGAGAGTGGGAGTACCGCGACTACATTGATGGCGGCGTGGAGCTTTGGGCTAAATTCGGCTTTGTTGTGCTCGATTTCAACTACGACAAAATTTTAGTGCGTTATATCAACGAAGGCGGCGGTGAAGATCGGAAGGAAACCATCCTATGAACCGCGCGCCGGAAAAGCAGGTGGAGTCGCGATGCTTACAATTCAGGACGCCCTGGAAATAGTCAGCAACTGCATACGTAAATTAACGGGAGTGGAAGAAGTCGACACGACGCAACGCCTCTCGGACCTTGGTATTGACAATCGTGTAAAGCGCCAGAGTCTCGCAGAGATGATCGCGGACAATGTCAGTCAGGCCGGGTACGAAATCGCCGCAACCGATCTTGATTTTGATCAGGGTACCACCGTTGGAGACGTTTGTGCTCTGATCGCTATCGCACCTGATGCGCCGCCGCTGGGGACGCCAGTTGCCTCATCGGGCAGTCAACGTCTCGGTGCCAAAAAGAAAGCAAAGGCTGCGAAGAAAGGCCGTGCGATTAAGAAGGTCAGAAAGAGGAAGTCAACGAAGCGATACAAAGGGGGCTGGGCCGGGGGCAGCTCCGGTCCCCGCAAAGGAAACGGTGGTGACGCACCCTCGAAGCGTGCTGGTGGCGAGAAAAGAGATTTGACGAAGAAAGCATTCGGGTACGCTCCGCAAGAAAAGGGTGGCGGTCAACGTCTCGGTGCCAAAAAAAAAGCAAAGGCTGCGAAGAAAGGCCGTGCGATTAAGAAGGTCAGAAAGAGGAAGTCAACGAAGCGATACAAAGGGGGCTGGGCCGGGGGCGGCTCCGGTCCCCGCAAAGGAAACGGTGGTGACGCACCCTCGAAGCGTGCTGGTGGCGCGAAAAGAGATTCGCCGAAGAAAGCATTTGGGTACGCTCCGCGAGAAAAGCGTATTGGCAGTCATGTCGATCTGTCCGTCGGACCCCACGGCCCCAAAGCTCAGCCCGGTTTAGATGAGTTGTCGTCTCCTCCGCCGAGAGGTGAAGCAGAGTCGCCTCAGCAGCCGGCTACCCGGACCGTTGAAGGCACGCCGCAGATGGAAATAAGAAAGGAGATGGTTCCGGCCAAGATCTATCGTTTGGCCGTGTTCGTGGACCAAGGGCCTGCCGCGCAGGGAGCGGATGTGCAGCAGGTTAAGATTGAGATTCCCAAAGACATGCAGCAGATCCCGGTGGATGTGTGGCTGGATTGCTCCAGTCACTTCAGCGTGGACGAAATAGAGGATCCTCCCAGGATCACCGTCAAGACTGCTACCGGCATCAGTGATGAATTGAGTTTCACATTGAACGTGCTAAAGGCTCCCGATGACAGGCCGATGTTTGTCTCTGCATTCTTCCGGTACAACGGACGTCCCTGCGGCAAGATCGCCCGCTATCTGGAGTTGGCGAATGGCAGCTTGCGCTGGAAGGAATTTGTTCAGTCTGGGGAAACGGAGGGCGAGGTAACACTGCCTAACGCTGATGCACTCCCCTCGATTGTGGTAGAAACTCGAGCCAAACCAGCCGAAATCCGCATAGACGTTTTGCAGACTGAATTCAAGGACGGCAGAAACTACACTTTGAAATGTGATACGCCTCAGCAGTCGTGGAAAGGACTCTGGATCCTCCCAGAGGTCACCAAAGTCCTCGTAAATTCATACATGCAGGGGTTCATGGCCAACAAAGGCAAAGCTAGGATTGCCAGCCTGAAAGGCGCAGGGCTGGATTTCTGGGACCTACTTCCCGAAGAGGTCAAAGCTCTGTTATGGAACGCGCTGGAGAAGGGCGTCAGTACTATGTCCGTGATCTCGCAGGAGCCCTACATTCCCTGGGAACTAATGGTGCCGTACCAGAAGGTGCGAAATCCTCGCAAGCCGCTGGGCGTTGAGCTTCAGCTCGGGCGCTGGATCACTGGCGATTATAAGTCGGCTCCCCAACGTATCCCGATGAATAACGCGTACGTTATTTGCCCCAAGACTTCAGGGCTGGCTAGCGCCGGTCAGGAGGTAACGTTCCTGACTCAACTCAAACCGAAATTTGATCCTGTAACACAGGTGACGCCGGCAACATTTGAAGGAGTCGATGAGGGGTTAGCGGGACCCCCGCGCAACGTCATCCACATCATTTGTCACGGCAAGAGTGCAGTGCTACAGACGCTAGAACTGGACAAACCAGACACGCTGGACTGCTCACAGGTGCGCACGCTTGAGGGATTCCAAGCGGCGTTCAAGGACGGCCCGGTTGCCTTCCTCAATGCCTGCCAAGTCGGTGCTCAGGTGCTGACGCTTGACGGGTTAGGCGGCTTTGCCAACTCCTTCATTGATCTCGGCGCTTCCGCGGTGGTTGCTCCGCTGTGGCCGGTACAGGACAAGGCAGCGCTTAATGTGACCAAGACTTTCTATCGCCAGGCGCTCAAGGGTGTGCCATTCGCCAAGATCATGAAGGAGATCCGTACCAAAGCGTACACGCAGGCGATTGACAGCTACGCGGCGTACTGTTTCTACGGAGATCCGATGGCTTCCACGAGCTGAATCTGAGAAAGACTGCTCCGACTGTTAAGCCAAAATCTCGTTCACCCTCTCACGCGCCCCTCCAATGACTGGGCCGTATTGTTTCCTTACAACTGGTTATGCTACGGGGCATTGTAACCTGGACATGGTACACACCAGGATTATATCCATGGGGGCTTTTGATTGGAGTACCAGAAGATCCTGTTCCTGCCAATCAATCCGCCCCAGTAAGTTTCTCTCTTCTGCGGGGCAGTGCAGCGTGCCGGCGACCGGACGGATCACGGAGCCCATCGAGAAGGGTCCAGTCTTAATAATAAACTAGCCCCAAGCCATGCTCGTGATGACGCAGCAGTATTCGATTGACATATCTTTTGTCTTGGTCGAGACGGATCCAGCTGGCGCCTTCTTCCAATTCTCTGGCAACGGAATGGCTGCCGCTAATGGCAGTATCGCGGGAAATTGGACATGCGACACGCTTTCCCACTTGTATGGGTTGGAGCGGCACTTTCTCTGGCACTCTGGATTAAGGCGCCTCATAATTGGCAAAATGGTTTCGTTACCACTGGTAACTTGGCTTGCACAGCGCTGCTCTCGTATCGTAGTTGATGGAGGAAAACACGATATGGCTGTTGGTTACGTGTGCGTGTGCGGTAAGGAAATACGCGTGGATTTCGAATCTATGAGTACGTGTCTGCCACAGGGGTACCAGCACGATTGCGGAAAGGACGAGGAAGAGCATTACTTTCCGGGACCAATCATTGCGGTTTCGGAAGAACGCGACGGCACGTGGGTTATTGTTGCAAAGAGGCGGAGCCGGGAAGTGAGCAACTGACTTCAGCGCCGGTGCTCTGATGTCGCCGACACTACGGTAATCTTGTCCCTCTCAGCCAGCTCTCAGATACTGGGCGAACAATGACCATTAAGAAACCACGATGCATGAAAACGCTTGTTCACTTGTCGAAGGACAAGCAACTTCCGGTTTATGCGGGAGTGCATTTCAAGAATGCCGTGCGCGAGGTAACGGATGGCATGGACCTTTATAGATTTGGGAAGCTAACAGTTCTACTGGAAGGGGTTTATCTGCAGGGCAAGAAGGACGGCGCACGAATTGTCGATGAATCCTTCACTAAGATGATGAAGCATATTCCCCATAACAATCCAGGCCAACCAAAGAAGAAATCACAATAGTCCTCATCTGCTCGGCCGGCGCACGCACGGATACAGCGGAGAGTTGCAATGAAACTCCTGCTATTGACAGAGCTTCCGATCGCGAACTACGCTTGGGACAAATGGCTATGGAGGGGATACTCCTAGGCGGCGGCAAGTCGCTACACCTCTTTTCACACGATTTGGTGTGGGGTTGCCGACACTATGCGAAGGAAGCCCAACAATCACAGCATCCTTACGGAACGTTTCTTGCAAATCTGTCCTGCATTCTTTTTGGGAGTTCCTTCGTGGAGGCGAGGCTCAACCAGCTCTCTGCTGAGATGATAGCTAGTGGGGACGCCCCGAAAGTGCCACTCGCCTTTTGGCGGACTCTTCACGATATACGAAAGACTTTGAAGGTAGAGGACAAGTGGAACCTCATTGCATCGGTTTCAAATGGTATGCTCTGGGATTCCTCAAGGGTGCCGTTTCAGTCCTACGACCAGATCATCAATCTTCGTAATGAACTTGTTCATTACAAAGGTGAATATGCGACGGTGAGTAAGCTCCCCGCTAACAGACTCAAAGCTCTTCTGACCAAGTTCAAGGGACCGGGGTTTTCGATTCCAGGCCGCCCTCCCAAGTGGATATCGCAACTATTGACGGCTAAAAAATTGGGGAGTTGGATTTCAGCGACGATAGACGACTTCGACATGAATTTTGACCACTACCTTACGGGAATGGAAATGACAAAACTAGAGGAGGACATATACAAGCATCTGAATGATGCTCGTCATGACCCATTTCGCATGACGACCTGACTAGCGGGCGGCCGTCCGACTGGTGTGTCGCTTCACTTTTTCGATACTCTCGGAATCTCGTTCGGAAAAGCTTGGAGGAGGGGGAACTGATGGCGAATTAGCGAAACCTCTTAATGTCATCCAGCGGGTGCAAATCCCGCCTGATCAAAGTCGAGCAGACAGGTCAGTAGTGAGTCTTGCCATTCACCGGGCGACTGGTGGGTGCGAAGCGCAGACAACAAGGTAGCAGACCGTGAGGATTCAGCCCCGAAATCTTATCTTGTCGCGAGGCCGACGCGTTTTCCGTAGCGGAAGGCAGTATCTGGCGGCGACCGTTATTGCGAGGTCGCGCCTACTCGCCGGGGTCCCTAGCCCAGGGCATGCTCCACAGGGATGGCCCAGGAACCGAAGAGAGCTCCCCATCTCCTCTCACACCAGGAGGACCGCCTCTGGTAAGGGATCGAGAGGTACGTGCAACCGAGGGTCGACCGGAGGAAGCACGGACGGACGGGAAAGAGCGCTTTTAGAATCCCTCTCTCTCTCCGCGATCAAGTCTTTACTGCAAGAAACTCCGCCGCGCTTTACGCTGAAATACGCGAAACATCCCCATTTTGCGCGATACTTGTTCGACAAACTGGAGAGAACGGAGACTACCTACTAATTCCCAAGCTCGGCCCTTGTTGCGGTCCGAACTCCCGCTGCGGCGAAATTGCTTGATCATGCTTCGCCTCCGGCACCTGGGCACTTTGATGAGAAACGTCATGCCCGAGGGACGCACCAAGCTTCTCGCGGTCGTTGGTGAAGAGTTGCGCATCGTAGGCGCCACGTGAGACAGCAACATAGGCCATGCGATTGTTGAGTAGGTCTTTTGCGCCCAGCTCGGTATCGACGTTGATCAACACGCGATCCGCTGTCTGCCCCTGGCTGGAATGACTGGTGACGGCATAGCCATAATCGAGATGCGGATGAAGCCTAGGATCGAGCTGCAGCTCGCGGCCTGCGTCCATCTCCAGACTGAGCCGCCCGTTGGGATCGATACCTTGGACTGTGCCTAGCTCGCGGTTCGCCGCTTTTAGCTCGCGTGCAGGCGCTGTGAACTGCACACGGTCTCCAACACAGAACGACCTCTCCCCTTCCCGATAGACGGACACGCCCTGCTGACGGCGTGGATCGTAGGTTATCTCTGTGCCGTCCTTCAGCTCGACTGTCAGCCGGTTATTGGGGGCATCGATGCTCTTCACGCGCGCGTATTCGCCTTTTCTAATGCCCGTCTCTTGAGAGCTGCGGCTGTAACGCAGCACATCCCCGACGTCGTAGCGTTCTGCCCAGGTACGATCCGCTCCAGTGAGATCCTGACGGGGCACAAGTATATGGACGCGATGCTCATCGCTTGCGACCACACCCTTCGCCTGCAATTCAGTATGGATCGCCTGATTGATCTCCGCACGAGAGCGGTTGTCAGGCGAGACGACCAGCGTGCCTTCCGGCGACCTCGCATACTCCTTAGCGATTGCCGCAATGCGCTCGTCGTGGCCTTTGACCTCATGGATGCGGCTCTGCCGCTCCAGACCGATGATGGCATCTGTGACCTGGCCGCGCGCAAGCTGTTCAACGGTCTGTTTCAATTCCGGGTCTTTCTGGCGCACGATCTCGTCCAACTTCACCGTCTTCATGCCCGCATCCTGCAGTTGCGCGAAGATGCGGCCAGCTTCGACCGATTCATGCTGCCGGGTGTCGCCCACGAGCAGCACCCGGTCGTTCGCATACAGGCGGTCCACGAACTCATACATTTGTTTGGTAGAAGCAAGCGAGCTCTCGTCCAAGACGTAGAGCCGGTGCTCTCCCGTATCCGCACGCTGGCCTCGGACAAGATGCGCCTGCAAAGTCATGGTCTCGATCCCCGCGTCCCCCAGGGTTTGCGCCGCGCGGGACGTGGGCGCAAAGCCTTCCACCTTGTACCCCGCCCACTCCGCGCCCTCGCGCACCACGGCAAGAGTCGTAGTCTTGCCCGCCCCCGCGATTCCATCCAGACCAACAATCTTCTCGCGCGCGAGAAAAATATCTTCCACTGCCTGGCGCTGCCCGGCATTCAGCGCAGGGTGCCGGTCTGCGGCTTCGACACGAATGTGTGCCGGAACTAGCATCGGATTGTCGTGGCCGCGCCCGTTGCCTTCCTGCATGTGGCCGATGATTTCTCGTTCCATGCGCAGCATCGTGGCGGTTGTGTACTGCTGGCCGGCCCCAACGTGGTCAACGGCAATGAACTCTCCCGTCTGCAATCTGCGCTCGAACTCCCGCCCCACTTGAGCGACCGTGGTCTGTCCCATGCCACGGTTGAGCGCCGCTTCCAGAATGTCGCGCCGGTCCTCGACCGCTGAACGCTCGAAAACATGATCGCGGGCATAGGTCACAGCCTGCTGTGCCGCCCTTTCGGGTTCGTAAGCGTTACCCTGTTTCTGTTGATGCTCTCGCGCCTCAGCTACGATCCGGTCGGCCTGATGTCCGTGCTGCGCCGCCAACTCGCGATGCCGCTGCAAGACTTCTTCCGGCGAGAGCAGCACCTTGCGGTCTCGGGTGCGGTGCGCCGCCACTTGAGCGGCTCTCGCGCCGTCGATCCCCGTTTCCCGGAGATGGTCCTTGATCTGTTCGCGGCGCGGGCTTGAGGTCTCCAGATATTCCTTGGTATAGCTCTTGATCTCCGGCTGCCCATGCTTACCGCGCTCTAGCTCATAGCCTAACTTCTCAAGGCGCACCGCCAGTTCGGAGCGATAGACACTGGTTGCGTAGCGCTGCGAAGCGAATAGCTCCTGCGGCTGCAAGGCCCGTGTCTGTTTCCCGTTTTCAATTCCGTTCTGCGCGGCAATATCCCGCTCGGTGACATTAAAGATTACCGCGTGGGTATGGAGTTGCGGGGCGGCGTAGCCCTCGACCGGACGCGCAGTATCATGCTCGAAAGTAGCGGCGATCAACTTGCC
>Ga0302325_10022522_pt1 | contig 13184 bp, 12 predicted proteins | sample Palsa_T0_2_FD_201948 | JGI IMG/M metagenome (GOLD analysis project Ga0302325, IMG submission 201948) | Peat permafrost microbial communities from Stordalen Mire near Abisko, Sweden - Palsa_T0_2 | ecosystem: Environmental > Terrestrial > Soil > Palsa > Peat permafrost | place: Sweden: Abisko... | reverse complement strand
TGGTCATTATTTTCGTCAAGGTAAAGTAAGCCTCCCATCGAAGATCTGGAAGAAAAAAGCCTCTGCTCGCAAGCAGAGGCTTTTTGGGTTTTGTTCCTGACCCCCAGGGAATAAGCCGCTAGCCCTTCCGTTCCCCTTTCCACTGTTGTTCCTTGTTCTGCGGAGCGCGGTTCATCGCTTCCACCAACAGACGGCGCAGACGATAGCGACTTTCGAGGTCAGTATTCACAATCTCGAATCCCACTTCATTCACCCGCGCGCGGCGCAGCAGCACATGTGCGCGTATCTTCGACCTCACGCCCAGCGAAATCTCCAGCTCGGCTTCGCTGCCAATGCGCAGATTGTCTTCCTTGCTGCCCATGCCCCCGCCCAGGCTCAACTCCCGGATCAAAATCTTTGACTTTCCCCACGAACTGCCGATCGATGCGCTAATCGTGCGCGATAGCACCATCCGCTCATAGCGCCGTTGCCGGACCCACGGGCATGCGGGAGCCGTGTCGAGCGGTGCGATCGCCAGTTCTGCCGGCTCGATGCCGCTTTCGGAAAGAATCTGAGCGCTATAGCGCGGGTCGGTTTTGGAGAGCGACTGCGCCGCCGCAATCCGCAATTCCTTGTGATAAACCCAGCCAAACGTTTTCTTCGCCTCCACAATCTCGCGCAGCAGCGATAAAGCGTCTGTATCCCGCAGCCTTCCCAATGACTCGATGGCCTTCAGTTGTACAAACGGCGAACGCGAAGCCGCTTCCCCCGGCCGGGCCATGGCCAGCAACGGCGGCGCGGCCGTGAGATCGCCGCTCATCCCGATTTCGTCGATGGACCCCGGCAACACCGCCGTATCCAGCACGTCGGCCAGCTCCAGATGCGTCCGCCCACGGTTTGCCGCAGCTCCGTACGCGTTCTGGCGAACCACGATGTCATGATAGAAACGGTTCCACTCCGGCAAACGCGCCGGCAAGAGCTCCAGCAATGTATCCACATCCAGACGGCTCAACAGCCCCACCACCGCCGCGGCCTGTCGTGACTGCCCCTTGCTCAGAATCTCCCGTAGCTGCACCAGAGCCGGACTCCCCATCGCTTTGACCAGATCAACCAATCGGTCGGCCTCATCCCGCCGCATGCAGCGGAAGAACCGGTCGGCCAGATGTTCGGCCCCCGATTGGCAAGTGCGCCGCAACACCACCAGCAGATCCGCAGGCACCGGATCGCAGTGCAATGCTTCCTCAATGAACTCTGGAATCCGGTTCTCCACGCCCACGCGCGGGCGCAAGTCGTTCATCAGTACTGGACGTTGCTCGAGCAGCAACTCCATCCCACTACATACCGCATCCACCGCCTGGTAATTCTTAGACTCGCTGGCCTCCTGGCTCAGGCGCACGAATGCCGCACTCAGCAGGCTTTGCAGCTCAGGATCTTTCTCCACAACTAACTGCTCACTTACTGTGCGGATTGCCTTGCCCATGGCTTCCCCGCCCAGCCGTGCGTAAAGGTCGGCCAGTTGACTCAACCCAATCGCCGTTTTACGCCGCGCTTCCGTTTCTTTCGTGGCCAGGCAACTAGAGTAGTTATTCAGAATATCTGCGGACGCCTGCTGGTCGTCGCGGTCGAGAAGTACTTCCACGAATTGCCGCAGATTTCGCGGGGGCACGCACGGAGCTTCGTTGGACGTCAGTACCGTCTTCTTTCCCGACTCGGGCACTTCCGCCCAGAACATCCGGTCCAGGATGTCGGCGTGCGACTCCACCAGGATGCCGGCCTTGTTCATCTTCTCTTCTTGCAACTTCAGGATCTGGCGCAGTGAATCCATCTGCCGGCTCATATGCTCCATCATCTGATGGACGGCATTCACCTTGACTTCGCCCTTTGAATAGCGCTCCAGGGCGAAGCGGATCGCCATGTGCTCGGCCGCCTTCATCAGCAGCGGCGTGCCTTCTTGTTGTTCTGTGGTCGCCTTGGCCGCCAGACTTCCCAGCAACTGTTGCAGGTTCAACCGCGTGTTCGGGTCGACCTCGACCAGTTCTTTCTGCAACTCTTCGGGACGAACGTTCGGATCCCCCTGCACCTGTCCGAATCGAGTCAGCAGACGGATGGCCTGAACCACCTCGGCCTCTTGCAGCGGTACTACTCCACCTTCCCAGGCTGGCGCCGTCGCCGTCGCCGTACCGGCTCCGGGTCCCGGCCCCGCGACCCAATGGCCGGGCATGTTCGGAACGCTTCCGAACGGAACTGCGCTGCCCTGGCCTCCGCCCGCGTTCGCGCCTTCCGCCGCTGCGATCAATTGCAGCAGCTTCTGCGGATCGTTCAGCCATTGCTTGAATTCCGGCCCCAGGGTTTGCGCCGCGATCTGTGCCGCCACGCTGATTTCCCCGGTCAGCGGGTCGGCCGCCACAAATTTCACTTCATTGATTTTGATCGTGCTCTGGTTGCCCCCGCCGCTGAGAGCTTCTTTGATCTGCTTGGCTACGTCCTGGGCCTTGGACCCAGCCACCGTAAAAGCGCGCACCAGTCGGGTGAAGTCTTCAATGGTCACGTCTTTGGAGAAGTGCAGGCTGGCCAGGCCCGCGGTGCTCAAAAGTTGCCCAAAGCTGCGCTCTACCTGTCCAGCTTCCAGGGGAACTCCATCCAGCAACAACTTGTTGTCGGAAACCCCCAGCAAGAACCCGCCTTCTCCAGCCACGGGCAGTCCGTTCTGCAATTCGTTCCAGGCGGTCTCGAATTGCGCTTCCGTGCGCTTGTGATCGGGGCCGTACATCCGCGCGTACTTGATCAGGATGTTCAGGCTGTGCACGAAGGCGCGCGCCGATGCCGCCCGGTTTGCATGAAATGTCGTCGCGTCGCTGATATGGCACTCCTCAACCCGCAGCTGTGGCTATAGGCAATAAAAGGTTAAATCCAACAGGAAAGCACTGCACGTTACGGAGGTAACGGGAGAATTAGCAACAGGTCAGGACGCTCCGCTGTACCAGTGCCCATCCCAGGGCGATGAAACCACCCCGGCCCGCGCATGCGTCCCAGCACTGGCATTCGCGGCCATCTCCGGCGAGAATAGAGAGTGCAAACCTCGCCGTTTGTCGGAAACCCAGTGCCTTCCTCCACCGCTCGGACAACGCGTACCAGGAAAACCACCGGCCTGCGCTACTGGATGTTGCGGGTCTTAGAGGAGTGCGATCACGTTTCCGCTGATTTCGCTGCCGATCCGGTTCACGACCTGCGCGTCTCACTGCGCCGCTGCCGCTCCCTGGCCGACGGATTGATGGCGCTCGACCCTGACCCCAACTGGAAGGCCATGAAGAAGGCTGGAAAGCGCCTGTTTCAACGGCTGGGTGCCCTGCGCGATATCCAAGTAATGATGGAGTGGGTCGAAAAGCTGGAACCAACTCGTGTGGCCGCCGGCAACTCGCCCGCGCTGCTTTCCTTCGAACAAAATCCTGGGAACATCCATGCCGCAGCTGCGGAAGACCAGAACAACCACTCCGGCGATCCCGCAGCCCACGCCCTGCTCGAAATCCTGACCGCGCGCGAGCGCGAACAGAAGCTCGAAGCCCACGCCGCTCTTGAAGAGTTTGACCGCAAGCAATGGCGCCAGTGGAGCAAATCACTCCCCGCGCGAGCCGCCCGCATCCGCCTGGGCAGCCCGCTGTTCCAGCATCTCGCTCTCGAGCGCTGGACCGAAGCCCGCGAGCTCCACAACCACGCCCTACGCAACCGCTCCCAGGTTGCTTTCCATTCTCTCCGTATCGGACTTAAGCGCTTCCGCTACATCGTCGAGAACTTCCTCCCCGCCGAGCACAAGGCTTGGAGTAACGACCTCAAAGAAATGCAGGATCTGCTCGGCGAAGTCCACGACCTGGACGTGCTCTGGGCCACTGCCGTCTCCTGCCACGTTTTTCCCGAGGAAGACTCCCGTCGACAGTGGCGCGCGCGAATTCTCGATGAACGCACCCAGCGCATCGATCGCTACCGCCAGAAGATGATCGGCCCCGATTCTCTCTGGCAGGTCTGGCGCGCAGTGCTGCCCCAAGGCAGGCAGATTCAAGCCCTCGCTACCCGCCGCATGAAGCTTTGGGCGAGCGGCCTCGATCCCGATTTTCCCCATTCCGAGCGCGTCGCCAGCCTGGCGCTTCAACTCTATGAAGGCCTCCTTGCCTCCGGATGGCAGCCTTCCCTCGACCGCGCCTCTGCCCGCTCCAGCCTTCTCGCCGCTGCTCTCCTGCACGATGTCGGCAAGTCCCAAGGCGAGAAGGGACATCACAAGACTTCCTTTGAAATGATTCGCGCCCACGGCAATCCGTTAGGCTGGAAGGCCGCAGAGCTGGAGCGCGCCGCCATCGTCGCCCGCTTTCATCGCGGGCCGCTCCCCACCCGAAAGCACAAGTCCCTGCGCGATCTTCTCCCCGACGAGCAGAAAGCAACCATCCAGCTCGCCGCCATCCTTCGCCTGGCCAACGCCATGGACGCCAGCCACGACGGCCGCATCCGCCGCATTCAAGTTGGAAATACTGAGATCAAAGCAAAAAACAGTCGCACGCAAGGTGCAAATGGATTTCTGGGCAAGACTTCAGGTCCTGCCTCAAACGAAGCTCTAGTAATCGTCGCCGAAGGCTATTTGCCTCTGGGGACGTCCGCTCAAACCATCGCCACCGAACGCCACCTGCTGGAAACCGTGTTGCACCGCCCTGTCGTAGTCAGATCGATGAAGAACCCGGCATTTCGGCAACCTGGTGTGCAGTTGAGAAGACGTTAAAGTGCCGCCTATTGTGAAAACGCCGCCTTAGCTTCCCTCGAAGAAGTGGGCAATTTTCTTGCCAGCGTCTTCGGTGTAGTAGACCGTCACCTTCGCAGATTTCTCGGTTCCCTTGGCGATGTCCTTGCCTCCGTCTGCTGCGGCATGTCCGGACAGTCGAAATGTGTCTTCCGTGCCGTCCGCCGCCTTGACTGCCAGAGTCTTGCCAGCGCGATCGATATGGGTGATGGTTCCGTCCACTGATTTAATACCATCCTTGCCGACTTTATCGACCTCGACCGCTGTCTTCTCCGTACCCTTGGCGGTGTAGTGCGCCACGACTTCCGTGCCTTCTGTCAGTCCGTGAAAGGCGTCTTTCGTGCCCTTGGCCGTCGCCTCGGTACCGTGGACAGTGGTCTTGTCGACAAACTTGACTGAATGCTCCGCGCCATCTTTGGTCTTGACGACAGCCGTTTTGGTGGCCGAATCCAGTTTGGTGATGGTCCCATGGACCGCACTGACCGCGTCCTGTGCCCAGCCAAACGCACTCAGAAGCAGAAGCACCAGAGATACTCGGATCACGCATTTCATTTTTCCCAGTCTCCTTAAGGGCTTAGTCGAAATTTTCTTTCTTCAGCCCGAAAACACCCTAATCCTAGATCCGCTTTCCGTCAAATCCGCCGGGCACAATCCGCCGGGCACAGCCGCCGCGCACACTCTTGATCGGCGGCCAGAAAGCCCGCCACTGCGGGATGTCTTTGCACCACTCCAGAGCTGCCACAAGCCGCAGCGCGTCTCGAGCCCGCAAGTCGCAGCGATCGACGAGTTGCGCTGCCTTGGTGCACAACCCATTCGATGGCTGGATAACCGACCACTCGTCAGCCAACACATCGGCGACCTGCCGGGCTTTCGCCCAGTCACTGGAGCTGATCCGCACCAACTGCGCGAAAGCGGTGGCGATCTCAACCGGAGTCGCCCACCAGACGACTGCGGATCGGTTTTCTATGAATCTTGTACCTCAGGGCGATGATTTGCCGCTGGAAGCGAATCGGTCACTTCCGCGCGTCCGCTTCTCCGGATACAAATATGCTTGTGCCTATTGCCGGTCAAAGCCCGAAAGCCGCATCCATGATTCACGCCCAACTAGTCGAAAAAGCCGTCCACTGGCTGCGCCGCTACCGCTGCGGAGTAGTGCTCTCCGAGCAAGCCTGCGTCAGCGGCGAAATGCCCGATGCCATCGGCTGGAAGCGCCCCTGCCATTCCGTCCTGGTCGAGTGCAAGGTCACCCGCTCGGACTTCCTCGCCGACCAGGCCAAGCCCTTCCGCCTCAAGCCGGAACTGGGAGTCGGCTGCGAGCGCTTCTATCTGGTTCCCGCTGGACTGGTCGACCGCGAGGAACTGCCTCAGGCTTGGGGATTACTCGAACTCCGTCGCGGCCGAATCGAAACCGCGCATAGCGCAGCGAAGAATCTCCGCACCGCCACCGGCTTCCGCTACGAAATGAATCTGCTGCTCGCCAGCCTGCGCCGCGTCGAGGTCCGCGTCGAACCGCAAAGCATCACCGACTTCCTGAAGTGGAAGAACCGCATGGCCGAATACAACCGCGGCTCCCTCCCCGAGGGGCTAGCTTCCATGGAAGAAGAACTGAACGTGTTTCTGGAACCAGACCCTGACGCCGTAGCGCCGCCGCGGTAATTTGAATGGGCTCGAGCTCAGACGGCCTTCACAACTCCCGCCGCCCCTCCATCGCTTTCAGCATTGTGATTTCATCGGTATATTCGATGTCGCTACCGACCGGGATGCCCATGGCGATGCGCGTCACTTTCACGCCCGCCCGCTTGAGTTGTTGCGAAAGATAAGTGGCCGTGGCCTCGCCTTCCACCGTCGGATTGGTCGCAACGATCACCTCATCCACGTTGCCGGCGTCAACCCGCGTGATGAGATTGGCGATGCGCAACTGCTCCGGTCCCACGCCATGCAGCGGGGAAATCGATCCATGCAGCACGTGGTAAACGCCATTGAAGTGCTTGGTCTTCTCGATAGCGGCAATGTTCGTAGGCTCCTCGACCACGCAGACCAGTCGCTGGTTGCGCGTAAGGCTGGTGCAATAGACGCAGGGGTCGACGTCGGTGATGTTGTTGCACACCGAGCAGAGACGCAGGTTGGCTTTGACATCGCGCACCGCCGCCGCCAGCGCCTCGGCGTCTTCGTCGCTTGCGCGCAGAATGTGGAACGCCAGCCGCTGCGCGCTCTTCGATCCCACGCCCGGCAGCTTCTTCAATTCGTCAATGAGCCGTGACATCGGCTCCGCAAATTTCGACATAAGGATTTGTCTGGTTGAGTCAATGAATCAGAGTCTGAAGTTTACTTCTGGTTTCCAGTTGTTGCGGCTCTCGAGACCGGAAACTGGAAACATGATTGAACACTTAGAGGCCGCCGATGCCCAGCCCGCCCAGCATGCCGCCCACCGTCGACTGCATCGCTCCATCGATTTTCCGAGCGGCTTCGTTGATCGCGGCCAGCACCAAATCCTCGAGCATCTCCACGTCGCCCGTCTTCACCGCTTCAGGATCAATGTGCAGGCTGAGCAGTTGCTTGCGGCCATCCATTTTCACCGTAACCGTGCCCCCGCCCGACGAGGCCTCCACCACGGTCTCCTGCATCTTCTTCTGCAGGGTGTCGTACTGCGACTTCGCCTTCGACATCAGCTCTTGCAGATTGAATCCGCCCATAAACCCCCTGATTCTCAACGCCTTTCTTTGTAATCAATTACCGTCCGAATTTCGGCGCCGAACTTCTCCTGCAGCCGGCGGACGACAGCATCCTGCTCGGCGCGGCTTCGGCCGCCGACTGCCGGGCTCGCGCCATTGGGTTTTCCTGCGCCATTGCGCTTTCCTTCCGCAGCCTTCACCGTCGCTCCCCCGACCACCTTCAGCTTGACAGCCCGGCCTAAAACGCCGCTGGCTGATGCAATCGCCAGCCGCCTGGTATCGGCGCCCACCGACATGTCAACCACGGTTTGCGACTCCGCCACCCTGATCACCACTTCGTTTCCTTCCACCGACCATTCGCCCGCTTCGAGCATGGAGACTAGGACGCGTTGATTGCTATCCGTGAGCGCTTGCAGCACGGTACTCCGCAGCTTCTCAATCGGCGCGCCCGCCAGCGTGGCTGCTGGATAGGATTCTGAAACGTGCGGCGGCATCTGCACCTGCGGTTCAGGTGGCGCCCCGGGTTGAAAGTCCGGTGCGTTTTCGCCAAGATTTGCGAGCGCAGCGGCGCCCATGACTACTCGCGCAGGTGAGCTTCCACCTGCGACGATGCGCGGGCCATTGCCAGGAGCTGCCTCGGAAGCGAATTCCTGCCGGGGTCCGCCTTTGCGGGCGGAATCGGAGTCGAACGGGGAAACATTGGAGCGAGATGGCGCAACCCCCTGCGAACGTCGAGTCTCGGTCGCCCCGCCGGATGCCGAAGCCGGGGTCGAAGGAACGATCGAAGGCCGGGCCGGGTTTCTGGGCGCGCCTGCAACACTCGAAGAGGCGGCCACGTCGCTGAGGAGTTGCTCGATCGGAAGCAGCCGTTGGGCGTGCGCCATCTTGAGCAGTCCAAGTTCCAGGTGGAAGCGCTGCTCCTGCTTGTATCCCAGATCGCCGTGCGTCCGGAGCATGATTTGCAGGTGACGAGTGAGGTCTTCTTCGCCAAATAGGCCCGCAACGCGCTCCACCCGCTCGCGTTCTTCGCTGGACATCTGCAGCAGGGAAGAGTCTTTACCCGCAATCTTGGCGACCGTCGCATTGCGCAGGAAGCGGACCATCTGGCGCGCGAAGTGCGTGGGACTGTGGCCCTCGCTGATGAGGTGGTCCACTTGCCGCAGCACTTCCTCGCTGGTCCCCTGAGCGACCGCCTGCATCACTTCTTCGAGAACGTGCGCCGGAGCTGCGCCAACCAGGTTGCGCACGGAGTTGGCGGTGATCTTTCCGCTGGACGATGCAATCGCCTGATCGAGAATCGACAGCGCGTCGCGCATGGAGCCGTCGCCAGCTTCGGCCAGCAGCGCAAGCGCATCGTCATCGGCTTCGATCTTTTCGCGGCCGACGAGATCGCGCAATTGACTGACAATGTCGTCGAACTTCACGGCGCGGAAACTAAAGTGCTGGCAGCGCGACCGGATGGTCTGCGGAATGTCCTCGGGCTGCGTGGTCGCCAGCATGAAGACGATGTGGTCGGGAGGTTCTTCGAGCGTCTTGAGCAGAGCGTTGAAGGCGGCGTCGGTAATCTGGTGCGCTTCGTCGAGGATATAAATCTTGAAGCGGTCGCGCGCGGGCCGGTAGCGCGCGGCTTCGCGCAGTTCGCGGATTTCATCGATGCCGCGATTGGTGGCAGCGTCGATCTCAATCACGTCGACGGCATTGCCGGCGCGAATCTCTGTGCAGGACTCGCAGATGCCGCAAGGCTCGGCGACCGGCTTGTCGGACGAGCGGCAATTCAAGGCCGCGGCCAGAATGCGCGCCACGGTTGTTTTTCCTATACCGCGATGGCCGCTAAAGATGTAGCCGTGGGCGGTGCGCCCCTGCTCGAGCGCATTTTGCAGAGTGCGTGTGACGTGCTCTTGCCCGATGACCTCGGAGAATTTCTGCGGACGATATTTGCGCGCCAGGACGGTGTAGCTCATGAGCAGGAAGGACGATTATACGTGATCGGAGGGGGGCTCGCGACGCCGTTTGACCCCAGGGTGCTTGCTAAAACCGCCGCGCAAGCGATAGGCTGGTTCGTCAACCGGAGTGCGGGAGAGACCTGGTTCCAGCGGAGTTTGCTGCGGGCCGCATAAGGAGCGTGCTATGCAACTGAAGCTGGCAACACGAACGAAAGATGGAATTCTGGTCGTGGATTGCAATGGCCGGATTGTATTTGGAGAAGAGTCTTCGCTGCTGCGGGATACTGTCAAGAAGGCTATTTCGGAGAATAATCGCATCGTGCTCAATCTGGGCGAGGTGACTTACATCGACTCCGGCGGACTGGGCACGCTGGTGGCGCTGCGCACGACCGCGCAAAACGCGGGCGGCACGATTAAATTAACGAACTTGACCAAGCGTGTGGGCGATTTGCTGCAGGTCACCAAACTGCTCACGGTCTTCGACGTATACGACTCAGAGGCGGAAGCCATCGAATCCTTCCGCAAGGCGGCTTAGCCCGGTCAGCGGTGGCGGGAACCGCGGCGCATGGTCCGCGGTGCATAGGCTGCGGCGCATGAGCGGCGCCGGGAGTTTTCCCGAAATTCTGCTTCGAATGCTTCCTCGCATCGTCTTTCTTCTGTGCCTGCTGGTGAGTGCCAGCGGCTTCGTCTCTCCGCCAGTAGCGCTGGCGATGGGACTGGTATTTGGCTTAGCTTTTCCTCATCCCTATGGCCGCGAAGCGAAGAGGTTCTCCAAATTTCTGCTGCAGGCCTCGGTCGTAGGGCTGGGTTTTGGGATGAACCTGCACGAAGTGTTGCGAACGGGGCGGAGCGGCTTCTTATACACCATGCTGGGCATCAGCTTCGCGCTGCTTGTTGGCATGGGCCTGGGCGCGCTGCTGAGGGTGCAGAGAGTTCCGGCATTTCTCATTTCTACGGGCACGGCGATTTGCGGCGGGAGCGCCATTGCCGCCGTCGGGCCTATCACGGAAGCCAGCGACGAAGAGATGGCCGTGGCGCTGGGAACCGTATTCGTGCTGAATTCCGTTGCGCTGCTGATTTTTCCCGCCATCGGCGCTGCGCTTAAGCTGACGCAATCGCAGTTTGGACTGTGGGCGGCGCTGGCCATTCATGACACCAGTTCGGTGGTGGGGGCGGCGGCAAAGTATGGCGCCGAGGCGCTGGCCATCGCGACCACGGTGAAGCTGGCGCGGGCTTTGTGGATTGTTCCACTTTCGCTGGGGACGGCGGTGGTGCGCGGCGCCAAGGCGAAGATTCAGTGGCCCTGGTTTATTGGCCTGTTTTGCCTGGCGGCGGTTTGTAACACGTATCTGCCGGCTGGGGCGCACGCTTATAGAATCACGGTGCAGGTTGCGAAGATTGGATTGACGGCCACTCTGTTCTTGATCGGCAGCGGCATCTCGGTGGCGACGATCAAGCAGGTGGGGCATCGTCCATTGCTGCAGGGAATCCTTTTATGGTTGCTGGTTTCAGTGGGATCATTGTGGCTGATTCGCATGGGATGGATTCGGCTGTGAAGCAGGGAGGTAAAGACTTGCGAGAGCGAAGAGGGAAGAGGCGTCGGGATGAATCGTCTCCGGACGAGTCCTCTGCAGATTCGTCGAAGACGCGAATTCGCATTGAAGCGGCCATTCGGCGCGTTCCCAAGGGCAAGGTGTCTACCTATGGGGCGGTTGCGCGCGCGGCGGGATTTCCAGGAGCAGCGCGGCAGGTGGCGGGGGTACTCCGTCGCGGATTCGGATTGCCCTGGCAACGCGTGTTAGGGGCGGGCGGAGAGATCAAGCTGCGCGGCGATTCCGCCATCGAACAGCGACTGCGCCTAGAAGCAGAGGGCGTGCGCTTCCGCGGGCGACGCGTGGATATGAGGTTGTGTGAGTTTAAGTTTCGACGCGTGTGAGCGTGTCTGCGCCAATCGATAAGCGAGCCGCGCTTTCCGCACGGCAGGACAAGCAGAGGGCAGCTGTCCCCCATGCTTCATCGAACCGCTAACGACCAACGATTAACGACCGCTCTTGAACTGCTCGTCGATCTCAACCTGATAGCCGGTGACCATCTTATTGGTCTCGTTGGCCATGCCGACGACCGACATCAACTCATTGAACATGGCATCGGTCATGCCCTTCTTCTGCGCCGATACGGTGTGCGAGGCGATGCAGTAACTGCACTGGTTGGTGACACTTACCGCGACATAGATCATCTCTTTGGTCAGCGGGTCAAGCGCGCCAGGAGCCATGATCTGTTTGATGTCTTCCCAGGTGCGTTTCAGCGTGACGGGATCATGCGCGATGGCTTTCCAGAAATTATTGATCCAGTCAGTCTTGCGCGTGGCCATGATGTCGTCGTAAACGGCGCGTACTGCGGGGCTGGCTTCTTTGTATTCGATGAGTCCAAGCGTTGCCATGAATTCGCCAGTTCCTTTCGTTCGATCAATTCGCCACAGAGTCACCGAAACACCGAGAAAGCAAACCCAATTCGAGGTTTCTCTGTGACTCTGTGTCTCTGTGGGGACGCGGTTTGCGGTGTCAAATTCAGCTATATCGGCAGTTCTCCGCTCAACAATTTCTGCAACGCTGCCGCCCGGCAACGCACTCCCAGGTAGAACGTGCCGAACAACGCATACACGGCGCTGACTTGATCGAAGCGCATCTCGTAGATCAGCTTCTTAAAGACGAGCGGATCGTCGGCGAACAGATCGACGCCCCACTCCCAATCGTCGAAACCAATCGAGCCGGTGATGATCTGCTTGACCTCGCCAGCGTAGCGGCGGCCCACCAATCCATGCTCGTTCATCTGGCGGGCGCGCTCTTCGATTGGGAGCGTATACCAGTTCTTGTCTTCACCTCGGAGCCGATTCATGGGATAAAAGCAGATGTAGCGGTTCGGCGGGATCTCGGGGAACAGCCGAGGACGCATCGCCTCTCGATGGCGGTCAAGTTTGCATTCGATCTCCGCCTTCCACTGATCCGAGTGCGGTTGGATGCCCTGCTCTGTCAGTTCTTTGTAAATCTTGACCGTGGAGTCGTAGAGTCCGAGTTCAATGATCGAAAGATAAGACGACGTGGGTTCGAGATAATCGCTCAAGCGCAGGCCGGCCAGCCTAAGTTCCGCCTGGTTGAGGTCGGCGAAGGAGTTGCGGAAGTGCACCAGCAGCAGATCGCCTTTGTGGCCGATCAGCGAAAAAAGCGCGGATTCTCCTCCGGATTTCTTTTCCATTTCGCCCAGTACCGACGCTGCTTCCTCAGTGATCACCGATCGCGTGGCATCAGGCAGCGCCCGCCAGGCCGTCCAACGGAAACGCATCATCTGGTGCAGCACGCTGTAGCCCTCGGTGGTCAGCGGCACGGCAGGAATCTCGGCGGAGGTGGTCTGCGGATGGACAGGGGGATGGGTGCTGGTTGTCCTTGGGTTCTCGGGATGTGTGTTCATGATTTCAGCATCCATTGTACGCAAGACCTGCGGAGCCAGCGAGTCCACGATTTACAATCATTCTGGCCCTCTAGACCGCAGGGCGGGACGTTGCATTCATGCCAAAACCATTCACGCCAAGAGCAACACCGGTCCTGCACAAAACGCTTCGAACATTTTGCGCTGTTTTTCTGTTGGCTGTATCCATGACAGCGCAGAGCAAGCACATATGGGTGCTGCGCGCGCCCGGCGAGATGGTCGAGTACGATTCCGCAACCTTTGCCGTCAAGCAGACGGTGAAGGTTCCGGCAGAAGCCGTGGCGTCGCCGCTGGACTTCTCCGTCAACCATCTCGGGCAGATGCTGT
>Ga0302325_10022520_pt1 | contig 13184 bp, 12 predicted proteins | sample Palsa_T0_2_FD_201948 | JGI IMG/M metagenome (GOLD analysis project Ga0302325, IMG submission 201948) | Peat permafrost microbial communities from Stordalen Mire near Abisko, Sweden - Palsa_T0_2 | ecosystem: Environmental > Terrestrial > Soil > Palsa > Peat permafrost | place: Sweden: Abisko... | reverse complement strand
CTCATCCTGCTGGTCGTCTTCATGCTGCACACCACCACCCCCGCCGCGGCCGCGACCGCCGCCGCGGCCCGGCCCTGCGCCACCTCCGCCACCCAGTGCTGCAAGTGCGCACCCTGCGAGAAGTGCGCCACCTGCCACAAGTGCACGAACTGCCCGGGCCCAGGCGCCCGCTGCAAGTGCGCCGCCTGACCCAGCCACCAGCAGGCACCGGCCCGGACCCGCCAGGGCCCGGGCCGCTGTCTGCCTTATCCCTGCGCTGGCTGGGCCGTGGAGCCAGCGGGCTGAGCGGGTTCCTGGTAGACACCCAGGATGTTCCCGGCCGGATCGCGGAACCTCGCCGTGATCTCGGGCGCGTCACCGCCGATCGGCTGGACGATCTCACCCCCGTGGGCAATGATCGCCTCCACGGCCGCCCCGGCATCATCGACCATTACGTAGACCAGCAGGCCGACCTCCCCGGACGGCGGCCGGCCGGTCACCCAGCTGCCGCTGACCTCGCCGACCGTGTCGTCGAAGGCCAGGTGGCCGTCGCCGCGGCGGCGCGTCTGCCATCCGAAGACCTGCCGGTAGAACTCGGCCGAGCGGTTCACGTCAATGGCCGGGATCTCGAGGTAGCAGATCTTGCCGTTTCCCAGCGTTGGGGCCATCGTGGCGCCTCCAGTTCCCGGTCCGGCCAGCTCCTGGTCCGGCCTGATCCCGATGGTAGGCCCCGGGGCGAGGCACAATGCTCTGTGGGACGGGCGCCATGACCGCCAGCGGGCGGCCTGCGCCCGGTTCACGGTCGGCTCCAGCCGGCCCACGGCCAGCCGACTCGGGAGAGGGACGATTGTGACAGCGCCTGCCCAGGCTTCCGGCCCGCGGCCGGTTCACCGCCGGATCGCCGAGGAGCTCGGCGTGCGCGACGGCCAGGTGACGGCGGCCATCGAGCTGCTCGACGGCGGGGCGACGGTGCCGTTCATCGCCCGCTACCGGAAGGAAGCCACCGGCACCCTCGACGACGAGCAATTGCGCACGCTCGAGGAACGGCTCCGGTACCTGCGCGAGCTCGACGAACGGCGCGGCGCGATCCTGGAGTCGATCCGCTCCCAGGGCAAGCTGGACGAGGCGCTCGAGGCCCAGATCATGGCCGCCGACTCCAAAGCGCGCCTGGAGGACATCTACCTCCCCTACAAGCCGAAGCGGCGGACCAAGGCGCAGATCGCCCGCGAGGCGGGGCTCGAGCCGCTGGCCGATCAGATCCTCGCTGAGCCCGGGCATGATCCGCAGGTGCTGGCGGGCGCCTACGTGAACGCGGAGAAGGGCATGCCGGACGAGGCCGCCGCCCTGGAGGGAGCGCGGGCCATCCTCACCGAGCGCTTCGGCGAGGAGGCCGACCTGATCGGCGCGCTGCGGGAGCGGATGTGGTCGCGAGGCCGCCTTGTCTCCCGGGTGCGCGAGGGCCAGCAGGAGGCTGGCGCCAAGTTCGCGGACTACTTCGACTTCGCGGAGCCCTTCACCCGGCTGCCCTCGCACCGCCTCCTGGCCATGTTCCGCGGTGAGCGGGAAGAGATCCTTGATCTCGAACTGGACCCCGGCGACGCGCCCGCCGGCCAGCCCAGTGACTACGAGTCCCAGATCGCGCAGCATTTCGGCCTCGCCGAGCAGGACCGCCCGGGGGACCGCTGGCTGGCGGAGACGGTGCGCCGGGCCTGGCGGACCCGCATCCTCATCCATCTCGGCGTCGACCTGCGAATGCGGCTGTGGCAGCGGGCCGAGGACGAAGCGGTCGCCGTTTTCGCCGCGAACTTGCGTGACCTGCTGCTGGCCGCGCCCGCTGGGGCCAGGCCGACCATGGGCCTTGACCCCGGTTTCCGCACCGGCGTGAAGGTGGCGGTGGTGGACGCGACCGGCAAGCCGGTCGCCACGGAGACGATCTACCCGCACGAGCTGAGGCGGCGCGCCGCGGGCGGCCCGGGGCCATCGGGATCGCCGGCGCCGCACCAGGCCTGGGAGAAATCGATCGCGATCCTCGCGCGGCTGGCGGCGGCCCACCGGGTGGAGCTGATCGCCATCGGCAACGGCACCGCGTCGCGGGAGACAGACCGTCTGGCCGCGGACCTGATCAAGGCTCATCCGGAGCTGAAGCTGACCAAGGTCGTGGTGTCCGAGGCGGGCGCCTCCGTGTACTCGGCGTCCGCCTACGCCACGCGTGAGCTGCCCGGCATGGACGTATCGCTGCGCGGTGCGGTGTCGATCGCCCGCCGCCTGCAGGATCCGCTGGCCGAGCTGGTCAAGATCGACCCCAAGTCGATCGGCGTGGGCCAGTACCAGCACGATCTTTCCGAGGGCAAGCTGCCCCGCTCGCTGAACGCCGTGGTCGAGGACTGCGTGAACGCCGTGGGCGTGGACGTCAACACGGCCTCCGCGCCGCTGCTGGCCCGCGTGTCCGGGATCGGCGAGGGACTGGCCGGCACCATCGTGGCGCACCGCGACGCGGCCGGGGCGTTCCGCAGCCGCCGGGCACTCAAGGACGTCCCCCGGCTCGGGGCCAAGGCGTTCGAGCAGTGTGCGGGATTCCTGCGCATCCGCGATGGTGACGACCCGCTCGACGCCTCCAGCGTCCATCCCGAAGCGTATCCGGTGGTGAAGCGCATCCTGAAGACCGCGGCGATCACCGCGGGTGAACTGATCGGCAACACGGCCGTGCTGCGATCCGTGCGGCCGCAGGACCTCACGGACGAGCGCTTCGGCCTGCCGACCGTGACCGACATCCTCAAGGAGCTCGAGAAGCCGGGCCGTGACCCGCGTCCCGCCTTCGCGACCGCGGCGTTCGCCGAGGGGGTCGAGACGCTCGAGGACCTCGCGCCCGGCATGGTGCTCGAGGGTGCCGTCAGCAACGTCGCCGCGTTCGGCGCGTTCGTCGACGTCGGCGTGCACCAGGACGGGCTCGTGCACGTCTCGGCGATGTCGCGGGATTTCGTCGCTGACCCGCGCGCGGTGGTGAAGACCGGCGACGTCGTGCGGGTGAAGGTGCTCAGCGTGGACATCCCGCGCAAGCGCATCTCGCTCACCATGCGCCTCGACGACGAGCCCGGCGCTGGCAGCAGCAGCAGCAGCGGTGGCCCGCGGCGGGAGGCGCCTGGCCCGCAGCAGGCGGCGGTCCCGGCGCGGCCTGGAGCCGGCCCCGGCCGGGCCAGCCCCGACCGGGCCAGCCTCGGCCGGGAGAGCGCCGGCGGGCGGAGTGGCGGCCGCGGCCGGGCCCCTGACCGGGACGGCTCCGCCCCCGGCGCCAGCGGGGGAGGCGGCGCGATGGCCGACGCCCTGCGCCGGGCGGGCCTTACCGGCCCGGGACCGAAGTGACCCGCCTCAGGCCGCGCCCGTGCTCAGCGCCTGGAAGGCCTGCTGTGGTCCGTCAGCTGCGTCGTAGTCGAGATCGACGACGACGTCGGTGGCCCCGAGTTCCTGGAGCTGGCGGAGCAGCGGCACGATGTCTTCCGGGGCGTGCGCGTTGATGATGCACCGCCATCCCGTCAGGTCCCGGCCTTCGGCGCCCGCGACCTTGCGGACCAGGGTCATCGCGTCACGCACCAGGGTGACAATGTCGTCGGAGGGCTTGGGCAGGGCCAGCCAGCCGTCACCAGAGATGGCGGCCCGGCGCAGGGCGGCCGGTGACATCCCGCCCACGATGACCGGGATCCGCCGGGCCGGCGTCGGATAGCAGAACGTGCCATCGGGCACCGTGTAGTGCTTCCCGTCGATCGGCCCCGGCTCACCGGTCCAGCACCGGCGCAGGATGGTAATCCATTCGTCGAGACGTTCGCCGCGGCTGGCGAAGGGGACGTCCAGGATGTCGAACTCCTCGGCCATCCAGCCCGCCCCGACCCCCGCCAGCAGGCGTCCGCCGCTGAGCGCATCGATGGACGCCAGCTGCTTGGCCAGCGTCACCGGATTGCGGAGCGCGGCCAGCAGGACACCGACGCCGAACTCCGCCGTGGTGGTCGCCCCGGCCAGGACCGGCAGGCACACCACCGGCTCGTACCACGGATCACGCGGGTCCCAGTAGATAACCCCGTCGTCGGTGAACGGGAACGTGCTGCGGGTCCGGGCTGGCATCACGATGTGATCGCTCAGCCAGAGCGATGAGAAGCCCGCCGCCTCCGCCCGCGCCGCCGGCCGGGCCAGGCCCAGCCGGGTCACGGCCGGCCCGTAGTTGTCGATCTTGGCCCCGAACTTGAGACCTGTCATCCTGGCCGCTCCCATCGTTGGCACACGAGGTCTTTGGTCACAAGTGTGCAATTTGACTTAACGTACTGCCGTCCGGCATACCTGCCAAGATCTTGACGTGGCCGGCCGGCAAGGATGTCGACGGCGCCAGATAGCCCAGCTAGTCATGGCCTGCTGACGAAGAGTCATTCGCGGGCGGCGGCCAGCACGAAGCTTCCGGAGATGCGGGGCGCCGAGGTCTTGACAGGAAAATAGTAAGTATTAGTTAATACACGCACTGAGCTGTTAAGGCTCATTGAGCGTCATCGGTGACCAACCCGACGCCCTCGCACGCCAGGAGGCAGGACATGGCCGACCAACACCGCGCCGTAGCGGAGCCCGCTGTGCCGTCGGGAAGCGGGGAACGGCTCGGGCGCCCCAGCCTGGGCAGCATCGAGGCATCGGGGCTGAGCCTGGCCGGGCTGGCGCCGACTATGGCGATGGCGCTCGGGACGGCCTTCGCGGCCTCGGAGGCCGGGGCGGCGGTGCCACTGTCGTACCTGCTCGCGATGGTCGGCTCGTTCTCGCTGGCGTACGTGGTCGTCAGATTCGCCCGGCAATATGACCGGGCCAGCGGGGTCGCCTTCACGTATGTGCGCGGATCTCTCGGGAAGCTGGCCGGGTTCGTGACCGGGTGGGTCTACGTCGCGGCGTGGCTGTCATCGACAGCGGTGGTGCTGGCCATCGGGGGAGTGTCAGCCAGCGCACTGCTCGCCCGCAACGGGGTGAACATCGCCTGGGGCTGGATCTTCCTCGTCGAGTTGATCATCGTGACGACACTGAACTTCCTCGGCGTACGGCCCTCGGTCCGGCTGCTCGTGATACTCGAACTGGCCTCGATGCTGACGCTGGCCGGCGTGATGATTCACGTCATCGCCGTGGGCGGGGCTTCGGGACTGTCCCTCAAGCCGTTCGATCCATCGCTGTCACCCAAGGGCTGGAGTGGCATCGGCTACGGGATGATCTACGGATTCTCCGGGTTCGCCGGATTCGAGGCGGCCGCCGCGCTGGGCCGGGAGAGCCGCGACCCCCGCCGGGTCATTCCGCGGGCCATCATTCTTTCCCTCCTCGGCGCAGCCGTCTTCTACATTCTCGTGACCTATGCGCTTTCCATCGGATACGGCGTCAACCACGCTGCCACCTGGGCCAGTGATCCCTCTCCGCTCGACACCATCGTCGGCCGGTTCACGGGCTCGGCCTGGGCGCAGACCATCGACGCGATGGTGGCTGTCAGTGCGTTCTCCTCGGGTCTCGGGCTGGTCGCCCTTTCCACCCGGGTGCTGTTCGATATCAGCGGGAGCAAGCTGGCGCCACGCTGGCTTTCGCGGGTGCACCCGCGCTTTGACACGCCATACCTGGGCGTTCTCGCCGCGTCGCTGATCGCGCTGATCCTGGCCTATGCGGTCGGGCTCACCACCAGCGTCAGCACCATGATCGGATTCCTGGCCGGAGCGAACACCCTCGGCCTGATCCTCGTCTACGTGATGATGTCGCTCGGCGCCTTGCGTGAGTTCGGCCGCAGGTCAGCAACGGGCAGCCAGTCAGCTGGATCGCCGGCCATCCGGGTGGGCCTGCCGGTGATATCCGTGGTCCTGCTGGGCTACGCGTTTTATGCCTCTGTCATCCCGCAACCTGCTTTCCCCTACAACCTCACGCCGGTCGCAGTCGCCGGGGTGGTGGCGGTAAGTTTGCTCGGCGCCGCGGTGCTGAGAATGCGCGGAGCTGAATTCGACTTCGAAATCACGAGCATCTAACCGTGACCACTGCAGAAAGCCCGAGTGATCGCATTGCCTGAACAGCCATCCGGGGCCGGCCATGGGCCCGATTCCGGGGCCCGCACCGCCTGGGGCAGATTCCCGGACCCTGAGACTGGCGCGCTCAACTTCGTCACCGATGCCGGCCGGGTGGCCGCCGCCGGGCTGGTCCGGCGCGGTCAGTCGTTCACCCTGGGCATCCCCATTTTCGACCCGCGCGGTGACCCGCTCACCGCGGACCGCCCGCGGGCCATGCACGTGAGGTACCGCGACTGGTCGCATTACACCGCGGGCAAGTGCCAGCCGTTGCCCGGCGGGGTCGCGTCGGTCGATGATGGCATCTTCATCTCGTGCCACGGCACCACGCACGTCGACGCGCTGGGGCACATCATCGTGGACGGGACGATGTGGGACGGCCGCGATGCGGCGGCCGCCACTGCCGGCCTGGACTGGGCGGGCGTCGCCCCGCTGGCCGAGCGGGGCATCTTCGGCCGGGGGGTGCTCGCAGACATCGCCAGATTCCGGGGTGAAGCTCATCTGGACAAGTACCACCATGTCACCCTGGCCGAACTGACCGCGGTCCTGGACCGCCAATCCACCCAGGTCCGCGCGGGCGATGTCATCATCTTGCGCACGGGCAGCCTCCGGCGGTTTTACGAGATCGGGTCGGAGGAGTTCTTCCGTGACTACTCCGAGCCCGGATTGAGTTACGAGCCGGAACTGATCGAGTGGTTCGCTGACAACCAGATCTCGGGACTGGGCAGTGACACGCTGTCGAACGAGTTGCCGGAAGCACCAGGCACCGGCGCCGGATATCCCTTGCACCACCATCTGCTCAGGAATCTTGGCGTCATTTTCCACGAGGCGCTGTGGCTCGAAGACCTGGCCGCCGACTGCGCGGACGATCATTGCTACGAAGGTCTTTACGTCGCGGCTCCGCTGAAGATGGTCGGGGTGAGCGGATCACCTGTCAATCCGCTCTTTCTGAAATGAAGGGCGCGATCATGAGCCATGCCGACAGCCCCGGGGACCGGATCGCCGGGGAGTTCCGCCGCGGCACACCCGCCCTCTCCCGCCTGGTCGGCGGGAAGGCGCCGGTCTTCATGGACGCTCCCGGCGGATCCCAGATGCCGGGCTGCGTCATGCAGGCTATGGCGGACTACATCCAGCGGGGGATGGCCAACCGGCACGGTGCCTTCGAGACCAGCATCGAAACCGAGGCGGTCCTCGCCCGGGCCCGTCAGCAGGTCTCCGACCTGCTGAACGCCGACGGGTACGACATCGTCTTCGGCCAGAACATGACCTCTCTCGCTTTCGCGCTGGCCACATCGCTCGCCCGGGACTGGGCCACTGGGGGCCGCCGCAGCGAGGTGGTCGTCTCGGAGATCGACCACCACGCCAACGTCGACCCGTGGCGCTCCGTCGCCAGCGACAAGGGCATGGACGTGCGCTGGCTGCCCGTCGAGACCGAGCGCGTCACCCTGGACCTTGATCAGCTTGACGCGGTGGTGACCGACCGGTGCGCGGTGACCGCGGTATCGCTGGCCTCCAACGCCGTGGGGACGATCCAGGACGCTGGGCGGATCGCCCGCCGGGCCCGCGAGATGGGCGGGATCACCGTCGTCGACGCGGTTCACGCGGTGCCGCATGTGCCAGTCGATCTCGCCGGCCTCGGAGCCGACGTCCTGTTCTGCTCGGCCTACAAGTTCTTCGGCCCGCATATCGGCATCATGGCCATCCGGCGCGAGCTGCTGGAGCGGGTGCGCTTCTACAAGGTCGCGCCGGCTCCAGGCACCGGCCCGGACAAGGCCGAGCTGGGCTCGCAGAACCACGAGGCGGCCGCGGGATTGTGCGCGGCCCTCGACTTCATCGCGGCTCTCGGCGAGGGAAGTACGGCGCGGGAGCGGTTCGCCAGCGCGATGCGGGCCATCGGAGCCTACGAGGACACCCTCGCCGCGACCCTCGCCCAGGGGCTCGCGGCCATGCCGGGCGTCACGGTGTTCCGGGCTCCGAACGGCACGGCGCGTACCCCCACCATCGCCTTCACCGCCGCGACCGCGAGCCCGGCCCAGGTGGCCAGCGCCTGCGGCGAGCAGGCGGTCTTCGTCACTAATGGCGATTTCTACGCCACCACCCTGGCCCGGCGGATGGGGGTCGCGGAGTCAGGCGGCTGGATACGAGCCGGGCTGGCGCCCTATATCGGCCCGGCCGAGGTCGACCGGGCGCTGACCGTGATTGAACAGGCCATTGGCGCGCCGCCCACCCGGCGCGGCGCGTGATCGTGGATGGAGGACGGATCGTTGGAAATCCTGGGAATGCACCACCTCGGCCTGACGGTGGCGAACCTGGAACGGTCGCTTGAGTACTACCAGCGGATGTTCGGCCTGGAGCCTGAATTCGTGGCCCACGGCGACGGCGAGGAACTCAGCCGCGCCGTCGGGGTCCCCGGCGCCCGGCTCACGTTCGCCTTCCTGCGCCTCGGCCGCGGGACGGTGGAGCTCCTCGAATACGACAATGACCGGCAAACGAGCTACGGCCTGCGTAACAGCGACGTGGGCGCGCCGCATCTCTGCTTCGACGTCCCCGATATCGATGCGGCCTACGCCGAGCTGGTGGCTAAGGGCGCGGACTTCTACTCGGCGCCGATCTGGATCGCCGACGGACCGCTGGCCGGCTGCGCCTTCGCCTACCTGCGCGATCCAGACGGCATCACGTTGGAGATTTTCCAGCAGGCGGCCGACGGCAGTCGTGAATAGGCCAGCGGCAACCCCTCCGGCCGACGACGGGGATTCCAGCATCTCCAATCGGTCAATGATGTCCGAGCGGATTCGCGCCGCGCGGATCAGGACCGGGATGTCGGCCCGGCAGCTCGCCGCCGAGCTGGGCTGCTCGCCCAGCCTGATATCACAGATCGAACGGGGCAAGGCGACCCCATCGGTCAGCCGGCTTTACGCGATGACGACGGCCCTCGGAATATCCATGGACAGCCTGTTCGCCGAGTCGCCGGAAGCCCGGCGGGAGCCAGCGCGCGCGGTGGGCGAGCAGGCCAGCGATATTGTCTTGCGCCGGGCCGACCGGCCGGCCATCAATCTCGAGCACGACGTCCGCTGGGAGCGGCTGACGCCCCGGTCTGAACGCAACATCGAGTTCCGCGAGGTCTTCTATGAGGTGGGGGGCGGGTCGCCCGGCTCCGAGCGGGCGATCCAGCACAACGGCCGGGATTACGCGGTCATCATCGAGGGCGATCTCAGCGCGCAGGTCGGCTTCGAGCGCTTCGTGTTGCGCTCCGGGGACTCCATCGCGTTTGACGCGACCATCCCGCACCAGTTCTGGAATCAGGGGACGCAGCGCGTCCGCGCGGTATTCGTCCTGGTCAATCGCGACGAGGAAGGCAGGCATGGTGAACGGGAACGACGATCTTAAGGCGGCCGCGCAGCATCCACAGAAGGTCCGGGTCGGCGACATCGGGGCAGATCTGAGCCTTAGCCCTGACCAGGGCTGGCTGGACATGGATGTGCAGTGGATCATTACCCGGGAGACCGTCGCCGCGGCGCGCAAGACCGTGTTCGGCATCACGACGTTCCCGCCCGGGGCCCGGCACGACATTCACCGTCATCCGCATGCCGAAGAGGTTGAGTACCTCATCGAGGGCGCAGGCATCGCACGTATCGGCGACGTCGATGTGGCCATGAAAACGGGCGAGGTCGTCTTCGTCGCCGAGGACGAGGCGCACGGATTCTGGAACACCTCACCGACCGACCGGGCCGTCATGATCTGGTGCTACGGCGGAGCCGCCAGCCTGGAAGACGCGGGATACGTGAGCCAGCCGGATGACCAGCGCAGCGATGTGGCCCGGAGGTCCGGCGATGGCGATTAGGACGTACGGGCCGAACGCGGTCGACTGGGAACAACGCGTCGACCTGGCCCGGCTGCGGGGCGAGCGGCTGGCCCGGCTGAAAGCCCAGCTCGAGCAGTCCGACCTGGGGGCGGTGCTGTGCTTCGACTTCGCCAACATCCGTTACATGACGGCGACGCACATAGGCACCTGGGCGATAGACAAGCTGATCCGCTTCGCTCTGCTGGCCCGCGGGGCCGAGCCCATCGTGTGGGATTTCGGTTCCGCCGCCCGCCATCACCAGCTCTACAATCCGTGGCTGGATCAGACCGCCAGCGGCGAGCCGCGAAGCGGCGCGCGAGCGGGCATCTCGACGCTGCGGGGCGCGTTCCACCCGGAGGCGGGGATCGCGGCGGATGTCGCCGCCAAGGTCGCCACCGAGTTGCGCGAGCGCGGGCTGGCTGGTGCGCCGCTCGGGATCGACGTGGCCGAGATGCCCGTGCTGGCCGCCCTGCGGGCGGAGGGCATCGACGTGGTCGATGGCCAGCAGGTGTTCCTGGAGGCGCGCCGGGTCAAGACCCCAGACGAGATCTCGCTGCTCACTCAGGCGTGCGCCATGGTCGACGCGGCCTATGAGGAGCTGTATGAGTTCCTGCGGCCCGGCGTGCGGGAGAACCAGTGCGTCGGCCTGGTCAGCAAGGTGCTGTATGACCTGGGCAGCGAGTACGTGGAGGGGGTGAACGCGATCTCCGGCGAGCGCTGCTCCCCGCATCCGCACGTCTACTCCGACCGGCTGATCCGCCCGGGGGATCCGGCGTTCTTCGACATCCTGCACAGCCATCTGGGCTACCGGACCTGCTACTACCGCACGTTCGCGGTCGGCAGCGCGTCCCGCGCGCAGCGTGATGCCTATGTCCGCTGCCGCGAGTACATGGACCAGGCGATCGCGATCGTGCGGCCGGGCGTGACGACCGCCGACGTTGTCTCGCTGTGGCCGCGCGCCGAGGAGTTCGGCTTCCCCGACGAGATGGCCGCGTTCGCCCTGCAGTACGGCCACGGCGTCGGCCTGTCCATCTGGGAGAAGCCGATTTTCAGCCGGCTGGTGTCGCTGGAGCACCCGGAGACGCTGGAGGAGGGCATGGTGTTCGCCCTGGAGACCTACTGGCCCGCCGCCGACGGCTGGTCGGCGGCGCGGATCGAGGAGGAGGTCGTGGTCACGGCGGACGGCTGCGAGGTCATCACCAAGTTCCCGGCCGAGGACCTGCTGGTGGCCGGGCGGAAGTACTGGACGGCAGGCGGCGAACTCAACACCCTGCGGGAGAGCCAGTCCAACATGAACACGGGCCTGATCACGGACCCCGCCGCGGGCGAGCGCCGCTGAGGATCCGGTCCAGCTCACCGGCCTGCTGCCGGGCGGCGCTGGTCGCGGCGGGGCTGGCCGGGAGCAGGGGGAGCCGGACCGCGGGGCTGGGAATCCGGCCCTGCGCGTGCAGGACCGCCTTGATGACGGCGGGGTTGGGCTCGGCGAACAGGGCCGCGGACAGCCCGGCCAGCCGGTGCCCGAGGGCCCGGGCCCGCTCCGGCTCGCCAGCGCGCCAGCTGCGGACCAGCTCCGCGAAGTGGCCGGTACACAGGTGGGCCGAGGCCAGGATGGCGCCGGCCGCACCGAGCGCGAGGAGCGGCGAGGCGAAAAGATCGTCGCCCGCCAGCACGGCAAACCGGTCCGGCCGGTCCGCCATGAGCCGGACGGTGTCCTCGTCGATACCGCCCACGGCCTGCTTCATTCCGGCGATCCCCGGCAGGCCGGCCAGCCTCAGCAGCGTCCGCCAGCCGACGGCCTGGCCGGTGCGGTAGGGAACGTTGTAGATGATCAGCGGCACCGGGCTCTGGGCGGCGAGCTCGGTGAAGTGGGCGACCACTCCCTCCTCGGAGGGACGGGTGAAGTACGGGACGACCGTGAGCGCGGCCGACACCTCGGGCCACGCTTTCAGGTCCCGCAGGGCCGCGGCCGAGGCGTGGGTGTCGTTCGACCCGGCCCCGGCGATAAGCGGCACCGATCGCTCCCGGCCCACCCGGGCGCAGATATCCAGCACGGCCGATCGTTCTGCGGCGTTGAGCGTGGCCGGTTCGGCGGTGGTCCCCAGGGCCACCAGCCCGGCCGCGCCGGCGTCGATAACGCTGTGCGCCAGAGCTTCGAGGGCGTCAGCCGCCAGGTCGCCGCCGGGACGTAGCGGGGTGATGAGCGGGACGTAGAGGCCGCCGGGCAGGTCATCCATGACACGACTGTGCGGCCAGCAACCTATGTAGGTCTAGTTCACATTTCTTCCCTAACTCATAAGCTGAACTGATGCTCGACGTTCGCAGGCTTCGCCTGCTCCGGGAACTGGCCCACCGCGGGACGATCGCGGCGGTCGCCGACGCGCTGGCCTACACGCCATCGGCGGTTTCACAGCAGCTGGCCGTGCTGGAACGTGAAGCCGGAGTACCGCTGCTGCGGCGCACCGGCCGGCGGGTCACCCTCACCCCGGCCGGCACGACCCTGGCTGAGCAGGCTGAGGCGGTCATGGCCCTGCTGGAGCAGGCCTCCGCCACGCTGGTGGCCGCGAAAGAAGGGCTGGCCGGCCCGCTGAGGATCGGTGCATTCCCGACCGCGGTGCGCACGATCCTCCCGGCCGCGCTGGTGGCGCTGGGCCGAGACCACCCGGGCCTGGAGCTGATGGTCACCGAGCTCGACCCGGCCACCGTGCCCGACGCCCTGCGAACCGGAACGCTCGACGTCGCGCTCATCCACGAATACGACTACGTGCCGGCCCGGCCCGACCCGGCCCTGGAGACGGAACCGCTCATCGAGGAGACCATCTACCTGGCCTCCTCCGGCGAGCCCCCGTCGTCCGCCGAGCTGCCGTCGGCGGGTGGCCCGTCGGCACTCAACGGCCGGCCGGCACCTGGCGACGAACCCATCGGCCGGCACCGCGATGCCCCGTGGATCATGGCCAGCCCCGGCACGCTGTGCCACGCGATGGCGGTGCACGCCTGCCAGATCGCCGGGTTCACGCCCCGGATCCGCCACCATGCCGACGACTTCGCCACCGTGCTGGCCCTGGTCGCGGCCGGCCAGGGCGTCGCCCTGGTGCCGCAGCTCGCGGTGGTCGGCGCGCCTCCGGCCGTGATCCTGGCTCCGTTGCCGGTGCGCCGCCGCACCCGGATCGCCTACCGCAGAGGCACCCGCCGCCATCCAGCCGTGTCCGCCTGCGTCGCGGCCATCCGCGACTCAGCCACCCGCTTTCACGACGGCGGTTGAACGCGGAGGACCCCCATGATCACGGAATATTTTGGGCCGTATGTGCGAAAAA
>Ga0302325_10022519_pt1 | contig 13184 bp, 11 predicted proteins | sample Palsa_T0_2_FD_201948 | JGI IMG/M metagenome (GOLD analysis project Ga0302325, IMG submission 201948) | Peat permafrost microbial communities from Stordalen Mire near Abisko, Sweden - Palsa_T0_2 | ecosystem: Environmental > Terrestrial > Soil > Palsa > Peat permafrost | place: Sweden: Abisko... | reverse complement strand
CCCCCTCGCGGCCGGAACCAGCCAGCTCAGCGCCAGCGTTGGCGTTGCCTGGTCCAAAGGCGGACAGACGACCGCCGACGCACTCGTCGCCCGCGCGGACGCGGCCATGTACGAGTCCAAACGCCTGGACGCCGCACCGCTGGACTGAGGCGCTGGGCCCACCAGACGCTCGGGGGCCCCCGGGGCCCCAACGTGACGCTTCTTTGTTAGCGTGGCATTGTCGTCGTGTTACAGCACACCGATCCATCGGGGGTGATCGTGGCCCCCCGCGGATTGAAGACCCGGGGCCCTCGACACCACGCGGGCGATCGCGTCAGGCAGTATGCCTGGCCCGCTGTGGCAGTGGCGGTGGTCCTGGTGGCGATCGGGTTCGTCTTCTGGGCCGGGATGCGACCCGGTTATGACGCGTATGGGTGGCTGGTCTGGGGTCGTCAGACGCTGCATTGGAACCTCGACACGAACGCTGCGCCGTCGTGGAAACCGCTCACGTTCCTGTTCACGTTGCCCTATTCGCTGGTGGGGAAGGGCGCGCTGTGGCTGTGGATGGTGACGGCGGTCGCGGCAGGGCTGAGCGGCTCGGTGTTCGCCGCTCGGATTGCCTACAAGCTCACCGGCCCGGCTCCCGATCGCCGCTATGCACCGTGGGTGGCTGGCGCATTCGCCGGGATTGGAGTGCTCGGGCTCGACGGGTATTGGCAGCTGGTGCTGCAGGCCAACTCCGATCCGATGATCATCTCCCTCTGCCTGGCGGCGATCGACTGTCAGCTGTGTGGCCGTCCACGGCTGGCCTTCACGGCGCTGGTGCTGGCGGCGCTCGGACGTCCGGAGGTGTGGCCGTTCGTCGCGCTCTATGCGCTGTGGGCATGGCGGGCGGTCCCGTCGATGCGGCTGCTGAGCGCGGCTGGGGTGGCGATCATTCCCGTCCTCTGGTTCAGCGTGCCGGCGCTGACCTCGAGGAGTTGGTTGACCCCTGGCGACCTGGCGCTGAACTCCGCGCACGTGCTGAACGGGAGCAAGGTGTTTGGCGTCGTCGGTCGCTTCTTGGCCTTGAACGAGTTGCCGATGCGCCTCGCCGCGCTGCTCGCCCTCGTGCTGGCGATCGTGCGCCGGGACCGTGCCGTGCTGCTGCTCGCGGGAGCGGCCTGCCTGTGGGTGGCGGTCGAGATCGTCTTCGCGTTGCACGGTTGGTCAGCCGTACCTCGCTACCTGGCCGAGCCGGCCGCCGTGGTCGTCGTGCTGGCCGGCACCGCAGTCGGGCAAGTGCTGGCCGCATCCCCGCACTCCGCCACGATCGTGCGCTGGGTCGGGCCCGCCGCCGTCGTGATACTTGTCGTGTCGCTGATTCCGACTGCTCACAGCCGCGTGCGGCTGCTGCATACGCAGATTCTGGCCGAACGCACCGACACCACGAAGATCAAGCGGCTGGAGGCGGTGATCGAGCGCATCGGCGGTCAAGCCAGCATCCGCGCCTGTGGCCAGCCGGTCGGCGACGTCGGCTACCAGAGCATCCTCGCATGGGATCTCGGCCTGAACGTCGGCGAGGTCGGTTACAAGCCGGGCCGGTCGATCAATCAGCAGCGCCCGATCGTGCTGTTCAAACGCCACCAGCTCGGCTGGTCGGTTCGCCCAATTCACACACTCCCGGCCGACCGGGCCAAATGCGAGCGCCTAAGCACGGACACGAGGTTCAACTGAGGGCGAGGGTTGAGTCTGCGCGGGTCGGTGCCGATACAGACACAGATGAGCCGTCCGTTTGCCGGTCGGCCCGGCTGGGAGGCCGGCCCGAATCACACAGCGACCGGGAGTTCCCGCAATCGGTTCTACGAAAGTGCCGCCGCCGGCGCGACGGCGCTCATCGTCGATGACGATCCCCGCAACAGGTTCGCGCTCACCGCGTTGCTCAAGCGCGGCAAGATGTTCGTGGTGACGGCGGATAGCGGGCCGGTCGCCCTCGAAATTCTCCAGGACAGAGTTGACATCGGCATCGTGCTGATGGACATCATGATGCCGGTCATGGATGGTTACCAGGCGATGGCCGCAATCCGCCAGCGCCCTCGGTCCGCAGAGCTACCGATCATCGCGGTCACCGGCAAGGCGGTGACCGGGGAGCGCCAGCGATGCATTGCCGCGGGCGCGTGGGACTTCGTCGCCAAGCCGATCGACACGGTGGCGTTGCTGACGGCAATCAGACGCTGGCTGCTCGCGGCCGCCACGCACCGGCCACCATCCTGAGCGTGGATGACACAGCCCCCATGACTGGCTGGTCCCGGGAGCGCTTCTCGGGGCTCACACCAGCTGCGTGAGATCCAGGTCGTTGGGCTCTCCAGTGATCTAAATCAGTCGTCCCGGAGCCGATGAGACGGTGACTGCTTCGGGGGCGTGCGCGATTCGGCGGGCCGACGCGCGTCGCTGCCCGGCTGGGATCACTCGTGTGCGCAGGTCGTGCTCGTAGACGTAATAGTCAATTTGCATCGTGTGGCGAGGGCGCGAGGAATAGTGGCGCACGTAGCGGCGCTCGTCGGAGCGGATGTCCGCGTTCATCTCGGCCGGGACCGGAAGCGCCCAGTCGCCGGCCAGCCAGCGCGCAGCCAGCTTCGACTGGCATTCGACGAACGGGAAGATCGTCGGGATCAACTGAGCGAGCCCGATGAACGCGAGGTCGCCGATACCGGGCTTGAACATGCGCTTGTAGAGCGAGAGGACGTTGCCGGGCGCGGAGATGAGCTCCGGATCGAAGAACGGAAAGCTGATCCGGTAGCCGGTTGCGTACACGATCGCGTCGATCGCCTCGATGCTGCCGTCGGCGAAGCGCACGCGATCGGAGAGCAGTTCCGCGACATCCGGCTTGGCCACCGCATCGCCCGAACCCAGGCGCAGCAACAACTCGCTGGAGACCGTCGGGTGCGCCTCCAGGAAATGGTGGTTGGGCTTGGGCAGTCCGAAGTCCTCCATGCGCCCGGACACCAGTCGGGGCAGGACCCGCGCCAACCGCCGCTGCAGACCCAGCGGCAGCCGCGGATTGGTCTTCACGATCGTGTCGGCAGGACGTCCGAGGATGTACTTCGGAATCACCCACGCGCCGCTGCGAGTCGAGATCAGGACGCGCTCGGCCACACCCTTGCGCGAGAGCTCAGAGGTGATGTCGACCGCGCTGTTGCCAATGCCCACGACCAGCACCCGCTTGCCCGCCAGCGCCAGCGGCTCCGTGGGATCGATGTAGTGATGGGAATGGATCGTCGGTCCGTCGAAGCGGCCCGGGAAGCTGGGATAGTGGGGATCCCAGTGATGGCCGTTGCAGACCAGCAGCGCGTCGAAGTGCTCGCCGTCGATGTCCCAGCCCGCGCCGTCCAGACGCTTGGCGTGCTCCACCCGAGTGCCGAAACGAATCCGCTCCCGCAGCCCGAACTGATCGGTATATTCGCGCAGGAAGGCGTGAATCTCGCTGTGGTGCGGGAAGTCGGGGTAGCGCTCGTCCATCGGAAAGTCCTTGAAGCTGATCGCGCTCTTGGACGTGTCGATATGCAGTGAGCGGTATGCCGATGAACGTCCGTTGGGATTGCCGAAGTACCAGTTGCCGCCGATGTCGTCGCTGGCCTCGCAGCAGGTGTGTGGCACGCCCCAGTCGCCGAGCGCCTTGACGGCCGTCAGGCCGCTCACTCCCGCGCCGATCACACAGACGTGCGGACGCTCCAGCATCGCCGGGAGTCTAACCCCGCACCCACGGGTCGCAAACACGGCCACCAAGTCGGACTAGCCACGCTTGAGCCCGCGAGCGAGCAACCATGTCAGAGCCAGCAGCAACGCCGGGGCGTTTATGGTTGGGACGTGATTGCGGATGCGAGTGGCTGGGGGGCGAACCAGGCCTCGAGCCTGCAGGCGCTGCGTGATCTGCGGTCAGCCCGGCGTCGCCATTACGCCGCCCAGGTCGACTGGATCGAGGCCGGCTATCGCCTCTACCTGGGGGTGATCTTTGGCGGTTGGGCGCTGGCGTTGATCTCCGGAGCGCTGGCTGACGTCAGGGTCGACGGTCACGCACTGGAGCAGATCCATCAGCGCGGGGCGGCGGCGCTCGGGCTGCTGGTGGCGGTGGCGGTGGCGGCGGGGCTGCGGTCGGGCGGGCGGGGCGGTCCGCTCGTGCTCGAGGCGCCCGACGTCCAGCATGTCCTGCTCGCCCCGGTCGATCGTGGGGCGGCGTTACGGGGGCTGGCGGTCCGCCGGCTGCGCACGGCGGGATTCCTGGGCCTGGTGCTGGGGCTGATCGCGGGGATCTTTGCGTTTCGCCGGCTGCCCGGGCGCCCGGCGGAATGGCTGTTGTGTGGCGGCGTGTTCGGGGGGGCGGTGGCGGTCTCAGCGCTGGCGAGTGCATTGATCGCATCCGGCCGTCGCCTCCACCGTGTGGTGATCTGGGTGTTGGCCGCGCTGATCGTCGGCTGGTCGGTGGCGGACTTCGTCGGTCAGCGGGTCACCTCGCCGGCGAGCATGCTCGGAGCGCTGGCGCTGTGGCCGCTGCACCGAGCCAACGAGTCCTTCGTCCTGCCGGCCGCGGGCCTGCTCGTGGTGACGGTGGCGGCGGTGCTCGGGCTCACCGGCCTGGCCGGCACCTCGTTGGAGGCGGCGCGCCGACGCGCGGGCCTGGCGGCTCAGCTACGCTTTGCCGTGACCACGCAGGACCTGCGGGCGATCATCCTGCTTCGCCGCCAGCTCGCCTCAGAGATCCCGCGCCGCCGTCCGTGGCTTGCGCTCGCCCCACCCGACGGCGCGCGGCGCCGTCGGTGGCGACGGTTGGCCCCATCCGATGGCCCCCGGAACGCGATCTGGCAACGCGATTGGCAGAGCTTCCTGCGCTGGCCCCTGGTCCGCGTGCTGCGTGTCGGCGCGCTCGGCGCGCTGGCCGGCCTGTCGCTGCTCGCCGTGTGGCGGGGAACCACCCCGTTGGTCCTCGTCGCGGCCTTCGCCCTGATGGTGGCGGCCTTCGATGCGGTCGAGCCGATCGGACAGGAGGTGGACCATCCGACACTGCTCGCGCTGCTTCCGGTGGGCGCCGGTCAGGTGATTCGCCAGCATCTGCGCGCGCCGACCACCGTGATGGCCGGCGTCGGGCTGATCGCGACCGCGACCGCGATCGTCGCCGGCGCGCCCGCCGGCCTGATCGGCGTCATCCTCGTGATGACCGTGCCGACCGCGCTTCTGTCGTTGTCCTGCGCCGCCCTGAGCGTGACCAACGATCCGTTCGCGTACGTCCTCGCGCCGGAACTCGGGTACTTCCAAACCGGCTTTCCGGTCGCGCTCGTGGTCATCGGCGTGGGGGGGCCGGTGCTGCTCGCCCGGCAGGCGGCGCGCCACGGTGCCTCGGCGGTGGGAGCGGCCGTCGCCTGCGAGCTGGCGGTGTTCGCGATCTCGCTCGCGGTGATGGCGTACCTCGCCTACCGGATCGCGGCGCGGGTTCCGGTCAGGTCATGACGGCAACCGATCGCGCTGCGGCTGATCCGCCGGTGCTGGCGGCCGATGGCCTGCGCCGGGAGTACGACGATCTGCTCGCCCTCGCGCCGCTGGACCTGGCGGTGGGGCCGGGTGAGCTGGTCGCGCTCGTGGGCTCCAATGGGGCGGGGAAGACCACCCTGCTGACCGTCGCCGCGGGCCTGGTGGAACCATCGCACGGCACGATCCACATCTGCGGAGCCCTGGCGGGCTCATTGGAGGCGCGTGCCCGGACCTCGTACATCCCGGACACGCCCGTCTTCTACCAGGATCTGAGCCTCAACGAGCACCTCGAGTACATCGCGCGTCTGCACGCCGCCGAGGACTGGCGCGACCGGGCCCCCCACCTGCTCGAGCCGCTCGGCCTGCAGCAGTGGGGGGACAAGCTGCCCAACCAGTTCAGCCGCGGGATGCGCCAGAAGGCTTCGATCGCGCTCGGCTTCATCCGGCCGTTCTCGCTGCTGCTGGCCGACGAACCGTTCGACGGACTGGACCCTCCGAGCCGCACCGTGCTGGTGGAGATGCTGCGGGCGGCCGCGGCCGAGGGCGCGGCGGTGATCGTCTCCACGCACCGCACCGAGGTGGCCGACTTCAGCAGCCGGTGCATCGCTCTGCACGACGGCCAACTCGTCTACGACGGCCCACCAGACCGCTCCATCATCGCCGGCCATCTGCCGCCGCAGGACGGTCTGCTGGTCGCGGACGTCCCCGAATCCGGATAGCGGACGCCCGGCAGGCGTCGATGGGCCGGCGACCAGAGCACCGGGGGCGCCCGTTCTCGGCTTGGGCGAGTGCGGGAGCACCGTTGGTGCCGTCCCTCGATTTCATGCCGACGTCGCCCGGGCGTGAGTCAACGGGCGACCCCGATCTGCGAGCATCCGATCGATGGCGGAGATCGTGGTGACCGTGGGGGACTCTGGTCAGGCGTATGTGGCCCTGGTGGTCGGACGTCCGCCGGAGGTCCGCGAATCGGTGGCGCTGGACTCGCTGGAGGAGGCCGGCGCGGTCCCGGCGCTCGACGGGATCGTGCTCGACTTCGACCATTACGGCCGGGTCGTCGGGCTGCGCGTCACCGGGTCGGCCGACTCGATCCTGGCGCCGTCGCTGCTGGAGGCGGCCGAGCGCGGCTAGCCCCGAGGTTCAGAGCTCGCGCTCGTAGAGCTTCCCAGCCGAGCGACGCGATCTTAGTGACGGTGACGGCTTGCTTCGCGGGCGCAGCTGTGTTTTGATCGCCTTCACCCGTTCATCATCGAGGAGGAGGTCGGGGGCATGACCGGAGTGATCGACAAGGTGCTTCAGGCAGCGGTGACCCGAGGCGATGTCCCCGGGGTGGTGGCGATGGCGGCTGACGATGACGGTGTGGTCTACGAGGGTGCCGCCGGCGAGCGCGCCACTGACGCGAGCGACCCGATCACCCCCGACACGATGCTGCGGATCGCTTCGATGACCAAGATGGTGACGGCAGTGGCGGCCCTGCAGTTGTCTGAACAGGGAGCGCTGGAGCTCGACGCTCCGGTGGACACCTACCGGCCCGACTTCGCCGAGCTGCAAGTGCTCGTAGGCTTTGACGGCGACACTCCCGTGCTGCGTCCCCCCGAGACTCGAGCCACGGTTCGTCAGCTGATGACCCACACGACCGGGCTGGCGTACTGGATCTGGGATGCCAACATCGACCGCTATGAGCAGGTGACCGGCACCCCCAACATCCTGCCCGGCAGTCTCGCGGCGTTCGAAGCCCCGCTGATGTTCGACCCCGGCACTCGCGTCGAGTACGGGATCAACTTCGACTGGCTGGGCCGGGTGGTCGAGGCGGTGAGCGGGGAGCGGCTGGACGCCTACTTCACGGCCAACATCACCGGTCCGCTCGGCATGGACAACACGACGGCCCGAATGACCGACGCCCAGCGGGCCAATTCGACGCCGATCCACGTTCGCGGCGAGGACGGCACCTGGGTCGTCACCGACATCGACTGGGCGCAGGAGCCGGACTACTGGGGCGGCGGGCACTTTCTCTATTCCACCCCGCGGGATTACTTGGTCTTCCAGCGGATGCTGCTGGGGGGCGGCTCGTTCGGCGACATCCAGATCCTCGACCCGGCGTCGGTCGCTACCGCGTTCACCAATCAGATCGGTGATTTGTCCTTTCCGGCGGCGATCCCCACCGCGCATCCCGAGCTGAGCGCCGATGTCAACCTCGGCCCCGACCTCAAGTGGGGTCTCGGGCTGCTGCTCAATGAGACGCAACAGCCCGGTATGCGGGCGGTCGGCAGCGGTGCCTGGGCCGGCCTGTTCAACACCCACTTCTGGGTCGACCCGACGTCTCGCCTCACGGGCGCGATCTACTCACAGCTGCTGCCGTTCGCCGAGCCGAACGCCCTGCAGCTCTACGTGGACTTTGAGCGGGCGCTGTACGCGTCGCGGCCATCGGGGCGCTGACGAAGCCCGAGGCCGCTGACAGCGCACACCGCACACGCAGGCGGGCGGGGTCGTGCCCGCGGGCACCCGAGTGCGGTCTCCACGCCGCGGGCACCCGATCGCGGGCGCCGAGCCCGCGGCTGGTCATGATGCAGCTGTGCGTCTGCACGTGCTCAGCGACCTGCACCTCGAACACGGCCCGGTCATGCCGTCCGGAGTCGACGCCGATGCCGTGATCCTGGCCGGCGACATCGGGGCCGGAACCCGCGGCGTGGAGCGGGCGCGCGCCTGGGCGGGCGGCCGCCCCGTGCTCTACGTCGCCGGCAACCACGAGTTCTACGGTCACGCGCTGCCGGGCCTGATCGATGACCTGCGCCGCGCCGCGGCGGGGTCCTCGGTCTACGTGCTCGAGAACGATCAGCTGAGCCTGGACGGGGTGCGCTTCCTCGGCTGCACGCTGTGGAGCGACTTCGATTTCGACGGCCCCGAGCACCGGGCCCAGTCGATGGCGGTGTGCGATCGGGTGGTCAGCGACTACAAACAGATCAGGTTCGGTCTGGCGCGCCGAGCGCTCACCGCGCGCGACACACGGACACTGCACCTGGCCAGTCGCCGCTGGCTGGCCACGCGACTCGCGCAGCCCCACGACGGCCCCACGGTGATCGTCACCCACCACGCCCCGGTGATCCAGACCCGGCCGCCTCTGCCGGCGCTGCGCGCCCTCGCGGGCGCGTTCGCCAGCGATCTGACCGATCTCATGGGGGCTGACCGGGTCGCACTGTGGATCTTCGGCCACACGCACCGGGTCACCGACCTCGAGCGGCGCGGCACCCGGATCATCAGCAACCCGGCCGGTTACCCGCGCCAGCCGACGGCCGGATTCGATCCCGCCCGCGTGGTCGAGGTGGGAGCGAGCGGATGAGCCCGAGCGCCGGCGCTGCCCCCGACCACGGTGTCATCGACGGTGCGCCGTCCGTGCCGCCGCCGCTGGGCCAGGTCGGTGCGGCTCCGCGCCTGAGCCCGGCCGAGGAGGCCCGCACGCTCGTCGCCGCGACGAACGTCGCCGCCCTGGCCACGCTCACCGCCGACGGCGACCCGTGGGCGTCGCTGGTCACCTACGGTGCGCTCCAGGACGGCTCCCCGGTGCTGTGCCTCTCGCGCCTCGCCGAGCACGGCCGCAACCTGGGGGCCGACCAGCGCGCGAGCCTGATGGTCACCCAACCCGATCCTCCGGCCGATCCGCTCGCCGCCGCCCGCGTCACGCTCGCCGGCCGGGCGCAACGCGCCGCCGGACCCGCCGCGCTCGCCGAGGCCCGCGATGCACACCTGATCGCGGTTCCCGCGGCGGTGACCTACGTCGACTTCTCGGACTTCTCGCTCTGGGTTCTCCGCGTCACGCGGGTGCGCTGGGTGGGCGGCTACGGCCGCATGGACTCCGCGTCCGGGGAGGCGTATGCCGCGGCGGCACCCGATCCCGTGGCGGTGAGCGCCGCCTCCGCGATCGCGCATCTCAACCACGACCACGCCGACGCGCTGCTGGTGATCGCCCAGTCGCTGGGCGGGTACCCGGACGCGACCGCGGCGCGGTGTTCCGGACTCGATCGCCGGGGCATCGACCTCGCCGTGCACACTCCCCGCGGCCGAGCACCGGCCCGGGTCGCCTTCCCGGTCGTCCTGGACGCGAGTTCGCAGCTGCGCGCCGCGACCGTCGAGCTGACCCGTCGGGCCCGAGCCACCGCGCGGGACCGGGGTGATTTTTAACCCAATTAATAATTATTTTTTGCCCACCGCACGACCCCGCCACCTAGACCCCAACTGCTGGCCCGATGCGCGGCACTGACCGGGGCGCGGCTACGGTTGGCGCGCGGTTACGATTGCGGTTGTGTGGTCCGAGGGCCGGCCAGAGGAGAGCGGAGGATGAAAGCGGCGGCGACGGTGTCAAGCCCGACGGAGGGCAGCTTCCCGCGCGAGTCGACGGGGTCTCGCACGATCGCTGATCTGCTCGCGCGAGCGGCGCAACGGTACGCGGAGCGCCCGGCCGTTGTCGTCAAACGGGATGGCGTCTGGCAGGAGGTCACGTTCGGCGAGGTGGGGACGATCGTCAGCGAGATCGCCCGCGGCCTGATCGATCTCGGGATCAGGCCCGGTGAGCGGGTCTGCATCCTGGCTGCGACGCGTCCGGACTGGAGCTACGTCGACTTTGCCATCGCCTCGATCGGTGCGGTCAAGGTGACGATCTACCCGACCAGCTCGCCGGAGCAGTGCGAGTGGGTGGCCGGCAACTCCGAGGCGGCGGCGGTCATCTGCGAGGACGGCGCGCAGCTCGAGAAGCTGCGCGCGGTCCGTCGCCGGCTGCCCAAGCTGCGCGATCTGATCGTGGTCGAGTCCTCCGACGCCGGCGGCCCGGACGTGATGTCGGTCGCGCAACTGCGCGAGCGGGGCAGGGGCGGCCAGCTCGCCGGCCTGGCTCAGCGCTCTGAGGCCGTCCAGCGCGAGGATCCCTACACGTTCATGTACACGTCGGGAACGACTGGGCCGCCCAAGGGCTGCGTGCTCTCGCACGGCAACTATCGCGATGTGTTGGACATGTGCCACCGGCACGATGCGCGGGCGGAGACCGACACGACGTATCTGCACCTGCCGCTCGCGCACGCGTACGGGCTGCTGCACGAGCTGCTCTCCTTCGATACCGGGGGGAGGCTCGCCTACTTCGGCGGCGACGTGACGCAGATTCTCGCCGAGCTCGCAGAGGTCCGGCCGACCTTCTTGCCCTCGGTGCCGCGCATCTTCGAGAAGATCTACTCGGTCGCCACCGCGCCGATCGAGCAGGCCGGCCCCGAGCGCCAGGCGCAGTTTCGGCGTGCGGTGAAGACCGGCGTCGCGGTGCGGGAGATGCAGTTGCGCGGCGAGCCGATCCCCGAGGATCTGCAGGCCGGGTTCGACGCGGGCGATGAACTGCTCTACGCGGGCGTACGCGCGCTGTTCGGCGGCCGGCTGGTGGGCGGGAACAGCGGCGCGGCCCCGATTGCGCCCGAGATCCTGGAGTTCTTCTTCGCCTGCGGTGTGCCCGTGCTCGAGGGCTACGGCATGACCGAGACGGCCACCGTGGTGTCCTACGGCACGCTCGAGCATCACCGTTTCGGCACCGTCGGACGCCCGCTGCCCGGGTGCGAGGTGCGAATCGCTGCCGACGGTGAGGTGTTGATCCGGGGCGCCAACATCTTCGCTGGCTATTACAAGAACGATGGCGCCACCGCCGCCGCGTTCGGGGACCCCGTTGCCGGCCCGGGCGGGGATGGGGGCAACGGTGCGAATCCCGGAGGAGATTCACCCCGGTGGCTGCATACCGGTGACCTCGGTTCACTCGACGAGGACGGCTATCTGACCATCACCGGCCGCAAGAAGGACATCATCATCACCGCGGGGGGCAAGAACATCACGCCGGCCAATCTCGAAAACGACATGAAGCAGGTGCGCTGGGTGTCGCAGGCCGTCATGTACGGTGACCGCCGCCCGTACCCGGTCATGCTCATCACCCTCGCGGAAGCGGAGATTGCCGAGTGGGCCCGCGAACGCGGACTGCCCGAGGACGTGGCCACGCTCTCCACCCACCCGGACGTCCACGCGCTCATCGCGGCCGAGCTCGACCGCGCCAACCAGCGCTACGCCAACGTCGAGCAGGTCAAGAAGTTCGTTGTGCTCGATCACGACCTCACCCAAGAAGGCGGCGAGCTGACACCCACGTTGAAGCTCAAGCGCAACGTGGTCTACGACACCTACCGCCCGCAGTTCGACGCGCTGTACGCACGCGACCAGTAGTCGCTGCGACCAGGCGCCGCACCCGTCATCGCCCGGCCCGACGGTTTCTCAGCAAGTCCTCAGGTTTTCGATGAATAATGGGCCGATGATCGACCAGCAGGAGCGGCTGCGGGTGCTTGTCGTCGATGACGAGCCCAACATCGTCGACGTCGTGTCGATGGCGCTCCGTCATGGTGGCTTTGATGTGGCGGCGGCCGACACGGGGGCTGGAGCCTTGGCACAGGTGCGTGAGTGGCGTCCGCATGTGTTGGTGTTGGATGTGATGCTGCCGGACATGGACGGGTTCGAGGTGGCCCGGCAGCTCTCCGGCGAGCATGCGGGGGTGCCGATCCTGTTTCTCAGTGCGCGTGATGCGACGGCGGACAAGGTGCGGGGGTTGACCACCGGCGGCGGTGATTACGTGACCAAACCGTTCAGTCTCGAGGAGCTGATCGCTCGTTTGCGCAACCTGCTGCGTCGTACCGGCGCGTTGCAGGAGGTCTCGAGCCGGCTGATGTTCGCGGATCTGGAGTTGGACGAGGAGACGCGCGAGGTGACGCGAGGGGGTGGTTCGATCGAGCTCACGGCCACCGAATATCGCCTGCTGCGATATTTGCTGCTGAACCCGCGACGAGTGCTGACCCGCGCGCAGTTGCTGGACCACGTCTGGAGCTACGACTTCGCCGGCGATGCGCGTGTGTTGGAGACCTACATGAGCTATCTGCGCAAGAAGGTCGACGCCGATCGCGTGCCGCTACTGCACACGGTGCGCGGAGTCGGCTACGTGTTGCGTCTGCCCAGGGAGTGATCGAGTGTCGCTGCGCATTCGACTGCTCGCGGGCATGCTGGTCCTGGTCTCAGTGGCGCTGATCGTCGCCGCGCTGGCGATCTACGCCGAGCAACAGTCGTTCCTGTCCGGCCGACTTGATCAGAGAGTCGTAGCGGCGGCCACGCCGATCTCCTACCAACTCGGGGTCGACGCGCGCTTACTGACGCGGCCGGTGTTCGGTCAGGATCCGACCCGCGGGGCGAGCGTGCTGGCGCTGGGTAAGGGGCTGGCCGGCTTCCTGCCGTCCGGCACCTACGGCGCGTTGATCGGGAACAGCGGAAAGATCGTGCGCGGCCCTGTAACGGTCAGTTACGGCGGAGACCGCCTGGCCCCGCCGGTGTTTCCAGCGCGCTTTCCGATCTCGCGGCCGGGCGCTGCGCCGGTGGTGTTCACGGTGCACTCGAAGCGAGGGCGAGGATCGACCGTCCACTACCGCGCGGCAGCGCTGGCGCTGGCGTCGGGCAGCGGAACGATCATCGTCGCGGTTCCCTCACGTGAGAACGACCAGACGTTGCATCAGCTCGTGATCGTCGAAATCGTGGTCGTCGCGGCCGCGATCCTGGTGCTGATCGCGCTCGGCTGGATCATGATCAGAATTGGACTGCGGCCGCTGGATCAGATCGGGCTGGTGGCGAGCGAGATCGCCGACGGGGATCTCTCGCGC
>Ga0302325_10022518_pt1 | contig 13184 bp, 17 predicted proteins | sample Palsa_T0_2_FD_201948 | JGI IMG/M metagenome (GOLD analysis project Ga0302325, IMG submission 201948) | Peat permafrost microbial communities from Stordalen Mire near Abisko, Sweden - Palsa_T0_2 | ecosystem: Environmental > Terrestrial > Soil > Palsa > Peat permafrost | place: Sweden: Abisko... | reverse complement strand
CGATCGTCTCGCGCCCCGGCCGCAGCCAGAGATGATAGGTGTTTGCCAGGACGATTTGTGTTCCGAACGCGCGCAAGTCGTCGGGGGTGAGGCCTTTGATCGTTGCCGCCGTCCCGACCGGCATGAACGCCGGCGTCTCGACGTCGCCGTGCGCGAGTGAAAGCGTGCCGCGCCGCGCGGCGCCTTCGGTTGCGCGCAGCGTGAAGCGGCCGGCACCGCTGGAAATCACGCGCGCAGCGTATCGCGCGCGGCGAGATAGTCCGCCGGCGGCGGTGCTTCGAAGGCGAGCGGCTCGCCCGTGAACGGATGGGTGAAGGCGAGCCGCCACGCGTGCAGGGCTTGGCCCGGCAAGTCGAGGCGCGGCTCGATCTTTCCGTAAACGGGATCGTTGACGATCGGATGCCCGAAGGCGGCGAGATGGACGCGAATCTGGTGCGTACGCCCCGTCTCGAGAACGAACGCTAGTTCGCTGTGGCCGTGCAACTTTTCGCGCAACTCGTAGTGCGTGACCGCGGGTTTGCCGTCGGCGCGAATCGCATACTTGAGGCGGTTGTGGGGATCGCGGCCGAGCGCACCGTCGATCGTCCCCTTCGGATACGTTGGGATGCCGACAACCAGACCGAGGTACGTGCGGTCGAACTCGCGGCGCATCAGCGCCTTGCTGAGCGCGCGCATCGCGGCCTCGGTTTTCGCGACGACGAGCAAGCCCGACGTGTCGCGATCGAGTCGATGGACGAGCCCCGGCCGCAGCGGATCGCCGGGCAGCACTCCGGCGTGCGACAGCAGCGCGTTGACGAGCGTGCCGTCGCGCGCGCCGTGGGCGGGATGGCTGACCATCCCGGCGGGCTTGTCGACGACGAGGAGGGTCTCGTCTTCGAAGACGATGTCGAGTTCGATCTCTTCGGGTTGCGCGTCGAGTGCGACCGGCTCGGCGATCGCGAACTCGAGCAGGTCGCCGTCGGCAACCGGAGTCGCTTGCTTCGGCAACGACCCATTGAGACGCACCCCGCCGGCGCGAATGGCGCTTGCGACCTGCGCGCGCGACGCCCCCGAGAGACGTGCGATCGCGACGTCGCAGCGCGCCCCGGCCTCGTCCGCGGTCACCCGGTGTGAGACGACTGCCGAGGACGCTATTGCGGCGATTCCGCAGGCGCGGCGGTTCGCGTGCGCGCGAGCGACGAGAGGATGAGAATCCCGACGCCGATCGTGATGCACGAGTCGGCGACGTTAAAGACCGGCCACCAATGCAGGTCGATGAAATCGACGACGTATCCGTAGTGAAAGCGATCGACGATGTTGCCGACCGCACCCCCCGCGATCGCGCCGAAGGCGACCCGCACGAGGACCGATTGGGCCGCCGCGTCGCGAAACGCAAACCAGAAGAGCGCGAGCACCGCGATCGCCATCGCGACGAGCATGAACGCGTTGGAGCCGAACAGGCCAAACGCTCCGTTGTGGTTTTGGACGTAGGTCCACCACAGGACGTGCGGGATCGCGATCCGCTGTTCGCCCGGTTCGAACGTGGTCGCGACGTAGTGCTTGGTCAGCTGGTCGAGGGCGAGCACGACGACGGCCGCGAGCCAAAACCGAAGCCTCAAACGCGTATCACTACAGGCTCGGCGGCTTCACGTACTGGTAGAAGAAGCCCGCGATCCGGGTGAACTGATCGGTCGCGACGACGATCCCGGTCGCGACCAGGACCGCGCCCGACGTTGCCTCGATCGCGGGCAGGAAGCGCTTGATGCGGTTGAGCGTTCCGAGCGATTGCGTGATCGCGGCGGCTGTAACCAGGAACGGGATCGCGAGGCCCATCGAATACACGAACAACAGCATGGTCGCTTCGCCGAGCGTTTTCGTCGAGGCCGCGAGCAGAATTATTCCCGAGAGAATCGGACCGATGCACGGCGACCAGCCCGCCGCGAACCCAAGCCCGACGAGAAACGATACGACCAGCGACGGTTTGCGGGATTGCACGCGCACGCGCTTGTCCATGTTCAATGCGGGAATCTTGAGCACGTGCATCATGTGGAGGCCCAAAACCACAATGACGGCGCCGCCGCAGATCTCGACGAGCCGCTTGTGATCCGCGAACACCCCGCCGACCGCGCTCGCTGAAAGCCCGATGGCCACGAAGATCACGGTAAAGCCCGCGATGAACGCGAGCGCGTGCCCGAATACGTGCAGCTTCGCCTGCGCACTGGACTCGGCTTTGAGGTCTTCGACGCTCGTGCCGGTCAAAAACGACAGGTAGCTCGGCACGAGCGGCAAGACGCAAGGCGAAACGAACGAGACGAGACCGGCCAAAAACGCCGTTGCGAGGTTGAGCTGGTGCACTGCTAGATTCTACGACGCCTCGTCAAGGGCGCCTGTGAGCCGCCTTGTCACCCCGAGCCTGTCGAGGGAGGCCACTACACGCATCGCGCGCCCTACCGGCCGGGGCGGGTACAAGCCGTAGAGAAAGGTGGCGGCATGCTTGCGACGCTCGTGGACCGCGCGGGTATCGAGCTCTCGACCGTCGATTCGGCATTGGGCCGGTGGACGCACGCCGCGTGGCGGCCCGCGACCGGCGAGCCGTTAGCGGGGCTTGTCGACCACATTTGGTACTTCGAAGGGACGCTCGCCCACGCGTGGGAGACGGTTTTTCCGAGCGGAACCCTCGAGCTGATCGTTCAGCTCGACGAACCGCACCGTCCCGCCGGCGGATCGCAGCGCTATCCGCCGCTCGCGCTGACCGGCATGCAGACGACCGCGCTCACGGTCGAGGCCCCCCGAGGGTTATGCCGCGTGCTCGGCGTGCGGGTGCATCCGGCGGCCGCCTACGCGCTGCTCGGGCATTCGTTTGCCCCGGCGGTTGGGGCGACGATCGACCTCTGCGACGTGGCCGGGCGCAGCGCGGAGGAACTCGGCGAGCGCTGCGAAGCGGCACGAGACGCCGCCGGACGGGTCGCTGCGGCGATCGATTGGACCGAAGCGCGACTCGGGCGCGCGCGCGAAATCGCGCCGTACGTCGCATACGCCGCGGCGCGGATCGAGCGTGCCGGGGGCGACACGGCAATCGCGGGATTGCAGCGGGAGCTCGGCATCCCGGACAAGCGCTTCGTCGCCGCCTTTCGCGAGCAGATCGGCGTCGTGCCGAAGCGCTACGCCCGGATCGTCCGATTCCGCCGGACGCTCGCGCTGATCGACGCGGGAGCCGGTAGCCTCGCCGAAATTGCCGGAGCTGCCGGCTACTACGACCAGGCGCACATGAGCGCCGAGTTCGCGGCCCACGCCGGGCGCAGCCCAACCGCCTATCTCGCCGCGCTGCGCTACCCCGGAAGCTCCAGCCTGGCCGCGGACCCCCTCTGAGAAACTCATCCGGCGCCCCGCGTCGCGCGTACTATGGGTGAGATGAGGGACGACGAACTCGCCGAGGATTTCGTCGCTCGGCGTCCGGAGGCACTCGAGGCCGCCTACCGCGCCTACGCCTCGACCCTCTACTCGGTTGCACGCCACGTGCTCGGCAGCGACTCCGACGCACAGGATTGCGTCCATGACGCGCTCTTGCGGGTGTGGGGCCGACCGGGGACCTACCGTCCCGAGCGTGGGAGTTTACGAACCTTCCTCTCCGTCTGCGTGCGCAATGAAGCGATCGGGCGCAAACGCGAGGCCGCGCGTCACTTCCACATCGAGCAACGCGCCGCGCTGGCAGAACCCGAGCAACCCTACGAAATCGAAATTGAAGATCCCGTCGATCGCGCGCGCCTCCACGAGGCGCTCGCAAAGCTGCCAAGCGAGCAACGCCAGGCTCTCGAACTCGCCTACTTCCGGTACCTTTCACACACGCAGATCGCCGAAAAATTGGGCGTCCCGCTCGGAACGATCAAGAGCCGTTTAGCGATGGGTCTCCGGAAACTCCAAAACGCGCTGCCCGTGCCATCGGCCAGTACACTATGAAGGACGAACACATGGGCGAAGCCATCGAACTCTACGCGCTGGGCGCGCTCGGCCGCGACGAAGCTCGTGAGGTCGAAGACCACGCTGCCGTTTGCGCCGACTGCTCGCGACTGCTCGGCGAGGCCGAGCGCACGGTCTTCGCGCTCGACGAGCTGACCGTGCCGCAGCTGGAAGCTCCGCCCGAACTCGGCGCGCGAATCGCGGCTTCGAGCCGCGTCGTCGTACCACTTCGCTCGCGTCGCCCGAACGTTGCGCTTTGGGCGGCGCTTGCCGCCGGGTTGCTGGTCGCCGGATTTGGCGCGACCGTAACGCACGAGATCCGAAACGACCGCGCAACGATCGCTGCCGACGACCTTGCGTTCTCGTCAATCGCCGTCTCGCACTTCCTGCACACGACCTTCACGAAGCGCTCCCCCGACGCACCGACCGCAAAAGTGCTCTGGGGTAAAACGCCGCACTGGTTTTACGTGATCGTCGACTCGGCTTCGTGCGATTGCAACGTGGTCGAAATCACTTCGAGCGGCGAACGCGACTTGGGGCCGCCCGCGCCGCGCGGCAACACTGCCACAATCTTCGTTCCCGACGCCCCGGACGCGAAGGGCCTCGAGCTGCGCACCGGCACGCGCGTGCTGGCATCCGTGCAGCGACCCATGTCACCCTGAGCGGAGCTCGCGCAGCGAGCGCAGTCGAAGGGCCAACGGAGTTCCGCCATACGCCGTCTGTCCTTCGACTGCGCGCCTTCGGCGCTTCGCTCAGGATGACACGGGTCGCGCGTCCCCTAGCGTGCGGCCGAGTACGGCGCGAATCGCTTCGGTTAGCGTTGCGAGTTCGTCGGAGGCGATCGTGAAGCTCGGGGCGAGATAGACGATTTGACCGAAGGGGCGAATCCAGACGCCGCGCTCGACGAATGCAGCGCGGAGCGCGGCGACGTCGGGTTCTTCCGCGAATTCGACGACTCCGACGGCGCCCCGCACCCGCACGTCGGCAACGCCTGGCAGGTCGCGGCACGGCTCGAGCCCTTCGCGCAGAGCGGTTTCGATCGCCGCGACTTGCGCGAGGCGCGGCTCGCTTGCGAACAAGCGCAGCGATGCGTTTGCGGCCGCGCAGGCGAGTGGGTTGCCCATGTAGGTTGGGCCGTGGCGCAGCGAGACGGTCGGATCGTCGGAGCGGAATGAATCCTGGATTTCGCGGCGCGCGATCGTTGCGGCGAGCGGCAAGGTGCCGCCGCTAAGCGCTTTGGAAAGCGTGACGATGTCGGGGACGACACCGGCCCACTCGAGCGCGAACATCGAACCGGTTCGTCCGAAACCCGTGAAAATCTCATCGAAGATCAGGAGCATTTCGAACCGATCGGCGAGCCGGCGCAGTCGCGCGAGGGTCGCCGCGTCGTGAAAGCGCATCCCGCCCGCGCCTTGAATTGACGGCTCGACAATCAACGCGGCAATCTCACCGGCAGAGCGCTCGAACACGGCCGCGAGCGCCGCTTCGCTCTCGTCGTCGACCGGTAACGGCAGTGACGTTTCGAGCCGTACGTGAGCGGTGAAAAGTTCGGCGTCGGGGTGAAAATCCGGCGCGACCGAGATCGTGCCGAAAGTGTCACCGTGATAGCCGTGTGCGAAGCCGGCGACGCGGCGCTTCCGTGGAAAGCCGCGATTATTCCAATATTGGATCGCGATCTTCAGCGCGATCTCGACCGAAACCGAGCCCGACTCCGAGATGAAAACGCGGTCGAGTCCCGGCGGCAGCAGCGCCGCGAGCCGGCGCGCGAGTTCGAGTGCCGGCTCGTGGACGAAACCGCCGAACATCACGTGGGGAAGGACGCGCGCTTGCTCCGCAATTGCGTCGACGATCGCGGGATGGTTGTAACCGTGGCAGGCGGTCCACCACGAGGCGATGCCGTCGATCAACGCGCGACCGTCGGCGAGCACGATGCGGCTCCCGTGCGCGGTCGCGACCTCGAGCGCCGGAGCGGCCGTCTTCAAGGACGCATACGGCGGCCAAATGCGCGCGAGGTCTTCGTCGCGCGAGCGGCTCGGACTCAGCTCGCCGCCGTCATGCCCAACCGTTCGAGCAGTGCGAGGTCGCGCTCGTGTTGCGGGTTAGGCGTCGTCAGCAAGCGTGGCCCGAAGAAGATCGAGTTGGCGCCGGCCATGAAGCACAGTAACTGCGTCTCGTCGCTCATCGCTTCGCGGCCCGCCGAGAGACGCACCATCGAGGCCGGCATCAGCACGCGAGCGGCAGCGATCACGCGCACGAAGTCGAGCGGATCGATGTCCTTGCTCTCGGCGAGCGGCGTCCCCGCAACGCGGACCAAGAGATTGATCGGAACGCTCTCCGGATGCTCGGGTAGCGTTGCGAGCGCGTGCAGCATGCCGATGCGGTCTTCGACGCGCTCGCCCATGCCGACGATGCCGCCGCAACAGACGTTGATCCCGGCAGCGCGCACGTGCTCGAGGGTTTCGAGGCGATCGTCATAGGTTCGCGTCGAGATGATCGTGCCGTAATACTCGGGCGACGTGTCAAGGTTGTGATTGTAGTAATCGAGCCCGGCGGCGCGCAGCCGATCCGCCTGCGGTCGCGTCAGCATCCCGAGGGTTGCGCACGTCTCGAGGCCGAGTTCTTTGACCCCCGCAACCATCGCGCAGACCGGCTCGAGGTCGCGATCGCGCGGCGAGCGCCAGGCGGCTCCCATGCAGAAGCGCGTGGCGCCGGCATCTCTGGCTCGCTGGGCCGTCGCGAGGACCTCATCGAGCGGCAATAGCGGAGAAGCCGAAACTTCCGTGTGATGGCGTGCGCTCTGCGGGCAATACGCGCAATCCTCGGGACAGCCGCCGGTTTTGATCGACAGCAGGGTCGAGAGCTGCACTTCGGCCGGCTTGAAGTGCGCGCGATGCGCCGCCTGAGCGCGAAAGAGCAGTTCGGGAAGGGGCAGTTCGAGGAGCGCGCGGACTTCGTCCCGAGTCCAGTCCGTGCGAATAGCTTCGGGGGCGGTCGTGGGCGCGGCGGTCGCCGTCATGCGATTATCCTCGAACAGGTCTCGGGTGGGCGGAGTTGGGAACTTCAAGCGGTCCTTCGGATGCCTTTGGGAGGCGTGGTTCGATACATCCTTTGCAAACGGCGCTCGACCGCGTCGCACAACAGAAGCTCGCCGACCTCGAACGCCGCCATCTCGTACGCGCGCCGCTCGTCACCGCGCCCGCCGGCGGCGCCTGGGTCGAGCGCGAAGGCCGGCGGCTGCTTTCGTTTTCGAGCAACGACTATCTTGGCCTGACCCGGCATCCGGCCGTGCGTGCTGCCGCGATCGGCGCGATCGAGCGCTACGGAACCGGGGCCGGGGCGTCGCCGCTCGTGACCGGTTATCATCCGCTCGCCGAGCGCCTCGAGTTGGAATTGGCGCGCTTTTTGGGCTGCGAGGGCGCATGCCTTTTCGGTGCAGGGTATCTTGCGAACCTCGGCACGATCGGTGCGATCGTTGCCGGCGAGGATGCGATCTTCATCGACCGGCTGGCGCACGCATCGATATGGAACGGCGCGCGGCTCTCAGGCGCCCACGTCGAAGCGTTCGAGCACAACGATCTCGAGGACCTCGCCCTGCGCTTGCGCGAGCGGCGCGGCGGCGTGCGTTACGCGCTCGTGCTCACCGAAGGCGTCTTCTCGATGGACGGCGATATCGCGCCGCTGCCGGAACTGGCAGAGCTGGCGGCGCGCTACGACGCGTGGGTGCTCGTCGACGACGCGCACGGCTTGGGAACGCGCGGCGGTGGAGCCGGCTCGACCCATGCGTTCGCTGCGCCGCTCGCGCTCGACGTGCACGTTGGGACGCTCTCGAAGGCGCTCGGGAGCTACGGCGGCTTCGCCTGCGGTTCGCGCGCGCTCGTCGCGCTGCTGCGCAATCGCGCGCGCAGCTTCATCTACTCGACCGCGCCGCCGCCGTCAGCGGTCGCAGCCGCGCTTGCAGCATTGCAGATCGTCGCGGACCAGCCGGAGTTAGCCGAAATCCCGCTTGCGCGAGCGCGCACGTTTGCGCGCGCTGCCGGCTTCCGCGCGCCGGCAAGCCACATCGTGCCGCTCGTCGTCGGGACAGCGGCTGCGGCGCTCGCCGCCTCGACGCAACTGGAAGCGCGCGGCATCCTCGTGACCGCGATCCGTCCGCCGAGCGTTCCGGAAGGGACGGCGCGGCTGCGCTGTTCGTTCACCGCGTCGCACACCGAAGACGACGTCGCGTTGCTCGCAGTCGCGATTCGCGAATTGGGGCTGGTCGCGCGCTGAAGACAGCGTATTTCGTCAGCGGTACCGGGACCGATATCGGCAAGACCTACGTCTTGACCGGGCTAATTGCGGCTCTGCGCCGGCGCGGGGAACGTGTGCTTGCGCTTAAGCCCGTCGTGAGCGGTTACGATCCTGCCGATGCGACGGCTAGCGACCCGGCGCGGATATTGTCCGCACTCGATCTGCCGCTGGATGACGCTCATCTCGAAGCGATCTCACCATGGCGTTTTCGCGCGGCCCTCGCGCCCGGCATTGCGGCTCGCTTGGAAGGGCGGGCGCTCGGAGTCGATGCGATCGCCGCCTTCGTGCGCGAGACCTTCGAGCGCTCGTCAGCCGGAGTCGACGCCGGCTTCGTCGAGGGCGTCGGCGGCCTGCTCTCGCCGATCGCGGAGGACGCGACCAATGTCGAACTGATCCGGGCGCTCGGTCTTGGCGTCATTCTCGTCGCCGGAACGTACCTCGGCGCGATCGGTCACGCGCTGGCGACAATCGACGCTGCGCGGCTGCACGGCATCCCGCTTGCTGCGCTTGTCGTAAACGAAAGCGAAGCCGGCGTCATGGCGCCGCAAGACGTCGCAGCGGAGTTGGCGCGTTTCCGGCCGGAACTTCGCGGTGTCCCGCTTCCGCGCGGCGACGCCGGCGAGGCGGCGACACGGGAGCGCCTCGACCCGATGGTCGAGGCGCTCTTTGCAGGTTTGCCCGAAGGTTAGGTCGCGAGCGAGTGATCCGCCACGGTGGCGGGGCCCATCGCGAGCTGGACCGACCGGTAACCGAGCACGCCCAGTAACTGGTTGTCCGGAACCTTGAGCGGGCCGGGCTTGTCGGCCGTGCCGGGCGCCGGCTGCGGATACGCGGTCGAAGCGGCGGTCGCGAACCGGATGTTGCCTTCGGTGTGCTGGATGACTTGGTGAATGTGCCCGTTGAGCACGGTGACTGCATCGAAACGCTGCAGCGCCGCGAGCACGGCCGTGCCGTCTTCGGTCGTCCAACCCCACTTCTCGTACAGCGCGTAGAGCGGGACGTGGCCGAAGACAACGATCGGTGTCGAAGATTTCTGAGCCGCGAGATCTTTAGCGACCCAATCCAGCTGCTCTTGGCCAAGTTTGCCGTCGATCTCGAAGTTGAAGACGTTGACCAGCACGACGAAGTGCACGCCGTTCATGTCGAACGAATGCCAGCCCTTGGGCGCATCCTTGCTGCCGAAGGCCGCAAGATAGTTGTCCGGGCTGCCGATGACGTCGTGCTCGCCCGGCATCACAACGAGCGGCGCCTTCAATTGCGCGAGCATCGATTTTACCGTGTCGAACTGCTCGGGCTTCGAGAGGTGCGTGAGGTCGCCCGTGTGCACCACGAACGACGGCTGGACGGCGAGCGCGTTGATGTCGTCGATCGTTTTCTTGAACGTCCCCACAACATCGGGGTTCTCGGGACGCGCGAAGCCGATGTGGCTGTCGCTGATCTGCACGAACGAGAGGCCATTCTTCGCGCCGCGCGCGTCAGCTACGGAAGTCATAAGTCCTGAGGCGGAGAGCGTCCAAGCGATCCCGGCGCCCGTCCAGCTCACGTGCTCGATGAAATCTTTGCGTTTCATTTATAGCGCACCCCACGTTGCGGGGTGCGTGGCGCTCCACGCCCCCGCGCCGACGCTGCGGCGCGGGCCCCCAGCGTCATCTCCGGTAACGATCACGGTCGCCTTCATGTACGGGTGGAGTTCGCAGAAATACGAATAGGTGCCGGCCTTGGTGAACGTGTGGGTCCAGGCGCCGCTCGTGTCGAGAGCCTCGGAGTCGAAGCTCTTGTCGGTCGCGGTGACGGTGTGCGGCTCGTCATCGTCGTTAATGAAGCGCACCGTGTCGCCGACGTGGATTTTTAGCGGCGTCGGCGCGTATTTGAAGTCTTTGATGTGAACCACGAACCCGGGCATCGCTGCCGGCGAGGGGCTCGCGGCCGGCGCGATCGCGAGTATCGCGGCAACGAGTAAAGCGTACAAAGTCTGTCCTCAGAGAACCGAGCGCAACTGCCCGGTGCCGATGTACGCACGCGGAGCCACCAGCGGATTGGTGCTGACCGGGTTTTTTTTCACGACGTACCGAGTCATCCGGCGATCCCGGGCAACGCATACCGGGAGAGAAACCAACAATCGAAAGGAACGCCCGATGCTCCACCTCGTCGCCATTCTCGCCGCCACTTCGGTCGCCGCCGGAGCGCCCACAACTGCGCCGGCACCCGTCCAGACGGCCTCCTCCTCATCGCCCACGAACGTCGCGATGCGCGGGACGGCTCCAGCCGCAAAGAAACCGAATCTCGAGCTTCCGGCCTGGACCCGCGAGCTAACGGTTGGCCAGCAACAAGAGGCCATGCGCGCCCAACTCGACCAAGAGTTCGAGATCTTCCGGAGCCCCTAGCCGCCAGCCCTAGGGCGGCGCCGGCAGGGCGGCCGTTTACTTCAGCTGTTCTACGTCGATCGAGGTCTTCTGGCCGACGGAGGTCAGGTAGACTTTCTCGGTCTGCTTGCCGCCGGCGGTCTTGTCGAACTCGATTGTCGGATCGCTGCCGTTGCTGCTGTTGTCGGTCTCGGCGAAGCTCGTGGGCAGCGTACTCTTGTACCAGCTGCCGACCGTCTGCTCCGAGTCATCCGTCATGTACGAGGTCATCGTGCCCGCCGAGCTGTCGCTCGTCGAGCTCTGCATCGCACCGGGGTAGACCGGCAGCCCGGTCCGTTTGTCGGTCGTGCCCTTCGGTTGAGGCGACGGGCTCGCGCTCGAGTTTGAGGCTGAGTTTGCGCCGGAACACCCCGCGGCGAGCACGGCGAGAAACACGGCGATCGTAGAGAGCTTACGCATGTCGTGCGACTCCTTGAAGAAGCAAGAGGATGATGAGTAAAAAGTCAGTGGCTTCGATCGAAGCCGGCCGTTTCGCGTTGTTGGCCGAGGGCGTTCGCGGCGACGGCTTCCGCGGCAACGCCGCGAGAGAGTTGATTTTGCTCGGCGCGCGAGAGCGAGGGTAGTTCGTTTCCCGGGCCGGCCGCAGCGCCTTGGTAGTAGTTGCGGTCGATGTAGGCGTCGGTCTGCGCGGTGTCACGGGCGGCCTTCGCATAGAGGTCCGGATTCTTGCCCGTGTACTCGCCGTTGCGAATGACTTCGCCCATCACCGTGAGGTTGTCTCGCGTATCCGTGAACCTGCGCTCTAGACTTTGCACCGAGCGCTCTGCTTGACCGTAAGCCGCGCCAATCTCTTGTTGGTTCAACCCCTGGCCCGCGGCATGCCCCTTTTCGATTTGACCGACCGCTTTGTTCAACGCCGCGTCCTCGCGCCCGAGGTGGCCGCCCGCGCGCTCGGCCGGCGTGGCCCCCAGCTCGCGTTCCATCTTTTGATACGATGCGAGGGCTTCGTAGTAGCCGCGTAGCGTCGTATCGTTGACGGCCATGCCCCGCACGGATTCCTTACCTTGCGCGTTGAGCTGAAATGGCGGCGGCTCGCGATGGTTCCGGTCCATGGCCGTTTAACGGGCGCCGTTCGGCGCGCGCTGATGCGTGCGCATCATATGCAGTTGAGGGTGAAGTCCTGCCAGTCCGATTCCCAGTGAAACGGTTTGAGGACGATCAGCTTTGCCCGGTTGTGGAAGCCTTGCGTCATGTTAATTTTGACTGCCAAACCGTCATCGAACATGGCGAGCTCGGTCGTTTGCTTGCCGTTTTGCTCCGTCAGCGGCTTGTACGCACCGGGATAGGGTTTGGATTTCCACACGCTGCCGTTGGTCCTCATGCGCTCGACCATATAGGTGACTTCGTGGGAAGTGGTGTCGCCGTCGGGCCAACCCGTGGCGTAGCTCGACAAGTACAACTCGACTTGCGCCGGGCACCCATACTGCGGGTGCTTGAACACCGTCACATCGACGGCACCCATCGTCGGTGCCGCGGATGCCGCCGAGAACGAAGCTGCGTAAGCGGCGAGCGCCGCGAACAGGCTCGCCTTGAGCAGGCGGACCGGGTTGCTGTGCGCCGTCGGGCGCGATGAGAGCGTGTTAGTCATTTGTCCCTCAAGTGGTGGATGGGGGCGGCTGGAGGACCGGCCGCCTCTGTCATGGCCATAGGATACGGAATCGCTGCGCCGGCTCGTCATCGTGGCCGGTACGGATTTCTCAGTACTGAGGACGAAAGGGGGGCGCGTGGTCGGGACCCCCCTGCATTGCCCGCGCCTGATCGAACGCGATGCTGAACTCGGCGCGCTGGTTCGGTTTGCCGCTGCGGCTGCCGGCGGGACGCCCTCGATCGTCTTCGTTTCCGGCGAGGCCGGCATGGGCAAAACGCGCCTGCTCGACGAGTTGCGCGCCCAGCTCCAGCGCCGGGCGGCCGTCGCCGCCGTGGCTTGTCCGGCGTTTGCGCCCGCGTCGCTCGGCCCGATCTACAGCCTGCTCGACGCGCTCGCTCCGGAGCCGGCCTCGGCCGATCCGCCTTCGGGGAACCGCTCGCCCGAGGCCGGCCAGTTTCAGGTGTTCGCGCGGCTGCTCGACGGGCTGCGCGCCGCGGCCGCGCGCAAGCCGGTCGTCGCGACGATCGACGACGCGCACTGGGCCGACAGCGCGACGCTCGAGTTCCTGAAGTTTGCAGCGCGGGCGCTCGTCGACGAACGCCTCATGCTGGTCGTCGCCTATCGCTCGGAAGACGTGGGCACATCCGCCGGCCTCGAGCGCGTCGTCGCGCAGATCGCACGCTCTCCGCTCGCGCGCAGCGTGACCCTGCAGGCGCTCTCCGGCGAAGGTGTCGCGGAGTTCATCGAGGCGACGCTCGGCGACGCGGCGCCTCCGGACGCGCCCTCGTTGCGCCGCGTGCGCGAACGCTGCGAAGGCAACCCGCTCTTCGTCGAGGAGCTGTTGAAATCGGCGCTCGAAAGCGGGACGCGATCGGGGCTCCTCAGGGGTGATCGCGTCGAAGTCCGGCCTCTCGCGCCAGCGAAGACCTCGAATCGCCCCCCGCGCG
>Ga0302325_10022516_pt1 | contig 13185 bp, 9 predicted proteins | sample Palsa_T0_2_FD_201948 | JGI IMG/M metagenome (GOLD analysis project Ga0302325, IMG submission 201948) | Peat permafrost microbial communities from Stordalen Mire near Abisko, Sweden - Palsa_T0_2 | ecosystem: Environmental > Terrestrial > Soil > Palsa > Peat permafrost | place: Sweden: Abisko... | reverse complement strand
GAATCCGGCGGCGCAGCGCTGCGGCTGAGCGATCCCATGTCCGAGCCCCTTCTCGACCCGACCGGCGGTGCCGTAGCCGTCTCCGCGCACGAAGCGCTCGCCGCGGTGACTGGCATCGACCCATCGCCCGCCGCCGCGCGCCCGGACCCGTACGCAACCGAAGCAAGCCTCTGGTTCGCGCCGCCATGGCACATGCTGCCGCTCTCGCCGCAACGTTGCCTTGTTCGCAATCGGCTCAACGGCGCGGCAATGGAGCTGTCAGCCGGGGAATATGCCGTACTGTCGGCGTGCGAGGGATGTCACCCGCTCGCGGCGCACGAAGCGCGCGCCGCGCTGCAACTCGCCGCGCCTGGCGCGCACCGGCCGGCGTTCCGGGAATTGCTCGAACGCTGCGCGCGAGCTGGCCTGCTCACGCCGCTACCGGATCTGGTGGCACGTTTTGGTCGCGCGCAGGCGATTAAGCCCGTCTCGCCGCCCGAACTCGTCGTTCGCACCGCAGACCGTCCGCAACTGCTGCTGCGGCTGCTTCAGGGTGCGGTCGCGCTTCAGGCGGGATCTGGTTGTACCTATCGCTGGCACGTGGTCGACGATTCGAGACAGGAGGCAAACCGGCAGGCCAATCGCGCCGCAATCGAGCGCTGCGGCGCGCTCGGCGCGGAGCATCACGATCTGTCGCATCCGGCGTCACTCGAAGACGAGCTCGGTCGCGCGCTGCCGCGGCAGGACGCCGAGGTTCGGCTCCTGCTCGCGCCGCCGCGCGGCGACGAAATGACCTATGGCCGACCGATCAATTACCTGCTCCTGCGCTTTGCCGGCCGCCGCCTGCTGATGCTCGACGACGACGTGATGATCGATCCGCGCCGTCCCGCGCTCACGCGCCGCGGGGTCGAAGTCTCGCTCGCACCCGAGGTGGCGTATTGGTACGAGAGCGCCGATGCGGGCTTCGACGCCTGTCCGGCGCTCGCACTCGATCCGTTCGCCGAGCACAGCCGCTGGCTGGGCATGGCGCTCTCGCAAGCGTGGACAATGGCACGAGGCGAGCCAGGCGGCCTGCGGGTGGCCGATCTGCCGCCGACGTGCGGCGCATCGTTCGCTGGCGACGCGCGCATCCTTTTCACGCGCAACCACGTTCTCGGCGACCCGGGGTGGGCGAAGTTCGCGAGCAAGCTGCTGATGATTGCACCGGAGACGCGGCAATGGCTCGCCGCGCACCCCGACGCCGCAGGCTATGCGTTTTCGAGCCAGGTGCACTGGCGCGGCCGGGTCGCGTTGCGCCTCGCCCCGCATCAGACCCTGAGCACGACGACGCTTACCGGCTTCGACAATTCGCAGCTGCTGCCGCCGACCGAACGCGGCACGCGCGACGCCGACGTGTTGCTCGGCGAAGCGGCGCGTTGCATCTACCCCGCCGGGTGGCAGGTGGAGCTGCCTTTCGCGCTGCCGCACGTGCGCGACGCGCAGCGGCAATGGTTGCGTCCGGATGAGAAGCTTGCGCTCGGACCGAGCCTCTTGCTCATCACCCACGCGCGGGCGCAGATGTCCTCGATCCGCGGCGACGGCGCCGCGGCGCGGATGCGCACCCTCGGTGCCTGCCTGCTCGATCTCGCCGCGGCCAGCGACGCCAAACTTCGCGCCATGCTCGAGGAGCAGGCAATCGCCTACGTGGGCGCGATGCGCTTCAGCGCCGAAGAACAATTGGCCGATTCGTCGCTGCCCGTCGCGTGGCACGAAATCTTGCGACGCTGGCTGGACTCGTCTGCGTTCCAGCTCGACCGCGCTTCGCTGCGTGCGTCGATTGTTGCACCCGAGCAGGTGCGAACCGAGGCGCAACACTACGGTCGCACGCTGCTGGCCTGGCCGCACCTCTGGGACTATTGTCGGGAGCGCTTTGCATGATTGCGAGCGAACCGTTGGCGACATCCTGGTTCGCACCGGCGCTATCGAGCTGGCCACTTGCGCCAGACCGCTGCCTGGTGCGTAACCCGCTCAACGGCGCGGTGCTGGAGTTGTCGTCGGGCGAATTCGCCATTGTTTCCGCGTGCGAAGGATGCCAGCCGCTCGCGGCGCACGAAGCGCACGCTGCGCGCGAGCTCTCCGCGCCGCCCGCGCACCGACCGGCATTTCGGGGATTGCTCGAACGCTGCGCGCGCGAGGGCCTGTTCGTTTCCCTGCCCGACCTGGTGGCGCGCTTCGGCGCGCCGTCGCCGGCGTTGGCGTCTCCGCTCGGCGGCATCGCCATCCGCACCGCCGACCGGCCGCAGCTGCTCGCGCGGCTGCTGGAGAGCGCCGCAAAGCTCGAGGCGCGCGCGGCAATTCAACGGCGCTGGCTCGTCTTTGACGATTCGCGTGACCCGGCACACGCGCTGGCCAACCGCGCGGCGATCGCTGGCTGCCGCAACCTTGACGTGGCGTATCGCGGGTGCGGCGAGGCGGCCACGCTCGCGGCCGAACTGCGCGCCGCGTTTCCCCACGCGAAGGACGAAATCGCGTGGCTGCTCGAAGCGGGAGGCGACGCCGAGGCGACCTACGGTCGCCCGCTCAACCAGGCGTTGCTGTGTTTCGCAGGACGCGCGTTCTTGAGCGTCGACGACGACGTGGTGCTCGATGCACGCCGACCTGCACGCATGCAGCCGGGCTTTACCGTCTCCGACGACGCCGACGATCTCGCCTGGTATGACGACGCGGAGGCGATGTGGCGCGACTGTCCGCCGCTACCGCTCGACCCGCTCGCCGCACACGCCGACTGGCTCGGCATGCCGCTCGCGGCGGCATGGGCCCGCGCGGGAGCGCAGGCGGGGCCGCTTGGGGAGATACGCTTTGCGGCGGCGCAGGCGGAGCGCTTCGCGCCGAAGGCGCGCGTGCTCTTCACGCACAACCACGCCTGCGGCGATCCCGGATCGTCGCTCTTGCCGCTGCAGTTACTCTCCTTGCCGCCTTCATCGCGGCAGTGGCTCGCCGCCCATCCCGGGGCTGCGGCATCGGCGTTCGCGCAGCGCGTCAACTGGCGCGGCCAGACGCGGCTGCGGCTCGCACCGCGGCGCGTGTTCACCTTGACGACGCTCGCGGGCATCGACAATTCCCAGCTCATGCCACCGGCCGCGCGCACGCATCGCAGCGAAGACGTGTTGCTCGGCATCGTGGCGCAATTGATACATCCTCATGCATGGATGGTCGACCTGCCGTTCGGGTTGCCGCATCTGCGCGTCCCGAGCAAGCAATGGCTGCCACCTGACGTGTCCTTTCTGCAGGAGCCGTTGCACGTGCTCTACGCATTGCTCGACGAGCACGCGGCAAGCATCGTCGCTGAGTCGCCGCGAGGACGGCTCATGGCAGCAGCGGTGCTGTTGCAGGATGTCGCAGCGATGAACGATGCGACCCTGTCGGAGGTGTTGCTCGAGCATGCCAGCGACGCGGGCAGTCGCACGCTCTTCGCCATCGCCGAGCAACTCGATAGCGCCGATACACCGCCGCAATGGAAAGCGCTGCTCGCGCCCTGGCTCAAGTCGCCGGCGCTTGCAGTCGACGCCGATTCGCTGCGCGGGCGGATGCTCGCGCCTGGCACGGTACGTTCACTTGCCGATACCTACGGCCGCGCGATGGCGGTGTGGCCGGATCTCTGGCAATTCTGTCGGGAGCGATTCAAGTGAACGTCCGGCGCCCGGCAAGCAATCAGGATGGCATCGCGCTCGTCCTCGTGCTGTGGCTCACGATCCTGCTTACCGTGATCGCATCCGGATTTGCCTATAGCATGCGCACCGAGGCGCTGGCCGCGCGCAACGCGATTTCGGTTGCACAGGCGCGCGCACTGGCCGACGGCGCGGCGACACGCGCGACTTTCGAGATGTTGCGGCCGCGGGTGGTCGGTGACACCTGGATCTCCGATGGCAGCGTGCACTACTGGAGCGACGACGGGGCGAGCATCGCTGTCAACATCGTCGACGAGTCTGGTAAGATTGACCTCAACGCAGCATCGGATGTGCTGCTAACGAGCCTGTTGCAGACAGCGGGGGGCGTGGACGCTGACACCGCGGCGCATCTGGTCGCAGCAATCGACGACTGGAAGACTGCGGGTGATCTGAAGCGTCCGAACGGGGCGAAGCTGCCGGAATATCAGGCGGCAGGGCTGACATACGGACCAGCCGACGCGCCCTTCGAGACGGTTGCCGACCTGCAGCGGGTATTGGGGATGACGCCCGCGATCTATGCCGCTGTGGCCGACAGCCTGACGGTATACAGCCATCAGGCCGGTGTGAATCCCGCTTTCGCGTCGCGCACGATTCTGCTCGCGTTTCCGAACGCGACGCCGGAGATTGTGGACGCTTACATCGGGCTGAGAAACAACGCGCTGCAGACGCGGCAACCGGTGCCGCCGTTTCCGCTGCCTGGCGTGGGCGCGGCACCGGCCAATGTGTGGCGTATTCGCGCCGAGGTGACCACGCCCGATGGTGCGACGTTCTTCCGTGACGCGGTGGTCCGAGCGGGACCCGATCCGCTGCATCCGACGACCGTGTTGCTGTGGCAGGAGGGCGATACGTCCCAGCTTCCACCACCGCCGCCGCCGCCGCAATGAGCGCACGCGGAGGGTCGAAACGTGGCGCGAAAGGGGATGCGTCGGTTACATGCAAGCGAACCATTGTCGTGCGGGGCTGTCCTGAGCCTGTCGGTCGCGGTGTGGTCATTTCTCGCACATGCGTGATGCGGCGCAACAGGGACGAGCAAGAACGATTGATGGCGGATGAATGAAGTTTGACCTAAACCGTTGGCGGCAACGCCTTCGCGATGCAGCCAACCGCACCGGCGTCCTGCGCTTCTGGCGCTGGTGGATGAGCGAGCTCGGGCCGCTGTTTCCCGACGCGTGGCGAGCGGCGCTGCAGCGTCGATTCACGCGGCCGGTGATCGAGTTCGCGAACGGCGAAGTGATTATTTGGCGTCCTGAATTTACCAACACGGCGACGCGACTGGCCATTGCCGAGAGGGTGTCGCTAATTGGCGACGCCTCGACCGTGCTCGCTGCGGGTCGGGCCGCTGTGTCGAGAATCGCTGCGCGCTCATCCGGTGGCATTGCCATGGCGCGCGTTGCCGTTGCATTGGCCCCGCGGCAAGTGCTGCGCAAGGAACTCGTGCTGCCCGCGGCGGTCGAGGACAATCTTGTGCAAACGCTGGCGTACGATCTTGATCGGCACACGCCGTTTCGTCCCGACCAGCTTTATTTCGACGTCGCCGTCGTCGGCCGTGACGGCGCGAAGAAAACGATTCGCGTCGACTGGGTTGCGGCGCTGAAGAGCATCGTCGACGACTCGTGCAAGCAGGTTCGGGAATGGGGAGCGGTGCCTGTTGCGGTCATCCCGGGCCCGCCGGCGGCAGGCGGCACGCGACTCAATCTCCTCCCCGGCACGGCGCGTGTGCGTCCCGTGCAATGGAGTCGTTGGCAGGTATGGGCACCGTTGGCGGCGATCGCGGTGGTTGCTTTGGCGACGGTCCTGGTGCCGCTGGCGCAGAAGCGACAGTACGTGATCGCGCTCATCGCGGAGAATACGGAGGCGCAACAGCGCGCGCAAGCCGCCGACGCGGTGCGACAGCAACTTGACAGCATGCAGAACGATTACAACTACATCCTTGCCAGGAAATACGCCTATCCGAGCATTGTGCATGTGCTCGATGAAATGACGCGCGTGCTTCCAGACGACACCTGGCTCACGCAGTTCGAGTTGAAGAACGCCGGACGCGGCAAGGATCTGCAACGCGACGTCTACCTGCGCGGCGAGACCGCCGATGCCGGCAAGCTCATCGCGTTGCTCGAGGACTCGAAGCTCGTCGAGCAGGCTGCGCCACGCTCGCCGACGACCAAGATCCAGGGTGCGACCGGCGAAGTTTTTGACTTGAGCGCGCGGCTGCGCGCGCTGTCGCCGCCGGCGGCGCTGGCGATTGCGGTGCCTGAAGCGCTGCCGCCGACTCCGGTGTCGACACCTGCGGTGGCCACGACGCCGAATCCAGCTGCGACGGCCGCCGCTCCGGCGGTTGAGGCTGCGCCCCCGGCGGCGGCTGCCGCGCCGGCTGGTGCGCCCAACCCTGAAAGGGGGCAACGCCGCCACCAGGCACAGAATGCATTGCCCGCTGCAGGTGCTGCGGGGGCCGCGCGCGATGCGCCCATGCCCTCTGCGTGGCCGCGGTCGAGTGCGCCTGCGGCAGCGCCAGCACCCGCGGCGCCGTCGCCGGCTGCACCGCCAGCGGCCGCACCGCCCATGGTGCCGCCGGCCCCGCCGGCGGTGGCTCCCGAGTCGCCCGCGCCGCCTGCGCCGGGCGACGAGCCCGCGCCGGATCCGGGTGTGCCGAAACCGGACGACGACAACTGATGGCGACGCTCGCGCTGCCACTGGCGCCGCGGCAAAGCCGCGTCCTCGCGTTGGCGCTGCTGGTACTCGCGGTGCTGGTGGCGCTCGGGCTGCTGCTCGCACCGTTCCTGCTGCTGCATCGGCATTACGATGTCGCCATCGAGGCGACGCAGGATCGTCTGGAACGCTATCGGCACATCGCCGCGCAGATGCCCGAGCTTCGCAAGGCACTCGAGGCGGTGCGGGCCAAGGATGGACGCCGTTTCTTTCTCCACAACACAGCGCCGAATCTCGCCGGCGCGGAGCTGCAGGACCTGGTCCGCGCCGCGATCGAGCGCAACGCCGGGCGCATCACCACGATCCAGGGCGCACAACCACGCGACGACGGGCGGTTCCGGCAGATCGGCATCAACGTGCAATTGTTCGCGACGACGGCGAATCTGCAGAAGATCCTGTTTGGCCTGGAGACGCAGACACCCTACATCCTGATCGACAGCATCACCGTTCGCCCGCTCAATGCCTTCCGCGGTTTCAAGCCCGCGCCGGGCGTCGATCCCGAACTCTCGGTGACACTCGAGGTGTCGGCCTTTACCTTCGCCGAGGTTGCGAAAAAATGAGTTCGCTGCCGGCGCTCTTGCCGACCGGTCGCGCTCGCGCCTGGGCCTGGTGGCTGGTGCCGACGCTCGTCCTGGCGCTGCTCGTCGGGTGGGAGATCGATTGGGGCCGGCAGGTCGTCCGCGTGCCCGCGCCGGCTGCGCCGGTCGCGCCCCAACCGGTGGCACCGGCCGTGCTGCCGGACTATGCAATCGAGGGAGGCCTCGCGGCCAACAGCGAAACGGTGAACCGGACGCTGTTCAACGCAACCCGGCGGCCGGCGCCGGTGCTCGCTGGCGACGGCGGTCCGCACGCGATCAAGCCAGGGCAATTCCTGCTCATGGGAACCGCAGTCAGCGGGAGCCAGAATGTGGCCTTCCTGAAGGAAGTGGCCGGCGGCAAGTCACACGCCGTGCACGAGGGGGAAAAGATCAACGGCATGCTGGTCGCCTCCGTTTCCGCGGAGCGCGTGAAGCTCACCTTGGGCGACGACTCGGAGGAGCTGATTCTCAAGGTGGCCCGGGGACCGAAGACCACGCTTGCCGCGCCGCCGCCGCCGCCGGTCGCTTCGGCGAGCAGCGTCCCTGGGGCGGCGCCCGCGGCGCGAGCCGCGGCCCGGGCTGCGGTGGCCACCCAACCGAATGGCGCCCCGACCGTCGGTGGACGCGTGCAGCAAGTGGAGAATGCCAGGAATGCGCGCCGCAACGCGCAGGGAGGGCAGGGGGGCCAGGGTGGTGGGCAAGGTGGCTACCAGGGCACGCAACAGCAAGGGCAGGGAAAGTGAGCGCCTACCTATACGGTCGTGGGGAGATCCACCTCGGTAACGGGCGTCAGCGCCAACAACACGGAAAAACAATGACCGAACGCTACGCCAAGCTAACGCTCGTCCTTACGCTGTCGCTGCTGGTCGCGGCCTGCGCAGGCCCCCACGGTGGCGGGCAGGCCGCGCCACTGCCGCCCGCCGCTGACGCCAGCGATACCAGCGCGCCGGTTCCCCTCTCCTCCGCGCAGAAGCCTCCCGAGGCCAAGATCTACAAGGGCTCGGGCATTTTTGTGCAGGGGCAAACCGAAGGGGGCGATGTGCCGCCCCAGCAGCAACCTCCACGTGCCGGCACCCCGGCGCCAGCGGTGACGCTCAATTTCGAGGGCGCCGATATCCGCGACGTGGTGCGCAACATCATCGGCGACATCATGGGGGAGTCGTACACGATCGACCCCAATGTCGGCGGCACAGTAACCATCCGCACCACGTCGGGCATCCCACGCCAGGCCTTGCCGGCGACGATGGAGATGTTGCTGCGCATGAATGGCGCGACGATGACCAAAGAGGCCGGCGTGTGGAAGATACTGCCCGCTGCCTCCGGTGCGCGGGGCAACCTTACGCCGCAGCTCGGGGGCAACACCCGGCCGCTGCAGCCCGGCTTCTCGGTGCTCATCGTGCCGCTGCACTACATCGGCGCGCGGCAGATGGCCACGCTCCTGGAACCCTTCGTCAAGGATCAGACCACCGTCCGCGTCGACGACATCCGCAACCTGCTGATCCTCTCCGGTACCGAGCTCGAGCTCAAGCATCTGCTCGACGCGATCGACATGTTCGACATCAACTGGATGACGGGCATGTCGGCCGGTGTGTTCACGCTGGAGAGTGCCGACGTCAAATCGGTCTCGGCGGAGCTCGAAAAGGCGTTCGGCACGCCGGACAAGAGCCCGCTCACCGGGATCCTGCGCATCATCCCGATCGAGCGCATGAATGCCCTGCTTGTCATCACGCCGCAGCCGGAATACCTCGAAGAGGCGAGGAAGTGGATCGAGAGGCTGGACAAGGCAGGCACCGACAGCACAGGCATCCGTTTCTACGTCTACCGTGTCCAGAACGGTCGCGCGGAACGCATAGCGCCGCTGCTGCAGCAGGCGTTCACGGGACGCACGACGCAGCAGGCACAGGGTCCGACCGGTCCGCAGCTCGCGCCGAGCACCCCGGCGGGAACGATCGTCTCCGCGCCCAGCTTCCAGTCAGCCCCTCCGCCTGGCTCGCAGTCGAGCTTCGGGGCGCCTGCACAGCAGTCGCAGACGCTCAACGTGACCCAGACACCCGGCGGGGCGGCCGGGGCGCCAGGCTCGGGAAGCGGCGTGATCCGCAACGTGCAGGTGGTTTCCGACAAGGACAACAACATGATCCTCATCGTCGCGACCCCGGCCGAGTACGCGGTGATCGAGGCGGCGCTCAAGAAGCTCGACGTGCCGCAGCGGCAGGTATCCATCGAGGTAACCATTGCCGAGGTGACGCTGACCGACGAGCTAGAGACCGGCACCGAATGGCTGTTTCGCGGCGCCGCGCCTTCGGGGCGCGGCAGCGGCGGGCAGTTCAACACCTCGACACCGTTCAATCCGGCCGTGGCGGCGGCAGCCGGCGCGACCGGCGGCGTGGCCGGGCTCGCGGTGGCGGCCGGGTTCAACTACCTCATCAACAACACCAACTTTCCTGGCGGCGTGCAGGCCGCGCTGCATTTGCTCGACACCTACGGCAGCACCAAGGTGATATCCAATCCCTACCTGTCCGCCCTCGACAACCAGAAGGCGACCATCAAGGTCGGCGACAGCATTCCGATCGCCTCCAACAGCACGGTGGGAGGGACGACCAATGTGATCACCACCACCTCGCAGTACATCGATACGGGGGTGTTGCTGCAGGTGACGCCGCACATCAATGTCGGCGGGCTGGTGACAATCGAAGTCGATGCCGAGGTGAGCACGCCCGGAACGTCCTCGGACCCGAGTTTGGCGCCGCCCATCAACACCCGCTCGGTGCAGACGCTGCTCGCCGTTCCCTCCGGCCAGACGATGGTCATGGGCGGCTTGATCATTGAGAGCAAGCAGAACAACTCCTCCGGTCTGCCGCTGATCTCGCGCATTCCGGTACTGGGCGGCCTTTTCGGCAATCAAACCCTGGAAAATGACCGTACCGAGCTGATTCTGTTCATCACGCCCCGCGTGGTCGAGAACGAGCAGGACGTAACCCGCATCATCGACGACCTGCGACGCAAGATGGAACGGCTCGATGATGCGTTTCCAAAGCAGAAAACTGCGCCGCAAGGCAGTGCAGCACCATAAACCGTCTCCAAATGGCGACGCCACCCATGTTGCGAGAATGCAACAAACTGAAGTGAGAGGGAAAATTGAGGATAGGGCGATTGACGATGCAAAACCGTTTGGATAGGCTTTGTGACAAGAGCAAGGGGGTAGAGCAGGAGAAATTAGCGATGCAGGCCCCTTTTGCAGTCAGGCTGAAGCGGGCTCTGGGGCTCTCGGTGGCTCTGCTGGGGTTGGTAGTCGCAGCCTGTGCAACGGTTACCGTGGACTCGGCACCGGAAGTCAAGCAGAAGGTGGTGGCTGAGCGGTCGCAGGCGCGGTGGCAGGCGCTGATGAAGGGAGATCTGGACGCGGCGTACGCGTTTTTGAGCCCGGCATCGAAGAAGGCAACACCGTTAGCGGTCTACGTCAAGACGTTGAAACCCGGGATGTGGCGGGATGTGAAGGTAGACAAGGTGGACTGCGAAGCTGAGTTGTGCAAAGTGCAGCTGGCGGTGACCTACGACGCCAAGATGATGAAGGGGATAACGACCCCGATTTGGGAGTCCTGGATCATTGAAGACGGTTCAGCTTGGTACGTTTATCGCTAAAATGGAGGTTCCGAGGCGTTGCAAATATCAGACAGGCGGCCTGGGGACCGGGCAGGGCTGGGGTATGATTCGTTTGTCAACACAAGCAGGGTGTAATAAACTTCGACGCGCTGTCGATCTAAAGTGATCACTTTAAATCCGAAACAGAGGAGTCATCAAAAACCATGAACACGTTCCAAAGAAAATCGCTGTACGCCGCTCTAGCCGGTGTAGGCGCGTTGGGAGTGACGGGTGCCGCTGACGCGGTAAACGTCAATCCGAACGGCCTGGGCCAGGTCCTGATTTATCCGTATTACACCGTCAACACCGACGGCCGAGGCAACGCGTTCAACTCACTGCTTTCGGTGGTCAACTCCACGTCATCGGCAAAGGCGGTCAAGGTCCGCTTCGTCGAAGGCAAGAACAGCACGGACGTACTTGACTTCAACCTGTTCCTGTCGAAGTTCGACGTATGGACTGCAGCGGTGATTCCGAGCCCGGTAACTGCCGGCGCACGCGTGATCACGGCTGACCAGTCCTGTACCATTCCGAGCAATTCGTTGCTGATGGCCGGTGTTGATTTCGTCAATTACGGCTACACCGGTGGCTCAGCTGACGGGGCTGACCAAGGGCTCGACCGGACGAAGGAAGGGTACGTCGAAATCATCGAGATGGCGACCTACGCGACCTTTACCTGCACCTACCAGGACGTCACGCACGTCAACGGCATTCCAAAGGACTGCGCCGGCCTCAGCGATGCACTCGCGGCCACGGAAGCCGGCTCGGCCACGGGCGGACTGTTCGGTGGCATGGCGATCATCAACGTCGACAGCGGCGGGGATTACAGCTTCGACGCCGTGGCGCTGCAGCGCTTCAATGGCGGCCCGATATACGTTGATTCGGGAACCGATGGACCGTTTTTGACGGGAGCCTCTCCGGCGGTTAGCGTCGTGTTTGACGCGGTGCCAAACAAGTTCTCGAGCGACCTAAACATCTACGTCTCGAATTGGCCAGCGCCGCTGTATAACCCGGCCGATCCGGTGAGCGCGGTGTTGATGCATGACTCGGTCCTGAATGAGTACGTGCTCGACACGGTCACCGCGTCTGGGACGGACTGGGTTGTGACATTCCCGACCAAGCGGTTCTACGTGCTCGATGGCACCGGCCCCGCGCCGCAGTTGTTCCAGCGCAACTTTAACAACAACGCTGGATCCTGCGACGATGTCACGCTGGTGATCTACGACCGCGAGGAAACGACGACGACGTCGCCGACAACGTTCTCGCCGCCGCCGCCCACGTTTACCAACTCGATCTGCTGGGAAGCGAACGTCATTACGTTCAACGACAGCAACGTGTTGGGGTCGCAGAACTCGGCGAATATCAACACCAGCTTCCAGCATGGCTGGCTGCACTTGGGATTTGCGGCGCCGACTTCGCCGAATACGTATCACACGTTGGGTAACTCCACCAACACGACGCACATCTTTAGCACTGTTTTCGAGACTGTCGGTGAGACCAAGACATACATCGGTCTGCCAGTTGTCGGTTTCGCGGTCAACTCGTACACCAACGGTGTGCTGACGGTAAGTGGCACCCAGGTGCTGGCCAACTACGGCAGCAAGTTCGGTCAGAAGGCTACGACGCTCATCGTCAACTAATTGAGCGTGCAATCGAAACAAGGGGCGGAACTTCGGTTCCGCCCTTTTTTTGCAACGTGTCGGGACGCTGTTGCACGTGGCGATTGCGAAAACGCGCTGTGGAATGAATCGAGATGACACCTGTTTACGTGCGCGTGCAACGCTTGCGATTCCATCTGCAATCGAGTTAATGTGCCGAGCGGCAGTGCGTTACTGACAGACGGATGCCGACAGACGTTGTCCTGCGGCGCAGAAACGAAGTATAATTAATTGATATTATTGGAAGAGCTGGCGCGGAACTTGCCAGCGGTGGTTTGGCAGCCATACTGCGCTGCATCTGGACAGGCTTGCCTAGGGAGTCGCTGAATGAATCGATCGTCTATCCACTGGGGCGCGCTTGCATGTTCCGCTGCCCTTAGTTTTGTCTCCGCCGCCGCGTTGGCACAGAGCTGTCCGACCGGCATGGCCGCATTCAACGTCGTTAACACGAGCCCTCCGACCCTTGTTGCGACCACGGCGGGTTCCGCCGGCAGCATATGCGCTGCTACCGGGTTGCCCGTGTGTACGATCGCGGGTCCTACGACGGCGCAGGACGGAGTGCCAATCGTCCTCACCGCAAATTGCACGGGGGCGACAAGCTGGGGTTGGACTGGCTGCCCCACTCCGACGTTACAAACCTGCAACGATCCTGGCGCGTATACCGGTACTAACACCATCACGTACACCGTGACCGGCACCGGCCCTTTGGGCACGTCAGTGCCGGTTAGCCAAGTGGTGACGTGGAGCATCTCGGCGCCTGCGGCGCCGGGTGGTTGCAGCATCTCCGGTGCTCCCACGGGCGCACAAACGGCTGGTTACGTGGCGACGCTGACCATGAATTGCACGACGGGCGGCGCCGCGACCTCGTACTCCTGGACTGGCGGCGCCGCGGCCGGCCAGACGTCGCAAACGGTCGTCGTTACC
>Ga0302325_10022515_pt1 | contig 13185 bp, 15 predicted proteins | sample Palsa_T0_2_FD_201948 | JGI IMG/M metagenome (GOLD analysis project Ga0302325, IMG submission 201948) | Peat permafrost microbial communities from Stordalen Mire near Abisko, Sweden - Palsa_T0_2 | ecosystem: Environmental > Terrestrial > Soil > Palsa > Peat permafrost | place: Sweden: Abisko... | reverse complement strand
AAACCTCATTAAAGCGACCTGCGTCCCGCCCGTTCTGCAGCCTGGCCCGGGCGAGGACGCCCGGCGCCGACTCGCAGGTCGCAGCCGCCCGGTTTGCTTATGCGATCTTCTTATGCGATTTTGGCCGTTGTTTTCGGTTCGGCTTCCTTCTCCAGGTGCCCTCCAAACTGGAAGCGCATGGCGGAGAGCAGCTTGTTGGCAAAGGTCCCGTTTCCGCGCGAGCTGAAACGCTCGTACAGCGAGGTGGTGAGCACGGGACATGGAGTGCCCTCATCGATTGCCGCCAGAATCGTCCAGCGGCCTTCGCCGGAATCGGAGACCCGTCCGGAGTACTTGCCGAGTTCAGGTTCGTCGATCAAAGCGCTCGCAGTCAGGTCGAGGAGCCACGAGGCGACAACGCTGCCGCGGCGCCAGACCTCGGCGATATCGGGAAGGTTGAAGTCGTACTGGTAGTGCTCGGGATTTCGCAACGGTGTGGTTTCCGCATCCACTGTCTGCGTCTGCTTGCCGGCGTTCGCGTGTTTCAGGATGTCAAGCCCCTCGGCATACGCGGCCATCAGGCCGTATTCGATGCCGTTGTGCACCATCTTGACGAAGTGACCGCCGCCGACCGGCCCGCAGTGCAGGTAACCGTCTTCGGACGTGCCTGCGGAAGTGCCTGTTATCTTTTCGCGACCGGCAGTGCGGGGCACATCGCCGCGTCCAGGGGCAAGAGTTTTGAAAATCGGGTCCAGCCTCTGCACGGCAGCTTTTGGACCGCCGATCATCATGCAATATCCGCGTTCGAGGCCCCACACACCGCCGCTGGTGCCGACGTCCACGTAATTAACGCCGGCAGGCTCGAGCTCCCGGGCGCGACGGATGTCGTCAATGTAGTAGGAGTTTCCGCCATCAATGACGATGTCATCTTTCTTCAGCCTGGGCGCAAGCTCTTTGAGAGTACCGTCGACGACGGCGGCGGGCAGCATCAACCACACTGCGCGAGGCGTTTTCAGCTTGCCAATGAAATCCTCGAGTGAGGTGGCGCCGACTGCGCCTTCGCCGGCCAGCTGTTTGACGCTGCCAGCATTGTGGTCAAATACAACGCACTCATGTCTGTCGCGGATCAGGCGGCGAACCATATTGGCACCCATGCGCCCCAAACCTATCATTCCCAGTTGCATCGCGGCTCCTTTGAATTTCGCTAGGCCTGGACGGGCTGGATGTCCGCCCCACGACCTCAGATTTGCTGCGAGAAGAATATTACCCGGAACTGTTTGAGTCCCAGAACGGCAGTCTACACCTATTTTGAAAGTTCGAAAACATGCGAGAATGAATCTCTTGGAGATCGCCTTGAAGCGACCCGCAATCCCGCCCCCGGCATCTCGAGCCAAGAGGACGGTTTCAGCCAATGCAGGCATCGGGCGGCAAAGAAGTAAGCTCCGGTGAAAACCGGTCTGCGCGGTTTGCTAACGGGAAAGGTAGGTGTAGACTGGGTGCCATTCCCGAATTCCGAACCCGTCGTCCAAGGAACTAAAAACCGAGCAACGAAAGCTCAGAGATCTAATCTAAGCTAGAGATGGTTTATCTCGGAGATCGTGTGGACCACCCCGATACCAGTTCCAACGTCGTTTTCTTTTTCGATGTGGACAACACGCTCCTCAACAACGACTACGTAGCACGCGATTTGAAGCACCATCTGGTAAGCAAGATCGGCGAAGCCAGCGCGTTGCGTTATTGGGAGATTTTCGAGCAGTTGCGCAAGGAACTCGGGTACGCCGACTATCTCGGCGCGCTCCAGCGCTATCGCATCGAAAACCCGCGCGATCTGAAAGTGCTCGCCGTTTCGCACTTTATGGTCGACTATCCCTTTGCCAATCGCCTGTTTCCGGAGTCAATCGACGCGGTGGCGCACGCGCAGCGGTTGGGTCGCGCCGTGATCCTCAGCGACGGCGACGTGGTTTTTCAGCCGCGCAAGATCGCGCGGTCGGGATTGCATGAGATCTTCGAGGGCCACGTCCTGATCTATATCCACAAGGAACTGGAACTGGACGCTGCGGAGGAGAAGTATCCGGCAACGCATTATGTGATGGTGGACGACAAAGTGCGAATTCTGACGGCCGTCAAGAAACATTGGGGAGACCGCGTCACTACGGTTTTTCCGCGGCAGGGACACTATGCGCTCGATGCGGCCGAGGTGGCCAAGTATCCGAAGCCGGATATCACCCTTGAGCGCATTGGAGAATTGCAGGAAGCACTCTCGGAAACAGGTTTTGGCAGCCGCAGGGAAGTGAGCGCCTAGCGGTTGTCTTCTTCATCGCGCAGATGCGCGGTTGCGGACCAGCCTTTCCCATTCTCGATGCAGACTTGGGTGGCTGGCTTCCAGCAAATAGCTGAAAGACTCTACAAATCCACACGAAAGGACAACCGACATGGCTGCACGAGTCGAATCACTAACCAGCCGCCCAGCGGTCAAACGTGACGCATGGAGAGAGCTCGGGTCTCACTACAAAAAGGTCCGTGAATCTCATCTGCGAGAGCTCTTTGCACAGGATCCCCAGCGCGGTGGCCGTTTTACGGCCGAAGCCTTGGGCCTCTATTTCGATTACTCTAAGAATCGCATCACCGACGAAACCCTCAAGCTGCTGGTCCGCTTGGCCGAAGAAACTCATCTGCGCGACCGAATCGAAGCCATGTTTCGCGGCGACAAGATCAACCTCACAGAGAAGCGCGCCGTGTTACACGTGGCGCTGCGTGCGCCCCGAGGCGCCTCCATCGTAGTCGATGGCGAAAACGTCGTGCCCAAGGTTCACGCCGTCCTTGATCGCATGGCGGATTTCGCCAACCGCCTGCGCAGCGGCGAATGGAAGGGCCACACGGGCAAGCGTATTCGTAACGTGATCAACATCGGCATCGGCGGTTCTGACCTGGGGCCGGTCATGGCCTACGAGGCGCTGAAGCACTACTCCGATCGCGCCATGACCTTTCGCTTCGTATCGAACGTAGATGGAACTGATTTCTCCGAAGCTGTCCAGGATCTCGACCCGACAGAAACGCTTTTCATCATCTCTTCGAAAACCTTCACGACGCTCGAGACCATGACCAACGCCCACACGGCGAAAGCCTGGTCCCTGGCGGGATTGAGCGGCGATGAAACGTCGGTCGCTAAGCATTTTGTCGCGGTCTCTACGAATACGGCGGAGGTTGAAAAGTTTGGCATCGATACCGCCAACATGTTCGAGTTCTGGGATTGGGTCGGGGGACGCTACTCGATGTGTTCCGCTATCGGCCTCTCGACCATGGTCGCCATTGGCCCGGAAAATTTTCGGGCGATGTTGCATGGCTTCCATGAGATGGACGAGCACTTCCGCACCGCTCCCCTCGAGAAAAATCTGCCTGTGATCATGGGGCTTCTGGCGGTCTGGTACAACGATTTTTTTGGGGCGCAGACCGTTGCCGTCCTGCCCTACGAACAATATCTGAAACGATTCCCAGCCTACCTCCAGCAACTAACCATGGAGAGCAATGGTAAGCATGTGACCGTCAAAGGCAAGCCGGTTAAACACGACACCGGTCCCATCTATTGGGGCGAACCGGGAACCAACGGCCAACACTCCTTCTACCAGTTGATTCATCAGGGGACGAGGCTCATTCCGTGCGATTTCATCGCTTTTTCGAAGCCGCTCAACAAACTTGGCCGTCACCACGACATCTTGATTGCCAACGTCTGCGCGCAAACTGAGGCTCTGGCCTTTGGAAAGACCGCGGAGCAGGTCGCGGCGGAGGGCACGCCAGCGTGGCTCGTTCCGCACCGAGTCTTCGAAGGTAACAGGCCGTCGAACATGATCCTCGCCGAAAAACTGACACCCGAAACCCTCGGCAAACTGGTGGCGCTCTACGAACACTCCACGTTCACCCAGGGCGCAGTCTGGAATATCGATTCCTTCGACCAGTGGGGCGTTGAGCTGGGCAAGGTTCTGGCGCAGCGTATCATTCCTGAACTGGAGAGCACAACGGCGCCAACGCTCGGGCATGACAGCTCCACGAACAACCTGATCACGTTTTACCGGAAGTCCAAGGAGACCGCGTGACCACTCGCGGTTTTGACGAGCCGCTTTACATTCTGCCGTTTGATCACCGGGGCTCCTTCGAGAAGAAGATGTTCGGCTGGGACGGTGAGCTTAGCCCGCAACAAACGGCCGAGATAGCCGCTGCAAAGCGCGTAGTCTACGACGCCTTCGTGTCGGCCGTTCATGACGGCGTGCCTAAGGAAAAAGCAGGAATCCTCGTCGACGAGCAGTTCGGCGCCGGGATTCTCAAAGATGCAGCGGCAGCGGGCTATGCGACCTCATGCCCCGCCGAAAAGAGCGGACAGGATGAGTTCGACTTCGAATACGGCGAGGACTTCGGCAAGCACATCGAAGCTTTCCATCCCACCTTCTGCAAGGTTCTGGTGCGCTACAATCGCCGAGGGCGATCCCGCCCTCAATCAGCGGCAAGCGGCTCGCCTGAAGCGCCTTTCCGAATATCTGCACAACCAGAGCCCCAGCCGATTCATGTTCGAGCTGCTCATCCCCGCAGAAAAAGCCCAGCTCGATCGATTCAAGGGCGACAAGAAGGCCTATGACCGGGAGTTGCGTCCGAAGCTTATGGCTCAAACTATCGAGCAGCTTCAGGACGCGAAAGTCGAGCCTGACGTTTGGAAGCTTGAAGGGCTAGACCGAAAAGAAGACTGCGAAAAGATTGTGGCCGCTGCCAGGCGTGGGGGCCGCAACGCGGTCGGCTGCATTGTTCTAGGGCGCGGCGAGGACGACAAGAGAGTCCGCGAATGGCTGACCACAGCAGCCGGAGTCCCGGGTTTCATCGGCTTCGCGGTAGGGAGAACCAGTTTCTGGGATCCTCTAGTTGATTTTCGTTCGAAGAAGATCACGCGCGATGCAACAGTAAAGGAAATTGCGCGTCGCTATCAGGAGTTTGTGGAGATCTTCCAGACGCGCGAAAGAGTCGTTCACGCTTAAGGGAAGCGGGCTGCGGAAAAATTGCCCGGGGTCACGGCCAAAATCGGCGGCCCTCTGATTCCTGCCCGAGCTTGGTTCTCGGGTGGTCCTGGACGGGGCAAGCCCCATCTCTACACGAGTCACAAAAAAGGGCGCGATTTTCGCTCGCGCCCCCAGTCTTCGAAATGTTTCCGCGCTTCACCCAACCTTTTCGGCAACCTGGGACAGCGCGTAATCCTCAAGATGCATAGCGTCGGCATTGAATTTGCGGATGCCTTCGGCCAGTTTGTCCGTCGCCATTGCGTCTTCGTTGTGCATCCAGCGGAAGGTTTTCTCGTCCAGGTGGAGCTTCTCTCCCTTGCTGGTCTTCGCTTTCACCGGATCGAGCTTGCGTTCTACAGTGCCGTCGGTCTGATCCAACTGGTCCAGCAGGTCAGGACTGATAGTGAGCAGGTCCGAACCGGCCAGGCGAATAATCTGATTTATATTTCGAAAACTCGCCCCCATCACCTGAGTCTTGTAACCGAATTTCTTATAGTAATTGTAGATGGCGGTAACCGATTCGACGCCCGGGTCCTGGTCCGGGGGGATCTCCGCTCCGCCCTTTTCCTTCTTATACCAATCGTAAATGCGGCCGACAAAAGGCGAAATCAAGGTGACTTCGGCTTCCGCGCACGCCACCGCTTGAGCGAAGCTGAAAAGAAGCGTGAGATTGCAGTGAATGCCTTCCTTCTCCAACAACTCTGCCGCGCGAATGCCCTCCCACGTGCTTGCGATCTTGATCAGGATGCGTTCGCGCGAGGAGCCTTTCTTCTCATAGAGAGAAATCAGCTTGCGCGCTTTGGTGATTGTGGCTTCGGTGTCGAAGCTCAGGCGGGCGGCAACCTCAGTAGAGACACGGCCCGGAACGACTTTGAGAATCTCGCGTCCGAACAGGACGAAGAGATGGTCAATGAACTCTTCCGCCATTTGTTCGCGGCTGCCGCCGCTCTCGGTGGCAACATCGGTTGCCTCATCCACCAGATGCCGGTAGCGCGGATTTTTGGCAGCTGCGTAAATAAGCGAAGGATTGGTGGTAGCGTCCTGTGGACGGTGACGGGCAATGGCTTCAATATCACCCGTGTCTGCCACAACCGTCGTATATTTCTTTAAAGATTCAAGTACGTTCATCATTTTCCTCCTGATTCATTTAGCCCCGTGGGCCTCGAGCACCCACAGGCGACCAATTCCGTTATTTCTAATCCGTCTCATCCCGCCCCACCCCGGCTTCATTTCCTGCTGTCATGTTGGTGCCGGCGACCTGGCTCTTTGCCGCAGCTACCACGCTTTCCACGTCAAAGCCGAACTTCTTTAAGAGATGCCTAAGCGGCGCTGAAGCTCCAAAGCTTTCGATGCAAATGTTATGCCCTTCGGAACCTGTATATTTCGCCCCGCCGAAATCCGATGCCCCTTCCACCGACACCCGCGCCTTTACCTGTGGCGGCAGAACCGATTCGCGGTAGCTCTGGTCCTGATCGTCAAACAACTCCCGACGACGGCATGCTGACCATGCCCGCACTCCTTCTTGGGTCAATTGTTCGCAGGCATCCAACCCAAGCGAAACCTCGCTGCCCGTCCCGACCAAAATGACGTCCGGGCTGCCACCCCGGGAGCATCTGCGAGGAGTAGGCGCCGCGATCGAGACCTGACGCTGGAGCGTATTTTTTCCGGTCGACCGGGGGCAGGTTCTGCCGGCTGAGAGCTCGCGCTGCTCGCTCGTAATGCAGTTGCAGGGTCACCTTCCACGCCTCCCGGACCTCGGTGGCATCCGACAGGCCAAAGAACAAGGCCCGGCATGGAGCGCATGTGGGCCAGCTGTTCTATTGGTTGATGCATGGGGCCGTCTTCGCCGACTCCGATCGAATCGTGCGTGAAGACACAAATCACAGGTAACTCCATCCACGCATAAACAATCGACGTCGGGCGGAAGGTATACCTTTTGACTTCAACAATGCCAACCAGTCTACACCCATCTCCCCCGTTCGCATACATTGCAAAATGATCAATTTTTGTTCCAACGCCGCTATCGATGAAGTCGGCAGTTCCCGTTTTTAGCCACTCCCGCGAGCTCCGAGCCTCACCTCGGCCGGCACTCGGATTTCGACAAGGTGCAACCCGAGTTCGCCCCGTTGCGCCCGGGAGCTCACGATCCGGCGCTTCGGTGCGTGTCGAATTGATTCGCAATGGTGGGCTCAGAGGTTTTGCAGCCAGAGGGGGAGAGAGCTAATCTGGATTGGTCTCAAAAATCATTAGGAAAGAGTGCTCGCCAATGCATTCACGAATCTTCGCCTTAGTCCTGCTCATTGTCCTGCTCGTTGGCTTTGCCGCCACTGTTGGGGGCGCCACAAAACAACCCGTTCTCGGTCATCGTTCCGCGCCCTTGCTCACTGTGGATGGCCTGAAATTCAAGGATCTCAACAAAAACGGGAAGCTTGATCCTTACGAGGACTGGCGACTGCCTGCAGACGTCCGGGCTGCTGACTTAGCCAAGCGCATGAGTCTCGAGGAGTTGGCAGGACTGATGGTCCACGGTACGCTGCCGAGTGTTGGTTCGATGTCTCCGCTTGGCGTCGGCAAGGAATACGACCTGGTGAAGGTTCGCCAGTTCATTGATGAAGATCACGTAAGCACTTTTATCACTCGACTGAATGGAACTGCCGAGTTCTTTGCCAAACAGAACAACGACGTTCAGGCGATTGCGGAATCCTCGCGCTGGGGGATTCCCGTTACGATCTCTTCGGATCCGCGCCACCATTTTGAGCAAGTGCTCGGAGCCACGATTCAAGACCGGGCATTTTCCATGTGGCCGGAGCCCCTGGGCTTTGCGGCGTTAAATGATGCCGATCTCACTCGCCGTTTCGGAGATATCGTTCGTCAAGAGTATGAAGCGGTTGGCATTCGCGAGTCTCTGGCGCCGCAGGCTGATCTGGCCACAGAACCACGGTGGGCGCGGGCGAACGGAACCTTTGGTGAAGATGCCGACACCGCAAAACGCATGGTCGAAGCCTACGTGGCCGGAATACAGAATGGCGCGGATGGCTTGAACTCCGGTAGTGTCGTCGCAGTGGTGAAACACTGGGCAGGGTATGGCGCGGCCAAAGACGGTTGGGATGGCCATAACTACTACGGTCGCTACGCCGACTTTTCGGGACACAACTTCACGCAACATCTGGTTCCCTTTACCGGTGCCTTCGCAGCTCACGTAGGTAGCGTAATGCCAACCTACTCGGTCTTGCAGGGCGTGGTTGTCGAGAGGAAGCCGCTGGAGCAGGTGGGAGCCGGATTTAATCATCAACTGCTGAGCGAGTTACTCCGAGGACGATATGGATTTCGGGGCGTCATCGTAAGCGACTGGGCGATCGCCAATGACTGTTCCGAGGCCTGCCGGAACGGGACAGCCACTGGCGTCAAGCCCACTCCGCAGGATATCGGCATGCCGTGGGGAGTGGAAGAACTAACGAAGGCGCAACGCTTTGCCAAGGCCATCAACGCAGGCGTGGATCAGATCGGAGGAACTGAACAATCGAATGTGATCGTCGAAGATGTTCATAACGGATTGATCTCGGAGATGCGAGTAAGGGAGGCTGCGGGCCGCATTCTTCTACAGAAGTTCGAGCTTGGCCTTTTCGAACAGCCGTATGTGGATGAGGCGAAGGCCGCGCTGATCGCCGGCGGCGAAGATTTTGTGGGCGAGGGACAAGCTGCCCAGGCCCGCGCTGTAGTTCTGCTGCAGAACAAATCCGTCACCTCAACGGGCCGGCCGCTCCTGCCGTTCGCTCCAAAGAATAAGAAGGTCTATCTGTATGGCGTAGCTGCCAAGGCCGCGGAGGCCGCTGGATTCCTGGTGGCCACGGACCCGGCGCAAGCCGACCTCGCGATCATTCGAGCGCCTGCGCCTTACGAAAGTGAGCATCCAAACTTCTTTTTTGGATCAAGGCAGCACGAGGGCCGGCTCACGTTTATGGAAAAAGATGCGGCTTACGTTGAACTCTTACGAGTAAGTCCGATGGTTCCAACCCTGTTCCTGACTACGCTTGAAAGGCCGCTTATCTTGACCAACGTAAGCCCATACGCGACTGCGCTCTTAGGCGATTTCGGCATCTCGGATGATCCGCTACTCGCGCTGATCACCGGCAAGGTGTCGCCCATCGGGCATCTCCCCTTCGAATTACCGTCTTCGGCTGAAGCGGTGAAGCAACAGAAAAGCGATCTTCCGCACGACTCGCAATCTCCCTTGTTTCCCTTTGGCTTCGGGTTGCATTATTGAGTCAATTTCCCACATGCCGGGAAAGCCGATGACCAGACCGACAGCATCCTAGAAACATGAGCCCATATTCGCGACGCGAGTTCCTCAAGCAAAGCTTTTGCTTCTCAGCACTGGGGCTGGGCCGTGGGCTCTTCTGGGTGCCTGCTACCTGCTCAAGACGGTGCGAGAGTCCTTGATCCTGGCGGAGAGTGGCGCGGAGGTGAAAGCCTACTCATCCGCGGCTCAAGCGATTGTCTTGCTTGGCGTTGTCCCGCTGTATGGATGGATCGCTACTCATCTGAATCGCAACCGGCTTATCCGCTGGACCACATTGTTTCTTGCCTCAAACCTGATTGTTTTCTACTTTTTTGGGCGCGCCGGGTTTCGCGAAGGGGTCGTCTATTACATCTGGGTGGGCATCTTTAACGTGTTCATCGTGGCCCAGTCGTCCGCCTTTGCTGCCGACTTATTTACAGAGGAGCAGGGGAAAAGGTTAGTTCCGCTGCTGGGGATTGGTGCGTCGGTCGGTGCGGTCGGTGGGGCATGGGCTGCGGGCAAGCTAATCCGGCCGTTGGGTCCTTACAACCTCATGCTCATCTCCGCATTGGCTCTGTGTGTTTGTGCTCTAATGTCGCGTCTTGCGGCATACGTGGTCACCAAGAGACAAGGAGAAACGGAAAATCGGAAAATCGAAAAAACACCGAACCGCTTGGCAGGGAAGGAGGATTTCAGTTGATCCTTTCGGATCCCTACCTGCGGTTGATTGCCATTCTCACAGTTCTACTGAACATCGTGACCGGCTCGGGCGACTTTATTTTTGGCAAGCTGCTCGTCGCTCACGCGAATGAGGTAGTCGGTACCGCCGCCTCTCTCATGAAGGCCAGAAAGGCCTACATCGGCACATTCTATGCGAATTACTATGGGTGGATAAACCTTTTCAGCTTTCTTATTCAGAGTTTCCTGGTTTCGCGTATCTTCAAACGCATTGGAGTGCGTGCTTCCCTTTTTGTGCTTCCAGCGATATCGCTTGCGGCGTTTCTATCGATTCTTGCCTATCCCGTGCTTAGCATTGTCCGGGTGTTAAAGATTAGCGAGAACTCCGCGAACCACTCTTTGCAAAACACTGTAAGGCAGGCGCTCCTGTTGCCGACTTCACGAGAAGCGAAGTACTAGGCGAATGCGGCCATCGACACCTTCTGCGTTCGATTGGGCGATGTCCTTCAAGCCGCCGTGATCTTTGTCGGATCCACGCTACATTTCGATGTTCGAGCTTTTGCCGCCGTGAGCCTGGCGATGACGATCGCATGGATATTCGTCGCTGTTCAACTCTATCAACAGCCCGAACATTCGAATCGTACGCCCAGTTTCGGGGTTCGTCGGGACTTCCGGCCGTACTTCAGAGAGCGGTTTCGCCAGTGTCGGAAGGGCCAGTTCCATGAGTTTCCGATGGCGGTAATGCTCCGGAGGACGGAGATCACTTGCCTCATGCGCTGATCGGTATGGATCAAAGCTGCCTCGCTGAATGTCCATCACTTGAGTCATGCTCCCGGGTGAAGAACCTTATGCAGGCTCACACCGTCGCCATCACCGCTCCTCAAACTGCGGAAGACAAACGTCGATAAGATGGTCAATATCCCAAGCGCAAGGAGAGCCTTATGGATTCCATGAATCATTGCGGCCGGATCGGAGTGCGTGCTGGGAACGAAAAACGCTGTGGCTAGCCCCGCCGCCGCTACGCCGAAGCTGGTCGACATCTGCTGCGCGGTGCTGGCGATCGAACTTGCGCTGCTGGCGTCTTTTTCCTCGATGTCAGCGAATACCAGCGTATTCATGCTCGTGTATTGCAGCGACGTGAATCCTCCATAAAGGAAAGCCTGCAGCACGATGGCCCAAACCGGTGTTCGCACACCGATGGTTGCAAACACCATCAGAAGAACGCCGAGAATTAAAGTGTTGGAGATAAGGACGCTACGGTATCCGATACGGCTCAGAAGTCGCGGCATGATCGCTTTCATACTCATCGAGGCGATCGCCTGGGGCATAACGAGCAGACCGGACTGAATCGGCGTGTAGCCCAGGCCTACCTGATAGAGGAGCGGCAGGAGAAATGGCACTCCGCCGATTCCAACGCGAGTGAAGAAGCTGCCGCTTACGGCTGCGCGGAACGTGCGAATGCTAAAGAGCTTGAGCTTCAGCAAAGGAAACGGAAGACTGCTCCCGTGGATTCCGTATCCGGCAAGCAAGGCAATCGACAACGCCAGCAATCCCGACATCGCGCCTGCGCTCAGAGCGTGCTCGCCGAATATCTCCAGAACATAAGACAGTAATGCGACCCCGGAGCCGAAGAGGATGAGCCCGACGACATCGAGCGGATGGATTTGCTCCTCACGGTAGTCGGGCAAATGCAGATAGACCAGGATCAAGCCCGCGAGTCCAATGGGAATATTTACAAAGAAAATGACGCGCCAGTGAAGATATCCGACGATGAGACCTCCGGCGATCGGTCCGAGCATGGGCGCCACCAGGGCTGGTATGGAAACAAAACTCATCGCGCGCAGAAGATCTGACTTGGCAAATGTTCGCACCAGGGTGAGTCGGCCCACTGGCACCATCATCGCGCCGCCGCAGCCTTGCAGGATGCGGCAAGCGACCAGCAAATGGATGTCGCTTGATATTCCACACAGAAAAGACCCGAGGGTGAATAGACCAATCGCAGATGCGAATACACGACGGGTTCCGAACCGGTCCGCCATCCAGCCGCTGATTGGGATGAAGACCGCCAGGCTGAGCGTATAGCTAGCCAGCACGGCCTTCATGCTGAGGGGAGCGACGCGAAGGGCTGAAGAGATCGCGGGAACGGCTGTGTTGAGAATCGTTGTATCCAGCGACTCCATAAAAAGGGCGACGGCAACGAGCCACGGGAGGAGCCGTTTGGAGGTCTCTGAGGGATTCAATGAAGATGGAGGAGCGATCAACGGGCCGGCTCGGTTCATAGGTAGGAGACTGCGGGAGACTTTTCCACCTCGAACATGTTAGCTGATGTACCCGATCCATGGTTTCTTGTGTACGGATGTTCCGCCAACAGCCAACCCCCGGGTAGTCGTACAACTGGAAGCTTCTGAGGAACAGCCGCGTGCTGAACGGTGTCGTTCGTGTGGTGGCGGAGCTCTGCCCCGTCACCACACGAGCAGAAGCTAACCATTTCTCCCTCCGGGCTTCTCGGCAGCGCCCCAAAGGGTCCCCCCTATTCGACGTGTTGTTTGACCATGGTGCAAGAGATGCGGCGTTTATTGGCTGTGCAGAACATACCCGGGTTCCAGCGGAAGTTTGCCGTCGATCTTGAGCACATCGACATTGCCGTTGATGGAGTAAACATTCACCAGACCGATTGCCAATGGATTGGACCGCAGCGTCTTTAGCGCCTCGTCATCACTCGAAGTCACCAGGAATGTCAACTTGGTCTTGTTCGCGACGACAATCAATTTCTTAAACTCATCGGGCGTCAGCGACAAAAGCTTCTCGGCAACGAGGCGCATCTCTGGCGAAGATGGGTCGGTGACTACCACCGTCAGACTTTCCCCATCGAGCCATTTGTGCGTAGTCTTCATCATTCTTGCGAGGTCGGCGGCTTTCATCACTTGGACCCGCCCGTTTTTGCGCGTCACGATGGCAACATCGCGTGCCGCCGCGATCTTGCCGCACAGGAGAATACAGGCGAACGCCAGGGCGGCTGTTAGCAGGTTCCGGAGCATTCTGGTCTTCAATCTCATCCTTGCCTGATGCTTCGGACGGCGAGCCAGTCCTCCAGCGTAGTGCCGTAATCAGCCTTCAGGCGCGCCCTGGTTACCGTCGCATCGTGAGCATTCCCTGTCGTCGCCTGCAATTCCGCTAGCTTCGCTATGGAGAAGGGGTCCTCAGGATCCT
>Ga0302325_10022514_pt1 | contig 13185 bp, 13 predicted proteins | sample Palsa_T0_2_FD_201948 | JGI IMG/M metagenome (GOLD analysis project Ga0302325, IMG submission 201948) | Peat permafrost microbial communities from Stordalen Mire near Abisko, Sweden - Palsa_T0_2 | ecosystem: Environmental > Terrestrial > Soil > Palsa > Peat permafrost | place: Sweden: Abisko... | reverse complement strand
CAGTTCTTCATGACGATCCCCCCGTCGCTGTCGGAAGCGGCCCGCATCGACGGTGCCAGCGAGTTCTTCATCTACAGCCGGATCATCCTGCCGCTGGCCAAGCCGGCCATGGCCACCGTCATCCTCTTCCAGTTCATCTACTGCTGGAACGATTTCCTCGGCCCGCTGATCTACATCAGCAACCAGTCGTCGTATCCGCTCACGCTCGGCCTCAACTTGATCCTCGGGGATTACTCGACGAACTGGGCCTGGGTGATGGCGGGAGCCACGGCCGCGACGGCCCCGATCGTCATCCTGTTCTTCCTGACTCAGCGCACCTTTATCCAGGGGATCGCGCTCACCGGCACGAAGGGATGAGGCCCGATGCCCGCACGCTCGCCTAACGGATCCGTCACCAGCCAGGCCCGCCCTGTCGGGAGCGTCTTCGGCCCGCGGATCATGGCCGCCCTCGCCACCGGTTTCAACGTCCTGGCCCTGAACCTCGCGCTGCTCATCGCGTCGCTGCCCATCGTCACGCTGCCCGCCGCCGTCACCGCGGCGACGGTCGCGCTTGACCGCTGGCGCGGCGAGGGCGAGGACAGCGTGGTCCGCGAGTTCATCAGCGCCCTCCGGTCGCGGCCGTTCCCGCGGACGACGGCCGTCGCCGGGGTCCCGCTCGCCGCGGTCGCCGTCGGCGTCGCGGAGTTCCATCACTTCGCGCGCGGCGCCAGCCTGCCCGACCGCGTCGGCCTCGGTTTCGTCGCGGTCGCGCTGCTGATCACCCTCACCGCGCTCGGCTACGTGTTCCTGCTCGCGGCCCGCGATCCGGCCGCGCGCGCCGCCGACCTGTGGTCGCTTTCCGCGCGCTTGGCGATCAGGAACCTGTTCGTCACCGGCCCGCTGTTCCTGGCCGAGATCGCCGTCGTGACCGTCCCGGCCGTAATCGACCCGGCGCTGCTCCTGCTCGGTCTCCCGCTCCTGCTGCTGCAGCTCATGCGGCTCACCGCGCAATTCGGTCTGCGCCGAGCCGAGCGGAAACCATAAGAGGGCTGGGAGCAGCGGGATGCGACAGCAGATCACCGTCAGCCTGGACTGCGACACCGGGCCGGTTTTCCATGGCGCCAGCGGCGCGCTCTACGGGCTGAGCGAGGACGGCGTGCCCGGCGCCGACCTGCTGGCACCGCTGCGCATCAAGACGATCGCGCAGAAGCCGCCGGGCGGCCTGCAACACCCCGGAGGCGACGCGGACCGGGCCGCGCCCGGGTTCTTCGCCGCCGGCGGAGAGCTGATCTTCGTCCTTATGCAGGATATTTACCCGGACTGGCCCTATCGGGACTGCGGCATCGATGACTACCTGGCGACGATCAAGTCGATGGCCGCGTCGGCTGACCGCCGCTTCGCCTTCATACCGTTCAACGAGCCCGACTGGATCTGGTACGACCTTAAGACGGCCGACGCGGACTCCTACCACGCCAACCGTGATCGTTTCCTGGCCGACTGGACGGCCGCCTGCCAGGCAATTCGGTCCGCTGGCGCGCTTGTCGTCGGGCCGAATGAGGCATATTTTGACACTCGCTTTATGCCCGAGTTCCTGGCCTACGCCAAAGCCAATAACGTACTGCCCGACATCATCAGCTGGCATGAGCTGAGCCCGGTCTCGCTGCAGACCTACCGGATGAACTATGCCAGCTTCCGCGCGATCGAGCGGCGGCTCGGCATCTCCCCGCTCCCGGTCGCGGTCAATGAATACGGCAACCGGCGCGACCTGTCCTGCCCGGGGCAACTGGTTCAGTGGATCGCCATGTTCGAGGAGACGAAGGTCTACGCCGACCTGGCCTACTGGGATATCGCGGGCAACTACTCCGATAACGCGGTCCAGCACACCATACCGAACGGCTCGTGGTGGCTGCTGCGCTGGTACGGCGCGATGACGGGGCACACCGTCCGGGTGACGCCGCCGGCCCCGGGCGGCATCGACACGTTGAGCGGGCTGGCCTCGGTCGACCCGGCCAAGCGGCAGGCCCGCGTCATCGTCGCCGACCCGGCCGACGGTGCGGCCCGGATAGCGCTGACCGGTATCGACCCCGGCGTCTTCGGAGAGCGGGTGCGCGTCCTGGTCCAGGCCGCGTCGTGGACGGGCTACGCCGCCGCGGGCGGCACCGACGTCGGCCCCATCGGCCAGCCCGGCAGCGGGGTCGAATTCCGGGTCACCGCGGCGCAGGCCGGCCGCTACCTGCTCCGCGTCTACTACGGGAACCAGACCGAGGACATCGCGCGGCTGGGCATGCGGATCGACGATCAGCCCTGGTCACTCGTCAGCTATCCGCCGACGCTCAACGGCGGGTTCAGGTCTCACCGGGACGTGTTCGCGCGCCTGGGCGCGGGGGCGCACGTGATCGCTTTCGGCGCGGGTGATCCGGCGACCGGCACGCTGGACGGAGTGGAAGAGGTGGAGGGAGTGAAGGGAGAGGTCACGCTGAACGCGCTCGAGCTGGCCTACGCGCCGACCTCGGTACCCGGGGTCACGCACTCGGGCACGCATTACCCGGCCGCCTACGCGGACCTGTCCGGCGGCGCGGTGATCGGCTACCCGCCCGGCGCCGGACCGGCCGGGTCGGTGACGGCGCCGGGCGGGTCTCGCGTCGGGTTCGTGGTGCAGGCCGATCGGGACGGCTACCACCGGGTGTCGGCGGCGGGCTCCGGCGGGGACGTCAGGCTGCTGGTGGGGGGCACCGAGCCGGGGACGGGAACGACGCGTGCGTTCAAGAAAGACATCCTGGTCTACCTGCACGCGGGCATCAACCGGATCGACTGGCTGCCCGCGGGGCGGACCGTGGTGATCGACTCGCTCGACGTTATTCCCGATCCGGCGTCCGACGCCGCCTGGGCCGTGACCTACGCGGCGGCGGCGCCGGGGAACGTGCTGTCGGGCACGGCCGCGGTGGCGGCGAACCCGCACGCGCACGGCGGTCGGCACGTCGGCTGGATCGGCCGCGGCGCCGGCAGCACGCTGACCTTCACCGGGGTCACCGCGCCGTGGTCCGGTGCCTACCGGGTGCTGCTGAGCTACGCCTGCAACGAGCGGGCCGGGTCCGACAACTACAACGTCAACCTGATCAACCGGGGGTTCACCGTCACCACATCGGCCGGCTCGCAGCTCACGGCCTGCGCGCGCAACACCTATAGCTGGAACCAGTTCAACACCATCGAACTGACCGTGCGGCTCGCGGCCGGTGCGAACACGATCACGTTCGGCAACCCGTCCGCGTACGCGCCCGACATCGACAAGATCACGGTGGCGCCGGCGGTGCTGCCGTGAGCGGCGCGCGCCGGGTCGCCATCGTCGGGACGGGGTCGCGCGCCCGGCTGTACACCCGCGGCCTGGCCGGGCGGGCCGGGTACGCCGTGGCCGCGCTGTGCGATCCGAGCCCGACCCGGATGGCGTATCACAACCGGCTGCTGGCCGCGGCCGGACGCCCCGCCGCCTCGACCTGGTCGCCGGCTGGCTTCGCGGCGATGCTCGCCCGCGAGGACGTCACCGAGGTGGTGGTGGCCACGGTCGACGAGCTGCACGATCAGTACATCGTCGCCGCGGTCGAGGCGGGCTGCCGGGTCGTCACCGAGAAGCCGATGACGACCGACGCGCCCAAGTGCCAGGCGATCCTGGACGCGACCGGCCGGACCGGCAACTCGGTGACGGTCGCCTTCAACTACCGGTACAACCCGGTTCACGAGCGGGTGTGGCGGCTGCTGCGCGAGCAGGCGATCGGCGAGGTCCTGTCGGTCCACTTCGAGTGGCTGCTCGACGTGCGGCACGGGGCCGACTACTTCCGCCGCTGGCATCGCGAGAAGGCGCGCAGCGGCGGGCTCATGGTGCACAAGGCGAGCCACCATTTCGACCTCGTCAACTGGTGGCTCGGCCGCGCGCCGCAGGAGGTGTTCGGCTACGGGCGGCTCGGCTTCTACGGGGCCGCCGCGGGCCGACGGCACGGGCTGCGGCGCGAGTACGCGCGCGCGCACGGCTCGGCTGCCGCCGCCGATGACCCGTTCGCGCTTGACCTCGCGGGCAACGAGGGCCTGCGGGAGCTGTACCTGCAGGCCGAGGCCGACAGCGGCTACGTCCGCGACCGGAACGTGTTCGACGGCGACATCAGCATCGAGGACGACATGGCGGTGCTGGTGCGCTACGCCGGCGGCGCGTCGATGTCGTACCACCTGACCGCCTACTCCCCCTGGGAGGGCTACCGGGTGATGTTCAACGGCAGCGGCGGGCGGCTGGAACTCGAGGTCACCGAGAGCGCCTGGCAGCCCAGCCGGGGCGGCGCGGCCGCGCCCCGCCGCGCCATCCACGGCGAGGTCGCGATGGCCAATGCCGGCGGCGCCGTGATCACGCTGCGGAAGCTGTGGGAACGACCGGTGGAGATTCCCGTCGCCGTCACCCGCAGCGGTCACAGCGGCCACGGCGGCGGCGACGAGCGGATGCTGACCGCGCTGTACGGCCCGGCCGATGTCGATGCCGATGCCGGCCGGTCGGCCGGGGCCGACGACGCGGCGCGGCAGGGCGCGAGCGAGCGCGACGGCGCGCTGGCGCTGGTCGTCGGCGCCGCCGCCAACGAGTGCTTCCGCACCGGCCGGCCGGTGCGGACGGCCGACCTGGTGCCCGGCCTGGCGGACTGACCGTTACCTGCGTCAATGACACCCGTGCGGCCGCTCGCTGCGCAGGAACCGCTGCTGTGGGGTTGGCGGCGGCTGGAGACGGCCGGGCCTGGCCGGGGTACGTGCGGCTACCGTGCAGGTTCGCAGACCGCGCGTTCTTGACCAGGTGATGGTACGGGGCCAGCGCGCCATGCGCGGCCGCCGCGGCGCCGGCCGGGCCCTGTCCTTGAAGCGCCCCGCCGCGGCGGCCGCCTCCTCCACGGTCGCGTACACGCAGAAGGGCTCGGCCAGCCGGATGAGGGCCAGCAGCCGCATCGGCTGCCGCCGCGGCGCCGCCAGCACCAGGTCACCCCCGGCCAGCCGGGCCTGCCTGCGGCCGCGCGCCAGCGCCGCCACCCCGCTGGAATCAATGAACCCCAGACCCGCCAGGTCCACGATCATCCCCGGCTCACGAGCCGCGACCGCCGCCAGCTCAGCCGCGACCACCGCCGCGTCGGCCAGGTCAAGCTCCCCCCGCAACACGACCACGACGTAACCGTCACCACCGCGGGTACTCAGAACCGTGCTGAACATGGGCATGCCTTTCTTGCTTTCAGCAACAAGGCAGGGGTCTTGACCCAGCAGCTAGCTCTCGAGGTTGTGCCACACACAATACGCCTCTGCGATCTCCTGTCGATGCCGATCACGGGGCTATTTCTCAGCGCTCCAGGAATTGCAGGCGTATACCTAATCGTGATCTGGCCGACGAGCGCGAATATGTGCAGTCCAGGGGTGGACGGAGCAACTCCCGGTACGTTCCGAGTATCCCGAGCTATTCGGCCAGGGCCCAGAACGCGCACTGGTGCTCGGTGGAGAAGTTGGTCTCGACGTCCGGCCGGGGCGGGATCAGAGACAGTACCTGCTGGTTAGCAGGGTCGAATCGCGGCCAGCTGAGCGAGGACTCCGATCCGGTCCTGGCGAGGTTGGTCCAGTAGGTTTTCATGGCTGCTGCCAATTCCCGCTGCGGCGGGGTGAGCGCGCCAGGAAACGGCGCGTTGCGCAGGCTGAACAGGTACTGGACCTCGGATTCGTGTGCCGCTCCGTAGGGGAAGCCGGCGGGCTGCAGGTAGCGTTCCGGCGCGTTCTCGTCGTTGAACTCGTACGCGTATACCGGCACGTATTTCGACAGCGACCGGTCGGCGGTCAGCGCCGGGCAGGCGAAGATCGCGTCGGTGCCGACCGCGCCGAGCGCGACCGGGGGCGAGCTCGGCGTGCTTGACGCTGCCCGCTGATAAGACGGGTGTCGTCGAGACGCTCGCTGCCTTGCACCCCGCGGAACGACAAGCCGTCGAGCGATTCCTGGACCTGGTCCATGACGTCTTCCAGGAGTGGATCGGCTTCACCTACCTGAGTGGCTCGCAGCTCGGCGCAGACGAAGCGAAGCAGAAGTACCCGCTGTTCACGCATTACGCGCTGCGCACGCTGCGAGATGTCCTCGACGAGCTGTTCGTGAGCCAGACCCTGAAGGCCGTCCTCGCGGCCTACGGACGAGCTGGGCATAACCGCGAGCACCAGCTTCTCCTTGGTCGGCTTCGACCATGACCTGCTTGGACCACGGCGCGACGAGATCGGGGATCCTCGGGCCATCGCGGTCACCTGCTACTCACTGGCGGACCCGTCGTTCTCCCCGCCCGGCACGACCCATCTCGTCATCATGGACCTGCAGTACAGCGAGCCCTGGACCCGGCTGTCGCCAGCGGAGTACCTGAGCGTGAAGTTCGCTTACGGCAGTAAGCTCATCGATTTCGCGCAGCGATCCATCCCCGGGCTGCGTGACACTCTCGCCGGGGCGTGGACGGGGACCGGGGGCTTCGAGCCGACCCTCACGGCCGGGGCAGCCGCCGCGGAGGCAGTGCTGGACGCGATCGGCCGGAATGGCCGCGGCTCAACCAGGGCGACGCGGTGAGCGGGCGCACTGCCTACGACGCGATCGACCGGTACGCGAGCATCGCCGCGTCGATCGCAGCGGCTCAGCCGTCCGAGGCGGACGAACTTCGGGCCAGCGAGCCAGGCAACGTCGTCGAGCGCCTCCATCCCCGCCGGCTCTCGCTCAAGGTCACCGACGTCATTGCGGAGACCCCGACCACCACAACGCTGCGCATGGCGTCGACCGGCCCGGGGCTGCCCCCCTTCCTGGCCGGCCAGTATGTCAACCTGTTCATCGAGCTTGACGGCACCCGCACCAGCCGCCCTTACGCGATCTCGTCCGCTCCCACCGAGCACGACCACTACGACCTCACCGTGCGCGAGGTCACCCGCGGATTCGTCTCCCCGCACCTGGTGCGGCGCGTCCGACCCGGCGACACCTTCACCAGCACCGGCCCGATGGGCGAGTTCTTCCACAACCCGCTGTTTCACAGCGATCGGCTGATGTTCCTCGCGGGCGGCTCAGGCGTGGCACCGGCCAGGAGCATGATCCGAGACATCGCTGATCGCGGCGCGGCCAGCCGGCTCTATCTCGTCTACGGCTCGAAAGTCCCCGGCGATATCATCTTCCGCGACGAGCTGGACGAACTGGCGCGCGCGCACGACACCATCAACGTCGCCCACGTCATCTCCGAACCCGATCACGGCTGGGACGGGCGGACCGGCTTCATCACCGGCGATCTCATCGCCGAACTGGCCGGTTCCCAGCTCCATCGGACGACCTACTACCTGTGCGGGCCGCCCGCCATGTACGACTTCTGTCTCGGTGAGTTGCAGCGACTCGGCGTGGCCCGACGCCGGGTCCGGTACGAGGCGAACGGCCCGCCAGCCGCACCCGGGCGGCTGCATGACTGGCCCCGCCTGCTTGAACCGGCGACCACCGTGGTGGTGAATGTCGACGGCCGGGGCAAGTTCGAGGCACCGTGCGGCGAACCGCTACTCAACAGTCTTGAGCGAGCCGGCTACCAGCTCGAAGTCGGCTGTCGATCCGGGCACTGCAGTCTCTGCCGGGTAAAGATCCTCTCCGGCGCCGTCGTCAGCGGACCCGAGGCCCGCATCCGAAGATCCGACGAATGGACCGGCCACACCCACGCCTGCACCGCGTTCCCGGTCACCGACGTCTCCGTCCAGCTGTGATCAGCCGGGGTCGAACTCTTCCCACGGCCCGTCGCCCATCCCTGCCTTCCAAGGCAGGGATGGGCGCATGACGGTGGGCGTCAGAACGGGGCGTCGATGTCGACGACGTCGATGACCTTGTTGGTGACGAACTCGCGGATGCCGAACTCGGTGAGCTCGTTGCCGTAACCGGACACCTTCACGCCGCCGAAGGGGATGTCCGCCTTGACGGCGGTCGGGTGGTTGACGAAGACCATGCCGGTCTCGATCCGGCGCGCGACGCGCTCGCCGCGGGCGGTGTCGCGGGAGAACACGGAGCCGCCCAGACCGTAGCGGGACGCGTTCGCGACGGTGACGGCCTCGTCCTCGTCCGCGACCCGGAACACCATGCTGACCGGGCCGAAGAACTCGGTCTGGAAGGCCGGGTTGGCCGGGCTGACATCGGTGAGGATCGTCGGCTGGAAGAAAGCCCCGCGGGCCGGGACGGGCTGGCCGGGTGTCTCCGCGGTCGCGCCGCCCTCGACGGCCATCGCCACCTCGGCGGCCAGGTTGTCGGCCGCCTTCTGGGTGCTCAGCGGGGCCAGCTGCGTGGCCGGGTCGCGCGGGTCGCCGGCCCGCAGCGCGGCCACCCCGGCCCGGTACTTCCCCATGAACTCGTCGTAGACCGCGTCCGCGATGATGAGGCGCTTGGCCGACACGCACACCTGGCCGGCGTTCCAGTGCCGCCCGAACACGGCCCAGGCGACGGTCTTGTCGATGTCAGCGTCGTCCAGGACGATGAACGCGTCCGCGCCGCCGAGTTCCATCGTGCTCTTCTTGAGGTTCCTGCCCGCCGCCGCCCCCACGGCCGTGCCGGCCCGCTCGCTGCCGGTCAGGGCGACGCCCCGCACGAGCGGGTGGGCCAGGATGTGCTCGGTCGCGCTGATCGGCGCGAACAGGTTGCTGAACACGCCGTCGGGCACGCCCGCGTCGTCGAAGAGCCGCTGCATCGCCAGCGCGGCGGCCGGCACGTTCTCCGCGTGCTTCAAGATGATCGTGTTCCCCGCCAGGAGCTGCGCCGCCGCGACGCGCACGACCTGGTAGTAGGGGAAGTTCCACGGCTCGATCGCGTAGATGACCCCGAGCGGCTCATGCACGATCGTGACCGCGCCCTCGCCCGCGTCCTTGACGGCGAGCGGCTCGTCCGCGAGGAACCCCGCGCCGCGGCCGGCGAAGTAGTCGAGGATCTCGGCGCTGAGCTCCACCTCGGCCTCCGCCTCGGCCAGGATCTTGCCCATCTCCAGCGTCAGTACCTCGGCGAAGGCCCGCTTGTCCGCGCGGAGCAACTCCGCCGCCCGCGTCAGCATCTTCGACCGGTCGCCGAACGCGGTAGCGCGCCAGCCGAGGAACGCCACGTGCGCCTTCTCGATGGTGGCGTCGATCTCCTGATCGGTCGCGAACGCGTAACTCGCAACCAGCTCGCCCGTGTACGGATTTACCGTTTGATACGACATGTCAGTCAACCCCTGCTTCGTTGTGATCGCTACGGGAGACAGGACATCGGATGGGTGAGCAGCCTCGTCGCCGCGACAACTACCAACGTATGCCGTTTACGCGGGCATGAACCGGGCCCATCGACCCGGAAGCATAGGACCTTAGTCCCATCCGGAAATTGTCGCCGTTGCGCCCGGAATTTGCTGCCAATTGCTGGCTCCGGGCGTCAATGACATCCGTGAATCCACTCGCTGCGCAGGTACGGCTGCTCGAAGTGAGAGGAGGCTGGGGGCCGGCAGGTCTGGCAGGGGGGACGCGCGGGGGCGGCGCAGGTCCGCCGGGCGCGCGCGCTTGACCACGTGTCCGCGCGGGGCCAGCGTGAGATGCGCGGGCGCTGCGGCGTCGGCATCGCCCGGTCGCTGAAGTGTCCCGCTTGGCCGACCGCCTCCTCCACGGTGGCGTACACGGAGAAGGGCTCGGCCAGGCGGATGAGGGCGAGGAGCCGCATCGGCTGCCGCCGCGGTGCGGCGAGCACGAGGTCGCCCCTGGCCCGCCGGGCCTGCCTGCGGCCGCGCGCCAGCGCGGCCACGCCGCTGGAATCGATGAACTGCAGACCGGCCAGGTCGACGATGATCCGTGGTTCGCGGGCCGCGATCGCCGTGAGCTCGGCCGCGACAATGGCGGCGTCGGCCAGGTCGAGCTCGCCGCGCAACGCGACCACGGCGTGGCCGTCACCGATTCGGGTACTCAGGTCCGTGCTGAACATGGGGGTGCCCTTCTTGCTAACCGCAGCAAGGCAGGGTCTTGACCCAGCAGCTATCGTGAACTGAATTACAGGGCCGGGGTGTCAGTGGGGGCATCGACGACCCGGTATTGACCAGAATCGCCCTGAGGCGCGCCATTGTCCAGAGTGTTGGCGTTATAGGCGCGAGCAGTTTCGCGGATGATCATGACGCACTCCCATCAAGGCAACTGCCCAGCGGACAGCAGGAGCGCCGGCACCAGTCTCGGTGCGCGTTCACCTTTGAGTCAAGCGCGTCCGAACCTGACGGGAAACAGTCGATTAGGAAAGGGCTCATCATCAGAGCCGATTACCCTCCACCGACTCAGTTACCGGTGCACTGCGGGCTCGCGTGAACGAGGGCCGCATGGCCGAGGATGTCGCTGTTTATGCTCAGAAAGGCCAGCTGCAGGCCGACGCCGCCGGGGATCGCCGAGGGGTCGATGACCATATCCCCGCCCGGTTTTCCGCCGGTGCTCAGGACTACCCCGCCGGGCAGATGACGCACGACGCCCGAGGGGCGCACGGGAAATATCTTCGCTTGCAGACCAGGGTCAAATGGCAATGCGCTGCAGGCCGGGTTCGGCTGGCCGAGGAAGGTAACGCTGGCGGGCACGCCATCGGCCCGGAGCGTGCTCTGCAGCCCGGCCGGATCACGCAGCTCGCTGACGGTGACCTTGATATCGCCGCCGGCCTGCCTGGTCACCGTCCACGCCGCGAGCCCGGCGGCGGCCACGGGACCGGTTGCGAAACCGGCCTCGGGACCAGCCGGACGGCTGCCGCCCGGCTGCGCGGTGACGGTGACGGCGGCGGCCGCCGCGACGACCGCGGCCAGGGCCGCGGTCACGCCTGAAGCACGCCGGCGTCGTTGCCTGGCGCGGCCCCGGGCCGTGATCGCCTCCAGCTGCGGAGGCCCGGCCAACGGGACGCGGGACAGGGAGTCAGACACGGCGCATAGCACGTCAGTGTCGCTTGCCTGGTCATTGCCGTTCATTGATCGACCTCCATGGTCTTGGCCGGGACGAGCTGGCGCAGCGCCGCGACGGCGCGCGACAAGTGCACTCGGACGGTCGCGGGCGCGATGTCCAGTTGCCTGGCGATGGTTTCGATGTCCAGATCGAGGAAGACCCGCAGCGCGATCACCTCGCGCTGGCGGGCGGGCAAACGCTGCAGCGCCGCCAGCAGGCCGGCGCTTACCCCGTCACCGGGGTCACCGGGGGCCGTGACGTCGTGGTCGGCCAGCGGCAGTTCGCGGTTGCGCCGATGCCACCAGGACGCGCCGGTGTTCAGCGCGGTGCGCACCACCCACGCCCGGGGAGCCGGGTGGCGGCCAACTTTGCGCCACGACGCGAAGGCCCGCGCGAACGCCTCCGCCACCTGATCCTCGGCCAGCTGCGGGGTGCCGACGACGGCCACGACCGCCCGCAGGCAGGGATCCCAGCTGGCCTCGAAGAAGTCAGCGAACTCGGTCTGCTCGTTGCTCACAACCCTTTAACCCCGTAAGCCGGGCGATCCGCTTACCGCGCCGGCCGGATTCTTGTCCCGTATTGTGGGGGCGTGCGGAAGGCCCCCAGATGACCGGCGACGAGGGCGCCCAGGCCGGGCGGCTGCTCGACTTCACCAAGCCGCAGGTGGCGCCTCCATTCCCGACTCGTCCACCGGCGGCGGCATGACCGCCACCCTGGACCTGTACGTGAACGGAACGTTCCGCCAGGCCCTGACCATGAACTCCATTCAGAGCTGGCAGTACGAGGGCAACAACAACTACAACGGGAGCGACCAGAACCCCGCCGACGGCGACCCGCGCGACTTCTGGGACGAGTTCCACACCTTCGTCAGCGGCGCGGCGATTCCCCCCGGGGCGACGTTCAGCCTGCAGGAGGACTCGACCAACACGGCGTCGTTCTACTGGATCAACTCGATTGACCTGTGGAACGCGCCCGCACCCGCGGCCCAGCCCGCCAACTCGATCTCGATCACGAGCTGCGGGGCCGTCGCCGACAACACCCCGGCCAACGGCACGGCGGCGCCCGGCGCGACCGACAGCACCGTCGACATCCAGAACTGCATCAACCAGGCGGCCGCGGCGGGCGAGATCCTCTGGATCCCCCAGGGGACCTTCTACCTGATCGGCACCTCCAGCCTGGTGGCGCAGAACGTGACCATCGAGGGAGCGGGCTACTGGTACAGCGAGATCTACCGCGACGTGCCGCTGCCCAACAACACGCCGCTTGGCGCCGCGTTCCAGTGTTATTCGTGTCAGCTGGAGAACTTCCACATCGACTCCGACGCGATGAGCCGGGCGGAAGTCGACGGCGGCGGCGGCGCCGAGGACACGACCGGTAACAACTGGCTGATCGAGGGCATGTGGGTCCAGCACGTGGAGTCCAGCCTGTGGGCCTCAGGCAGCAACGGGACCGCGGAGAACAACCTCTTCACGGTGATCTTCGCCGACGGCTGCAACCTGAACAACGTCTCGCTCACCGGCACGTCGGGCAGCAACCTGACTGCGACCAACAACTTCATCCGCGGCACCGGCGATGACGGGATGGCGATCAACTCGGTCGCCTACAACGGCAGCCAGACCTACACCGCCATGTCCGACATCACGATGACCCACAACACCGTCATCGCCCCGTGGGGCGGCAAGGGCATCGGGATCTACGGCGGCAGCGGCCACCTCGTGGCGGACAACTTCATCTCCGACACCGCGCGCTACATCGGCCTTGGCGTGGGCCGGTTCGGGGTGAACGGCAGCGACATGCTGGGCGCCACGGTGACCGGGAACGTGATCGTCAGGTCGGGCGGAAACGCCTACTTCCAGGGACAGCCGGCCCTGCAGATCGGCAACGGCGGAGACGGGCAGAACGTCGGGACCGTCACCGACGCCACCGTGACCGATAACACGATCATCAACTCGGTCTACGACTCGATCGGCTTCTCCACCTCCACCGACACCGACCTGGCCGGCAACACGATCACCAGCCCGTGGCGCAACGGGATCGTGATCTCGCCGCCGTACTATCCGGCTCCCACCGGCAACGCCGCCATCACCGGCAACACCGTGACCGGGGTGGGTTCCGGGTTCTCCGCCTACAGCAACGACTCCAGCGGCTTCACGGCGACGCTCAGCAACAACAGCTGGCAGACCGGCAGCAGCGAAGGCCCCTACGGCGGGACGCCGGCGGCGGTGCCGGGCGTCGTGCAGGCCGAGA
>Ga0302325_10022511_pt1 | contig 13186 bp, 13 predicted proteins | sample Palsa_T0_2_FD_201948 | JGI IMG/M metagenome (GOLD analysis project Ga0302325, IMG submission 201948) | Peat permafrost microbial communities from Stordalen Mire near Abisko, Sweden - Palsa_T0_2 | ecosystem: Environmental > Terrestrial > Soil > Palsa > Peat permafrost | place: Sweden: Abisko... | reverse complement strand
AGGGCGCAACTCCGGTGGTCGCTTCGAGGGCTACTACAACGATCCGGATGCGGAGTCGAGTCGCCTCCGCAACGGCTGGTACTGGAGCGGCGACCTGGCTTACCGAGATGGCGACGGCGTGTTCTACTTTGCGGGACGTAGTGGCGACTGGCTTCGCGTCGACAGCGAGAACTTTGCGGCGGGTCCCGTGGAGCGGATCCTCGCTCGGGCGCCAGGGGTGCGCGGCGTCGCCGTGTACCCGGTGCCGGACGCCCGCACAGGGGATCAGGTCATGGCGGCCCTGGAGATGGCGAACGCAGAGGCGTTTGACCCCGAACTGATCTCGGCGTTCCTGAGCGACCAGCCGGACTTCAGCCCCAAGTGGGCGCCGACCTACATCAGAGTGGTAACGGCCCTGCCCGTCACGGCTACCGACAAAGTGGACAAGCGACCGCTGCGCGCGGCTCGCTGGCGCACGACGGACCCCGTCTGGTGCAGACCGCCGCGGTCGATGCGGTTTGAGCCCATGGGCCAATCAGACATCGAAGCCCTGGAAGCCGAGTTCGACGCGAATGGCCGGGCGAACTTGCTCCAGGCCTAGCTCTACAGGGCGACGGCTTCGATGTCGGGGCCCGGCAGCCACTCATCGAAGCTCGGCCCGACTATGCGCGCTCCCGCCGAGGGTGTGAGGGCGCCGCTGCGCATCGCTCGGCCGGCCCGGCCGGGGAACGGAATCGCGATCACCTTCCCTGAAATACCGCGCCGGCGGATCACGGCCCGAGCCAGGTCGACGAGGTCGGCGGCCGCGGGCCCGGCGACGTCGACGGTCGTCTGCCTAGGCGGATCGACGGCCATTTCGATGAGGAACTCTCCAACGGATCTAGCCGCGACGGTCTGGACCCGGATACGCGGCACCAAATACGCAGGTCCGGCGTGGGCACGCTGCATGATCTGGGCCGGGAACTCATGGAACTGCGTCGCCCTCACGATGGTGACCGGGAGCGGGCCTTCCAACGCGGCCGCTTCCTGCGCCAGCTTGGCCTTGTAGTACCCGTAGCTGCCGACGCGATCGATGTTCACGATCGACACCGTGATCAAGCGGCCGGCTCCCGCTGCCAATCCCGCCTCTTGGAGTCGCCGGGTCACGGCCGTGAAGAACGCGGTGGCCTTGGCCGCGCTCAGAGTGCTCCCGTTGGTGGCGTCGACGATGACGTCGACGCCTTCCAAAGCGGCTTCGAGGCCGACGCCAGTGCGGAGATCGATGCCCGTCGCCCGGCTCAGGGAGGTGGCTTCGTGCCCGGCGCGTTCGGCCGCGTGCACCACGTATTTGCCTACGGCTCCAGTTCCCCCGGCGACGGCGATCCTCACGACGGTCGGTCACCGGCAAGGCTTGCTTCTACCGACGCCGTGATGGAGGCGAACGCGAGATCAGCGGCCCGCTTCCAGTCCTGGCCGGCGTCGGCCGTCACCGCCGCGGTGAAGTGGACGCTCAAGTGGGCGCCGACGGAGTCGGCGACGACAGAGGGGGTCGGCCCGCCCCCTCCCGCGGCCTTCCACAGGTCCCCTGATAACCGATTCATGGCGGTCTTGCGGGCGCGCCTTCGTCGTCCTTCCATGGCGGCCAGCTCGCGGGGGAGATCTCGCCTGGCCGTCAGCTCCCAGTAGCCCGGGCCGTAGGAACCGTTCATGCGGTGGACCTCGAAGCAGAGGCTGCCCAGCCAAGCCCGCCAGTCGCCGCCGGCATAAGGAGGCAGTCGTTCCCCGTAGCGGCGCATGCCCGATTCGACCGCTGCGGCGAGGAGGTTCTCCCGGGATTCGAAGTGGCGGAACACGGTACGCCGCCCGACCCCGGCGGCGGCTGCGATTTCGTCCATCGTCACGTCCAAGCCGCGGGCTCCGATCAGGTAGCGAGCGGCGCGGAGGATGCGCTCGACCGTAGCTTGTTTCTTGTCCTCGGCCAACGTGGGAACCTGCCCGGTGCTCACACACCAAGAGTAGCCATCTCTTGACACCTCCTGGTGCCTATGTGACACTCATGAGTGCCAAACATCAAGAGGAGGTAGTGGTGGTCCTCGACCTGATCGTCAGAGGAGGATCGGTCATCGACGGGTCCGGCTCGCCGGCGCGCACGGCCGATGTCGCCATTTCCGGTGGTGTCATCGTCGAAGTGGGCCGCGTGGATGGCCGGGCCGATCGCGAGATCGACGCCGACGGAGCGCTGGTCGCTCCGGGCTTCGTCGACATCCACACCCACTACGACGGACAGGCAACTTGGGACTCCCGGTTGCAGCCCTCCTCGGGGCAGGGCGTGACCACGGTCGTGATGGGCAACTGCGGGGTCGGCTTCGCTCCGGTGCGACCGGCGGATCACGATCGGCTTATCGAGTTGATGGAAGGGGTGGAGGACCTTCCGGGCACGGTTCTTCACGAGGGGCTGTCCTGGGACTGGGAGTCGATCCCCGATTACCTCGACGCCTTGGAGAAACGATCCCACGACATCGACTTCGCGGCACAGGCTTGCCACGGTCCCATCCGCCTCTACGTGATGGGCCAGCGCGGCGCCGACCGGGAGCCGGCCACGTCCGACGAGCTAGCGGAGATGGGTCGGCTGGCGGCCGAGGGGATAAAGGCGGGAGCCCTGGGCTTCACCACCTCGCGCACCCTCAACCATCGGACCAGTCGCGGCGAGCCGACGCCCACCCTGACAGCCGCACGAGAGGAGCTCGTGGGCATCGCCGGAGCGATCGGCGAGACAGGACTAGGTGTCCTCCAGGTGATTTCGGACTTTCCCGACTTCGAAGACGAAGTCTCGACCCTGTTCGAAATGATGCGGGCCTCCGGCCGCCCGCTGTCGGTGTCGCTGGCCCAAGCAGCCCCCGGGGATGGATACCGGCGAACGCTCGATGTCCTCGAGTCGGCCAACGACGAGGGTCTGCAAATGCGTGCGCAAGTCGCGGCGCGCGCTATCGGGCTGGTCATCGGCATGCAGGGAACGGTGAACCCGCTTCGCGCTTCAGCCGTCTATCGCAGCTTAGAGGGGCTGCCCCTCGACGAGCGCGTGACACGGCTATCCGATCCCGACGTGCGCCGCCGAGTGCTCGAGGATCTGGCCGCCCGCCCCGGCGGGTTGCGGCAGCCTCTCGACCGGATGTTCGAGCTCGGCAGCCCGCCGGACTACGAACCCGATGCGTCGAAGAGCATCGCGGCCCGGGCGGCGGCCAGCGGATTGACGGGAGAAGAGCTCTTCTATGACCTGTTGCTCGCCGAAGGAGGAACGGCCCTCCTGTATCTGCCGGTGCTCAACTACTTCGACGGCAGCCTGGATGCGGCGGCCGAGATGCTGGGTCACCCCAACGCCGTGCCCGGTCTCGGAGACGGCGGCGCCCACGTCGCAACGATCTGCGACGCCAGCTTCCCGACGACCATGCTGACCCATTGGGGCCGGGACCGCAGCCGAGGGCCACGATTCGAACTGCCCTGGCTCGTGGGGCGCCAGTGCCGGGCGACCGCCGAGGCCGTCGGTCTCCTGGATCGGGGTCTGGTCGCGCCCGGCTACAAGGCCGACCTCAACGTCATCGATTTCGACCGGCTCGGACTCGATAGCCCGATCATCAGGCACGACCTGCCTGCCGGCGGAAAGCGACTGCTGCAATCCGCCCACGGCTACCGCCACACCATCGTGTCCGGTGTGGAGACGTACGCCGACGGGGCACCGACCGGTGCACTTCCGGGCCGCCTGGTGCGCGGCCCGCGACCCGATCCGACCGAGGACCGCTCATGAGCTACCCAGTGATCTCCGCCGACTCGCACATCACCGAGCCGGCGGGCACCTACGTGGACCACATCGACTCGGCCTACGCCGACCGGGCGCCCCGCCTGGAGGACTGCGGTCCCGAAATCGGTGACGCTTTCGTCGTCGACCGTTTCCCGAGGCCGCTATCGCTAGGGACCATCGCCGCGGCGGGGAAGCCAGCCGAAGAGATCAAGCTGAAAGGTTCTCGCTTCGCGGACCTGCACCCGGGAGGATGGGACCCAGAGGCGCGGATGGCGGATCAGGTTCGCGACGGTGTGGCTGCCGAGGTCATATACCCGAGCATCGGGATGATTCTGTGCAATCACCCCGACCTCGATTACAAGAAGGCCTGCTTCGACGCTTACAACCGGTGGCTTGCCGGCTTCTGCGCGGCCCACCCGGACCGGCTGCTCGGCTTGGGGCAGAGTGCCATGCGGACGCCCGAGGAAGGCATCGCCGACTTGGAGGCCATGAAAGCGCTCGGGCTCCGGGGCGTGATGATGCCGGGACAGCCGGGAGTAGAGGACTACGACTCGCCGATCTATGACGAGTTCTGGGCAGCGACGGTGGAAATGCGAATGGTCCCGTCCTTTCACATACTTACCATGCGGTCCGGGGAAACCCGTGGGCCCAAGATGAACTCATTCCTGTCCATCGTCCGAGGCTGCCAGGACGTGATGGGGATGCTCGTCCTGGGCGGCGTGTTCGAGCGCAATCCCGCCGTGAGGGTGGTCTGCGCCGAGGCCGACGCCGGATGGGTACCGCATTTCATGTACCGGCTCGACCACGCCTACAACCGGCACCGCAACTGGCTTCCTGCCGGACAAGCCCTGACCAAGGCGCCTTCGCTGTACTTCGCCGAGAACGTCTACGTCACATTCCAGGACGACTGGACCGCGTTCCGGTTCGCCAACGACATGAACTGGCGCCACCTGCTCTGGGCTAACGACTTCCCCCACTCGGACTCGACCTGGCCCTGGAGTCAGGACCTGCTCGATGAGCACACCCGCAATCTGACCGGACAGCAGAAGGAGGCCATATTGAGCAGCAACGTCGCCGATCTCTACGGCATCGATGTGATGGCTCTGTCGGCCTCGGTGACATGAGCACTCCGGCGTGGCCGTAGAGCTGTGGATGGCAGGGGCCGGCCTGCCCGGGCGCACCGCGTCGCGCGCCCGCCGGGCCGAGGACGATGGCTGGGACGGGCTGGCACTAGTGGATTCACAGAACCTCGCCCCCGATCCTTTTGTGCACTTGGGACTGGCCGCGGCCGCGACTTCCCGCTTGGGGCTGGCGACCGGCGTCACCAACCCGTTGACCCGGCACCCCGCGGCCATGGCGGCAGCGATCGCGTCGGTCCAGGCGGAATCGGGCGGGCGGGCCGTCCTCGGCATCGGGAGAGGCGACTCGTCGCTCGCCCACCTCGGCCTGGCTCCCGCTTCGCCTTTGGCTTTCGAGCGCTATCTGGCCCGGCTGCAAGGGTACTTACGGGGGGACGAGGTGGATTTCGATCCGGAGCTGGACGGCGGGAGCGTGGCCTCGCCAGCTACCGGCCTCGGCATGGCAGGCGGACCGAAGTCGAGTCGTCTCCGCTGGATCGCCGCGGCTGGTCCGAAAGTGCCGCTCGATGTGGCTGCGACCGGCCCTCGAGTGATTTCCTTGGCGGCCCGCCACGCCGATCGAATCACCTTCGCGGTGGGGTCGGACCCTGACCGGGTGACGTGGGCGGTCGACTCGGCGCGGGCTGCGTGCAGCGAGGTCGGTCGGGACTTCGGCGAGGTTGGGCTGGGGGCTTACGTACCGGTGGTGGCCAATCCCGATCGGGACGAGGCCCGGTCGCTGATATCCGGCGGAGTTGCCTCGTTTGCCCGGTTCTCCGTCATGCACGGCAAGGTCAGCGGGCCGGCCGACGACCGCAGCCGGGTCGCCCTCGAGACGATCCATCGTTCATACGACATGGACCGCCACTTCACGCATGGTTCACCCCAGAGCCAGGACCTGCCGGCTTCGGTCGTCGACGCGTTCGGCATCGCCGGCCCTCCTTCCTATTGTGTGGAGCGCTTGGCCGCCCTCGCTGATCTGGGCCTCACCAAGCTGGTGCTGCTCGGCGGGGGCATCGGGATGGACCGCGAGGCCAACCGCCTGTCGTGGCGCCTGCTGGCGACCGAGGTTCTTCCGGCGCTGCGCTGACAGCCGTAGCGGCCGGCGGATCGGCGTGGTTCGGCGCTGACGCCCGCCAAGCCCGTGCCTGTACGTCACTTTTATACCTTGTTAGTGCCTCGACCGAAGCTTTTTGGGACCAGTTAGGTCTTTTGGGACGCGTTGTCCATGCGACAGGCGCACAACTGGTCCCAAATAAGTCGGGGCGCCGCCCTATAGCGGGCAAACGGTACGTCGCGGGTCGGTCGGGTCTCAGGTCTGCAGCTCGAGGAGCGTGTCCGCCAGCCACGAGAGCTCGTCAGACCACGATTCCACCGGAGCGATCGGCCTGACGACAAACTTCGAGAGTCGCTGGTCCACCAGGCGGAGGATCAGATCACGCAAAGCATGAGCCCCGACGGGGATGACCTCGGTGAGGTCTCCGTCGGCTTGACGGCGGGGCCGTCTGAGCCGGACCGCCCGCTCGACGTCGCTGGGCACCCGCGCGTAGCCGATACTGAGACCGAAATGCTCCGGATCGACGACCCGGTCGGCCTCCGCGGCTGCTTGATTGATCCCGTCTCGAATGGCGCCGGCCCGGTCGGGCGTCACGAGCGACCCGAGCCAGCCGTCCGCCAGCCTTCCCGCTCGTCGAACCGCTTCAGGGCCCGAACCGCCGAGCCAGATCTCGAGCGGATCCTGCCGCGGTAGGACGGCGAGCCGTAAGGGGTCCTCGGCGGGCGAGACACGTACTTCGTCGCCCGCCCACCAGGCCCTGAGGTCGGGGATGAGGGCGTCGAGCATTCGCCCGCGGTGGCGGCCCGTGACGCCGAGGGCGGCCCGTTCTCCGGGAAGGTCGAGACCCGGTACCAGCGTCAGCAGCACCCGGCCGCCGGACAACTGGTCGAGCTGGGCTACTTGGCGGGCGAATACGTAGGGCTGATAGCCGAACGGGATCAGGTTGACCCCCAGCTTCACCCTCTTCGTCAGCGCCGCGGCCAGGGATACGCCGAGCACGGGGTCGGTCGTCGGGAGCGAGGGAACGTCCGAAAACCACAGGGTGTCAAACCCCAGACGTTCTGCTTCGGTGACCACTGCCGCAAGCTGGGCCGGATCGGGCGGGCCGAGGGCGACCGACACCGCAAAGCGAACCTTCACCGGCCCATCGTCGCAGATTTCGGGGGCTTCGGCCAGGGGCGCCCGTTCAGACGTTCGCCACGCCTATGGCCGTGCCACATGAAGCGCAGTAGGCGACCACGAATGCCCGCAAGTCCCCTCGCTCTCCCCTCGAAGCCAAGCCCTGATGCGCGAGTGACCCTTCGAGGGGAATCCCGCAGTTGGGGCACGCCGGAGTGGTCTGAGTGGGCTTGGCTCTGCTGGCGGCCCTCGGCTGTACCGCTGATGGGGCCGCTGACTGGGCCGCTGATGGTGCTGCAGCGGGTTCGCCGGCCGCAGCGGGTTCGCCGGCTGCGTCAGGCTCTACTGAGCCAGGCTCTGGCGCAGTGTCGGGCTCGATCTCCTCGGATCCTTGGATCCATTCGGTCACACGCGAGGGGTCAACGCCGAGCCCCCTCAAGACCTGCCCAGCGCGGCCTTCCACCTGGATCACGCTCAACAGGACGTGCTCCGCCCCGACGTGGGCGCGCCTCTCCCGGCTGGCCAGCCGCCCGGCCCGCTCCAGGGAGCGGCGAGCCCGGTCGGTCATCTCCAAGTCGCCGTCACGGCGCTTGTCCGTCGATTGCCCCACCGCCTCGACGACCTTCTCCCGACAGGCCCCGGGGGTGACGCCGACCGCGGCGAGGGCCCGAGCGGCCCTACTTGTCCCCTCTGCGAGGATGCCGAGCAGTAGGTGCTCGGTGCCGATGTGGTCGTGGCCGAGCCGACGGGCTTCAGCCTGGGCCAGCGCGACCGCTGCACGTGCTTCTTCGCTGAACCGCTCGAACACTAAGCGTCACCGTAGGCCACCGGAGCCTCCACCTGGAGACACTGAGCTCGAGCGTCGTGCTGGCGGTCCGATGACAGCGAGGTCCATTTTTTTGGCGTTGGGTGTCGATGGGCCACGTTTCTGTTCGTCGTCATGATGAACTAATGCCAACAGGGAGGACACCCAATGCGTTACGCAATGTTGATCTGCGTCGAGGAGAAGCGACTTCAAGCGATGACCGCGGACGAATCTGCGGCGGTGACAGCCAAGTACACGACGTTCATGGAGGAGATGGGGCAGAGGGGCGTGATTCAAGGTGGCGAGCGGTTGCGCGACGTTTCCGACGCCACGACGGTGCGGGTGCGTGATGGCGAGGTCCTGACATCCGACGGCCCGTTTGCCGAGACCAAGGAGCAGATCGGCGGCTATTTCATCGTCGATTGCAAGGATCTCGACGAGGCCGTCGAAATTGCATCCAAAATTCCCGGCGCCGCTCACGGGACCATCGAAGTGAGGCCGATCTGGGAGATGTGACAGCGGACGTCGCGGCTGCCTTTCGGGATGAGTGGAGTCGCGTCGTCGCAACTCTCATCCGGGCTACAGGTGACTGGGAGCTCGCCGAGGAGTGCGCGCAGGACGCCTTCGCCCTTGCGGTGGAGCGCTGGGCCCGTGACGGCGTCCCTGGCCGGCCGGGGGCGTGGCTCACGACGGTGGCCCGGAACCGGGCCACCGACCGGCTGCGGCGATCGGCCGTCGGTGGTTCAAAAGTCGAGGAAGCGGCGCGTATGTGGGAACCAGGGGAAGAGAGATCCGATCCCGACTACAGCGGCATAGACGACGACCGGCTGCGGCTGATGTTCACCTGCTGCCATCCGGCCTTGTCGATCGAGGCTCAGGTGGCCCTGACCCTTCGTACCTTGGCCGGGCTCACGACACATGAGATCGCCCGGGCCTTTCTCGTTCCCGAAGCGACCATGGCCCAGCGGCTCGTGCGAGCCAAGCGCAAGATCCGAAACGCCGGCATCCCATATCGGGTGCCCCCGGCGCACGTGCTCGTCGACCGAACTGAGGGCGTCCTCGCCGTTGTGTACCTGCTGTTCAATGAGGGTTACTCGGCGACGGCGGGGGATGACCTCGTCAGGGTCGGGCTCACAGCTGAGGCCATCCGTCTCGGGCGTCTTCTGGCCCAGCTGATGCCAGACGAGCCCGAAGCCCTCGGTGTGCTCGCACTGATGATCTTGCACGAATCACGGCGTCCGGCCCGGGTCGACGGGGAGGGCGATCTTGTGTTGCTGGAGCAACAAGACCGGTCCTTGTGGGACCCCGGTCTCGTCGAAGAAGGCACGAGAGTGCTCGACGCGGCAGTACGCCTACGCAAGCCCGGGCCGTACCAGATCCAGGCTGCGATCGCCGCTTGCCACGCGACCGCGGCCGACCCGGCTCTTACAGATTGGGTCGAGATCGCAGCTCTGTACGCCGAACTGTCCCGCATGGTCCCGTCGCCGGTGGTGGAGCTCAATCGGGCTGTCGCCGTGGCCATGGCCGAAGGACTGGAAGTTGGCCTCCGGCAGGTCGACGCTCTGGGAGAGTCAGGGCGGCTTTCCGGCTACCACTTGCTGCACGCAACGCGGGCCGACCTCCTCCGGAGGCTGGACCGCCCGGCCGAGGCCGCCTTCGAGTACCGGGCCGCCCTCGATCTGGCGGGCACCGAGGTCGAGCGCCGGTATCTGGCCCGCCGCTTGGATGAGTGCCGCGGCGCGTCCTAAAGACGATCGCCCGGCGCCGGACGGGACCGGGCGATACCGGCGGAGTCTGCGATGCGATCCGCCTCCTCCTGGGCGTCGACGCCGTCGGGGACTGAGATGACGAAGCGGGAGAAGCGCCCGTGGTTGACGTCGACTTGGACGGCGCGCTCCTGCTTGCGGACACAGCAGAAGTCGTAACCGGACCCGTGTCGCCGGGTACCGAGGGCGATCCTCCCCGGTATTCCAACACCGGCCATCCTCCAACCGCGTAAGGCCATCCAGGGGTACTCGGGCACGCTGGCCGACTGGACGGCCGACAGTGGGACCCGGATGTCCCCGTGCACGCCGCCGATTTTCTCACGCCGGCTCAGGCGGACCACGAGGTCGGTCCCTTCGACCACCAGCTGAGCCACGACGGCAGCTTAGGGCTCGTTACGATCCTCGCTCGGCGAGCCCTCAGGCCGCGATCGCAGCGGCTTCTGGTCGCTTCGTCCGGACATGGGTAGCCGGCACCGGGCCCGGCGCAAGCGTCCGGCCGCGACCCGGCAGGGCCATGCGGCAGATCTTGGCCACGACCGAACCGAACTGCTTGCCCAGCGAGCCGCTGTTGTAAGGCAGGCCGTAGCGTCCGCAGATCTCACGGACTTTCGGCGCGATCTCCGCGTATCGGTGGGCGGGCAGATCCGGGAACAGATGGTGCTCGATCTGGTGGCTCAAGTTCCCAGACATGATGTGGAACAAGCGGCTGCCCTCGATGTTCGCCGACCCGAGCATCTGTCGGAAGTACCAGTGGCCGCGGCTCTCATCATCGGTTTCCGCCATCGAGAACTCGTAGGTCCCCTCTGGGAAGTGGCCGCAGAAGATGATCGTGAACGCCCACAAGTTGCGGGCCACGTTGGCGGAGGCGTTGGCGGCCAGGGTCGTGAGCACCATCGGTCCGGTTGCGAGAGGCCAGATCACGTAGTCCTTGAGCATCAGCTTCGCGGACTTGCGCAGCCCGGCCCGGAGGGTCGGCCAAGTCTCGGCCCACGACTTCTGGCCTGATCTCAGCTGCTCGATATCTAGGCCGTGCAGCATCACCCCGTGCTCGAACATCAAAGCGAGGAGCGCGGCGTACACCGGGTTTCCGATCGAGAACGGCGTCCAGCGCTGATCGGGCGAGATCCGCAGGATCGCGTATCCGATGTCGCGGTCCTTGCCGACGATGTTGGTGTAAGTGTGGTGCATGTAGTTGTGCGTGAACCGCCACGAGTCGGCCGGGCACGAGGTGTCCCAGTCGAACGTCTTCGACGACAGGGCCGGGTCGCGGGTCCAGTCGTACTGGCCGTGCATGATGTTGTGGCCGATTTCCATGTTGTCGAGGATCTTGGCCACAGACAGGGCGGCCGTTCCCGCGAGCCACGCGGGTGGGAGGAACCCGGCGAACAGCAGGGCCCGCCCTCCGACTTCAAGCGCCCTCTGGGACTTGATCACCTTGCGCATGTAGGCGACGTCCGACTCGCCGAGGTCGGCTACGACCGAAGCCCTCAGCGCGTCCAGCTCCTCGCCCATGGCGTCGAGGTCCGCGTCGGTCAGGTGGAACTTCTGGGCGGTGTTCATGGTCTTCTCCTTCGATTGGTCGATCGGGCCGGCAAAGGCCGTCACAGGTCGATCTCGACGTCGCCCACAGGGGCGCTGACGCAGATCTGAATGTCTTGTCCACGGTCGGTCGTCACGACGCCCGTCACCACGTTGCGCACGGTCCCGCTCACGAGCGGACAGATGCAGCTGTGGCATATCCCCATTCGGCAGCCCGACTTCGGGCTCAACCCGGCCCCTTCGGCCTGGTCGAGGATGGTTCGCCCGTCGCTTCGAACTTCGGTACGGCTGCTGGTGAAGCGGATGGCGCCGCTCACATCGGGGGCTTCTGCGGTCCACTGAGTGAGAGTGAACGCTTCGGTGTGCAACTGTGTACCCAGATTGGCGTCGGTGTAGATGGCTGCGGCGGCCGCCATCAGCGGCGCCGGGCCGCACAGGTAGGTCTCGGCCGCCCGCCACGAATCGTCGATGGCGTCGAGCTGGTCCACGCTGACGAAGCCGTCGAAATCGCCTGCTCCGGGCTCGTCGGTGAAGATCTTCACGATCCGAACGTTTGGGTGGCGGGCTGCGATCTCGCCGAGCTCGGCGGCGTAAGTCAAGTCGCCCGCCGTCAAGCAGTAATGGACGAACGTGACCGGCCCGGAATGCCCCTCGGCGCACAGGGTGCGCAGCATCGAGAGGACAGGAGTGATGCCGCTGCCGCCGCTGAGCAGCAGTATGCGTTTCTGCCGCTCGGCTGGAAGCGTGAAATCACCCTGGGCGGGGGTCAATCCGACCACCGTTCCGGGCTGGGCCCGGCTGACGAGGAAGTTGCTGACCAACCCGCCCGGGTGAGCCTTGACGGTCAGCTCGAACAGCCGCCCCGGTGCCGTCGCCGACGTGGCCATGGAATAGCACCGGGTGTGGCGCACGCCGTCGATCTCGACGGTCAGTTGCGTGTACTGCCCGGCCGCGAACCCGCGCCAGTTGCGATTGGCCTCGATCGTCAGCGTGACGGTGTTGGAGGTCTGCCGTCTGACCCCGACGATCCGACCTCGCACCTCGGTCGTTGACCACGTCGGGCTGACCAGTTCGATATAGCGGTCGATGCCGTGGGGAGCGGCGACTGCGTCCAGGGTTTTCACCACCCGGCGCAGGGCCCCGCCAAATCCCTCCTGGGCCGACCCCTCCTGGGCCGATCCCGCCTGGCCCGAAGTCGATTGAGTTAACATATGTGTACTATCGCACCCCAGTACACGAGTGTCAACTCAAACCGATGTGAAAGGTGTCACCATGCCGGCCTCCAGATCCCGGCCGCACAACTCGCACGGCCGCGCCGGGACCCAGCGTGACTCTCAGGAGCTGAGCCGGGAAGAACACAAGGAGCTGACCCGCCAGGCGCTGTTGCGCTCTGCCCTGCGTCTCCTGTCTCGCAACAGCTTCGACAGCATCAGCCTCCGTGAGGTCACCAGGGAGGCCGGCATCACCCCGACCGCCTTTTACCGCCACTTCGACGATATGGAGGAGCTGGGTCTCGTCCTGGTCGAGGAGTCGTTTGGCTCCTTGCGGGGCATGCTGCGCGAGGCCCGGGCCAACCCCGACATTTTCAACGACGTCATCCGCCGCTCCGTAGAGGTCCTTGTGGCCCATGTCCGCAGCCACGAAGCACACATGCGCTTCATCGCCCGGGAGCGACACGGCGGGGTCCGTCGGATCCGGCGGGCCATCGCCCGGGAGGTCGACCTCGTGACGACGGAGCTGGCCCTGGACCTGGCCGCCTTTCCGGTCGTCGGAAAGTGGGGAATCGACGACCGCCGGCTGCTGGCCGACCTGATCGTCGAGCTCATGGTCGGCGTGGCGGCCGACATGGTCGACGCCGATCCGGGTGACCACGCGGCCGTCGCCGTGCGATCGGAGCGCCAGCTCCGCCTCATCATGGTCGGGGTGGCGAATTGGCGAGCCGGCTACCCCGAAAGCCAGCCGACCATGTGACAGCCGACCATGTGACAGCCGACCATGTGACAGCCGACCATATGACAGCCGATTAAG
>Ga0302325_10022510_pt1 | contig 13186 bp, 15 predicted proteins | sample Palsa_T0_2_FD_201948 | JGI IMG/M metagenome (GOLD analysis project Ga0302325, IMG submission 201948) | Peat permafrost microbial communities from Stordalen Mire near Abisko, Sweden - Palsa_T0_2 | ecosystem: Environmental > Terrestrial > Soil > Palsa > Peat permafrost | place: Sweden: Abisko... | reverse complement strand
TTTCATTCCTGTCATCTGACGGAACAAGTCTTCAATGAAAGAATACTCCAAATACCCAAACTCCCATGCAATCCCAACTCCCAATCCCAAAATCAAAAACCAGAACATCACCTCCCGCTCCTCCCGCTCCTCCCTCCCCCGCTCAGACACTGCTGTGGCTGAATTTTCCCACGATGCCTCGAAGGAAGCCAATCACGCCGGTTTCTTGTTGACAAACCATTTTGGCGCGAAGAAAATCCACTCAAAAGCGTGTTAGGCAAACCCAATGCATCTTCAAGCATCGTGGGCGTCAGATCTGGCTTTGCGTCGGCTTGGCTTCTGGAAAAGGGAATACGTGTCATCCTGCCTGCATCTTTTCCGCTTCAAAGGTTCCTCTTGAGTTTGTGAATCCCTGTGAACGAGACACCTCGCCAAGGTTTGTTGTCCTTTATACATGGCAAGGCAGGGATATTTCTTTGCGAACGACCTACCTGGGAATGATAATTCCGATCTATTTCTTTGATAAGTTGGTATAATGAGAACATGTCTCTTCCGGCAATACGCACATAGACCACGGACAAACTGAATCTCATCTCTCTATTCACTGTACGCATCCTTAAGATTAGTTGGTTGTAAACATAGTCTGTGCTCGTCCAAGGGGAATAAGTTCTCATCAAATCAGTTCAATCCCTGAATCACCTTGAGATGAGATGAGATGAGATGAGACAACTGGTGTTTTTGATCATTTTTGAACGTTCAACGGGTTACGAGAATGGCCAAAGGGGAGAAACAACGTCCCAATTCATGGTGAGGTAGGTTTTTTTCCTCGCCTTTCCGCATTGATATCTGTGTAGTAAATCGAGGTAGAATAGTTATTATAAGTCCTTAGAGCTGTCGGGGAAATATCTCCTTGTGAGATGAGATATTTGAATACAATCTCCACATTCGCCTTGGAGTCTTATAATTGGGATGTCTACCTCTTGGATCTCAGTTGCAATGCCTTCTTGAGGTTCCATTGAGGCCTGTGGACAAGATATCCGGACGACGTCGGTGTCGCCTCTCCCACGAGCAATTGATATGGGAAACATAAGGAATCGATTGCCTCCACAGATAAAAGCCCGTGCCATCCTTTCGGCTTGCCAGTCGACAATCAAGTGAGGTTGCGCGGCAGTTTCGTCGAATTCGTGAGTTGGCCATGCGCAGGAATGAATATTTAAGATTGCCTCCGTTCTCTAAAAATACAACCCTTTTGACGTTTGTGAATTGCAGATAGGAACGTTTCTCAAGCGCATTCCAGATCCCGTATAGAAGAGCAGTAAATAGATAGCCAGGGGTATTCACATAGTTAATGTGGTGTCTGATTTCGGTCTTCCATGAGTTGAGATGCGAATATCGAGTGTCTGAAAGCAGTCGCAAGATGCATCTCCCGTTCGAATGGCTCCAATCGACACCGCCTCCGAATTCGCAGGCAGATCACACGCCAATGTGCTTTTCCCTTTTGAATAACCCCTTCTCTCAATACATGTGACAATATGAGCTCTCCTGTCAATGAGTAAGGTTTTGAAGAATTTCTCGGAATACTTCACATGAATAATGAAGACACAGCAATCCCAACTCGTACACTTGTACTGAGTTAAATCCATAAATGGTTCTTCAGATATTCTGTGTTGTTCGTGGGACATGCTGCGATCTTTGTAGAAAATTTCCCTTGATAATTAGTTCCCATTGATCTTGGTTCAAGAGAATGTCGACTTAGCGCTTTGCCAGGATGTACCAATAAGCAAAGCATAGACTATGCGTGATACAACAAATCAATCCGCCGATCAATATTCCCCAGGTCAGAGGCTTGATGTTGATACTCAGTCCGGTAACGACACACACAATGGCGGCGAAGAGAAAAAACCAGCCGATCCACCAACACCCTTGAAAATTCAGTGATGAAAGTCAAGGAACATATAATCTGGTCCTGTGATAAGTTAAGTGAAATAACACAAGATTATATTACATCTGTCGTTTCATCCCATCTCTAGTGAACTGGAGGCGAATGTATGTTCGTTTTCCAATTCGCTTCCAACGCTCAATTCGGGTCATTTGTGCGACGATATATGTATACTTTTTTCCTGAATCGATTGCGCTTGCGCTTTTTAGCTGGTGGGAAATGAGCTATCCGGTGCTTCATGACGCGCAGGAAAGGAGCCTTGGATTTCCCGATGCAGGAATCTTAGGACAGCTTTCCCTGAATACCGGGTACTTGTCTTTGCCGTTACCGAGCCTATTGTCGAGCAAGTTCCACTTTCAACGCATGAATATCTGCTAGGGAGCCTTAAACATCAATGTCAGTGTCAGGTTCAGCTGAGCATGAGTAACTCGCAATTTGCCTCTCTGACGCTGGAAAATGCAATCGATTGACTATTATCTTTCATGCAACATCTTCTTTGATTTGATTCAATGAAGATAGCTGCGAGCCTAGTAGGATATATTTAGACCCTGAAAAGCATTGGTAATTTGGTATTGCTGTAATTCGTCTCTTCATGAAGCTAGAGGAGGGCGGAGGTGGAATTCGAAGCCGGGTTGATGTCTGGGGCAGAATTCCCATCGGGAGGCCATATATTCCGATGAGAACACAGGCCGAATATAGTAAATAAAATGCTAACGGGGAGGGTTCGCTGGGGCAGTTGAACCCATTTCATAGAATGGGCGGTTGACGAGCGGCACCTGTCTGGCTTTTGGCGAAGGTGCGTAAATTGTTTAGCGACGTTCTTAACAAGGTCTCAGATCTGGGTCATAAAGCCGCAGTTGTTTCTTGTTGAGATTGTAAAGCTTGAAAAAATGTACCCCTCACAGAGTTTTCGCGATAAACGAGTGTGTGTTATCTGACTGCAAGGACCATAAGAAGGAACGAAAACGAAAATTGGTGATATTTTTGTCCGAGATCTACGCGAGTGGGTCGGTATGCTCGAATGAACTGCAAGGATTCTCAAAATAGCTCAATAATCATGGTCGACGGCCCTCCTCAGCAAGGTTTTGATCTGATCATCCTTACAAGTAAAAGCTTCCCCAAAGTAGGAGTTCCATGCCAGTAATTAAGGCTTCGTCAAGCTTGAGAAAGAGTTTCGCCAGATGGAACCATCACAGTACAATACCATCTGGACAAGTTGATAGAGGTCGAAGGATTGACAAAAGAATTTCCTCGCGAATGCGCTGTTATTGTACCGCTCCCTGGTCGGAATGAGCACTACTCTCCAATCGCAACGTCATCTGACGTGTATATATTGAATAAGCTGTTCGAGAAAACCGGAACAATCGATAGTCGTTTTCGCTGAGAATTCAGTTTTTTCTTTGAAAGGTGTTTACATCAATACATTCCCAATACCACTGGCGGCATAGCGAGTGTAAATCTTCCTTTGACAACAACCCGCTCAAAATCCTTAATACTGACAGCAAATTCCGCTGAATAGCTCGCTGAGACCAATGATTGTCTGAATCTCGGTCCGCGTTTTGCAATTGATTAATTCTCAATCGTTGGTTTACGCAGTTCGACCACTGCGGCAATGAACCTAGTCTTTGCCAATCTTCAGACAATATGACGCTCGTTTAGGACGACCGCGGAATCACAGGCCACTTTCCAAGTTCCTTGTACGCTTCAGATGGAGGCTCGTTTTCGTTCACCGTATCTGATAACCATCTAGAAGGGTTTTGCTCAACATTTGTTGCACGACAATAAACGCCGTTCGACTTATTCCTTTACCTTGGCTGTGAGCACCGCGGTACCATTGTCCAAAGTTTCTGCTGACAATATCTTCTATAATCAGCTCTAATAATTGTCTTGCTGTACGACTCAGGATTGTTTCAGGAAGTATCTGACGAGGGGGAGTATATTATCTGGTGAAGTTTAGACGGTCGAGGTGTCAGATGGGGAGAATCCGTCATCCGAAAGCTTCATATCTCGTTGAGTAGACAGAATGCATTTCTTATTGAGCCTCGGGCGCAATTCACTGGCTGAACAAATTAGCGACGCTTCGCTTCTGGAGGTGGAGAAAACCTTCTAAATTCGAGAAGACTTAATACCGAAATATCCGATAACAACTCTTCATCAGATTTCACTTCTGGCAGTGTGCTCTCTGTATAATGCTTCAGCTTTCGTTCTGCCGGAATGGGTTTGCTTCAATATTTTCATCCCCCCTTCCGTAGATCCGAGTAGAGTTGGGAATTCGTAAGATAGAATACATAGCTCCACCCATTTTTTGTCAATTTTCGCATGCCAGATATCGTTTTGCAATTGTTGTCAATGAACTTTGCGGATACATGTCATAATAGCCTGAACCAGACGACAATATCAGTAGGATTTCGAACTCCAGAGAATGTAGAAGTGCTGATACAACGACATCAATAGTGCGCCTTCACTAGCTCGAATGGAGCTTTACCCTCCGTCTCTTGGCTGATCAGATCCATCTTGCGTGTCAAAGTGAGACGTGAGGCAACCCGCGGCCGCGGAAATCAGGGGCATTTTTGAACCCACTCAAATATCACGTGAAACCTCGCAATTTTCCCGCCGATCCCGCCGTCCTGGCCCCTCCAAAAGCCAGCATTCCCGTCGCACAACTGTCCCTCTACTTCCTTCCTCGCGTCCAAAATGTGCATCAAAAACCAATGTCCCACATGCGGTACGCTCCCCATCGTGATCGTTCTAACGTAACCAAAGGCAAAACCTCGTGGATCGGCTGTGGCGATCATAAAGCTGAAGTGATGGCTAAAATACCACTTCCGTACCTCCCCCCCTGTCCCGCTTGCAATCCAATCCCATGTATCGCCTTGAAATCCGATCCTAGTATTGCTGCGGTTTGTGTGTTTGGGGACTGAGGGTAGGGAATGGTGTGTTTGTCCTCGGGGGGAGGGGGAAGTGTTTCCCCCGGGGGTGATTCGACCAAGGAGGACGACGGAGCAGAAGGCTGCGGATTTGGCTGCTGGGTTGGGGTGAGATTATATATGCTTGGATGGATGGTGGATGGAGGGAGGGATTTGATACCATAGGACACGGGATTTTGGCAACTGGGATTTAGGGAGGAATGGTACGGACGTACGGATTGGGCTGAAGATTGGATGATACTAGTGTGGGGTTTACACTGCAGCGTTTGGAATGGACAAGGAGACTTGTATCGCCCGTTAATCTAAAGCTACCAATAACTGTCCGTCCCTGGAGTAGTATTTGAACAAGAGCGCGAGTCAAAATTGTCTCTCACGTAGGAAATGTGGCGCGAATCTCACAAAAAGTTGATTTCAGGATAACCTTTATGGGAGCCGAAAACCTCCCCGTCACTGAGCTCCGACATTAAATTCCCCATCAAACTGAGTCCATCCACGTCTGTCTTGACCTCTTTTCTCGTGAGTCCGCATTTTATGTAAGTAGCGATAAAAATCTCCTCCGTTAGATTTCCCAATTGGTACGTGTAGATCTCAACATCCGGAGCAATCCAACAACCATCAATGCATGTTAAACATATATTCCCACTCCAAAAACTATTAAGTAACGTAAAGCATACCTTTCAGAGCAAAAAGAGTTCTTAGTACCCTTATCGCCTACCATCGTACACCAGCTCACCGCGTGAAGGAAGCGTACTATTAACGATCTCCTAATCTCAGGGATTCCTTGGGTCGTTCTATCTCCGTAGTAGTCAACTCGATGAGCCCATAAGTATCCAAGAAGAACGACAATCCTTAAGAAATGGTCCGTAGCCTAATTACCACGTCAAAACGGCTATCGCACAGACCGAAAAGCAACAGGGTAATCTCCGACAGATAGAAACACGCGTGAGATGACGGAAATAGTCATTTTGAGGATATAGGGATGTTTGAAACTACTTTTAGAGAAGCGATAAAAAGACCGAAGGGGGTGGGGAAGTGAATTATGATATATGTGGTCTGAAAAAGGGTGAAAAAAGCTTATCGCACCCGTTGATAGAACTTCTTGGTTTGAAGAGGGTCGTAAGATGGAGGAAGAGTGCTTTTTTGAGGGGTTTGAGGAGGATTTGGTAGCCTGATCGCGTTGATTTCGAGGGGGTTAAAGGGGTTTTGCTGGTCGAGGAGGTGCAATAGGTGGTGTTAGAGCATCGGTGGGTGTCCAAAGCCTTATGGCCGCCGTTGATAAGTCTTGAGGGTAGAAGGTAGTCGTAAGATGGAGGAAATCGAGGGATTTGAGTTATTTGAGGGTATTTATGGGCCTAGTCGCGTTGATACAGAAGGCGATAAAAGGGTCTTGATGTACGACGAAGTGCAACAGGTGGTGTGAGAGCCTGTTTGGGCGTGAAACGCCTTATCGCTCCAGGTGTAACGCGTTTCTCGGCAGATAAGAGGATGAGATCGAACGAAGGATTTATTGGGGAGATTTGGAGACGTATTACGTCGGAATCAGAGAAACCCGAGAAGAAAAGGTGATTTTGGGATTGTGAAGTAGGTGCTTGAGAAGTCGTAGGGGGGGCCAATTTCCTTATCGGGCGAAAGGCCAGGTTGTCGGCGACAGATAAGAGGGTAGGAGGGGGGTTCTTGGACATGATAAGAGATTTTATGTTTGTATTTCAGAGTTAAAGAGTGTAGGGTCACAGAATCATGATTTTTGAGTGATACGGGTGAAAGGGAGTTTCTACAGTATGTTGCACTACATTGTTTGGGTGTGCACGGATGACGCGTGCTAATTGTGTTGGGCTACTGATCCGACGGCAACTCTGCTGATCCGCGGGGAGAAATAAGAGCCGGCCTGGACGGTTGTGGCGGATTAAGCTTGCAACCTCCATCTGCGCCCTCTGGGAGCAAGACCTGCCTGAATGAGAGTAACTATCCCTTATCTCGGCCGTTGTTTGAGATTGAGATGCATAGCCCATGGGGTCGCAGAGACATGTGCCTTAATGAGGGACATTCGCGGCGCTGTGATTGGCGGATGGTGTCGCCGATTTCGCAGCCCGGATCTGAACATCTCCCGAGACGGCGCGGAATGTGGCGCCCACGAAAATGAAAACACGGCGTCGATGATCCGGCGAATTTTACTCAACTCTGCAGCAGGGATTGGCCGGACTGCGAGGGATGGACACCATTTCCGTTTCCTTCCGAGTGCAAAAGATAAGAGAATCCGCGAGCAGCGCAGCGCAGAGATAAGCTGCAGGGACGAGACTGGACGGACGGCCTGCCCTGCCTCGCTGCGTCCGTCGCCGATGCTGGCCGAGATGAGGCTAGGAACATGCCCTCCGTTCCTTGCTCGTCCGCCTGTGGGGGCCGCACCACCCAATTTAAGTGCGTCGTCCCCTGCCTGTCCTTGGATACAATATATAATATATATAAATTCCACGACCAGCAGTATCTCACACATCGTCCTTTGCAAGTCTGCGGCAAGCACTCACGACAGACACCGTCCGCATTTGCATTGCCACCTGAAATACACAGATCCTCACCATGGCCACTGAGATATTGAACGGTGTGCCCTACAATAGCAGTATCCCTCCAGATCTTGAAGTGTGCTGACATTTTGCAGCCGAATCCACCGGAGGAGATTCTCTCACCACCAATCTCAATGTATACTACAACCAGGGAGATGCCGGATTCGTAATCATGAGTGCAGCGCTCGTGCTGTTGATGATACCAGGGCTCGGATACTTCTACTCTGGCCTCGCGCGGAGAAAGTCCGCCCTCTCTCTGATCCTTGTTTGCGTCATGTCCTACTGCGTGGTGTCCTTCCAATGGTACTTCTGGGGCTATAGTGTACGATCCAAGAGGAAAACTTTTCTCATCTTAGCTTGCTTTCAGCACAACTGCCACAAACGGATTCATTGGAAACCTCGATGAATTTGCATTGATGAATGTCCTCGCCGCGCCATCACCAGGAAGTCACTATATTCCCGAACTGTTATTCGCACAGTTTCAAAGTCAGTTCGCTGCTGTGACCGTTGGTATTCTTCTTGGCGCAGTCGCCGAAAGAGCACGAATCTTCCCAACAATCGTCTTCACTTTTGTGTGGACGACCCTAGTATACTGTCCTATGGTATTGCATGAAAAAATTTCTCTCTAATGATAGGCTTGCTGGATTTGGAATCCAACAGGATGGGCGTATAAATGGGGTGTTCTCGACTTTGCTGGAGGAGGACCGGTCGAAATTGCCAGTGGTATGGGTGCGCTCGCATACTCCATCGTGCTTGGCCCTCGAGATGGAACTGGTCCAAAGGGAGTGATCAAATCTCATCGTCCCCACAGTATCTCCAACGTCATGCTCGGAACGGTATTCCTCTGGTTCGGATGGTTCGGATTCAATGCCGGTTCAGCACTTGGAGCGAATCTTCGTGCAGCGATGGCTTTCTTGGTCACCAATCTGGCTGGATGTACTGGTGCCATGACATGGATTTTCATGGATTGGAGATTAGAGCGAAAATGGTCCGTCGTTGGGGTATTTCCTTGTTTCTTGCATGGACTAATGACAGTTGTGTTCTGGAGCCATCGCTGGATTAGTCGCTGCTACCCCAAGCAGTGGATTCATCAACCCTCACGCTGGTATTGCATGTGGAGTCATTGCAGCAGCCATTTGCAATTATGCAACTAAACTTAAATTCGTCATCGGCATCGATGATTCCATGGATATTTTCGCGGTCCACGGTCTCGCTGGCATTATCGGTCTGCTCATTAACGGATTCTTCGGAACCAACTACATTCCAGCTCTAGATGGAATTCTCACTGGCGATAATGCAATTCCCGGGGGCTGGTTCAGCCGTCACTGGGTCCAAATGGGATACCAAGTCGCTTACATCTGTGCCACTTGCGCCTACAGCTTCGTCGTCACAGCAATCATCTTGTACGCGATGAACATCATCCCCGGTCTCCAACTACGAGTCAGTCGAGATGCCGAGCGAGAAGGTATCGATGAAGCCGAATTGGGAGAATTCGCATTCGATTTCGTTGAAGTGCGACGGGATTTCGATTCCTGGAACGCCCCCGATCCAAACCTCATCGAGGGTCGTGTACGAGAAGAACTAGAGAAGCAACAGGAGGAGTTGGCCAACGCAAGTACCACGACAGGAACCCGATATTCATCACAACATGAGAAACCCACGGAAGAAGAAGGAGGACGGGCGGAACGAGCCCTTGAAAACGGCGAGGTCCAACCTTCGGGACGGGGTGGTGGAGAAATAGAAGTGCAGCAAAAGTCAACAGCATTGTAAATTATTGTATATGATAACGGAGTTTGTGATTTCCAAAAGGAGGGGAGGAAAATCCGGAAAAGGACGGAAGTATTAAAAGCTCAAAAGTTCTGCGACTGCATGATATCAATATTCTCTAGCAGAAAAGCATCCTGTAATGAATCAATATTAAAATTATAAAGTTTTCCTCAAAATAACATCCAAACTATTATGCAGCGCTGCGGAATGTAATTGGGTTATGATAATGTTGTAAAAAGAATGAAACCAGCCAAGCTATGCATGCCATATGCCTCCAACCCCCCAGAATGATAAACGCCTAACTTCCAATGCCAAATAGAAATAACAAATCTTTCGCTGATAACCGTGCAATTGCCTTGGAAGCATCCTCTGCCAAAGCACCTTCAATAATATCTCGTTTCTCCAATTAGATTTACGCTGAACGGAAACGTACCTTCTCCTGCAATGCTAGAATTCTGTCCTCGACTGTTTCAGCAATTACAATTCGATGAACTGTGACGGGTTTGGATTGACCGATTCGATGGATACGGTCGATTGCTTGTGCTTCGACGAAAGGGTTCCAGAATGGATCGAGGATGACGCATTGAGATGCACATGTCAAGTTGAGCCCGTATGCTCCGGCGCGGAGAGAAACTAGGCAGACTGTTTTCAAAGGATCAACCCTGAAACTCTCGAGTTCTTCCTCGCGATGACGACCCGACATGCTTCCGTCATACTATTATCAGCACAGCGTTGCTATTGTCATACCCTTCCGTACTTGAAATTCCTATCCTCCAATGCTGGGCCAATGATATCAAGAAATCCGGTAAACTTCCATTAACCCGTGCGGTAAGAGATGATGTACCTGAGAAAAAACAATGACCTTGTCCGAAGGATCTCTAGCGCGAACAGCCTCTAGAATCTCACACAGCTTATCCACCTTGGCCGAACTAATCCAGTCTTCCTCTGGCTCAGCCAGAGGCTTTGTCCTTTTGTGAGATTTTTTAGCCGGTTCTTTCCCCTTGCCCTTCCTCTTTCGATCCTCCGCAAAGAGCCAATCGTTGTCCTCTTCAGCTTCACTTGCACTTCCATCATAACTATCCATATCGGAATCGTTCTCTTTCTCGCGACAGTGTGCGGCTCTGAAGGACTCAAGAGACACCAAACGTCTTTGATCCATGTCTCCACGACATTCTGGACATTTCGCTTTATCGCGTACGTCTTCTCCTCGACCTAATGCGTCTTCCCGTTCCTGATCAAATATTGTAGCGAGACACTCTGTGCAATACTATAACTTAGAAATACCATCTGGGGAGGGATACGTGATGACCACAGGGTAAGACGAGAGAGGGATTCAACACTGTCTCGAAACAGATAGGACACTCAAATGCTGTGATCTCCTTGATTCTAGCAACAGTTTGGCTGTTGAACTCCTTCGCAAGAGCAACTTGCTGATCAGCTGTCAACTCTGCGTTCCCTGCCTTTTTGACCTCCTTGATTAATCGTGGATGTAAACACGCTTGTCTCAATCTCAACAGCATGACCAATGCATTCCCGAAATTCCTTCCAAGTGTTCCCGCAGCTTGATACTTCCTCATCTGCGTTATCACGCCCGTCTCCAGGGCTCTGTAGAACTCCAACTGCTCGTCGTCAAATACCGCATGGACCAATTCCACAGTCTTGCCAGGTAATCCCTTAAGTATTTCCACGCCGTCGATCTTGGAAGTCTTTGTGCGTCGCAAGAGGATTGCCTTGAGGATTGCCTGGAATTTCCGCATTGCATCTTGACGTTGATACGCGCGTTTGAAGCCCAGTACAAACGTAGTGTGAAACGCTGTCCATTCGCAATAAGGACGGATCTTGAGAAATGCGAATTGGGAGTACATTTCCTCGACGCCGTTCTGCATTGGCGTGCCACTCAGTGACCAACGGTACAGTGATTTAAGAGAACATGCTCCGCGGGCAGTCTGTGTGTTGCGGTTTTTAATCACTTGGGATTCATCGAGAATGATACGGTACCATTCTGCATCAAGGAAGAGATTCGTGGGTTTAGTTGCTGGGTCAGCGTCTTCGATACATCGGAATCGATGATCTGCCTTCCATTCCAATGCCTATTGTCAGCCGGGTCTGAAAAGAGTATACGATAGTAGTGTAAGTGGTCAAGACCACGTCGTAATTCATGAGCTCGGCAGTGGATTTAACTTTCTTGCCACGACTAGAGGCGTGATGGATGTAGACATTCAATTGCGGCTGCGTCTTTGTACGAATTTCGTTAAACCATTGTCGAAGAAGCGCAACGGGCGTACAAATTAAAGTAGTTTTGCGGTCGGCATCCTCGGATGGCCTCGATACAATGAGCGCAATACTAAAATTAACCGAAGTCTCCGGATTCAAATACCTTTGGATAGTTTTTCCTAAGCCCATCTCATCAGCGAGAAGACCACCTTTGTTCTTCCCGTCCTCCATCTTTTGCATCCATGCCAATCCCATTTGTTGATGTTTCATCAGCCTCATATGTCCCGCCAAACCAGGAATGATCGCATCCTTGTCCTCCACTTTGATATCCTCATCAGGTCGGATATTCGCAAGTAATTCCTTTATCTCATCCACCGACGGGTTAGGAGCGGGGAAATTGTAAGGAATACGACTTAAATAGTGTGCTGGATCATTCGAGGTCGACGGTGCGGTAAAGGGGTTTTGACTAACTGGCCAGCCATTATTTAATGCAGCCACAGACTGAGGAAGAGAGATATTCGGGATTTGTGTGTTTGATTGGAGAACTCGCGTTTCGGGAGGGGAATCAGTAATACTGATAGGATTAGATGATGTTCCCATTCCTCTCCCGCTTTGCGCATTTCTCCAACTTCGGTATTGTTGCATTTGCAGTACATGCTGCGCGTGTTGTTGAAGTTGGGTTATGGCATTCCATTGACCGGTCGACAACACCTGTTGCGTGCCAAATGAGGCCGGAGAAGAAATAGTGTTCGTCGCAGGGTCAGTAAAAGCGGTGAGGCATCTCCAACAAGAGGTATCTTCGGGAGATCGGTCTTGCAGACAATTTGGACAAGCCATAGCAGCAGAAAAGTGTTCTTGATAGGACGGTTGAGCGAAAGACGGAAACGATGATGTCGAAGGCTGAGAAGGTGATATTTGCGAATAGTTGTACTGGTCGTAAGAAGAAGCAGGGAATGCCATTGTCAGATCTTGACTTGAAACTATCACCTGGTCGAGGTTCGAGCTTGGTGTCGATCCAGATCCGTGAGATTGTTGTTGGACCGGCGACACGGCAGCCTGTACCTGACGGGCAAACTCTTCATCGCTATATCGCGAATCAGCATTAAATAAGGCGAAGAATGGAAAGGGGACGGGGGGATGTTACGCTTCGATTTGTATTAGCCTTTGTCGTTCTATTTCCTCGTCATCGACCATTTGTTGAGCAAGTCGTTGAGCAAGCTCAAAGTCTCTAATAAAGTGAATCAGCATGTGATCGGAGGCGTGCATGTGGGGTATGAGGGAGATACGCGAGTTCTTGTGCCAGACGATCAGGATCGTCATCTGCAAAGATGTTCAGGGGCTCCTCTGAGACAGACGCAAACGGGTAATGTTCGCGCGACGTGGACCACAGGTCTGGCGTCGAAAATCCCGAGACCGAAGCGCTATTGCTGGTGAGAAAGGGAGGCAGAGGCGATGGGGTCGGGGACAGAGACTGTGAGGGACTACTGCTGTTGTGACTCCCTTGTTGCTGTTCGCCCTCTTGCGTCATCATTTCTTTCTGTTGAATCAAGCCCACCAACTGCCCCATCTCCTCCTGCATCTTGTGCCGTCGACTAGCTGTGAAGGGAGTGTTGGGAGTTGTTGCCAGGTAGTTTACCACGGCCGCGAGCTGCTCATTTAACCCGTCCAAAGTGGCAAAGTCCGCTTGTCCCTGGTCCATTGTGTCCCCCTGAATATGGCCGTCTGTTTACAAAATCTTCACAACTGCCAGAAGTCTTGTGAAACCGGTGTTATGCTCGACAACTCGTCTGCTGGACACGGAC
>Ga0302325_10022509_pt1 | contig 13186 bp, 5 predicted proteins | sample Palsa_T0_2_FD_201948 | JGI IMG/M metagenome (GOLD analysis project Ga0302325, IMG submission 201948) | Peat permafrost microbial communities from Stordalen Mire near Abisko, Sweden - Palsa_T0_2 | ecosystem: Environmental > Terrestrial > Soil > Palsa > Peat permafrost | place: Sweden: Abisko... | reverse complement strand
CTGCCGCCCAATCCGGGCGACCCGGAGGAGGGCCTGGCCACGTTGTCCGACTTGCTCGCTTTGGAAAGGCTCACCAAGGTCATCGTGGTCACGGGCCAGGGCGAAAAAACGGTCGCTCTCCGCGCCATCGGCGGCGGCGCTTGGGATTTCCTGTGCAAGCCGGTGGACATGGACGAGTTGAAATTGGTGGTCAAGCGCGGTCTTTACGTCGCCAGCCTGGATGCCGAGATTCGACGGATGCAGCAGGTACTTACGACTAACACCTTCGAAGGGATGTTGGGGAACAGCCCATCCATCCGCTCCACTTTTGAATCCATCCGCAAAGTGGCCACCACGGATGCGCCGGTTCTTCTCTTGGGAGAAAGTGGCACGGGCAAGGAGATGGCGGCGCGGGCCATTCACCAGGGCAGCGCCCGAAGAGACGGGCCGTTTGTGGCCATCAATTGCAGCGCCATTCCAGAGTCGCTGCTGGAAAGTGAATTGTTCGGGCATGAGAAAGGTTCTTTCACCGGCGCCCATGCGCAAAGAAAAGGGCGCCTCGAGAGCGCCGACAAAGGCACGCTTTTTCTGGACGAAATCGGGGAGATTCCACTCCCGGTGCAGGTCAAACTGCTGCGTTTCCTCCAGGAACAGTGTTTTGAGCGCGTAGGCGGCCGGGAAACGATTCAAATCGAGGCCCGGGTGGTGACGGCCACCAATGCGGATTTGCGCAAGGGCATGCAGTCGGGGACCTTTCGCGAGGACTTGTATTATCGCCTGGCCGTCGTGCAGATCATCCTGCCGCCCTTGCGCGAGCGGGAGGGAGACATCCCGCTGTTGTCGCAATTTTTCCTGCAGAAATTTTGCCAGCAGCAGGGCAAAACAGGCTTGGCATTCGATCCAGACGCCTTGCGCGCCTTGGGCCGCTATCACTGGCCGGGCAATGTTCGCCAACTGGAGAACATCATCCGCCGCGCTGTCATCATGGCGGAAGGGAAGCGGTTGGTCGCGCGGGATCTGGAACTGTCCCAGGCAAATGGCGGCTTGGTTACGACTCTCAAGGACGCCCGCGATAACCTGGAGCGTGACATGCTTCATGGCGCCCTGCGCAAGCATTCGGGCAAGGTCTCCCCAGCGGCCGCGGAATTGGGCATCAGCCGGCCTACCATTTATGATATGATCGAAAAATATGGGACGGGCCGGAAGTAATATGGCCTTCCCAAAGAGTGATCGAAAGTTCTGGCGCACCATTCTCATTTGTTTCGTCCTGGTATTGGGAACGGCCGCGCTCTACTACCCGGTGGGCGGGTTTAAGTTCGCGGAGGTGGATGATCGGGATTATGTCGTCGAAAACTATCGGATCAATTCGGGTTGGACCCTATCAGGATTGGCTTGGAGTTTTCAAGCCGGCTATGCCGCCAATTGGCATCCGTTGACATGGATGTCCCACATGGTCGATTGCCAGTTATACGGCTTGAATCCCGGCAGGCATCACGTGACCAACATTGTGTTGCATGTGCTGAACGCGGTGTTGGTCTTTCTGATCTTGCAACGCATGACTGGCGCGCCTTGGCGAAGCGCCATGGTGGCGGCCCTTTTCGCATGGCACCCGATGCACGTTGAGTCCGTCGCATGGATTGCGGAAAGGAAGGACGTACTCAGCACGTTTTTTTGGCTTTTAACAATCGGGGCTTACGTCCGTTTCGCGGAGTATCGCCAATCGCGCAACGAAAAGTTTAAATTCTATTACGTCGCTGCGCTGATTCTTTTCTCGCTGGCTTTGATGTCCAAGCCGATGGTGGTGACGCTGCCGTGTCTTTTGCTACTATTGGATTGGTGGCCTCTGCGACGGTGGCCGGGCAGCGGCGGGAACGAAACGGCCCAATCCGGCCTCCCATGGCGTTGGCTGATCATGGAAAAGATTCCTTTTTTTTTGCTTTCAGCGTTGGGTTGTGCTCTGACCGTCGTGGCCCAAGGACGCGGCGGAGCTATCGTTCCGCTCAATACGGTTTCGCTACATTATAGGGTGATTAATATCCTGATGTCGTACTGGCGCTATATTGGCAAATTGCTTGCGCCGGTGAATCTGGCTCAGATATATCCTATTGGATCGGATTACCGGCCGGTGCTGCTGGCCGCGATGGCTGGCTTTTCGTTGTTTGCCGTGACCGATGCTGTGATCCGCGGGCGGCACAGACGGCCCTACTGGTTCGTGGGATGGCTTTGGTACCTGGTTACTTTGGTTCCGGTGATAGGGTTGATTCAAGTGGGGGCCCAGACCATGGCTGACAGATACAGCTACGTGCCTTTCCTGGGACTCTTTATCCTACTGTGCTGGACGGCTTCTGATTGGGCCATGGGCGGGAGGTGCGGGCGTCCGATTCTGGCCGTCGCGGCAACGGTGACTTTGGGAGCCTGCGCTTGTTTGACAGCGTGGCAATTGCGATATTGGAAGGATGGTGAGACGCTCTACACACACGCGATCTCCGTCACAAAAAACAACTACATAGCCCACGAAGCGTATGCGGAGTACTTGGCGGAGAATCACCGCTGGGACGAGGCGCGCACCGAATGCCGCCGGGCGTTGGACCTTTGGCCTGATTTTGGCTCGGCGCATCTCTGGCTTGGGATAATTCTGTATAACGAGGGGAAATTCGATGAGGCCAAACGGGAGATTTCACATTCATTGCAGGATCGTTGGGACGTGGAACGCGCCCAGCAATACTTGGGGAAGATCGCGCTCGAACAAAATCTGCCCGTCCAAGCCGAGGCGGCTTTCTCCAAGGAATTGGCGTTCAATCCGGCCCGCCCCGACGCGCATTGCGGACTGGCCCAAGCACTGGCCCACCAGGGAAAGCTTGAGGCGGCCCGCAGGGAATTCCAGGAGGCATTGCATTTGCATCCCGACTACCCGGAGGTGTTAAACAGCCTGGCATGGATGCTGGCAACAAATCCCCGCGCTGGCCGCCAGGAAGGCGCTGACGCAGTCAAACTGGCCAAGCGAGCTTGCCAACTAACCCTATACCAAGAGTCGCCTGAGATCGAAACGCTGGCTGCGGCCTACGCGGCCGCGGAACGGTTTGATGAGGCGACCACCACTGCGCAAAAGGCGCATGATCTAGCTGCGGCTCAAGGACGGAACCATGAGGCGGAGCGGTGTCTGGAAATGGAGGAACTTTTCCGTTCCCACCGTCCTTACCAAACGGGGACGCCTTGACGGAGGAGGCAAACTGTCGGTAAACCTTACAGTATGCTTTGGGAACGCGTATCTGCCTTAAAACAGACATCTTACGCATGACATAAGGTCAGCGTTGCTTTTCGCTGTCGGAATTCCTTACACTCCGGGTCTTCTCCAGGAGTTGGAGGGGCGGGCCGAATAATGCGCCGCCTCATGCGTAACCCATTTTGAATGAATAACTTGCGTATAACTCATCAGGTTGCAAACCGTGTCTTCTTCCTGCTGGCATGAGACGTGCTAATAAATTGATTGATAGTAGCTTGTAGATCGCCTTGAGCAGTCCAATAAGAGCGAATGGATAACAAGCAAAATTGGGCTTCCATGGCCCAAAGAAAGAAAAGTTTTGAAAAATTCCAAATCAGTCAAGCTGGCTTGCGTGACGGGGGCTGTGTACCTTGCCGCCATCACCTGCCAAAATGCCCAGGCCAACTCGATCGAGTTTGCCAGTAATCCGGGTGGCGCCGGTATCGTGTTCAACGGCAAGTCGCAGTTCAGTTTCGCCAATTCGACTTCAACCCAGACTAGCCATGGAGATCCTGCCCAGTATCTTGGATCTTCGTTTAATGTGCAGGCTGTCACTCCCGGCATGGCCGGGGATTCCATCGGTGATCTGGGCACGATGAGCGGCATGTACACCATTGGCGCGATCACGACGGTTGGATCGACCCAATCCGCAGTCGTGAGTGGCATGGGAACATTGTCGATTTATGATAATGGGGTCAAGGGACCCGCCCTGAAGGGCACCATTGACTGGGAGACCATTTCAACTACGGGCACCGGCAGCGCCTTGAATATGACCGGCGTTTTGAACGTGACCGGCGTGACTTACAATGGCACTCAAAAGGATCTGCAATTCTTCGCGGGTATCGGTTCCTTGGTGGAAACGTTGACGTTCTCGTTCACCCCTGGCAAGACGCTTACCCAATTGGCGCACTACGCGACCAAAGATACCTACAGCGGCGCGCTTTCGGACAACCTTCCCCAAGGTGTTCCAGACGGCGCCTCGACCGTGGGGCTTTTGGGCGGCGCTTTGCTGGCCCTTGGATCTGTTCGCCGGAAAATGGCTTGCTGACCGGATCTCGCAGGGTTTTATTCCTTTGCTATTGAGGCAGGGCTTGATTGCCCTGCCTTTTTCGTCTTTCATGGAGGCGATGCTTTCTAAAAAGATTTTGTGTGGGTCATGGTTGGCCGCGCTGGCAGTGGTCTGCGCCTCCGAGGTTCAGGCCGACGATTGGCCGCAATGGCTTGGGCCGCAGCGCGACAGTGTCTGGCGCGAAACGGGCATAGTGAGTTCATTTCCGGCGGGTGGTCCGCCTGTGGTATGGCGCGTTCCCATTGGCTCCGGTTATTCCGGCCCCGCCGTGGCCCAAGGGCGCGTTTATGTCCTCGATCATCAGTTCGCCAAAAGCTCCGACAAGCCGGCCGATCCGTTCGCCCGCGGCAGCATCCCCGGCGTCGAACGAATTCTTTGCCTTGGGGAGACCGACGGAAAAATCCTGTGGCAACACGATTACAATTGTCCCTACACGGTGAGCTACCCGTCCGGCCCGCGCGCCACTCCCCTGGTCCGCGACGGCAAGGTTTTCACCATCGGGGCGGAAGGCAACGTTTTCTGCCTGGACGCGGTGACCGGAAGCGTTGAATGGTCGCGGGATTTTAAAGTGGATTACAAGATCAAGACTCCGATGTGGGGCTTCGCTGGAAACCCGTTGCTGGATGGCAACAAACTTATATGTTTAGCTGGCGGCTCCAATTCGACGGTCGTCGCGCTGGATAAAGTCACCGGCCACGAAATCTGGCGGGCGCTGACCGCCAAGGAGCCAGGCTATTGTTCCCCCGCGATCTTCGAGGCGGGCGGTGTGAGGCAATTGATTCTTTGGCATCCGGAAGCAGTCAGCTCGCTGGACCCTGAGACAGGAAAAGTGTATTGGTCCCTCAAACCCACGCAGCCTGCCAAGGCCGGCATGACCATTCCGACCCCGCGCAAAATGGGCGATTTGCTTTTTCTGACCTGTTTCTACAACGGCTCTTGGATGCTGCGGCTGGATGCCTCCAAGCCGGCGGCTGCCACGGTTTGGCAAAGCCAGCGCGTCAGCGAAAAGAACACGGATGGGTTGCACTCGGTCCTGAGCACGCCTTTCCTCGAGGACGGATATATCTACGGCACTTGCAGCTATGGCCAATTGCGCTGCCTCAAGGCCGATACCGGCGAACGCCTTTGGGAAACCTTCCACGCCACCACCCCCGACGACAAGGAAATGCGCTGGGCCAACGCCTTCCTTGTCAAGAACCAGGACCGTTTTTTTCTGTTCAACGAAAAGGGTGATTTGATCATCGCCCATTTGACACCCAAGGGCTATGACGAGATCAGCCGCGCGCACGTCCTTGAGCCGGACAATCACGATGCGGGCCGCGCGGTGGTTTGGTCTCAACCCGCCTTTGCCAATCGCCGAATGTACGCTCGCAACGACAGCGAGATTATCTGCGTGGATTTGGCTCAAAAATAAGTCGGGCTTACTTTGCATCCTTAGCGCGTTGATGCCGGTTTTGCTGCCTTGGCCTCTTCCAAACAACGCTGCGTCAGGACATCCGACGGGTCTAATTGCAAGGCCGCTTGAAATTGTTGAATCGCTTCGTCCAGACGCCCGCCGCGTTCGAGTCCCACTCCAAGTTCGCGGTGGTTTTGGGCGGATTGCGGCTTCAATTTCACTGCTTGTGCCAGGCAGCGGATGGCGTCTTCGGTGCGTCCTTTCAGGCCGTAACAATTGCCCAAATTGCTATAGGTATCGGCGTCATTGGGTTTAAGCCGGAGGACTTGATTGAACTGGACAATGGCCTCGTCCAGGCGGCCCATGTCTTGTAAGACTGCCCCCAACCCTTGGTTCAATGCAAAATCGTTCGGTTCCAAGGCAACCCCTTTTTGGAATTGCTCCAGCGCTTCCTCAAAACGCCGGCGCTGCAACATAATGCCCGCCAGTTTGTAGCGGACTTCGCCGTGGTACGGGTTAATTTGGATGGATTGTTGATACAAGTTGATGGCCTCGTCCAATTGGCCATCGCGTTCAAATTCAGTGGCTAGATAGGCCGTATCAATCCAATCACGTTGATTGACATCGAGCGCGTGGCCGAACAAGGTTTTGGAGTCCTTCCAGAATCCTATCTGACGCGCGGTCAGCGGGATACAGATAGCGATCGCCGCCACGCCGGCCGTCCCGGCGAAGGCCGCCTGGTTGCGCCAGCGTTCCGTAAGTTTGGCTGCTGTCCATATCACGGCCATGAAAAGGCCGATGGAGGGAATGTAACTATAACGATCCGCCAAAGCCTGCCGGCCAATTTGAACCAGGCCAATGACCGGCACCAGCGTACCCAGAAACCAGAACCATCCCACCGCCAGATAAGGCATGGTCCGCCATCGCCAGAGCGCCAGCGCGGTTATGATGGCCAATAACGAAGCCGATCCCACCACGGTCAAGGTCGGCCAATGACCGGGATGCGGGTACATGGCGGCAAGATCAACCGGCCAGGCCGTCTTGCCAAGGTAGCGCATGTAGGAAACAACGGCATTGGCCAGCCGGAGCGGCACAGGCATGGCGTCCGCCGGGGTGACTGAGCCGCTTTTCTTTTGCACCACGAAAGTCACCGCCGAGTCGGCCGCCGCCAGCATGAGGAAGGGTATTTTTTCCAGCAAAAGCCGCCTGGCCGGCGTCAGCCCCCATCGTCCCAACGGCCAATAGTCCAGCAACAGCAGCACAAACGGCAGGGTGACCAGCATGGATTTGGATAGCAACCCGAGCACGAAAAACAACAGGCTCAACCCGTAGAACCATTTGAAATTCGAAATCTTAGATTTCAAATGAGCCGCGTAGCGCGCATAGGCCCAAACCGTGAGTATCCAGAAAAACGTGCTCAGCACGTCTTTTCTTTCGGAAACCCAGGCCACCGATTCCACCCGCAGCGGATGCACCCCGAATAAAGCCGCCACCAAAAAACTGCGCCAGCGCGCGCCCGTCATCCTCTGCAACAGCAGGAAAAGCAACGCCGTATTGGCCGAATGAAACAGCACGCTCGTGGCATGGTGGCCCTTGGGATTCAAGCCGTACAATTGGCCATCCAACAAATGAGACATCCAAGTCAAGGGATGCCAATTTGAACTCTCGGTGTTGCTCCAGGCCCATTTCAGGCTTTCCCATGTCAATCCATTCTGCACGTGCGGATTTTGCCACGCGTAAGACGGGTCATCCAGGTTGACGAACCCGTTTTGCAAACAGCTTAGGAATGTTCCCGTGACTAGGCAAAACAGCAGAACCGGCAGCCACGGCTTTTGCTCCGGAGATTTGGTTTTTCGGCGGTCAACACCCATAAGCTTTGCAGCCAGGAACATGCCGGTTCATGGGCGGGAAGGAAATAAATTTGTGCTTCGATATCAAAAAAAGTGCATTTTTCTAAAAAACCCGTTGACATTTCCGGCCTATTTCTGCAAGATCACGACCATCAGCGCAGAAGTTACTGAAAACTCTGTCTCAAAGATCGTAGTTAAGAACAGCGAATAAATCGAACAAAAAACCTGCAAACCCCCGACCCTCATGCAAAATCACCTCGCATTTAAGTCGTGGCTTGTGGCCATTGCCGTGGCCGCAGCCATTCAAAACAGCGTTCAAGCCCAGAATTACTCCCCCATTCCGCTGACAGCCAACAGCTTCACCTACCAAATCGTGGTGCCGTCGAACTGCCCGGCCAAACCAAACGCGCAAATGGTCACCGTGACTCTCGATGCCGGCCCGTCCTTGACCACCAACACTGAAACTGGCAACGCCTCTTATGTCACTCTGTCAGGCAACACCATGTTTGAGCTGGGGCTGGATCGCGCCTCGGCCACCGCCAGCAATACCTATGGAGTGCCGCACGGCGGCACGTTGCTCACCAATATAACGAGGTCCGATCACGTCTATCAATTGCCGTATTGGACCAATATTTCAAGTAACTGTCTTTTCGTTGGCAATTACCCCACCCCGGCGGCTTATACAGGCGGAACAAATCCCTTCACCGGCAGCAACCTTTACACCGGCCAAAATTACACCACGTCCAGTCTGACTTTGAATACCAATAATGAAGGGACCAATTATTACACCGCCCTTTCCCTTTTGGATTCTTCAGGCAACGGGAGTGTTGGCGTGACAGTTCTGATCTCCTACGCGGACGGTACCACTCAGACGGTCGGCGAGGCCTTTCCGGATTGGTTTAACAGCTTCGCCAGCAACGGGGTGCATACTGCGGCTTATAATCCCTCGGCTCGATTAAGCGTTGCCCCTGGCAATGGCTTTAGCAGCACCGGCACGACCTCAGGCAGCCGGCTCTATGGAACGGACATCGGCTTGAGCGACACGAACAGTCCTATTACCAACATTAACTTTACCTGGACCAGTGGCGGTCGAACTGCGGTTTTTGCCGTCAGTGGCACCACCAACACGAACTCTGCCGGAGCCAACAATTCAGGCGTGCTGTCCGGCCCGTTTGTTCCCATCCCGGTGACAGGCTTTAATGCCGGCTGCGTGGTGCCGAATATGCTCCCTCCGCCGGCCCCATTGCCCTACAACGCCACCATGGACAACGGGACGAATTTTCTTTCCGGCGGGGCTGGCGCCAACACTTGGTTCGAGAAAGGGTGGGATATAGCCGACACCAATGGATTCCCGATTCATGGCACCATTCTTACCAGTTTCGCCAATCCAAACCGGAGTTACCAAATGGCGCCCACTTACAGCCAGAACATGGCCACTCTCATTGACACCAATCATCAGATGACCAACATCACGCCGATTACTCCTTTGGCGTTTACGGCCATCTCATTTTTGACCGCGGGCGCCGCCATCGGGGCGGGAAACAGCATGACCAACTACTGCATCTTGCAACATGCGGATGGCGTGAATGAATCCAACGTGTTCATCGGCAAAGACTGGTTTGACAACACCGTTTCGTACGCCTACGTCGCCAATGCTCGCGCCAATTTCAACAACGCCTATGAAGTAGCTAACAACCTTACGGGTGACCCCCGCCTGTTCGAGTCCACGTTCACAACAGTGGATGGCACCCCCGTCACCAATTTTGTAGTTGGGTTTCGCCAGGCAGGCGGCAATACTTGGACCACTTACATTATCGGCGTCAGTGGTACTACTAACTTTGTAGTACCCGCCGTCGGCACCAATACCGCCGCGCAGAACGTCTATCCCGGACAGACCGCTATTTACTCCATCAGCCTGGCCCTTGGCGCCCATCCGACTCCTAATTACCAATGGCAGGTCACCGATAACGTGACCTTTACCAACAACCTTACCAACGGGGCGACCGGCACTGGTTCGACTATTTCAGGGGCGACCGGACCCACCCTCACCATTGCCAATGTTTCCTCCTCCGACACCGGCAACAACAACTATGATTATCAATGTTATGTCAGCAACCCGGCCGGCAACACCACCAGCCCGGCCGCCCCCCTGACCCTGCTGGTTTCCACCGCGACCAATGTCGTGCTGCCGAGCGATCCGATCAGCGACTTCTATGGCGGCAGCCTGTCCACCGGCGCCCCTTATAGCAGCAGCGGCTCCGTAGCCGGCGAGGCCTACCCTTCCCCCGCGGGTTTGACTGTCAACTACGTAATTGATGGAACTGATGAACAGTATTTGAATTATGGCGCCAGCGGCGGCAATGGCTCTTTCGTAGGCCCGATCGGTTTCACTGTGCAGCCGAGCGCGGGAAGCTCGGTCGTGAACGCCTTGCGGTTCGTGACGCCGGTCAATGCTGCGGTCTGTGATCCGGCGGATTTTGCGCTGGACGGCTCCCAGGACGGCGTTACCTGGACCAGCATCCTTCCCGATACGCTCCTCAATTTGCCTAACGCGCGTAATCTCTTGCAAACCGCCTCTGTCGATGTGACCAATCAGGTGTTGCAAGAAGTTGATTTCGCCAATACCAACCACTACAGTTACTATCGTGTCTCGGTCCTGAACACCAAAGGCGGCGCGGCTTACAACAGCGTGCAAATTGGCGAACTCCAATTTCTTGGCGGCTTGGCGGCCATCCCGCCGGGAATCTTTACCCAGCCTTCCCCGCCAGTGCAGAATCTACAGGTTGGAGGCAGAGTGACCTGGACAGTCGGAGCCAACGGACCCCAGCCCATCACTTACCAATGGTACCAGGTCACGACCAACGGCGCCACCAACTTGCTCTCAGGAGCCACCGGCCCCAGTTTCACGTTGGCCAGCGTCGGACTGACCAATTCAGGCAGCTACTTCTGCGTGGTTGGCAATACTTTCGGTTCCACCAACACCGTCCTCGTCACGATTAACGTCCTGGCCCCGACCAGTTCCTATGTGACTGCCATCGTCAATGACGGTCCCACCGCCTACCTCCGCTTGGATGAATCGCTTCCTAGTCCTCCGAACGATGGCGTCATAGCCTATGACACCGTCGGCGGTCATAATGGCTATTACAGCAACGTCGTACAAGATGCGATCGCTTCTTACGGCGCCATCGATCCCAATGAGCTTACCGCCGAATTCGGACAACTAGAAGATTTTACAATCAGCAGCGATCCCTTGCAGGACAATCTTGTCGCGGGCATCAACGGGATTAACTTATACGCCCCGTCCAACTCGGACAAGAGTTTTTCCGTGGAAGCCTGGGTTTATCTGAATAGTTCCACGCAGATCGGCGGCGCGGGCATCGTGTCCAAGGGTTACGGCGGGGGCGGCGAGGAATTCGCCCTCGACACCGGCGGAACGGACAATGACTACCGTTTCTATTACCGCAATGCCGGTGGTATCGCCTCGGGAAACGTTTCTCCCAATGCGTCTCCGGCTGCGGGTGTTTGGACTCATGTGGTGGGTGTCCTCTACCAATCAAATAACGTCGCCTACGAGTACATTTACACCAATGGTATTCTTGGGGCTTCCAGCGCGACGATCTACTCCAACGGGCCGGGAGTGTTCTCCAATGATATTGCTCCGGTGGTGATAGGCGCCAGGTCATCCTCCGAAATCACCAACTACAACGATCAATTGGAAGGAGCAGTGGCCGATGTCGCCATCTATCCTTACGCGCTGACCAGCAACCAGGTCTTGAGCCATTTTTTGGCCAGCGGCATTGCTCCCATCTTTTCGGTGACGCCCACCAACGCCACAGTTGAACAAGGCCAGACTGCGCCCGCCGTTTTCTATTCCAGCGCGTATGGCAGCCCCACCGTTAGCTACCAGTGGCAATTGGGCGGAGTCAATCTCACCAACGGCCCGTCGCCCAGCGGCACAGGCGAGATGATTTCCGGCGCCACCAGTTCCAATTTAACCGTCTCCGACGCGACCACCAGCGACAACGGCGAAACCTTTATGGTAGTAGCCTCCAACTCCTTCGGCATCAACTCCGCCTCGGCCATCTTGACCGTAGCGTCCGGGCCGCCTGTCATTGTGGTTGATGTGCAGCCGAGTTATTCAGTGGTAGCCGGCGCCTCCGTCAGCCTGGCGGCCTACGTGAACGGCACGGTGCCTTTCTTCTATCAATGGACTTCCAATGGCGCGCCTTTGGCCAATGGCGGGCCTATCAGCGGAGCCACCAGCAACATCTTGACGATCGGCCCGGCGGCCTTGCCAGACGCCGCCACCTACCAGCTTAACGTCTCCAACGCCATAGGTTCCAATCAAAGCAGCGCCGCTACATTGACCGTTGTGCCGTATCTGACGTTTAACGGCCTGGGCGCAGGCTGGAGCTTGAACGGCGGAGCCACTTATGTCTCCTCAAATGTTCTTGAATTAACGGACGGCACCGGCGGCGAGGGCCGTTCGAGCTTTTACAGCAACACATTGTATGTGGGCGCCTTTGAAGCGGCTTATATTTACACCGATACCAATGGCGGCGGCGCGGACGGCGTTTGCTTTGTCCTGCAAGATGACCCCAGGGGCCCGTTGGCGCTGGGGGGCGCTGGCGGTCAGTTGGGTTATGGCACTTCCACTCAGATCACCCCCAGCGTGTCCCTGCAGTTCAATATTTACTCAGGCAACGCTTTCGGCGGGCAGGGCGTGGCCTTCGGTGAGGACGGCGCGGTATCGGAGGTCAATTACTTCCCGGACATTGCCAGCGGCGATCCCATGAGCGTGTTCGTCAGCTACAACGGTTCCTTGGTGAACGTCTCCATCGTGGACACCCTTGACACCAATGTAGTCTTTACGTTGAGCACCAATGTCAATATCCCGGCCGTTCTTGGAACCAATACGGCTTATGTCGGGTTCACCGGCGCTGATGGGGGAACCGCTTCGATTCAAACGATTACCGGCTTCGAATTCATTCCCTTGCCGAGTTTGACCGCCACTTTGGCCGGCGCGAATATCGTCCTTTCCTGGCCGCCGGGCACGGGTGCCTATCAGTTGGAATCGAACACCAACCTGGCCAACACCAATGGTTGGGTCAATGTGCCCATCCCGCCGGTAGTGGCCAATGGCCGGAACCAGGTAACGGCGCCGCTTTCAGGCGCGCAGCAATTTTACCGCCTGCAGTTGCAGTGAGCCGCGGGACTGGCAGGGGCGGCGTGCTGCGCCGCCCGCCGCTGCGCGCACAGATCTGGTTTTGTGCGCTGGGGCCGATGGCTCGGCTGGAGCCTCGCCCTACCGGGATACTTGGTAGGCCGAGGCTCCAGCCGAGCCGGGGGGTGTTCAAACCCGGGTTTGCGCCGCCGACGTTGCGATTTAACAATTTCGTAGTTGACGCGGCGAGGGTATTCAGGCAGAGTTGACTTGTTCTCAAATGAAAAAATTATGAAAACAAAAATGATCGGCGTAATTAAGAAGGCCGGTGCCTTCACTTTGATTGAACTTTTGGTGGTCATTGCGATCATCGCCATTTTGGCCGCCATGCTCCTTCCCGCCTTGGAGCACGCCAAAATGCAGGGGCAGGCCACTAAATGTCTCAGCAATATGAAACAGTTAATGA
>Ga0302325_10022507_pt1 | contig 13187 bp, 8 predicted proteins | sample Palsa_T0_2_FD_201948 | JGI IMG/M metagenome (GOLD analysis project Ga0302325, IMG submission 201948) | Peat permafrost microbial communities from Stordalen Mire near Abisko, Sweden - Palsa_T0_2 | ecosystem: Environmental > Terrestrial > Soil > Palsa > Peat permafrost | place: Sweden: Abisko... | reverse complement strand
CGATGATGCTGAACGTCATTCTCTAATGCCTGTGTTTCCCCCACCCCGTGTTCCCCTCAGCCCCGTGTTCCCCTCAGCCCCGTGTTCCCCTCAGCCCCGTGTTCCCCTCAGCCCCGTGTTCCCCTCCAGGCCCGGGTTGACCTCTAGTCACTAGTTACCCTCTGGCCTTGAGTTCCCTCCAGACCCGTGGTTCCCTCTAACCCTGCGATACCCTCTAGCAACCTCCGCATCTGCCGCTAGCACTCGCAGCGTCCTGGGTGCCTATCCCTTCGACGGTCAGCCGCCGGCGAGGCAGCGATGGATCTCGAGCGGCCAACATGCGTCACACCGGCCCTGGCCGCCACCTCAGCCCCGTCTGACGATTCCCGCGTATGTATAGAAGGAGTCATCGTATACATTCATTTGTCTACGATGACTCCTTCTATACATAAATAAAGCCGTTGGACCCTGGTAGCCGACGTCAGGACCTGTGCAGTAGCCTTCCCGTCCGCATCACAGTTCTCCGGACCCTCAAGAAGGCCCTCCGGCCTCACGGACCACGGCCCTCCGGCCTCAGGGCCACGGCCAGCCGACCGTGGGAACGCCGCGCCGCTCAGCTAAGCGCCAAGCGGCGCCTAACCGGCTGATACCCCTGTATCGTGCTATGTCGTAAGTGAGGGGGTGGACAGGAATGGTCAGGTTTAGGCGCGCGATCAATACCCGCATGGAAGAGATGAGCTTCCGATCGGGAGCCTTCGCCGTTGTCGGCGTGCTCGCGGCCGCGGGACTCATGATCGCGCTGATCGTCACGCTGAGCGGGCACAGCGCCGCCTCGGCCAACGCGTCCAGTCCCGGTGCTGGCGTGCGCTCGGTGGCACCCTCGTTGCCTGCGGCCTCCGCTTCCGCCGCAGTGTCCGCCTCGCCGTCCACCCGGGCGAAGGCAACGGCGAAGGCCAAACGGACCGCCGCAGCCCAGAACTACGAGGCGCCCGCGCCGCCGGCGGCGGTGCCGCCGACGCCAAGTCAGACCCTGCCGGCGGCCGCCTACCCGCACCCCTATCACCCGAAGCGGCCTACTCTGGGCCAATCGCACGTGCCGCCGTCCTTCCCGATTTACTGGTTCCCGTGACGGTGGCCGGCGTGGGCCAGCGCCCTGATCCCGGGCCGGGAAAGGCACCCGGCTATTCGCGGCGCAGGCTGGCATTCTCCTGACCAGCGGTGTCCTGTGCCAGAAGACAAAAGCCGGCAAGGTAGAACATCCTCGCGGCATCCTGGAACAGTCGCGTGGCAACGTCGTGCGTAAACTGGCGGCACAAAGGCTGTAAACGGTGAGCTTCCCGCGGCCCGTGGACTGGTGCGGGTGCGGTAGCTGACCGGGGGATGGGCCCGGGCGCGGGCTACCTGCGCTTGGGGGGTGCAGCGGTGAGCCGGACGCGGCGTCATGAGCTACGGCGGCCTAAGCGTGGTGCTTTAGCGGCGGCAGGGCGAATCACACTCAGGGGACACGCAACCGTGAGAAGGGACGACGGATCCGGCCCGGACCGGTCGAATCACGCCCCTTCCGCATCCTCTGGGCAAGCATCGCCAGAAGACGTGTCTTACCAGGTCAGCCAGGATTCCGGCGAGGTCACCGACGTCCCGGTCATCGCGGAAAACGTGCGCTGGGAACGTCCTACCGTCCGAAGCTTCTGGAACGCGCTGGCCGACCCGGAACGGCAGGCGCTCGCAGCCGCGGGTGCGGAGGAGATCTTCAGGCCCGGATCAGTGCTGTGCCGTGCGGGCGACGATTCCTCCCAGGTGATGATCATCGACGCGGGCTGGGTCAAGGTCAGCGTCAGGGAGGGCAGCGACGCCGCGGAAAAGATCCTTGCGGTGCGAGGCCAGGGGGATGTGGTCGGCGAGCGAGCCGCGCTGATGACGCAGGTGCGGTCGGCGACCGTGACGGCGCTCGATGAGGTATCGGCGATGGTGCTGCCGCCCGAGCGGTTCGCCGAGTTCCTGAGCAGCCATCCGCACGCCGTCGAGGTGCTGCACGCTCAGGTCGCTGGGCGCCGGGAGGAAGACCGGGCCCGGCTGTTCCCCGGTGAGCCGGCTGGCACGGAGCGACGGCTGGCCTGGCTGCTGTTCGACCTGGCCCAGCGCCGGGGCGGCTATCAGCACTCGTCAGCCGCGGTCTTCACCCTGCCGATGTCGCAGCAGGAACTCGCGGACTGGGTCGGCACCAGCGCGGACGCGATCGGCCGGTTCCTGCGCTCGTGGCGGGACCGCGGGATCGTGGCGCGTACCGGCCAGTCGCGCCGGCTGACCGTGGTCGACCTCGACGCGCTGGCCGCGATCTGCGGCGCGGGACCTGCCGCGCCGCGGGGCGCGGGACCTGCCGCGTCCCGCGACCTCGGCAACGGAGCCGGAACCGCGGCGGACGCCGATGCCGTCCCGACGGCGGGACTGGCGGTAACACGCTGGTTCAGCGGGCCGTCCGAGCCACTGAACTGCTCCGTGCTGTTCACCGACGTCGCGGGTTTCGGGAATCCCAACCGTACTGACGCTGACCGCGGCGCCGTGCGCGCGGCGCTGTACGCGATCTTGCAGGAATCGCTCGAGGCCTCCGGCGTGCCCTGGGCGGAGTGCTATCACGAGGACCGCGGCGACGGCGTGATCGTGGTGGTTCCGCCGGTCATCTCCACCCGGCGTGTCATCGACCCGCTGATCCCGGTCCTGGCCGCCCGGCTGCGGCAGTACAACCGGCGGGCTAGCGACGTCGTGCAGATTCAGCTGCGCGCGGCGCTGCACGCCGGACCGGTCGGCAAGGACGCCGAAGGGCTCACCGGGCGGGCGATCATCGCCGCCGCGCGGATCCTGGACGCGCGCGTGATCAAGGACCGGCTGGCCGCCGAGCAGGCAGACCTGATCTTCGCGGTCTCCGACTACGTCTACGAGCATATGGTGACGAGCCTCGACGGCCAGGTCGACGTCACGACGTTCATGCACGTCGAGGACCAGGTCAAGGAGTCCCGGGTCTCAGCGTGGATTCACCTCGCCGGGCGGATCGAGGCGCCTTCGTCGATGGTGACGGGGCCTGGCCTCGGCCCCCGGCCGGTCGCGCCGCCGCTGGGAAAGCTTCCGGCCGAGGTGCGCGGTCGCGACGGGCTGCTCGGAGAATTCCGCCGGGCGCTGCGGCCGTACCCGCGGCGGGCGAGCCGGGCGTTCGTGATAGCCGGCATGGGCGGGCTGGGGAAGTCGACCGTCGCGCTGGCCGCCGCCAAGCTGGCGAAGGACCGCGGGTACCGGGTGTGGTGGGTGGGCGCGACCGACTCGGCGCTGCTGACCAGCGGGATGCTCGAGGTGCTGCGCGAGCTCGACGCGCCGCAATCGGTGATCGCCCCGGTGCGCGAGGGAGCCAGGACTGCGGCCGCGCGGGCGTGGGCGTTCCTGAACGGCGACCATCTGGGCGGGCGACGCTGGCTGCTGATCTTCGACGGTGCTGACAACGCCGCCGTGCTGGCGGGCGCGGACGCTACGACGCCGGCCGACGGTACCGGCTGGGTGCGGGCCGACCCGGCCGGGATGGTGATCGTGACGACCAGGAACCGGGATCCGCAGGTGTGGGGCACCGGGATCACGCTACGCGAGCTCAAGCCGCTCACCGACGAGGCCAGCGCCCAGGTACTGCAAGACCTGGCCCCGGAGGTGGCCGATCCCGGTGGCCACCAGGCCCGCGATCTATCCCGCCGCCTGGGCGGGCTGCCGCTCGCCCTGCACCTGGCCGGCGCCTACCTGGGCTCTCCGTTCGCACGCTGGTCTACCTTCGCCGACTACCGCCAGGCGCTGGATAGCGTCGAGCTGCCCAAGGCGCTGGCTGACATCGAGGGTCCTGGCGCCGATATCCGCGACAACGTGCAGCGCACCTGGGACCTGTCCCTGGACGCCCTGGCCGCCGAGGGGCGGCCGCAGGCCAGGCCGTTGCTGCTCGTGCTGTCCTGCTTCGCGCCCGCCGCCCCCATCCCGGCCTGGCTGCTGCAGCTCAAGCCGCTGGCTGACCTGCTCACCCGGCACGCAGGCGCCGGCGACCAGGCGAGAGACGATCAGGACGCCGGCCGACGGGTGCTGCGCGAGGCGCTGCAGGGGCTGTCGCACATCGGCCTCGTCGAGATCTCGAACGGCGGCGGCCCGGCGGGCCTGAACGCCGTCACCGTGCATCCCGTCGTCGCCGACGCCAACCGCAGCCGGCTGGCCACCATCGAGGCCGCGGAGCGGGCCGGCGTGCAAGGTACCGCCGTGGCCCAGCTGGAGGCGGCCGCGGCCGGGCTCACTGCCGCCAGGCCGGCAGACTGGCCGGCCTGGCGGCTGCTCGTGCCGCACCTGAACGCGGTCATCGGCCTGCTCGCGGGTAACCTGCCGCCCGCGGTCCTGACGGGTCTGCTCACGGTCAGCGCAGCCGGCACCGAGGCCCTGCTCAGCGGCGGCCGGCTGGCGGCGGCTGAGAAACTCGCCCAGGCCAGCGTGGCGGCGGCGGCCTTCCTGTCCGGCGATGACCCGGTGGCGCTGGCCGCGCGCGGGAGCCTGGCGGATACGCTCGTGCGGCGCGGCCGCAGCAGCGAGGCCGAAGCCCTCTACCGGGAGCTGCTCGCCGACCGATGCCGGGTCCAGGGCGATGATCACCTCGATACGCTGGCGACCCGGCACGACCTGGCCGCGGCGATCGGCATGCAGGGCCGCTACGGCGAGGCCGAGGAGCTCTACCGCGGGCTGCTCGACGATGACTACCGGCTGCTCGGCCCCGATCAGCGGGACACCCTGGCCGCCCGGTCCAGCCTGGCCCGGATGATCGGCTTGCAGGGCCGCTACGCCGACGCCAAGGAACTGGGCAATGACGTCCTGGCAGATCAGCGCAGGGTGCTGGGCGACCGTGACCCGGACGCGCTGACCACCCGGCAGAACCTGGCCCGGGTTACCGGGAAGGCCGGCCGGTACGCCGAGGCGGAACGGCTGTACCGCGGCGTCCTGGCGGACCGGCGCCAGGTCCTGGGCAGCGATCACCCCGATACGCTGTCCACCCGCCACCGGCTGGCCCGGATGATCGGCCTGCAAGGCCGTTACGCCGAAGCCGAGGAACTGTGCCATCAGATCCTGGCCGACCGGCACCGGCTTCTCGGCGAAGATCACCCGGACAATATGGCCACCAAGCACCGGCTGGCCCGGATGCTCGGCCTGCAGGGCCGCTATCCCGAGGCCGAGGAGATGGCCCGCAGCGTGCTGACGGATCGCCGCCGCGTCCTGGGTGACGATCACCCCGACACCCTCACCACCAGCCACCGGCTCGGCTGGCTCATCGGACGGCAGGGGCGCTACGGCGAGGCCACCGAGATCGTGAACCGGGTGCTCGGCGGACGCCGCGAGGTCCTCGGTGACGACCATCCCGACACCCTGGCGGCCCGCGAGACGCTGGCCTGGCTGACTGGGCTGCGGGGTAAGTACGCCGAGGCCGAGGAGATGGCCCGGGCGGTGCTGACGGACCGTCGCCGGGTGCTGGGCGGTGACCACCCCGATACGATCACCACCCGGATGACCCTGGCCTGGCTGACCGAGCTCAAGGGACATTACTCCGAAGCCGAGCGGCAGTACCGCGAGGTCCTGGCCGACCGGCAGCGCGTGCTGGGGCCTAGTCACCCGGACACCCTCATCGCCCGGCATGCCCTGGCCAAGATGCTCGGCCTGCAGCAGCGCTACGCCGACGCCGAGCAGATGTGCCGCGAGGTGCTCGAGGAGCGTCGCCGCGTTCTAGGTGACGACCACCCTGACACCCTGACCTCGCGTGACACGCTGGCCATGCTCACCGCCCGCCGTGGACGGCGCGCCGAGGCCAGGGAACTGTACCGCCAGGTGCTCGCCGACCGCAGCCGGGTGCTCGGCCCCGATCACCCGGAAACCCGGGTCACTCGCGCCGAGCTCGACCGGCTCACCGGCCCGGCTTCGCCGGGCGCGGCACCGTCCGAGTAGGCCGGGCGCCGCACCGTCCGGGTCAGCCGCCCGCCGGCCCGTCGGGGGCCGCCTGCGGAGCAGGAGGCGGGATGTTGGCGTCGAACAGAGCTGTGGAGCCGGCCGGCCGGGTGACGGCGTCCTCGGTCCGCTGGCGCAGCCGCTCAAGGGACTCACCATCGCCGAGCGGGACGGTGGCCTCCAGGCGCGTGCTGGCCTGAACCTCGGGCGTGTCCATCACCGCATCGACCAGGCTGGCGCGGCTGCCCGGGGGAATGTGCCCAGGCGCGGCGTGCAGCGAGGCCCGGGCGGTACCCTCGGCCCCGGCAGCAGTTGTCACGTCGGCCGCCGCGATCGATTGATCACCGTTTCTGACTTCGACGTGCCGGGACGCAGCAGGATCGGTCATGGTTTGCCTCCTGGAATCGTCGGTGCGGGCAAGACCCACGGCGCGCCAGGCACATGTCCAGTGCTTTTCCTCGCCTAGGCGCAGCCTCTGGCCTGCCCGGCACGCTCAGCCGCTTTGCTGCCGCAGGTCCGGTTACTGCCCTGCCCTCGACTGTCCAGGACGAAACAGGCTTGTCGGCGGCTAATCCATGAAAAGCCGGTGTCGCTGACCCGTCAGGGAAACCAGTCACCCGGCCCGCCGGTAAGCGCGGACCGCGAGCGGCAGGAACACGATGAAGATCCCGGCCAGCCAGGCCACGCTCTTCCACAGGTCTGCTGCCACCGGGCCGCCGAGAGCCAGCGCGCGCATCGTGTTGATGACGTAGGTGACCGGCTGGTTGTTGGCGAAGGCCTGCAGCCAGCCCGGCATGGTCGGGATCGGCACGAACGCGGAGCTGAGGAACGTGAGCGGGAACAGCCAGATCAGCCCGAACGCCTGCACGGATTCCTCGTCGCCGATGGCCAGGCCGGTATAGGCGGAGATGCAGCAGATCGCCAGGCCGAATACGGTCGCGAGGACCACCATGGCCACGGCCGCGAGCCAGCCGTTCGCGAAGCGGAAACCGACCGCGTATCCCACCGCGATGAGGATCAGGATCGTTACGAGCATCCGCCCGGTGTCGGCCACCAGCCGCCCGGCCAGCACCGCCGAGCGGGCCATCGGCATGGACCGCAGCCGGTCGATCACGCCCTTCTTCAGCTCCTGGGCCAGCGCGATGGCGGTGCCGAACGTGGCGAACGCCGCGCTCTGCCCGATGATCCCCGGCATAAGGAAGTCGACGTAGCCGCCCGGCGAATGCACCGGGATCGCACCTCCGAAGACGTAGCGGAACAGCAGGACGAACATCACCGGCTGGATCACGGTGAACATGAGGTAGGCGGGCACGCGCATCCAGACCAGCAGGTTGCGCCGGGTAATGGTGAGCGTATCGGTCACCGCCCAGCCGAACCGCACGCGCAGGCTGGGCTCACCGTGGGCGTCAGGCGCTCCGAGCGTCTCGGCGACCGCGGTCATGATGCTGTCCTTTCTGCTTCTTTGCCGCTACCTTGGCCGCCGCGGCGCTTTCTCGATCTACGGCGGCGTCCGCTCGGCTCGTCTTCCTCCTCGGCGGCGTGTCCGGTCAGGGCCAGGAACACGTCGTCGAGTGAAGGCCTTCGCAGCGCGAGATCGTGTGTTTCCACACCCGCGGCGTCCAGGCCGCGCACCGCGTCGACCAGCGCATCCGAGCCGCGGCCCCCGACACCGATGCTGACTACGCCGGTTTCGGCGTCCGCGTGCGGCTCGCCGTCGCCGATCTTGGCGATCGCGGTGGCCGCGTCGCCGATGCGGCTGCGGTCGGGCACGGTGAACTCGACCACGTCCCCGCCTACCCTGCCCTTCAGTTCCTCAGCCGTCCCCGCGGCGATGACCAGGCCGTGGTCGATGACCACGATCTCGTTCGCCAGTTCGTCGGCCTCATCCAGGTACTGGGTCGTCAGCAGGAGCGTGGTCCCGTCGGCGACCAGCGACCTGATGATGTCCCACATCCCCAGCCTCGACCGCGGGTCCAAGCCGGATGTCGGCTCGTCGAGGAACAGTACCTTCGGCTGGCCGACCAGGCTGGCGGCGAGGTCAAGGCGCCGCTGCATGCCGCCCGAGTAGTTCTTGGCCGCCCGGTCGGCCGCGTCGCTCAAGCCGAACTGGTCGAGCAGTTCGATGGCGCGACTGCGTGCCCGCGGCCAGCTCAGGTGATAGAGCCGCCCGATGATCTCGAGGTTTTCCCGCCCTGTCAGCTCCTCCTGGATGGCGGCCGACTGCCCGGCCAGCCCGATCGACCGGCGGACCGCGGCGGCGTCGCGCACCACGTCGTAGCCTTCGACCACCGCCCGCCCCCCGTCGGGACGCAGCAGCGTGGTCAGGATGCGCACCGCGGTGGTCTTGCCCGCCCCGTTCGGCCCGAGCACGCCAAGCACGGTCCCGTGGGGTACCGACAAGTCGATGCCGCGCAGCGCGTGCACATCACCGAACGATTTGGTCAGGCCCTCCACAAGGATCGATGGCGTCCCGCTGACGTACGACATACATCCTCCCGAACAGGCCTCTGGTGTGGGCCTCCTGCGTCCCCGTGGCATGAACTTACCGGCAGGGCGGCGACCCCGGCGAGCCATATAGCCCCGGTCTGGTGCGCGCCGCCCAGGTGGTAAGACGTAACAACCGCCGCATACTCATCGCGGTGCGGGAAACAGAAGGTCCGGGTATGGAATGAAAGGCCGCGGGGGAACCTGCGGGAAGGAGCTGAGGGATGCCTGACGAGACTCGTCACGAGTCCGCTGACCTGGAGGATTTCGAGGTCGAGGACTCCACTGACACGCTGAGCGGCGCGCCGGGGGATGACCCCCTGGACCGGGGAGTCGTCCCGCCGGAGCGGTGGTCAGCCGCGATGCGGTTCGGCTCGACGGCCGACGAGCAGTCCTCGGGGGAGTCCCTGGATCAGCTGCTGGCAGAAGAAGAGCCGGACCCGTCCCTCGACATCGGTGATGACCTCGACGACGACGAGGACGACGAGAACAGCGACGAGTACGACGACGAAGCCGAGGAAGATGTCGACGGGTTGCTGCTCGACGACGGCCCGGATCCGCGAGCCGGCCGCCTGATCGCCGAGGACGAGGGCGCCCATCCCGACGAAGAAGCTGACCTGGTCGCGCGCGACGGCGGCATCGACGGCGGCGGGGCCACGGCGGAAGAGGCGGCGGTCCACGTGGTCGAGGACGACGACACCGACATCCGTTCCGAGAGCTGACAGCAGGTTTGAGAGAACTTGCAGAGGTTGGTTCCCTATGCTGGCGACCCGGCGGACTTCATGCGTTCTTTGCTGCAAGCACACCGGACGTTAGGGATAAAAAACCTGTATTCAACGACCCTGATAAGGCAAAATCGCCAGAACGTATATACAGGCCGCCCGCCGCCTGGAGCGGCGGGCGCCCTGCCTAGGGAAGGTAACGCATGCTGCCAGTTGCTGAGCTGCATCTGCACATCGAGGGCACGCTCGAGCCCGAGCTGCTGGTCGCGCTCGCGGAGCGGAACGGCACGTGGATGCCGACGATGGACGCCGCTGAGCTGCGCGCGAAGTACCACTTCGACAGCCTGCAGGCCTTTCTCGACCTGCACTACGGGAACCTGCGCGTGCTCAAGATCGAGCAGGACTTCTACGACCTGGCCAGCGCTTACCTGGCCCGGGCCGCGGCGGCGGGCGTGCGACGGGCCGAGATCTTCTTCGATCCCCAGACGCACCTGGCCAACGGGGTACCGCTGGAAGAGGTGTTCGGCGGCCTGACCGCCGCGCTGGCTGACGGGGCCAGGGATCACGGGATCTCCGCCGACCTGATCGTATGCTTCCTGCGCGACCTGGGCCCGCAGGCCGCCGACGCGATGCTGCGCGCCTCGCTCCCGTTCCGGGACAGGTTCATCGGCGTCGGGCTGGACTCCACCGAGGTCGGCAACCCGCCGGCGCTGTTCAAGGACGTGTACCAGATGGCGGCGGCCGAAGGGCTGCGGCTGGTGGCGCACGCGGGGGAGGAGGGCGGCCCTGACTACGTGCGCGAGGCGCTCGACCTGCTCAACGTCGAGCGCGTCGACCACGGGGTGCGGTCCATGGAGGACCCGGAGCTCGTCGCCCGGCTGCACGACCAGCAGACCCCGCTGACGGTCTGCCCGCTGTCCAACGTCGCGCTCCGGGTCGTCGACTCGCTCCGCGACCACCCGCTGCCCGCCATGCTGGACGCCGGTCTGGTGGCCACCGTGAACAGCGATGACCCGGCCTACTTCGGCGGTTACCTGGACGACAACTTCGCCGCGGTGCAGCGCGAGCTCAGCTTCGACGACGCCACGCTCGCCCGCCTGGCGCACAACTCCTTCGACGCGTGCTTCGCACCGGAAGCGGACAAGCAGCGCTGGAAGGCCGAGGTCGACAGCTGGCTCGCCGCCCAGGCGCCCGCCCGGCCCTAGAGCCGAGCCAGCCCGCCAGGAACCCGGACCCGGGCTGCCCGCTCCGCGGTACTCAGGTTGACCTCACGGCCAGGGTCGCCGATTCCGGCCTGTCCGCCCCCAGAGTGCCCCGGGCGAGGCGTCTCCCCAGCACCATCAGCCATCTCTCACCTCAAGCGGCATCTTTCGAATTCATTGTGCGTCAGCACCCCCCGAATCGGGGTGGTGCTGACACGCAATAACGATTATTCGCGATTTTGCAGCTACAGCCGAGTCAGCCCAGAGCCCTAGAGCCCGTCAAGGAACTTGGCCACGATGGGGCCGCAGGTGGGCCCGCCGTTCCCGCCCGCGTTGACGACGAGCGCGGCGAACGCGATATTGCCCCGGAAGCCAACCAGCCACGCGTCGAGCTTGAGCGTCTTGCCCGTCCCGTACTCCGCGGTCCCGGTCTTGGCGTAGGTGCCGGCCGGCAGCCCCTGCCCCGCGGCGGTGCCCCGGGCCACCACGCTGGCCATCATCTCGTGCAGGTCGGCGACGACCGCCCGCGGCAACTGGCTGGACGGTCCCGCCGAAGCCGAAGCCGAAGCCGAAGCCGAAGCCGAAGCCACGCCCGAGCCGCCGGCCAAGGTCAGCAGGCGCGGCGCCCGCACGGTGCCGGTATCGACGGCCGCGGCGACCATCGCCAGGTTGAGCGGGCTGAGCAGGATCTCGCCCTGGCCGATCGACGTGGCGGCCAGGTCAGCCGCGTCCTTCGGCTCGGGGACCGAGCCGCCGAAAGCAGCCAGCCCGATCTGCGGGCTGCGGCCCAGCCCGTACATCGCCGCCGCGGCCGGGAAGTCCGCCGCGGTCAGGTGACCGGTAGCCAGCCTGATGAAGGCGGTGTTGCACGACTCGGTGAAGGCCTGCAGCAGGTTGCTCACCGGCGCCTCGCCTTCGGCGTTGTGGAACACTTCGCCGTCGACCGTGGCGGTACCGGGGCAGCTCGCTGCGGACTTCGGGGTCAGGCCGTGCGTGATGAGCGCGGTCGACGTGATCATCTTGAAGGTCGAGCCGGGCGGGAAGGCGCCGTCGATGGCCTGGTCGAAGCCGCCGGAGTTGACCGACACCGAGGCGAGCACGTCCCCGGTCGAGGCGTTCACCGCGACCAGCGCCGCGCTCTTCTTCTCACCCGTCAGCGCTGCCTCCGCCGCCTGCTGCACGGACTCCTTGATCGTGGTGCTGACCGGCGTGCCGGGATGCGCGGGCAGCGTGGCCACGGTGGCGATGTCCGTGCCGTCCGGGCCGGCTACCGAGACGGTGGCCCCGGGGGTCCCGGCCAGTTGGCGCTCATCGGCCTGCTCCAGGCCGGTCTGGCCGACATCGCTCTGCGCGCTGTACGGCGCGCCGAGCTGGCTGAGCTGCTGGGCCGTCACCGGCCCGACCGTGCCGACTAGCCCCGCGGTCAGGCCGGGCGTGACGGCGCTCAGCGCGGTGCTCGACTGGAACACCGTGCCGGGGACCGGGTAGATGGTCGGCTCGAGTACGTCGTAGCGAGCCCGGGAGACGGTGAAGACCGGCTCGAAGTACGTCGGGTGCGCCTTCGCGGCGGCCAGGGCGCTGCTGGCCTGCTGCGCGGTCGCACCCGCGGTGACCAGCGCGGATCGCACCGAAGCCGCGTTCTTGACCCGGGCGCCCTCCACGCCGATCGTCACCGCCTGCCCCTGCATGGTCAGCGGGGTGCCGCCCGCGCCAAGGATCGCTGCCCGGGTCGGCCAGCTCGTCCGCAGCGACAGCTCATCGCCGGTCCGCAGCTGCGGCACGATCGTGGCCGGTGACCACTGGACCAGCCATTTCCCGTTCTGCAGTACCAGGTGCAGCGTGGACTTGACGGTGATCGTGCCCAGCCCCGCCAGCGTGAGCCGCTCGGTGATCGGGGTGCTGGCCGTCGATCCCTTTGTCTGCATCGCGCCCGCGGTGACCAGCGCCGACCGCACCGACAGGTTCGTGAACGCCGCCTGGTTCACGGAGGTGAAGTCGGCGGGCGGATTGTCGGCCAGCAGCCGCATCGCGGCCCAGTCCTGCTTGGCCCAGTCGGCCAGGTAGGCGCTCGAGGTCACCTGCGGCTTGGGCGAGCCGCCGCACGCGGACAGCGGCGCGACGATCAGCGCCAGGACCAGGAAAAAAGGAGGCAGGACAACGGGCGGCAGAAAGCGCCGCGGTGCGTTCATGCCCAGCAAGGGTACGCACCGACGGCGGCATTTGCCGCAGGAGCGGTTAATTGCCGCACGTCGCCGGCGCATACCGCCGCGTAATGTCGGTGCCCTCCGCTAGGGTCCGGCCATGCGATTGCTGCACACCTCTGACTGGCACCTCGGGCGGTCGCTGCACCGGGCCGACCTACGGGCGGCGCAGGCCGCGTTCCTCGATCACCTGGTGGATACCGTGCGCGCGGAGAAGGTGGACGCCGTGCTGGTCGCCGGGGATATCTACGACCGCGCCGTACCCTCCGTCGACGCGGTCGAGCTGTGCGAGGACGCCCTGCTCAGGCTGAACGCGACCGGCGCCAGGATCGTGCTGATCAGCGGCAACCACGATTCCGCCCGCAGGCTCGGGTTCGGCAGCGGCCTGCTTGACCAGGCGGGCGTGCACCTGCGTACCCGGCCGGGCGCGCTGGGCCGCCCGGTAATGCTCGAGGACGGCCACGGCCCGGTGGCCGTGTACGGGATTCCCTACCTCGAGCCCGACGCGGTCCGCGGCGAACTGCCGCCCGGCCCCGCAGCGGACCCAGCCGCCCCCGCACCGCGCGGCGCGGCCGCCCCCGCACCGCACGGCGCGGCCGGCC
>Ga0302325_10022506_pt1 | contig 13188 bp, 15 predicted proteins | sample Palsa_T0_2_FD_201948 | JGI IMG/M metagenome (GOLD analysis project Ga0302325, IMG submission 201948) | Peat permafrost microbial communities from Stordalen Mire near Abisko, Sweden - Palsa_T0_2 | ecosystem: Environmental > Terrestrial > Soil > Palsa > Peat permafrost | place: Sweden: Abisko... | reverse complement strand
TGAGTGGGTAAGATATTGGGATTGCGTGTGATGATAGACAAGTAATAACAGGCATTCAAGTGACAAATTGGCGAAGACCATGGAATTTGAGATGTCGACAATGGGGCCCCAGTCTTTATAACTTTTCAGCAGGTGGAACCATTCACTTGCAAGCCCAACATGTAACGGCCCAAGTAGTGAATTTGATTGAAACGAGTTATTCCAAGCGAAGGTTTTCTCCTGTCCGATACGGTAAAGGGTCAGGCCTCAAGACGGAGTGGCTAATGATATGTTGAGTCGGGACCCGAGACATGAGGCTGCGAGCTGAGCCCAAATCCGTGTCGCAAATAATGTAGTCGAGCTTGGAATCGGCAGCAGACCAACGCACTCCGGAAGAAGTTACAACAAGTCGTTTCGATGGCAAGTGAGGCTATCGAACTCGGGAGGTCCTCGAGCGCTCGGTGGGATAGCCAACGGAAATGCTCCTTGCAGAGTTCGTGGCTAGTTTCGTCTTTGCACGCCCTTTGACAATCTGCTGAAGGACAAGATAATAATAATTAATCTGCTAGAGATTGGTTCAAGGAAAGTGAATGGTAGGAGTAGAACATGCAATTGCGCAGAGGCAGAGGCAGGATGGTGTGATTTTCTTGGTCCCAACCTAGCGGCGACAGATATTGCTGGTAGGAACGACCGAAGCACTCGACTCCTCGATATTCAACAGAAGGGAAGCAGTTGACAGTAATGCAAGGTTACAGGGACGGAAGCAAGAACGCTCCATTCGGCCGACGATGTTCTCATCGAGCGCTCGACTCGATTGATCATCACTTGGGACGATCGAGAAGCACCAAGAGCACGTCCTGGACGTGCCATGATGCTCACTTAGCGACAAAATATAGTTTCCTTCGTCTGGAAGATTGTCGTGCTGAGACTGGACATGGTAGGCATAGATTGTGTCGTCAACTTAGGGACGGAGATCTGCACAGGGACGTTTCGTTGGCAAGCCACAGCGGTGGCGCTAATCCCCCTTTTCCCTCGGCAAGGTTTCCACTATCTATGAAGAATATCGAGTCCCTCTCAAATAGAACGGCGGTAAAATGCAACTTTGGACTTTAACATGGGCCCCAAGTTTTTCTCGGCAAGAGTGACAGCTTTTGGTCGCTCTCCTGACTCATGAAATCCAGCTAGCAATTCAAGTCCATGATTCTAAAACAAGCAGCTACTCAGCCTTGGACCATATTACCTAGCAAAATCTAGAATCATTTAATGGCAGAACGTTTCATATACACCTTCTGGGATGGCGAGATTGATCTCGGCATTAAAATGCCTCTAGCAATATCCCCAACGGAGAATTGATTCTATTGGTTGGGAAAGTAATTCTATCATACACATTCAGACAACTGCAATCACAAGCTTAGTTCACCATATCTTGAGACACAAAGCCTTCCAAGCAAATCGATCCGCACACTGATATTGACTTTCTTGCCAAAAGCTTTCTCGCTTGTCAGCTCATGCACATGTGCCAATCAAATAAGCAGCAAACACAATAACACGCCCCAGGCGGAGTCCCCAACCTCCTCCACGTCTCTATTCCTAATTCTCGGAGCAAAGCTTCTTGCTTCCCGCTGGTCTTTCTCCGACATCCTCTGTATCTCGAGATCTCTTGCCCAGGGATGGATTTTCGGAGTTGATGTTTACGTTGTTGTTAGATTGAGAATTCCCGATTGGAGAACTTGACAAGACCCCCAGAGGAGTTCGAGGTTTCCAAGTCTCCCCGAAGATGACAGAAGCACTTGAACTCGGTGAACTTGGAAGAGGTGCAATTGGGAAACCAAATGGGGTTGTCAGACGGCTGATCCCAGCACCAAAGCTGAGTTGCTCGCTCGGTGATGCTGGAAATTCGGAAGTGGTAAGAGCTGGTGATACTATAGGCTTTTCCACGTTTGGGATGACGGCGCTTGGTCTCTTGGTATTTGCAGCAACTTGCATCGCACTTAATCTCTCCTCAAACTCTGCTTTGAGAGCGGTCGTAATCTTTGATTTCTCTACTTCAAGCCGTTTTTTCAGATTGCCTTTGAAAATGGAGATGGCGGTACTGTTGGACGTGAGTATTGATCTGATCTCAGCCTCCGAGAGCTGGGTCTTAGCTGCTTCGATTCTCTCCTGAACCTGGGCTTCCATCTTCGTCTTCTCTTCTTCGAGCCGTTTATGGAGTTTAGTTATCATGAGAGATTGGGCAAACCAGTTGGACTCCAGTAGTTCTCGAATTTCAACTTCAGAAAGCAGTTTTTTGGCCTTCTCAACCCTTCCTTGAAACTGAGCTTCTAGCTTGCCCCTTTCTTCTGCCCTCGCAGCAGAAATCTTTTTATCCACCTTAGCCGTGATCATAGGATGCTCCAAAAGATCTGCAGCTTGATCGGCTGAAATATCCTCGAAAATTTGCTTCTGCAACGCGCCTTTGAGCTCGGCAAGCTTGGTATCCACATTGGTACTCAAGTTTTCCTGCATCTGTGAGTCTCGTCTTAGCTGTGGCACGTACTCGTATTGCGTTCCGTCTTCCTTCAAACTCTTCACCTCAACTTCTACTTTTTTGAGTCTTTCTTGCAATTTCTGGAACGCAGAAGCGTTGGCAGCACCGTTCGTGATAGGAGGCAGGACGACTTTTGGTTTCGAAGCAGGCTCAAAATCCAGGATGATCTCGTAGTGACCAGTCTCGACTTCGCTCCATTGCTCCGATGATTTTGATCCCGTCGCGGGTCTGGAACTCGAGTCTGTTGGCTCCTTATCAAACACCGCATTCTGGGAGCAGGACGCGTTCGTCGTCCTCATTGCCTCTCGCTCCATGTCCATCGCCGCGTATTCCTGAAATGACATTCTCGTCGTGGATGTAGGATTCTCTGCTCGTGTCACCTTCGGGTCGGCGCTTTGCTCTGGCTGCAACTTTCCCATCTGGATGTAGTCCGCAAGGCGAAGTTCTTCGAAGCAAAAGTGTTGATATCCAGGATTGAGGGAGGCGTTGATGGACTGGTAATAGCACTTCACTATGATTCCCCCGAAGGATGGGTTATCATTCAATACGAGCTCTGGCTTGAAAACAGCTCCTAGAGTACCTGAGCATGGCATGGTTGGTGGTATGAATATCGGTACGTACAGATTGAGACGAAGGCAGGATATTTTGCGATTCACCGCGTAGTCTTGGGGCAAGGACGTCTAGAGCCGAAGCCTTGAAATATTGACTTCGCTTAATCGCGAAAGAGGAAGAAAGTAAACACTCGCGTTCAGAATGGACGATACACCAGATATTTCGACAGAACCAGAATCGAGAAAAGAAGAGTGTCAAGATGAAGAAGGGAAGCTGAGCTTGCAGAACATTGTTTCGTATTTTATGTAGAAGCTCAGAGAATGTGGTGCCACAGGGTACCTTCCCGATCGACGCAGGTTTTCAAAGGTGAATTGATCATAATTCATCTACTCACCTCATGTAGTTGGAACAAATTCACCACTTGAATCCACGCAGGGATATGTACTTGTCAATAATTTCGAAATATACATCCAAAGTCTAGATATTCGCTGTATATCGCCTTTTCCTACACTCCACATGAGCAACCTTCAGTTCTCTCAGCCCCAAGTTTTGATCTTTTTCATGCTGCCCTCCTGATCCAAGGCTTTGTGCATATCAAAGCTATTCCAGAGCAAGTGCGGCTCGTGTCCCCAGCCTCTCTTCATGCATTCAAACTCAGCCTTGTTATAATAATCTTCCAAAATGGGACGATACTCCGGATGCGCGCACTTCGCAATGATAACCTTTGCCCTCTCTTTTGGACTCAATCCTCTAACATCCGCAAGTCCTTGCTCCGTAACGATCACATCAAGATCGTGCTCAGTTTGATCGACATGTGTGCACATCGGCACAATACAGCTCAACCCGTGTGGATCAGTTTTCGACGGTCTCGTCGAAGGTGTGTGCATAATACTATATTTGGCCGATCGAAGGAAATCTGCAGAACCGCCGAGGCCGTTCAACATGCGAGATCCCATCACACAAGTACTGTTTGCGTGAGCGTAGATGTCGACTTCTACGGGTGTGTTCATTCCAATAACGCCAAGTCTCCGGATGATCTCTGGTGAATTAGAAACTTGTTGAGACCTCAGGAGGAGCTTGTTGTGGTATTGCTCCCATCCATCGTAGAATCGTTTGAATCCCTCTGGAGAAAATCGAATTGAAGTTGCAGTTGCAAAGTCGAGACGGCCAGAGTCGAAGAGATCCAAGAAAGTATCTTGCAAGACCTGCTGCCTTTAGTAAAAGTTCCGAATTGGAGAATTCTAGCACCAAATTTACCTCAGTCCAGACCTTGAGATGCTCAAACTTGGATTCTGCAAGTCCCCCAATAACAGCATTTGCAATATTTCCAATTCCACTTTGAAGGGGGAGGAGGTTCTTGGGCAGACGGTCGCGACTGACTTCGTGCTCCAAGAATTCAATCAAGTGCCGGGCAATGGCCTGAGAGGTTTCATCCGCTGGGGAATTAGCCACTGTTTGATCTTGGTAATCAGACTCAATGATTGCAACAATTTTTTCAGTGTCGACAGGAATGTAGGTAGTGCCAATACGGTCTTCTGGGGCCATAATGAGATATGGTTTTCGATGTGGGGGAAGCTGGGTCATGGTAATATCGTGTAGGCCTCTCATATCAGGAATGGCGGTGTTTACTTCTACGATGATCTAAGAGAGTACTGTAAGCTTTCAGTTGAAAAGAAGGGCGGGATCAGCCAACCTTGTCCGCCATTTGAATCAGCTCAGGGGAGGCCCCGACAGATGCACCTGGAATTATTCCCCCGTCTTCTGTAATAGCAGAGGCCTCGACAACCACGACATCCAGCTTCTTATTTGGCCGATCCTTCGTGTAGAAACCCTAGTCACATATATAAGTATTTACTAAGACTAGAGCGCAGCGTGAGATACTAACATAGACCAAATCAACTGGAAACATAGACAGATGTTTGTCGAAGAATTTGATATTTCCATTGTTGATGCCCTTCGAGATAGCCTTGCCAACTTGATGCGGTGCCCTCCTCTCAATCATGTTCAAGGCCGCCCAGCGGTTCTCCGTCTCAGCTCCAGAACTTGCACCCACAAATAGAGAATATTTGAGCTTGCCCTGCAAGTTGTTCTTCTCGACATGGTCTGCGAGCATTGTGGGGATCTTCCTGTTACAGAAATATCAGCGGGGAGCCCCAAGTACCTCTGTCCGAAAGCCCCGCGGAGGTCAATTGAACATGACAGAAAGGAATTCCAGACGCACTTGGGATAGCCAACGCCTGTGAACCCACTCCAGCCAATGTATGCCCCATCTGGGAACAATGGAATCAAGTCTTCAGGATTGGCAAGCTTCTTCAGCAACGAGGGTCGAGCAACGCGGGACTTCAGAGCTGCTGAAGCAGTGACAGCTGCGGAGGACGCCATGTTGTGTTCAGCTGCAGATATATAATTGCAGCACAAATGAGACAAAGAATGCGCCGTAAGGCAAGCAGGAAGAATGAAATCACATCGTATGATGCTGGACGAGAGCTCGATCACAATAAGTAGTGAGCGGTTCGTCCGGGTGTTTTCCGGCAAACTGCCCCGCTATTTCATCACCGAGCATGTCATGCCTTTGTGTACCGTCTGGGAAATCGCCGTGATCGCAGGTTTTCGGGTATTTCTGGCAATGCCGGAAAACACCAATCGAAATCAGGGATAGCTTCAGTACATTTTTGAGAGCGACTGCGGCTAGCATGTACTTGGAAGGCTTCTAGATAGTGTCTTAATCTGGTGGCTTGATCCACCTTTAGCCCTGTCACTCTTCTTTCAACAGCTGCTAAAGCAGAGACATGAATCGCTGAAAAAATTGGAGTACAGAATTGCTTTTCATTTCTCTGCAGAATGGTCTACTTCTTTTGTTCCATTTCTGGCCTCACAGGCGCAGACACAGGAGCAGGGGCAGGCGTTGCTGCTTCCCGTGCCATCCTCATCTCACTCTGACTTAATCTCAAATCCTCACTGTAATCCCCAAAGGCGTCAATGAGCTTCTCAAGCCCACTCTTTAATGCCACCAAGATAGTGTCGGTTTCCGGACTCTCCTGCTTCTTCTCTATATCAGTCCAGTGGATACCTATACTTTTCTTGAAGCCCTCAAGCCTCGTGACAGTCGTCGTAAAAGTGCGGATGATCAGCTTAACGTCTCTCTGAACGTTTCCATACTTGTCTTCCTTAAGACTACAGACTGCGAATCTAGTCAACGCATCAATAGCATCGACTATTACTCCAACATCTCCGTAAGGCTGGCCCAGTACAATGGCTGCCATCCTTCTTCGGTACTCTTGTCGAAAAGGCTCTCCTGCACTAGTTTGCAGAAGCCACATGAACCAGTCTTTAAACAGACCCCCAAATCCTTGAGTGGCTAGGACCTTCTTCTGTTCCGGGGTAAGAACCACTCCCTCCGCCTTTTCGATGAGTTTACGAGATCTGGGTGAGAGGGAGCTGCTCGGTGGTGACTGGCCATGGTCCTTTGCAAAGTTCCCAACGGCTTGGACATGGCCACCGAGAGACCCAGGCTTGGACGGCTGACTAAAGATGTCACCTGGTTGATTGATGCCATCTCTCAAGGGTTGTCCTAACCGAGGCAGTTTTGATCCAGCCTCTGATGTTTGTGATATAACAGGTTTCGCTGAAACGACTGGAGGCCTCTGAAACTCTGTGATGCGACTGTCAATGCCAGTGATGACTTCGAGGCATATTCCCAGGATCTGCGACCAGGTGGACCCGCCTTTCCTGTCTATGTCTTCAAAAATGGCTTTGCGCCGACCCTCAAACCGCTCCGCAATGTAAACAAGCTCCCAGAAAGCAAAAGCCTAGGGGCATGTGTCAGCTGATTCTTGAGAACGACCGATCATAACGGCTCTTCCACTTACCTTCGTCTGCAGCTTCTTACCCCTCAAACCAGTCAACAAGCTTCCATTGGGATCTCGTGATTCGTATGTAATAGGCCTTTCATTTTTGAGTGGCTCTTGCGCCACATATTCCGTGAAAGCAGCGTTCCCTACTTCCCAGAGCAAAGTCAAGAGGAAGCCTGCTAAAACGGTCTGATAAAGGACACTCCAGTGAAAAGGTCGGGTAGCAGGGAGCGAATTGGACTTAGGGAGGGTCCAGAACACCTTCGCCCAACCGCGGGTGAAGCTCCACGCAAAATTCCTGACCGAGTATGGGTATATGCCGAAGTCCATGGAGTAGAGAAAGGGAGCTAGCGTTGCAAGAATCGCGGCGCGTTGTAGAGAGCTTGTGACTAGAGAAGGAAATCTTTCTTTGAGCTTCTTGGTAGGATTGACAACGGAAGGCGATGCCGTTTTCGTGACTGGCATATCGAGTCTGTCATAATCGTAGCAAAGATGGAAGACTGCTTGTACCAAGGCAAGGAAGAAGAGAAAGCTGGTCAGGTAGATTGGCTTTTCGTTCAGCGCCGTGCGGTCCGTTTTCGGTATGAGCTTGATCCTGTTTAGATCTGCGCCTTTCGAGGCGGACCAAATGTAGATTTCGCTGAATAGGTATGCCGAAAGAAAGTACCAGCCGATGGTCTGAAGTGTATCAAATCTCAGCGCGTATCTTCGGAATGTGTCCCACGCCGAGTAGGATGTCCGTATGCCCACATGTAGCTGGGCAACTCTGAGAACAAATATCATAAATGCCGGGATGAAAAGGAGCCCTGTTCGTATGCCGGCTCGACCAAATGGCAACCATGACCACAGAACTGAAGGACTTGTTAGCTACTATAAGAAAATATGCGTTAGGAACATACAAGAATTCCACTCTCCAATGACAAGAGCTTCCGCATAGCAAAGGCAAAAGAGGATCACCGTTGCCGTCGCAAATCTCCTGTGCAAGGCGGGTGTGAGGAAGTCCTTGTAAGGACGGATTCGCGATGCTGGCGCCATCACAGAATGGCCTGCGCGACTGTAAAGACTGTGATAGAGCAACGGATCCCAGGCTATGGCATCGGTATCTTCATCTCATCGTGGTGGCTTTGACGAAGGAGAAATTATCGTTTGTTGACTTTTGGTAACCAAAATAAATGTTGATGAGCGGAGCTTGGACAGGCGAACGAACGCCAAGGCGCTAGTGGTGGGTACGTCAATCCGGTCACAAGTGCTCGGTATCACCAGGCATCGACTTGTACATAACATACCGCTTCATCCTCACTTCAGCATCGCCAGGACATTCCTTTCTACCGCAGAGATGTCGTTCGATCAATTATCATCGCTGGAATCCCAGCCGACCACTATGCGACGGCAAGATGACCCGCAATACTCCGATGATCCAGAGTTCCAACGCCTCTCTCAACAACTTATGACCAAGCTCTTCACTTTGACAGGCAATATATCACGGCTATCTAACGAAATCGCAAAGCTGGGTACGAAAGGAGACACTGAGCGGGTGCGGGAAAGAGTGCACAACCTACTAGAGGAGTCAAAAGACGCTTTCAAGGACGTTGGCGAGGGCGTCAAGAAGATACAATCATGGGAGGACGTGAGCGTAAGCTTGAAGCAATGTTGAAGCTCTGATAGTACAAGCTAATTTCTTGAACAGCCATCTCAGAAATATACCCAGCAGAAGCTTGCTCGCGAGTTTCAGAATAACCTGCAAGAGTTCCAATCAGTGCAACGACTAGCTCTCGAGAAACAACGATCATCAGCATCGGCTGCCCGAACGGCACTGGAGGAGCAACAGTCTCCGGGGGTAGAGGGAGGCAATATGCTTGGCCAACAGCAATCGCAGGAACAGCTACGACTGGCCTCGCAGGACGAGGTGGACTTCCAGGACTCTTTGATAGTGGAGCGTGAAGCTGAGATTCGAAACATCGAGCAAGGTGTGACCGAACTGAATGAGCTGTTCCGAGATGTCGCACATATAGTCAATGAGCAAGGCGAGCTTCTCGATAACATTCATGAGAACGTGGAGAACACCCGAACGGACACAAGAGGGGCAGACCTCGAACTGAGGAGCGCAGCAAGATATCAGAGACAAGCAAGATCAAAAGCTTGCTGCTTGTTATTGATCTTGGCAGTTATTTTGACTGTTATTATTCTAGCAGCAACATTGGGGTGAAGAGCTCCCAACGAGGTTAGGTTAGAGAAGATGGGAGCGTGTACAGTATGGTGTTCGGCGTTGGGACTTGTACATGACTTTTCATTTCCAGGACGGTTTATCTTCTACCCTCAGATGCCCATTGAGAACCATTGGTGGATGCTGGTGGGATCGTTCCAACCTCTCTAGGAACTAATTACGAAGGCGACAGACCTCGTCTTTTGCATTTCTCGGATCTCAGGCCCAATAGAGTTTTTAAGGAGAGTGAGAAATGACATTTTCAAAGGCCTCAATGGTTTTTATTTATATAATGCATGTGTGCACTTTTCCTGTATACCCTTGAAAGGAAATGTGCATTAAGATGTTTATATTCCTAGTAACTGCGCCAAAAAGTTGAGTGAAGTTTTGCCTAGAGTTTGGTGATGATTTCAGGCAAGGTAATGGGCTTTCTAGAGGCCGAAATCATGGGGAAGATATTAGAGTATTGTGAAATACATGATCGGGGTCGACTTGGACTTTCCCAGGTTGCCAAAACAAATACATTCCAGCTCAGAAAAGGGGGGCCCCGTGACATCATCAAAGGCTTGAGTTTCACTTTGCCGAGCGCGTCGAACACCGCGTCTTGAGGCCAAACTTCCCTTCACAGAATAAAACTCCTCCCAGCAACTCTCTCCATGGGCTCTACTTTGGATACGAAAAGTCTTGACAAGGCCTTTGAAGGTCGTCCAGATCTTCAAGCAGCGGTTCGAAATGCTGCCGTAGGTTAGTTTTGAATCTGGCTACTATTCCCTCGATTCCTCTAGGTTTTTGCGCCGCATCGCTCCAGACGCAAATCAGAAAGAATACATTTTCTGCAGCATATTCAAGCGCTGACCTCACACTCAAAGCTGGTCCTCACTACATCGAACTCTTCAACCAAATTTCCCTCCACGTATGCAGCCTCGTCCCTGCTCCAAGCTCAGAACCTTCATCGAAGAAACGACGGCTAGATGAAGAGCTCACAAGTAGACCGGCCTCTAATGGCACGAATGGCTTTGCAAAACCTGCCCCTTCAACAACAGGGACGGGCGCAGCGAGTGGCAAGGACCCTGTCCTGCTCGAGCTCAAGGATATATCTCTTGTAATTCCACAACGGAAGAAATACACACTCTGCTTCACGTCATCACACCTCTACGCCCGCCTTCCAGACTCCAAAGAACCTGTTGCTGGAACAAGCTATGCGTGGAGCGATATTGGTATTTATATTGTTCAATCTTCTGGGAACAGTAATACTAACAGCACCAAGACTACGCCTTCTGTCTCCCCGTCCCAGAAAAGACACAAAAGCAACTCAACTACATCCTCTTTCCCAAAAATTCCATAATTACACCTAATCGCCCAGCAGCAGGGGCACCTCCCACCCCTGAACCCATCGTCTTCACCATTCCCGATAGCGCGCCAAAACCAGGCACGATTAGCGGTCTGGACGCCGCAGCCGCAGCAGCAGTATCCGATGACTACAAGACGCTTCTGGACTGGCAGATAACTACCAGACTAAAAGCTGCTGGGAAGAGCAACGTGAAAATCGTCGAGGGGGACGTCAAGCTTTTTGCCTCGGAGCAGAAACAGGCACACCGACCTGGGGAGAAAGCTGTTTTCGTGAAGGCATTCCGAGGATCGAAGGATGGGTATTTGTTCTTTTTGCCGAATGGGATTTTGTGGGGGTTCAAGAAGCCGATGATGTTTTTGCCGCATGAACGGATAGCTGCGGTGTCGTACACCAGTGTTTTGCAGCGGACTTTCAACCTGTCTGTAGAGGTAGATATGAGCGTTGCCGGGGGAGACGAACTCAAGGAAGAGTATGAGTTCTCGATGTTGGATCAAGAGGACTTTGGGGGCATTGACGGGTTCGTGAAGAGGCATGGATTGCAGGATAAGAGCATGGCTGAACAGAGGAAGGCTAAGCGGCTGAATGTTAACGTGGTCAAAGATGAAGATGGCAATGTGATTGGCAATGCTGAGGCTGGAGAGTTGGAAAAGGCTGCCAATGAAGCTGAGCAACAGGCTGACGATCTGGAGGATGAAGACGAGGAAGACTATGATCCTGGTAGTGAAGGCGAGAGTGAAGGGTCCGGCAGCAGTAGCGAAGAGGACGACGAAGACGAAGAAGGCGGTGCCGAAGGGGAAGATGACGAGGAAGCTGAGGACGAAGACGAGTAATGAATCACACGAGACTATATCCAATACATCTCTAACAACCATTTCCTGTTGTTTGAAGAACTATGGAAAAAGACCTGAGTCTACATCCATCATTACGACTAGACGATTTCAATGATTAGAGATCGATAGATCTTGAGCTTGTCAAGTATAAAGCCAATGAGATTCTGACTTGTCAGATTCTTGTTAGACTAGTTGACGTCTTTAACAATCATATACGGCTACGCTAAAAGCTACCCCTTTCCCCTCTTTCCCCTCCATAATTTTTTTTCACTATTCCAAGAAGAGAAGGAAAAAATGCAAAACAACAACCCAGGCTTTTTGCCTAGGGAGAAGGAACCATTTAACCCTTTTGAGGCACCCGTACGGGCCGGTTTCATTCTATTAGCATCACTCGTTTTATGTCGTAGTTGCTAAATGTCCCCTGTTTTACGTCTTTGGGGCTTTTGACATTACTTTAGCCACTTTGCGGTGGTCGGGTGTATCGCGTATACGCTTTTACTGGGGAAGTTTCGCTTATCTAACTTAACACCCTCTTACAATGAACTTTCACATGTCGTGCTACTAGATCTTCCAATATCATAGGCAGAGTTGATATCACATCTGTGGGAGTATATTGGTCTTCAAGATTGTTTCAAATCTTCTGTTTATTCTTCGTGTCTTCTCAGCTTGCCTGTATCGCACGCTGTTCATCATTCCAATGGACAGTCGTTCTCCAGCACCAAGGACTGCGCTCTCCCAAATGAAGCCTCTAAGGCTCGAAGGTAATAGCCGCCATTTCGTTTCGACACAAAGGGAACTTTTGGGTGACCGCTACCCAACGCCCTTCCTTCTTTCCAAATCCTGTTCTATGTCCTCTTATAATATATACACCCTTTGAGCCGTCCAAAGATGCGCCATGAGTGCCTTTCCTGCGCATTTTACCCAGCCAGTCTAGACCAGATCCCATATCCATATCCATACACAATAGAGTGTAAACTTTAAATATAAACAATAATTTCTCTGAAGCAAGAAAAAAACCCGAAAGAAAAAGCGTTGAAGGAGCGTAGCTTGCTAAGGAGCGTGGGGTATCTCAAACAAATAACGAGGAAGAGACACGGCCGTTCTTTAATCGTAAGGTGTTACAACAACAGTTATCGTGAACAAAAGGAAAAATTGCAAAGCAGGTCGGCCGTGAGGCATGCTGATCTATGGCCGTAATCCAACAGGGAATTTCTCGGCAATGTACTTGAAAAATTTGGTTTTCTTGCTGGGGCTCCGCTGGAGCTGAGCCGCAACTTGTACCATCGGTCCAACGATGTCCTCGTCTCCCAACTGAGGAAACTTCCCTTCACTTCGCGGATCGTTCAGGGAAGGAATTTTGGTCATGATATTGCTGCTGGCGTCCCCGAAGGTTGTATGCTTCAGGGTTGCGAAAGCAGCGCTTCCACTGTCCACGGTGCGATCAATAGTGATTTCATTGTTCTTCCTCCAAATCGCATCGATCGAGGCCCATTTTTCTTCGGTAAGTTTGTATGTCTTTGACGTCACACCATAATGCTCGCCAGTTCGCACAAGGTGCCTGGTGTAATTGCACCTTGCCAGATCCCAGTCTGTTCGCAATTGACGGCAGGCCTCGAGATCAGATTTTGGGGGAATGTACGGTTCGGGATAGATGGTGAAATTGGCGTGACCAAGATCATTGGCCCAGACATCGTTGGGATCCGCAATAAGGATAGGTGGAATCTCGGAGGATGGAACAAGATGACCAGGCCGGTTGATGATAGTATTTCGGTGGAAAGAGGATTTAGTGCTAAGGGGTGGCGAGGGCATTCCTGGAGTTGTGACGGCATCGATTGGTGTCACGTTACCAGAAAAGGGGTCGCTAGATTCCGCTACCGAAGGTGATTGTAAAGGCG
>Ga0302325_10022498_pt1 | contig 13190 bp, 16 predicted proteins | sample Palsa_T0_2_FD_201948 | JGI IMG/M metagenome (GOLD analysis project Ga0302325, IMG submission 201948) | Peat permafrost microbial communities from Stordalen Mire near Abisko, Sweden - Palsa_T0_2 | ecosystem: Environmental > Terrestrial > Soil > Palsa > Peat permafrost | place: Sweden: Abisko... | reverse complement strand
TTTGCCGCCTTTGACTGTTGCCAGGGCTACAGGAGCGCACACAAACGCCACGACACCACACGAAATATGGAGTGTCAGCAGGACTCGCAGGTACGTTGCCCATTCAGGATGCATCACGTTTACTCCGAGTATTGCGCGCCCAGCTCAAGATATCACCGATACCATTCCTCATACCCAGTTAGCCGGTCGGACTCCGTGAGATGCAATAGCTTGTAAAACGGCGATTGAGCAACTTCGATGCAGGCTCGTCTGCGCTGTTGCCACGTCGAAGCAGTGCATCCGAACGGTCAAGCTAACCGCCCGCCGGCGAAGGGCGACTTGTGGTTCTTCCCTGCGGGCTTTCCGCAGTCCATCCAGGGCCTCGGGCCTGACGGTCTGTCCCGCTTTCTTCTTCGCTTTCTTCTGTCACGAAACTCATCGACAGGACGCTGACCGCCCATCGGGTAGTTGACTGTCCAGACGCTTACGTATAGGATCGCTACATGCCCAGGCCAAGGAGCGATGAGAAGAGAACCGCGCTTTTGGAGGCGGCGACGCGCATCATCGTTACGCAGGGCCTTAGCGCACCGACGGCAGGCATCGCTAAAGAAGCTGGCGTCGCCAACGGATCGCTGTTCACTTATTTCGAGACCAAGACGGACCTTTTTAACCATCTGTACCTTGAGCTCAAAGCGGAGATGGCGTCAGCTACTTTGAAGAACCTTCCAGTGAGTGCGGAACTGCATGAGCAGTTCTTCCACGTCTGGCGGAACTGGATGAGCTGGGCGTTGTCCAACCCCCAGAAGCGCAGAGCACTGGCACAACTCGGTGTATCCGACGAGATCACCCCGGAGACCCGTGCGGCGGGGCACAAGACCATGGCACCCGTCGCCGAATTGCTGGAACGTGGCCGCGCCAACGGACCTATGCAGAGAGCTCCAATGGGCTTCGTTGTAGCGCTCATGAATTCCGTGGCGGAGGCAACAATGGATTTCATGACCCAAGATCCGGCCCATGCAAAGAAGCACAGCAAAGTGGGTTTCGATGCTCTATGGCGAATGTTGAGTTGATTTTTTGACGTTGATAATGACTGACTAGACAGACACTATCCAATCAGAATGGAGCGAAAATGCCGATAGAAACGGATGCAATCACCCCAAAGAAGATTGCGATTGTCACCGGTGGCAGTCGTGGTATTGGACGCAATACGGTTGAGAGCCTGGCAAGACGCGGCGTCAATACGATCTTCACGTATCACACCCATGGCACGGACGCGGAGGCGGTCGTTGCCGCGGTGAAAGACGCAGGAGCGGAAGCCGTCGCCTTGCAACTGGACGCCGGCAACATCGCGTCGTTCGATGCCTTCGTCGAGAGCGTGAAAGACGCTCTCTCTAAGCTCGGAGTCACGCGCTTTGACTTTCTGGTCAACAACGCCGGTAACAGTCACCGCAACATGCCGTTTGAAACGGCGACCGAGGAAGAGCTCGACAGCATCTACAACGTCCATTTCAAAGGCGTTTTCTTCCTGACACAGAAGCTTCTTCCTCTCATCAACGGCGGGGGGCGGATCGTCAACGTGTCGACGGCCCGAACTCGCATTGCCGGGCCAGGTGGTTCGGTTTACGCATCGATGAAGGGCGCGGTCGAGGTGCTGTCGAAGCACCTGGCAAAGGAACTCGGCCCGCGAAGGATTGCCGTCAACGTTGTCGCTCCGGGGGCTACGGAAACAGATTTCAGTGGCGGGATCGTCCGCGACAATCCTGCCGTGAACAAAAGGGTGGCTGAAGGGACAGCACTGGGGCGAGCAGGTATTCCCGACGACGTCGGCCGGATGATAGCGTCGCTGCTCTCTGAGGACAATCGCTGGGTCAATGCTGAGCGTATCGAGGTTACGGGCGGCTACGTTTAGGCGGTCCATGAAGGAGTAGCAGAGAATGCAGAACAACGCGAACAATCCCACCGGTCGCAAAGCATATGTCATCACCGGCTCGACCTCGGGCATCGGGCTGTCGTCTTCGTTGCTTCTGGCGTCGAAGGTCCTGAGCGCAAGGCCGCCAAAGCGGTTGGCTTCCGGGGCGGCCGCTACATTTCCGCGGAGGCGAGTGCGCGCGGTGAGTGGGAGCCTGGTGGCTCAAAGATGCCGGGCGCGGATGCCTATGCCACGTCGAAGCAGTGCATCCTCGCCGCTGCCCTCGAGTTCGCGACCGGCGTTTATTACGACGATAAGGGCAATCCGATGCTCAGCTCCGAGCTCGTACGCGATCCCAAGTTTACGGCTCGCGTCGTCTCCGAGACGCGCGCTTTACTGGAAACGGTTTCAAATATAGCGGTGCCAAAGTTGTCAGCCTGAGGAAGCCCCATGCCGCACAACTCAACTGCACCGCTGTAGGTGCGTCCTTAGGTCGACTACGCCCGATGATAGGCCGCCAAGTAAACCGGCGCCGCCATGTTTCCGACCTGTCATTCTGTCGGGAAACACCGTATTCTCAGAAGCACCAGCACCGATCTGCTTGCGTTTGAGAAGAGGTCTTCGTACATGGTGTTCGCGATCTGCGACGTTCGGCCGTCGCTCAAATGGCCGCTCCTGCTTATTTTGGTCTGCCTGGCTTTTCCCCTCTGGAGCCAGGATGCGACGGCCTTCAAGACAAAGGATCCCGGCAAAGGCTTTGTCGAGGTCGGCGGAAACTGGCGTTTTCTCACCGGCGACGATCTGGCGTGGGCGCAACCGGGCTTCGACGACTCAAGCTGGGAGCAACTCCGTGGAGATACAACGTGGGGTGCGCAGAGCCATCCGGCCTATGTAGGCTTTGCCTGGTATCGCAAGAAAATCGACGTCGAAACACCCGGCGGCCCGCTGACCATCCTGATGCCGCCGGTCGACGATACGTATGAGCTCTACTGGAACGGAAAGAAAATAGGCGGCAGCGGCAAAGTGCCGCCCCACGCGCACTGGGACGCTTTTCCACACTCTTATACCTTTTCCTTGCCCAGTGCTTCGGGGGTGCTGGCCGTCCGGGTCTGGATGCCGATGCTTGCGTCGACCGACTCGGTCGCCGTAGGCGGTTTCGAGAGCGCTCCACGCGTCGGAGACGCGACCTACCTGGAGTTGCAGAAGAAGGTGAAGGGCATGGCGGCGCAGCGTGCTGCCCTGCCGACACTCATCTCTTCGTGCCTCATGATAGTGAGCGGTTTCATCTCCTTGCTGCTCTTCCTGCGCGAGCGCACGCGAAGTCTGTATTTCTGGCTGGCCATTTATTTGACCACGATCGGGGCTTCGGTTCTTCGCCGCATCGTTGCGTCGGGTGACATCGGTTTCTTAAGTGACCAGTTTTACCTGCTGTTCTTCGACTTCGCGGCGAACGTCTCTTTGTGGGCCGTACTGCTTTCCCTGTTCGGCATGGATCGCGAGAGGTCATGGAGACGATGGACGCTGGGATTGGTGGGGGTGTATTTCGCGGCGACCGTAGTCGACCTCATCACCCTCTTCTTTTGGGAAAATGGCGGGAAAACCGCGGTGTGGACAGATGCCCTCACCACCGCCGTCTATTCCATCGCGCCTCTTTACATCGTGGCCATCGTGGTTGGGGGCCTGCGACGACGGCCGCAGATCCACCTGTGGCCGCTGGCGTCGATCCTCGTCTTCACGGGCCTTTGGGTGTTCGCGCTCCAAATCGTGGGCCAGGGAGTGCAGATTACCCATTGGGACCATGCGTTCGAGCGCATGTTTAATGTGGGGTTTTCGCTCGGCGAGTACAAGTTTGGTATGCGCGCGATCCTGGAGACGCTGTCTTTCGTCGCCCTGGTGTTTACGGTGGCGCGGGAGCAGTATCTGGAGCGGCGGCGGCAGGCGCGCATGGAGATGGAAGTGCGGTCGGCGCGTGAGGTACAGCAGGTGCTGGTACCGGAGACGGTTCCCCCAGTTCCCGGCTTTGCCATCGACAGCGTCTACAAACCGGCAGCGGAGTTGGGCGGAGACTTCTTCCAGGTGATGGCGTTGCCCGATACCAGCACCTTGATCGTAATCGGGGACGTGAGCGGGAAGGGGCTCAAAGCGGCGATGACGGTTTCGCTGATCGTGGGAACCCTGCGCACGCTGGCCGATTACACGCAACAACCCGCGGAAATTCTACAGGGACTGAATCGCAGATTGTTCGGCCGGGTGCAGGATGGCTTCGCCACCTGCCTGGTGCTGCGATTAGAGGCCAACGGCAAAGCGACGATGGCCAACGCCGGGCATTTGGCTCCCTTCCGCGATGGGGAAGAGTTGCCCGTGCGTGGCTCACTTCCACTGGGGCTCTCCCCCGATGCGGTTTACGAGGACCTTGTTTTCCGCCTCCAGGAGGCGGAAACGCTCACCCTTTACACCGATGGAATCGTGGAAGCACGCAATGCCACGCGTGAGTTGTTCGGCTTTGAACGAGTGCAGCGGTTGGCGCAGGACAGGAAGTCTGCAGAGAAGATTGTGGAAGCCGCGTGTGCGTTTGGGCAGGAGGATGACATCACGGTGTTGTCGATCCGACGGCTGGCGGCGGCGGAAGAACCAGCGAAGGCGCGGGTGAACCTTACGGCGCAAATCGCCACAGTCTAGGCTTCGAGGCCCAGGTTTCGAGGTCCGCTGAACCGCAGATCTCTCCACTCCGCTACCCCGGATTTCCTGTAGAGGTGGGTGGCGCTGGCGAGCTTCATGCGGCTTTCCTTAATGAAAGCCGCACACGCGGTCGCGTCCTATGCTGCGACCGTGATGTCATCCTCCTGCCCAAACGCACACGCGGCTTCCACAATCTTCTCTGCAGACTTCCTGTCCTGCGCCAACCGCTGCAGAGCGGCGAAGCAATCGAGCAGCTCCGTCCCGAAAGTGGCAAATGAAGACCGAAGATCGCCAGCAAATTTTAAGAATCACGGTGGATGAAGTAGAGCAGGCGCTGCCGCATCAAGAATCCGACCGTACACTCCGCCCTCAAACTACAAGTTATGGCAGGGTCGCCCAATCAGCGGCTTCGAGGGCCACTCCGGAAACAAGCACGATCTTCTTCCATTCGTGGTTTTATCTGGGAAGCGCTGGGCTGCTGGGATCGCTGGCAGCCTGGGCCATCGCCGAGCCAGGCTTTGTCGATGGCGCAGCAGACCAATGGGGCAACATTTGGCTTATGCCCATGGTGGTGAGTTTGATGTGTGTCGGTCTGGCGATAGCCGAAAGCCTGATAGAGCGCTCGCGATTGAAGGCGTTGCGCCGCGCCGGATTGTCTTTGGCTTTGGGCATGGTGTTCGGCTTGCTTCTGCATCGCGTCGCAACCGCGATCTACCATGTTGGTCTGCAACTGTGTGGGGAGGAAGCATTGAAGGCAATCTCTCCAAGCGTCTGGATCGCGCGCGGCGTAGCGTGGGCCGTCTTCGGTATCGCGGGTGGAATTGTTTACGGCATTGTGGGACAGTCGGCAAAGAAGACTGCATATGGGGTCTTGGGAGGAGCGCTGGGAGCGGCCCTCGGGGGAGTCATCTTCGACCCCATTTCTTTTGTAACGCATGGAGGGGCGCCGAGCCGGGCAGTTGGCTTTTGCCTGCTGGGGCTGTCTACGGGGGCAGCGATAGGTTTGGTGGAGAGTGCATTGAAAAATCGTTGGCTCTACGTAACCGCGGGCCCGCTCGCCGGCAAGCAATTCATTCTCTACAAAGCCGAGACCACGGTTGGTAGCAATCAGGATTGCGATATTCATCTTTTCAAGGACGCAGACATTGAACCAGATCACGCGGTGTTGCAGCAAAGAGCCTCCCGCTTATACCTGCAGGCAAATGGACCCGTTTATGTCTCCGGCCAAAAGGTTCACGGCGAGCAGGTCCTCAAAAACGGTCAAGATGTCCAAATAGGGCGATATCGCTTCTGCTATCAGGAGAAAGAAAGGTGAGCGCAGTATGCCCATATTGCCGTGGCCGGTTCGAAGGGGACTATGGGATAAAGATTTGTCAGGGGTGCGCCACACCGCACCACGAAGATTGCCTTACTGAGAACGGGGGTTGTTCGGTTTTCGGCTGTGTGAACGCGCCTGGGGACGAATCAAAGGTCATTATTCGTCTTGAAGATCTGGGAAACGATTTTCCTTCGCGTGGTGATCAAAACGCAGCCACCCTCGGGGAAATTTCACCCGCGCCGGCTTGGCAGTTCAGAATTCCGGGCCAAAGAGCCTATCCAGCTCCACCCAGGCTACCCTGGGGTTATCTCGTTCTTTTCTTAATAATGACCGGCGGTCTGTCCCAGGTGGTCTGGGATTTAGTCTTGGCCATATGGGTGAGAAAAGTCCAGCCCCAGAGCCGTGCAATCTACTACTACAGCATGGTCGTGGTCCTCCATTTAGCAGCCTTTGCCAACTTAATAGGCACGCGGAGCAACGACAGCGAAGTTTCAAGCACGACCACGTTGTTCGGAATTGGAATTATCGTACTCAGACTCATGGGCCGCTTCAGCATGAGAAAATCGCTCGAAGATCATTTCGATGAAGCGGGACCCATGGGACTTTCCCTCAGCGAAGTAATGACCTTCTTCTTTGGATCCATTTACTTCCAGTATCACCTAAACCGCATTATGAGGCAGAAAGAGCAGCGGCATGCCATTGCATAATGTCAGGCATGGCACGCGAATCTTTCCGAGGAACTAACAATGGCGTCCCCACGAACACGCAGACTGATGCTCGACTACGAGATGTTGCAAAAGAGGTTTGCGCGCTGGCCACGTATTCAGGTCACGGCCCTCTACGGTCTTCCTCCTGAGTCATATAACATTTCCTATGCCTTCAAGGGGCTCTATGTCGATGAAGATGGCGAAATTCTGGAGCGGCATCTACACGTTGTTGAGATAAACCTATCGCTGGAGTACCCGCGACGAGCTCCTCAGTGCCGCATGTTGACCCCAGTGTTTCATCCTAATTTTGATAACGCCAGTGTCTGCATTGGAGACTTCTGGGCCGCATCAGAATGGTTAGATGACCTGGTGATAAGGATTGGCCGGATGATTGCGTACCAGGAATACAACATCCGTAGTCCGTTGAATGGTCTGGCAGCGAGGTGGGCTGCCGAGCATCAGAATCTGCTCCCAGTGGATCGTCAGAATATTGCGCCTCCAGCAAACGACGGTCTCCCCCCGATCGGCAGCGACCCTGTAAGGACGCGGGTGGCAAACAACAGTTTGCCCGAGGCCGTCAATCCCTGGGCCAGCCGCATCGTCATTCGCTCGCCGTGAAAGGGTGCACGGTTTGTCCGCGATCAGTGAACACCAAGTAGCAAATACGCTCCAGTGAATGGTGGGCTATTGAAAGCGTGGATTGTGGGGCGTTTCGGTGACAGAGAGCGCCGGGGTAAACGGGCACATGGTAGGGGATGAAAGAGCCCCACAGAAAAGGAGAAGCGACTGCATCTTGACTCTGGCGGGGGCAAGGTCCGGCGAACGCTTAAGATTTGAGAAGCTTGCGGAGATCCTTGAGGAGACGGAACAGGTGATAGGGGTCACTTGGTGATGGGACAAAGTCGAAGTGCTCATAGAATGCTCTGGCCTCGTCGTCCTTCGCGTGAACTGCAAAGGCGCGAATTCCGGCAATTTCTGCCGCTTGGAGTGTTCGAAGCATCGCGTCTCTCAGGAGACCGCTACCGATTCCCTTACCTTGCCAGCGGATCGCGACCGCGAGACGCGCAAGCAGCATGATCGGCACCGGATGACGGGCCAGACCCTTCGTCAGGCGCCCGGGAGCGTCGTTATATTCAACCTGGCCGACCACAAGCGTGTAGTAACCGACGGGCTCCTCATCCGATAGAGCGACATAGGTCTGTGAGGCTTCTGCCTGCTGGTTCTGATGTGCGTATCGGATCAAGAAAAGATTGAGAGCTTCACGGCCGCAATCAAACGCGTCGATCGCGTGACTGCGTTGCAGCTTTTCGATACGGAGCGAGTTCACTTAGACGCTGCCGCGGTCGAAGACACTCGGCTCCTTGAGAAGCTTAGCGAGACGTGGGGCAGGCCGGGGAGGCGCGGCTAGAGCGTCCTGGAAAGCCTTCCATTTGGCGGCCGTTAACCCGAAACGCTGGCGATCCGGTAGTGTCTCTTCTGCACGAGCGAGGGCACTCTCAACAACAAATTCGCTGACAGACCTGTGGGCGGCGAGAGCGGCGGTTTGTAACACCCGCTTTGCCGACGGTGTCAACCGAAGGTCGAGCTTCTCATTGCGCGTTTCAGTGCTTCGCATTTCTCTCTCCTACTCTCCGCTATCGTAACACAATTGCCAGACAATGTCATGACATAAAATTTCCAAGGACAGATAGGTCAACGGCCGTCCGAAATGCGGAGAGTTTCGGGGGCGGGCGGGACGATCCCCAACTTAGGTCAGCCTCGGTAGACAGACGGAAGTGGCAATTTGGAAACACGACAAGTCACTCACCGGTCTCTGGGGTTCATGAACCCGTGATGTTTCTATTCGGGAAGAGTGAACATCACGGCGCGGACCGTCGCCTCATGCATTTTCCCCGCTCGACGATGAAGGGATAGGGGCGCTTCTTCTCCGGCCTTCACGGCTCCGCTTTGCCGAGCTGTGAAACCAGCCATGGCAGGCACTCCCCATCGACCCTCTCGGCCAGGATCCCTCACGATGAATCCGCGCTTTACGGTTGCTGCCTTATGTGTTCTCGGTCCACTCACTTGCCTTGCCCACGGTGACAACATTAATGGCGAGGCTACTTACATTTCGTTTTCGGTGCCGGGCGCTGTCGGCACCTATACGATGGCCATCAATGCCTCCTTGGAGGTCACCGGCTACTACAATGTCTCGCCCACAGTAGCGCGCGGTTTTCTTCGCGAGGCGGACGGAACGATCACCACCTTCGATGTGGCGGGAGCAGTTTGGACCGAACCAGAGAGCATCAATGCTGCCGGGGATACTACCGGGTTCTACCAGTTGCCGGCGGGGGTTCCGCAAGGCTTTCTCAGGTACGCCGACGGGCGCATCATCACCTTCGACCCGCCCCCACAGCCAGTAGGCCCTGTGGAAGCACAGCCGATAAGCATCAACGACTTTGACGATATTGCGGGAAATTATCCCGTCTACTCTCGGCCCACCGTTTTTATCCGGTCAGCCCGGGGAGTATACAACGCCGACATTTCGTTTGATAGGGCGACCGTGGCGACAGCCATCAATGGGAGCGGGTCAGTGGTAGGTTATAGTACCGACGGCGAAGGCTCGTACTCTGGCTTTGTATTGCACCCGGACGGTTATCGCTCCGGGTTAACCGTGCCCCTTCCGCCTCAGCCCGGACCAGAATGCATGGCAGAAACATTTCCCGACGGCATCAATGCCGCTGGCACGATCGCGGGCTGGTACTACAATCGCTGCAACCCAGAGAACATGGGCTTTGTCATGTCGCCCGATGGCGTCTTTACCGTCTTTGCGGCTCCGGGGACGCTGCTAGCGTCGCCTTCGTTCGACTACACGTCAACGGTTCCGCATTGGATGAGCATCGACCAAGCTGGTGACGTCACAGGCTCATACACCGACACGGATGGGGTGCAGCACGGTTTCGTGCGCAACCCTTACGGAACTATCACCTCCTTCGATCCGCCTGAGGGCAAACAGACCTCCGCGACCAGCATCAACGATGGAGGCGCGATCGCCGGTTACTATCAGTACGACGCGGGCGGAGGCCCTCCGGTGGGCTTTATCCGCGTACCGTCCAGCAGTTTCTTTGTGCTCAATGCTCCTAGTATTTCGTCTGCAGGGTCCGACTCGATCCTGACTTTTGATTCCCTCGGGCATAGCTCTGTTTTCTTCAGTGCTTCGCACAACCTTCAGGGTCTGGATGACATTGCATGTAGTTGGCACGGGCCGCCCAGCCTGGTTGTATCGCACTATGATTATTGGGAAAATGTTTCTGAACTTCTGGAACTGGATGGATCAGGAAAACTCGTGCGCAGAACTCCATTTGGGACACGTGACGGAGGCAGCATCGCGCTTGCTTTTGACGATGCCGGCAATTTCTATGCCGCACAGAACACCACAGTTTTCAAAAACGGTGTGTTTCTTACAAATCTTCTCCCCGGTGGTTCTGAGATAGGGAAAATGGTTGTTGACAGCAGAGGGCGGCTCTATGTTACCCAACCCATCACCTCCAAGGTACTGCGTGTCGATGCGCTTGGAAATGTGACAGTTTTCGCCGATGCCACTCAGGGTCTGACCTCACCGTACGCAGTAGCTGTCGATGGGAACGATAACATCTACGTTGCCAACGGCTCTCCAAGTGCTCCAGCGTTCATTCTAAAGTTTGATCCATCAGGCATCCCTTCCTCGTTTGCGGCGAATATTTCCTTTCAACGGGGGATCCTTAGTATGGCGTTCGATTTCGAATGGGACGGCCTGATCAACGAGAGAGATCCCGACCTATATGCAACCGCTTTGAATGCGGAGATGGGCCAGTTCGTGAACGCGCCCAGGATTCTCAAGTTTGACACTACGGGGGGCTCCAGCATCTTTGCTGCTGCAAGCGACGGGCTAGACTTCCCCATCTCCATTGCGAAGTGCCGTCACTGAGGCTGAGTCGGTTCGAATGCACTCGCTCAATTAATGGTCGGCTGTCCGCCTTAGTCCTGAGTGTCGGGAATTGTCCCTGCTTGCCAAAGACTTCCCCCAGGCATAGCCCCGAAACTTTGCAACTTTTCTAGTGGGCCGGAGCGACGCTTCGTTGTCGTGAGGATTGCCAAGCAGCTGTCCGCTCGCGTATGTAGACCTTATAGTCGCTGTTTGTTGTCAGGACGGGCATGGTGTGGTGGATTCCGCCTTTCTCATCGGGAACAGGGAGCTGGGATACCAATTCAGCATGAACTTGCTGCAGATGCGAAGGCTTGTCTTCGTCCGGATTCGCTACAGCCGCGACAGGCACGGTTACGCCTTGCAGGGGATCATCGGTGCGCGGTTCTGTCAGAGTGAGCACGGCCCCTATGTCGTTGGCGGCGGCGTCGCGGGCCGTGAGCGCGGGCAGATTCCAGCGCGTTTCGATCGTCTTTAAAATCGATGTGTGATCCAGAGACATGGCTCCCGCAGGCACCCGGAACACCGTCCCCGGGGCGATTAGAGGCGATATCAGCAGGGTCGGTACGCGCGGGCCGAAGCGCTTGAAATCGAAGTTATCCTCGCCCACGGAATCGTCCGGCGGAATGGTGCCCGACGGCTGTGGCAGGTGATCGTAGCAACCTCCGTGCTCGTCATAGTAATATCCCCCGCATCGTTGATACTCTCGGGCTCAGTGCACAGGCTGCCTGGAACGCTAAACGTGGTGATAGCTCCGCCCCCGTCACGCAAAAAGCCACCCGTAACCGTGGACGAGACAACGACAGCGGCGTGATTGCCGGGTCTTACTTTTACGATTGGAACAACCAGATCGCAGAGGGTTTTCTGCGCGTACCGCAACCTTGACCGGGGATTTATCCCCGGCGTAAACGCCATCTGATCGTCGTGGGCTTTAGAGCCTGGGCGGGTGCCCCATGTTCGCCCCAGCGTACTCCGGATTTCCTGTCGAGCTTGCTGGGTTGTCGAACTTCATGCGGCTTTCCTTAATGAAAGCCGCACACGCGGGTGTTGGTGGTGCCCCGTGCAGGAAATCCGGATACATGGGCCGAAAAAGACGGGGCACAGCCCTTCCAACGCTTTTGCTACAAGGGCAAAAAGACTGCGCCCAAGAGCAAGAATCGTCGTGCATGGAGTGAAAGCATTGGAAGAATCCGTTTTCGGCCCATGTACGCTGGGGCGAACATGGGGCACCCGTCCAGAACCAAGACCGTGGTTGGGAAATCAACTCTGCCGGTGCCCCCAGTCTAATTTGGACAAGTGTGAAGTTCAGCCGTCCCCGTTCGACAAGCTCAGGGCAGGCTCTGCGCGACTCAACTCGTAAATCCTGGTTCTCACACACCCTCTAGAGTGCCTCATCCAAACTACTTTTTTCGGGCTGTGATCCATCGGCTTTATAGACGCCGTTGTCACCAATAGACGGGCCAATGCCCGTGCCTATGTTTCAACGTACGAGGAGTAGTGATGAAGCTCAGGAATGCTGTCGTAGCGTCTGTGGTGCTGGCTGTCAGCACCTTCGCCGTCCAAGCTCAAACAAAAGAGATCCGTACCGGTGTCACCAAGGTCGATCTGGCAGAGAGTTTTGTCTCTGCATTGAGCAGCTTGCATGTAACCCCGGCCCCCCTTGGTGCTTCTGAACTGAAAGGTACGACCATCGATTTTCCTATTCTCATAGGCCAGTTCGATACGTCCGACGATAAGGCCGAAATTATCCATAGTGGCGGCCTCAGCCTCACAGCAGGGGGGACCGTGGTAGAGCTGCGTGACTTCATCATCGACACCACCGGCGCTAAGCCGATCATTACCGGGCTGGTGAAGTTAGACGGCAAGGTGGTCGGACGCCTCACCTTGTTTGACCTGTCGCTCAAAGACGCCGCCCTGGATAATTCCGACTGCGTGCTGGTGATCAAGAATGTTGCCGTCACTCTGGACAGTGGAGCCGCCGCAACGCTGAACAGCGTCTTCAAAATTTCGGCTCTTGCCGGCGGCCTGAACATCGGCACCGCCCAGGTATTTGCCGTTCACAACAACTAAGACCATGCTGCTGCTCTGGAGAGAGGGGCAAGCAGTTTTTGGCCCCTCCCCCCAGAGTCATTGGGTTGCTAGAATACCGCCATGAAAATGGCTGCTGAACTTAAGTACCTGCCCGTCCTCTGTGCTCTCCTCGCTTGTAGCGGCGGCCGGGCGCTCGCCCAGACCGATGCGCAACGCATAAACGCTCTGGAAGAGCGCGTCGCACAACTGGAACGTATGGTCGATGCGCTCACCCAGGCCCAAGATCAGGCGGCGAGCAATTCAGCCGACCAACTGAGGGATTCGGTCGCCGGGCTTGCGGCTCCCGCATCCACGAGGACATCTTCCTCCATGGTCCCCAGTCCCCCGCCCTTGCGGGACCCCGCCCCCCAGGAGTTGCTTCCCAATCTGGGGAAGATTGGCGCTGCCGCCTTTATCGACGCCGGAATCAATACCGGCCCCTTCTCTCTTGGGCGGGGAAGCTTTCTCGGCGGAGGTCTCAGTCTTCCACTCGCAGTGGCGCCCGGAGGACGGCTCAATTATGAGGTCACCGTTGCGTTGGCGCGGAACAACCGTCAGCTTCCCATAACGTCCAGTGTGGCCCAG
>Ga0302325_10022497_pt1 | contig 13190 bp, 6 predicted proteins | sample Palsa_T0_2_FD_201948 | JGI IMG/M metagenome (GOLD analysis project Ga0302325, IMG submission 201948) | Peat permafrost microbial communities from Stordalen Mire near Abisko, Sweden - Palsa_T0_2 | ecosystem: Environmental > Terrestrial > Soil > Palsa > Peat permafrost | place: Sweden: Abisko... | reverse complement strand
GCGATGGCGTTGACCTCGCCGCCGTAGGCGATCGAGTTGCCCAGCGCGACGTGCGCGGTGCCGCGGGCCGACTCGGTCTCCATCGGCACCTCGCAGATGGTCCCGGCCGGGTTGAAGGCCATGGAGACCTCGGCCAGGTTGGCCATCTGCTCATCCGCGCAGCGGTCCAGCATCTCGGTCAGCCGGGCCCGCTGGGCGCCTTCGATGCCGACCACGTTGCCGCCGGCGATGTGCAGGACAACGGGCTCGCGCAGCGGGCCCTGGCCCATGAACAGCAGGTCACCGTCGATCACGACGACCCCCGAGGCGGTGCCTTCCACCGGCGCGGTGCCCGATTCGATGTCCGGCGGGGCCATGTACGCGCCGGGCTCGCGCGCCATGCCGTGCAGCACCCGGCCGGGGCGGCCGTCCACCGAGCCGCGCAGGTCGGTTCCGGCCGGGGTGGTCAGCCGGAATCCGCCGGCCCGGTCCCACGCCCGGCCGACCCGCTCCGCGTCGTCCCGCAGCTGCTCGAAGTCGACGTGCAGCGGGCCGCCGTCGCGGAACGTGTCCAGCACCACCCCGGGCATGGCCAGGTAGCGGACGCCGCGCTCGGTGGCGTTGCGCCGGGCCCGGCTGGAGCCGATGAACAGGCTGGTGAGCTCGATGACGGCCGATGCCTGCGCCATCATGGCCGCGACCGCGCCGGGCGGCTCGGAGCCGGGCAGGTAGGGCATGGGCATCTGGGCCACCAGCGGGACGCCGTCGCGGGCCCCGATCGACTCGATCAGCCGGCTGATCACCCGGCGGTCGGTGCCCTCATCAGTGAGCAGCACGACCTGCTCGCCGGGGCGCACGCCCAGGCACTGATCGAGCAGGTTGCCGAAGCCGCTGTCGCTCATGGGCCGCCTAACCGGCCCGCGGGCCCGTCCGCATGGCCGGCGGCGTTGTCTCCGCCACGGTCGCGGAGGGCGAGTGCCGCGTACATCGCGTACACCTTGGTGGCCTCGTGGATGTCGTGCACCGACAGGTGCTCGTCGGGGCAGTACACGGGCGGCCCGCCGGGGCCGAAGATCACCGTGGGCACCTTCTCCCCGAAGCTCGCGGTGTCGCCGAGCCAGTTCTCCGTGACGAGGGCGGGCTCGCGCCCGCGCACCTGGCGCACCGCGTCGACCATGAGCCGCACCACCTCGTCGCCGGGCCGGGCCAGGTACCCGCTCTTGACGTCGGCCAGCGTGACCTCCGCGGCGAACCGCGGATCGGCCTGCCTGGCCTCCGCGAGGCACCGGTCCACTTCGGTGCGCACCTGCTCGACGGTCACCCCGGGCTGCGGCCGGCAGTCGACCCGGATCACGCACTCGTCCGGGATCATGGACGGCCCGCCGGGGGCCAGCCCGCCGTAGATCCGCCCCGGGACGATGTAGGTCTCCGCGCCGAAGAGGTCGGCGACCCCGTCGGCCAGCGCGGGCTCCAGCCGGGAAGCGTCCAGCGTGAGCACGGCCCGGGCGGCCAGCGTGTTGGCGTTGACCGCGGCGTGCTTGTAGCAGGTATGCGCCGAGCGGCCCAGCACCGTCACGTCGAAGTAGTACCGGCCGCGGTGCCCGAGGCAGACCTGGTTGTCGGTCAGCTCGCCGAGGACGCACAGGTCCGCCGGGTAAGCGTCAAAGTAGGCGATGGAGCCGGCCTGCTCGCCCATGTGATCGGCGACTGCGGCCATGGCCAGGGTGCCGGTCAGCGGCAGGCCGCTCGCCCGGACCGCCTCGATCGCGACGATCTGGCAGGCCAGCGCGGCCTTCATGTCCATGACGCCGTGACCGTAGACCGCGCCGTCGATGAGATCGCCGGAGAACGGGGCCGCCCGCCGCCACCCGTGCGACTCGGGCTTGGTGTCGATGTGACCGGTGAGCACGAGCCGCCGCCCGGGACCGAAGCTGATCTCGCCGACGGCGTTGGGCCGCCCGGGCAGCACCGGCTGGAGGTCCACCGCCTCGAACCCCGACTCCCGCATCACCTCGGCCAGGAAGGCGGCCAGCCCGCCCTCGTCGCCGAGCACGCTCGGGATGCGGCAGACCTGCCGCACCAGGTCCACGGCCCGGTCGAGATCAACGTGGTCCAGTACTGGAGCGGCGAATCCGGGGTCAGCGTTGTCCACGGTGGTCCGATTCCTCATACATCAGGTCGAGATCCGTCCTCACTCCTCAGCGAGGCCGGGGCGGGCCTCGCCGGCCACGCCGACGGCGGGCACGGTGGCCAGGGCCGGGGCCGGGCGGGCCGCCCACCGGCGCAGGACGTAGTAGAGGATCCCGGTTATGACGAATCCGACGTAGAAGGAAAGGTCGGCGCCATCGAGCGCGGTGGCGGCCGGCCCGACGATGATCGACGTGTTCATGAACGGCACCATGCATCCGAAGCCCACGACAAAGGCCACCAGGGCGGGCCAGCCGCTGCTCAGGTTCCGGAACGCGAGCGCCGACCGCAGGAACGGAGGCGTGTACTTGGCCTTGTCGTAGTGCCAGTCGATCATCACGATGGCGCAGAACGGCGCGATCCAGTAGCCGATGAACAGCAGGATGTTCTCGAACTTGCCCGAGGTGTCACCGGCGTTCATCCACAGGATGGCCGCGTAGGCCAGGACGGCCACGACCCCCGCGACGAGCGGCCGCCGCACCCGGACCCCCATCGCCTGGAAGGCCAGCGACCCGGTGTAGTCGTTCATGGAGTTGGATGCGATCGCCCCGAAAACGATCGCGATCAGCGCCAGCACGCCGAGCAGGCCCCCGCCCATCAGCGTGCGCACGCCCGCCGCGGTCTGGTTGCCCAGGACGCTGGCTCCGGCCAGCCCGATGGTCTCCACCCACACGTACGACGCGGTCAGCCCGGCCAGGGTCAGCCAGAAGATGGCCGCCTTCGACGAATCAGGCTTCATGTACCGGCTGTAGTCCGACGCGTACGTCGCCCAGGAGATTCCCTCGCTGATCGAGATGGTCACCATCAGGATGAACGCGCCGAGCAGCGCCCCGCCGTGCACGGTGTTGTGCGGCAGCACGATGTGGTGCTGGAAGATCCGGACGGTGAGCACTGCGAACAGGATGATGAGCACGACCGAGCCGATCACCTGCAGCCGGTGCACGAATTCGTACCCGTAGATGCTGACGATCCCCTCGAGGACCAGCACGATCGCCACGCCGAGCCAGAACGGGACGTGGAACAGCAGCTGGGCCGCCTCACCGCCGAACAGCCCGACGAGTGCGTCCCAGGCGATCGACGACAGCCACTGCACCGTGCCCGGCAAGACGATCGATTTGCCGAACGGCAGCCGGGCCAGCGGGACCTGGGCCGTGCCGGTCTTGGGACCCCAGGTGCACAGGATGGCCACCGGGAGCGACCCGATGATCGTGCCCAGGATGATGGCCACCAGGCCGAGCCCGAAGCCGAGCCCGAGCACCACCGCGAGCGTGCCGGCGAAGACACCCGACAGCTCCATGTTCGGCGTGAACCATACCGTGAACATCCGGTGCACTCCGCCGTACCTGGAGTCCTCGGGGATAGGGGCCATGCCCTGGCCCTCGAGTGCGAGATCACCCGTCCGGGTGGGCCGCACGCCCTCGAAGACCTTCAGCTCGTCCGTCGCATCGGCCATGGCCGCCACCCTTCCCGGGCACAGTGCAGGCAGAACAGTGCAGGCAGAACAGTGCAGTCGAAAAACGGTGCAGTCAGACCACGGTCAGTCAGGCACTGCGCCATCAGACACACTGCGCCATCAGACACAGGGCAATCAGATGTCTGATATATCAGATTCCATCCCCCATGGTCAACGGTTGGTCATGATGACCAGGGCGGCCGCGCTGTCCTGCCCGCTCTATACCCAGGCGACCAGGATGTGATGTCTTGCCCGCTTTATCCGGGTGGCGGCGATGTCCCCGGCCCGGCGCCGGCCGTGTCCCCGGCGGTGTCCGCGGCCGTGTCCGCGGCCGCGCGGAGCCGGGCAAACTCACCCGCCAGGGACTCCGGGCTCCAGTGGGCATTGAGCCCGCTGGGGTTGGGCAGCACCCACACGCGGGTGCCGCCCAGGGGCTCGTCCTGCGGTCCCACCCTGGCGCGGGGGTGGCCGAACGCCGTCCGGTAGGCGGTGACGCCGACGATGGCCAGCCATCCGGGACGCAGCCGCCCGACCTTGGCCCCGAGCACGCGGCCGCCTTCACGTAGTTCACCGGGGCGCAGTTCATCCGCGCGCGCGGTAGCGCGGGCGACGATGTTGGTGATGCCGAGCCCGATGTCCAGCAGCTGGTCCTGCTCATCGGGACGCAGCAGCCGCGGCGTGAACCCGGACCGGTGCAGCGCCGGCCAGAAGCGGTTTCCCGGCCGGGCGAAGTGCTGCCCGACGGCGGCCGAGTACAGCCCGGGATTGATACCCGAGAACAAGACCCGCAGACCAGGCGCGGCGACGTCGGGAATCGTCTGATCCCGGGCGGCGGCCAGGTCAGCTGGTGTCGGCCGCGGCCGCGCCGGGCGGGACGGGGTCACGGGAAGAGACCGGGCGATTCCCCCGGCGGCCGGAGGTGGGGCCGGTCGAGGGCGCGGACTAAGCTGCCCGGGAGGGGAAGGTCGGCAATCAGGCCGCTGCTGGCCCGCAGCAGCGTCTCGGCCTGGTCAGCGCCCACCGGCTTGGCCATCAGGTAGCCCTGGCCGAACTGGCAGCCCATCGAGATCAGCAGGTCGCGCTGCACCTCGTTCTCGATTCCCTCGGCCATGACCGTGAGCCTGAGCGTCTTGGCGATGCGGATGATGACCTCGGCGAGCGCCAGCCGCTGCTCGGACGTCGCGATGCCTTCCACGAAGGACTTGTCTATCTTGAGCACGTCGATCGGCAGCTCACGCAGATAGCTCAACGATGAATACCCGGTGCCGAAGTCATCGATGGCGAGCCGCACCCCGATCCGCTTCAGTTCCTCCAGGTCGGCGCGGATCCGGTCGTCACGCCGCAGCAGGACGCTCTCGGTCAGTTCCAGCAGCAGCGCCGAGGGCGCCAGGCCAGACGTCGCGAGGACCTGCCGGACCGTGTCGACGAAACCGGGGTCCCGGAACTGCCGGGCGGACACGTTCACGCTGATGTACAGCGGCCTTTCCCGCGGCACCCGGCGCTGCCAGCGGACCGTGTCGGCGGCGGCCTGCCTGAGCACCCACGAGCCGAGCTGCACGATATGACCGGTCTCCTCGGCCAGGGTGATGAACTGGTCCGGCTGGATCATCCCCCACCGCGGATGCGGCCACCGGACCAGCGCCTCGAACCCGACGATCTCCCCGGTGGCGAGTTCCACGATCGGCTGGAAGTTCAGCGTGAACGCGGAGTCGACGACCGCGTCGGCGATCGCCGCCTGCAGCTCGCGCCGCTTGACCATGCCGGCGGACAGGACCGGCTGGTACCGGCGCCATTGCCGTTTGCCCGCGGCCTTGGCCGCATACAGGGCCAGGTCGGCGTGGCTGAGCAGGTCACCTGCGTCCGTGCTGTCATCTGTCGTGGCGACACCGACCGTGGCCGTCGTGATCACTGACCCGGCGCTCAGCGTGAACGGCTCACCGAACGCCCTGACGATATGCTCGGCGAACGATTCGGCCACGGCCCCGGTCGCGGCGTCCTCGACCAGCAGCGCGAACTCGTCGCCGCCCAGCCGCGCCACCGTGTCGGATTCCCGGACCACCGCGGAAAGCCGGACCCCGGCCGCGATCAGCAGTTCGTCGCCGACGCTATGGCCCATCGTGTCGTTCACGATCTTGAAGTCGTCCAGGTCGACGAAGATCACGCCGATAGTCGTGCCGCTGCGGCGGGCCCGGGCCAGCGCGTGCGCGGCCCGGTCGTGGAACAGCAGCCGGTTGGGGAGTCCCGTCAGCCCGTCGTGGAAAGCCCGGTGCTTCAGCTCACGCTCCAGCCCGCGCTGCCCGGTCACGTCTCGCAGCGTGAGCACCATGCCGCCGACCGTGCGGTCGTGCCGCAGATCGCTGTATCTGCCTTCGAGCTCAACCGATGTCCCGTCGCGGCGCGTGATCCGCCAGTCCTCGGAGTTCTGCGCCTCGTGGTCGCGCATCCGCTTGAACGCGGCCACGACGTCATCGCGCTCTTGCTGCCGGACGAGGTCCCACAGGTGCGATCCTTCTACGCTGACGTCACCGAAAATGGTCTTGGCCGACGGGGTGGCGTAACGGATCTTCCCGTCGTCGTCAATGATCAAGATGATGTCAGAGGCATCGTGCACGAGGGTCCGGAAGTACTCCTCGTTGTTGCGCCGGTTCACCTGCAGATTCAGCAGCACCCGCTCAACCGCCAGCGCGACCTGGCCGGCCAGGATCTCGAGGGTCCCGGACAGCGCCACCAGGCTTCTCTCGTCGCCGAACACGGCCAGCACCCCGATGAGCGGATCACCGGACGGCCGGTCCTTCAGGGCGAGCGGGCAGAGCAGGACGCTGTCGGTCACGGCCAGGTCCTCGGCGACCCGCTCGCCCAGCTGATCCGCCCGCACGAGCTGCGGCTTCGGCCCCGCGAGCAGGGACAGCCCGGTCTCGGCCATGGTGTCGAGCCGTCCCATCTGGGCCGGCGAGGCGTCCGGCGTGGCGCCGACCACGCGGAGCACGCCGCCGTCGCGGACGGCGAACATCGCCTCCTGCTGCGGATGCGGGCCGATCAGCGTGGCCACGGCTTTGCGGACCGCTTTCGCCGCTTCTTCCACGGTGACGGCGGCCGCGAAGGACGCGCCAGCGGCGCGCACCACCCGCTCGCGGTCCAGGGCCCGCCGCTGCGAGGCGGCCGCATCGGCGAGGCGCGAGATGACGAGCAGGTAGAGGACGGCCGAGAAGACGGCGATCACCCCGGCGTCCCGGGGGCCACCGCCCTGGATGGCCTCGATCAGCAACACCGCGGGAGCGATCAGGGACGCGATCATGAGCATCGTCAGCCGCAGCCGGGGGCCTTCGGCCGACGGCGCGCGCACCGGCTTGGTCAGCTCGGCCATGCTCGGATGCAGCGCCGCGGCCCCCCAGGCCGTGTAGAACAGCGCCCAGCCGAGGTCGGCGATTGTCCCGTTGTGGAAAGGCGGGTCGTACAACTGGATCAGGCCGAATACCACGTCCGACACGAGCAGGCCGACGGTGCCGAGCGCCAGCAACTGCACGCACCTGACCCGGCCGGAGCCGGGCGCAAGCAACCGCGCCAGCATGGCGAGGACCAGTACGTCACCGAGCGGGTAAGCGACGGAAAATGCCTTTTGCACCGATGTGAGACTGGAATTGTGCACGTAGGGGAGGATCAGGTACACCCAGGACAGCAGGGCCAGGCCGCAGCTCAGGGTGAGCGCATCCAGCAGGCTCCGCCGGTCTCGGCCAGCCGTGCGCCACCGGATGAAAATCAGCAGGCCGACCGCGTAGAGCGGATATGTGGCCAGGTACAGGACGTCCGCGACCGACGGAAAGGGGAGGACTTCCTTCAGGACGCCGTACACCAGGAAGATCAGCTGACCGACCGCAAAACTCAGGTTCGCCGCCCCCAGCAGCAGCCACGGCGCCTTGCGGGAGGGGCGATTGAGCAGGACGCCCGCCACAATGGCGACGACCCCGCTGAGCCCGAGCGCTGTCCACGTCACTATGCGCAGGCCCGGCAGCGCGTAGTAGCCGACGATGAGCAGGGCCATCCAGAGGGCATAGACCGTCGTCACATGCCGTCGCCATGCCAACGCATCCACCCCCCCGGGTCTGTCATCGTTGCCAGGCCGCCCGCCCGCGGCAGGCTGCTGGCCGAACTGCCACGTCTGCCGCGAGACACGTGGGGACGTAGTGACGCAATCTAACCAGATAGACACCCGATAAGTCGGTTCTGTGCAGATTTATCGATGCGCCTCACCATAAAGATGATATCGTTAGCTCTTGGTATCTGGCATAGATTTAAGTGAAGGATATAGCACGCTGCCATGGCCTCAGGCACCGGAGGCACAGGGGGATCGCAGCTTTCCGGATACCGCATATCGGCGTGCCCGTGGGAACCAGCCGGCCCAGGGATTCCAGGCACAGGGATTCCAGGCACAGGGAGCCTGGGCATGGGGAGCCTGGTCGCCGGATCAATTGCTTTACCTCACGCCGGGCTCAGTGGCGAACGTCGGCGGGTGAGCATCGATAGGCCAGCCAGTTTGATGGTGGCCCATTTATCTCGCAGCTTATCTCGCAGCAGGGATCACGCTTGGGATTAATCCAAGGTAGGCCGCAGCAAAGTGCTTCGTGCGCAATAACGACGATAGGACAGCATGAATCACACGGTGCATACTCATACCGAGCGTGCTCACATGGCGCCGGCCCAGCACACCCTGAGTCAAAGTCCCGGCGAAGCTTATCTCACAGTGGTCAACGGGGAAGGGCAATATTCGATATGGCCCGCCGCACTTGTTGTCCCGCCCGGCTGGCGGCAGGAAGGGCGGCCTATGCGGAAGGAGGCCTGCCTCGCCGTTATCACGGCTGAATGGCCGGACATCGTTCCCGCCAGCGTCCGCACCCGGGACCTGGCCGAGGCCCGCACCGCGAACCCGGCCAGCGTGCGGCGCGGCAGCGACCCGCCCTACGTCCACGAAGCGTTCGATGATCGGGCCGACCGTCAGCCGGATGCGGCCGCCGTGGTATCGGCCACGGGCGAGCTGACGTACCGGCAGCTCAGGGAGTCAGCGAATCAGCTCGCTCACTATCTCCGCCGCCGGGGCGTGACACCGGAGACGCCGGTCGGGGTTGGCCTGGAGCGTGGCTCGGAGACGATTCGCAGCCTGCTGGCGGTCCTCAAGGCCGGCGGGGCCTACCTGCCGCTGGACCCGTCGCTGCCCAGCAGGCGGCTGGCTCAGATGCAGGAAGAGGCGGGCGTCAGGTTCATTCTGGCCAACCGTGACAACGCGGCCGCATTCGCGGCCGGCGGCGCGCTGCTGCTCCCCGTGGACGAGCTGGCCGCCGAGATAGCGTCGCAGCCGGTCACCGCCCCGGTGGTCAGCCTGCGCCCGGCGAACCTGGCCTACGCCATCTGGACGTCGGGATCCACCGGCCGCCCGAAAGCGGTCGCCGTCAGCCATGACTCGCTTGGCTACCTCGGCCGGGACGTCGTTCGCGCGTACCGGCTGACGCCCCGGGACCGGGTCCTGCAACTGGCGTCCCTGGCCTTCGACACGTCACTGGAGCAGATACTCGCCGCCTTGCTGAGCGGAGCGGCCCTGGTCCTGCCCGGCGCCGGGCCGGTGGCCCCGACCGACCTGATCCGCTACCTGGCGGAGCAGCGAGTCAGTGTCGCCGACCTGACCCCCGCCTACTGGCATCAGATCCTGGCCGGCGGCGCGGATACCGGGCCGGCCGACACCGGGCCGGCCGACACGGCGATGCCCGACGCGGAGCCGGCTGGTACCGGGGAGGGGCCCGTGCCCCTGGGATCTCTCCGGCTCATGATCACGGGTGGGGACCAGGCCAACGCCGCTGACTGCCGGGCCGCGCTGCGGGCGGCTCCCGGGGCCAGGCTGCTCAACGCCTACGGCCTCACCGAGACCACCATCACCTCGGCCCTCTTCGAGGTGACCGAGGAGCTTCGGCCGGCCGGGCCCGGCGCGCCGGTACCGGTGGGCCGGCCGCTCCCGCTGGCCCAGATCCTGGTCCTGGACGGGGAGCTCAACCCGGTGCCGGCCGGCACCACCGGCGAGATCTACATCGGCGGCCACGGCGTCGCCCGCGGCTACCTGGGCCAGCCCGGGCTGACCGCCCGGTCGTTCATGCCGCAGCCCGGCGCCGCGGTGCCCGGGGCCCGGATGTACCGCACCGGAGACCTCGGCCGCTGGCGGCCCGACCACAACCTGGAGGTCCTCGGGCGGGCGGATCGCCAGATCAAGGTGCGCGGCTTCCGGGTCGAGCCGGCCGAGATCGAGAATGTGCTGGCCGCTCACCCGGCCATCGGCCAGGTGGCGGTCAGCGCGCACGACCTCGGCGGCGGCGACAAGCAGATCGCCGCGTACTACACGCTCCGCGATCGCCTGCCGGCGCCCAGCCCGGCCTCCGGGGCACCGGTGCCGGGCGCATGCTCCGCGGCACCGGCGCCAGGGCCCCTCTCCGCTGAGAGCCTGCGCCGGCATCTCTCCGCCTATCTTCCGGAATTCATGATCCCGGCCTATTTCGTGCCGCTGGAGCGGATGCCACTGACCCCGGCGGGAGAGGTTGACCGGGCGGCGCTCGCACTCCCCCCAGCTCGGGCAGCGGCCCTCCCAGCCACCCCGGCGGACGGTACCGGCGGCCGGCCGCCGCACGTCCTGGCCGCGCCCCTGCAGGCGGGCGTGAGCCATCTGTGGGCCGAGGTGCTCCGCGTGCCGCAGGTCAGCCTCGACGACGATTTCTTCCGGCTGGGCGGCAACTCCCTGCTCGCCGCGGAGATGCTGGCCCGCGCCCGGATCATGTTCGGAATCGACACTCAGCAGGTCAGGCCGCTGACCCGGCACCTGCTCCGCGAGCCAGACCTGCAGAGCTTTGCCGCCGCGATACACGACGCCCGGGCGGGCACCCTCATCAGCGACAGCGCGGACACCCGCATCGACTTCACCCGGGAGGCCGCGCTCGACGTCCCGATCCGGAGCGACGCCGGGCCGCCGCCCGCCTGGCGGCAGCCAGCCGACATCCTGCTCACCGGCGCGACCGGCTTCTTCGGCGTGCACCTGCTGCGTGAGCTGCTCGCCTCGACCGGCGCGCGGGTGCATTGCCTGGTCCGGGCGCGCAGCGCCGAGCACGGCCTGGAACGCATCGCGCAGGCGGCCGGGCGCTGGGAGATTGGCCGGCTGCCCCTCGACCGGGTCATCGCGGTGCCCGGCGATCTGGCCCTGCCCGGCCTGGGCCTCCCGCGGGCCACGTTCGAGGACCTGGCCCGCACCGTCGATGTCATTCACCACGCCGGCGCGCTGGTGAACTTCATCTATCCCTACAGCGAGCTGCGGGCGCCTAATGTGACCGGAACACGCGAGCTCATCCGCCTGGCCGGGCTTTACCGCGGCATACCAGTGCACTACGTCTCCACCGCCGCGGTGCTGGCCGGTTTCGGCCGGGCCGGGGTCCGTGAGGTTTCCGAGGATACGCCGCTCGCTTATGCCGAGTATCTCTCCGTGGGTTACGTGGAAAGCAACTATGTTGCCGAGGAAATGCTACGGAACGCGGGCCGGCTGGGACTGCCGGTGGCTATCTACCGGCCCCTGGACATTGTCGGTGATCAGCACAGCGGCGTGTGGAACCTGGCCACGGAAATGTGCGCGATGATACGTTTCATCACAGATACCGGAATCGCGCCCGACATTGACCTTCCGCTGGACTTCGCCCCGGCCGATATCTGCGCGGCGGCCATCGGCTATATCGCCACGCATGACGCGGCCGCCGGGATAACATATCACCTGGCCAGCCCCAAGCACGCGCTCCTTGGGTCGCTGACCGACCGGCTGCGGCACTTCGGGTTCACGATCAGCGAGATACCCTACCAGGAATGGGTGGATAAGCTCCTGCAATATGCCGCGGGACATCCCTCCCACCCGATGACCCCATTCGTTCCGCTATTCGTCGACCGCTCCCCGGGCTCCGACATGACGGTCGCCGAAATGTATCTCGACCACAATTTTCCCGCTTACAGCCGGGACAACACGCAGCGGGCCCTCCGCGGCAGCGGCATTGTCTTCCCGCCGGTCGACGAGGACCTGCTTGACCTGCACATCGCGCGCCTGGTGGGTGCGGGCTATCTCAAGGACCCACGCCATGGGCCCCCGCGACATCTGGCTCTGTCGGGCCAGGAGGCCTCGCATGGCAGTCAGTTATTACCGGGACTGGGCGTCACTCGACGTGTCGCTGGCCCCAGGAGACAGTCCGGTCGCATTCTGCGGCGATCTGAGCCCGGCTAGTGTGCTGGGCGCGTACCAGCGGGGCATAATCCCGTTCCCGGCACACGATGAGTATGCCCGGGCTTTTGACGAGTTCCGTTACGAGGATAAAGTCGCGGCGGGCGTGATCGGCATAGTCGGCAACGCCCAGGATGATCCGTACAGTGTGGCCTGGTGGTCGCCGGACCCCCGGCTGGTCATGAATGCGCGGCAGGTGCACATCGGCCGCAATGTCAGGAAGCGGCTGCGGCGCGGTCCCGAATGGGTCACCACCGCCAATCACTCGTTTCAGCGGGTGGCCGAAGAATGCCGCAGCAGCCGCGAGCAACGCTGGCTGACAGACGCGTTGCTGGAGAGTTTAGTCAGCCTCCACCAGATGGGCTGGGCGCACAGCATCGAGGTCTGGGAAGGGACTGATCTCGTCGGCGGCGCGTTCGGGATCGGCCTCGGCCAGACCTTCAGCGGGGACTCGATGTTCAACCGCCGGCCCGACGCCGCGCGGGTCGCCGTCGCCGACCTGGGGGCGAGATTCGCCGAGGCGGGCGGCGTCACGATCGACGCGCAGTGGGAGAGCTCGTTCCTGCGCTCGCTGGGGGCGGTGCCCGTACCGCGGGAGCGCTACCTGGGCGTGCTGGCCGCCGGCTCAGCCGGCTCCCCCCGCCCGCTGGCGCTCCCCGGTCAGCCCCTTCCGGCCCGGCGCCTGCTCACTCCCCTGCCCACCTGACCGGCCCGGCCGCTACCGGCCCAGCAGGCGCTGCGCGTTGCCGCCGGTCAGTGCCTCCAGCACGTGCTCGCGCAGGCCGCCGGCCCGCCACTCGGCCAGCGCCCGGTCCATCGGGAACACGGGCCAGTCGGTGCCGTGCAGCACCTGGCGGCCGAGCAGGCTGTTCATGAACCGGAACATGACCTCCCAGCCGGTGTTGGCCTCGCACACGTACCGCGGCGCGAGCCCGCCGAATTCGGCGTAGACATTCGGGTGCTTGCGCAGCACCGCCACCATCTCCGGCACCCACGGCCAGCCCGCGTGGCAAGCGACCAGCACCAGGTCCGGGAAGTCGCACGCGACCTGATCGACCTGGATCGGCTGGTCGTTGCGGATGGGGAAGGTGACCGTGTAGTTGATGCCGGTGTGCAGCCCGACCTGGAGGCCGAGTTCGCCCGCCTTCGCGTACACGGGATAGAGCAGCCGGTCGTCGATCGGGATGCCGAAGAACGAGGGCTGCAGGCTGAGCCCGGCCAGGCCGAGGTCCGCGACCCGCTGCACCTGGGCCAGCGCCCGCGGGATCTTCAGCGGGTTCATCGAGATCA
>Ga0302325_10022496_pt1 | contig 13190 bp, 10 predicted proteins | sample Palsa_T0_2_FD_201948 | JGI IMG/M metagenome (GOLD analysis project Ga0302325, IMG submission 201948) | Peat permafrost microbial communities from Stordalen Mire near Abisko, Sweden - Palsa_T0_2 | ecosystem: Environmental > Terrestrial > Soil > Palsa > Peat permafrost | place: Sweden: Abisko... | reverse complement strand
CTTCGCAGTGTGCCTGCGCGCGCGGGCCAGCGCCAGGCAGCCCGATGTCGAGCATGTTGATGCCGACACCTTCCATCAGGTGAAGGATTTCGATCTTCTCTTCGATGGAAGGATCGCGGACAGATGGCGACTGCAGACCGTCGCGCAGCGATTCGTCGTTCAGCAGCACTCTGCCGGCCGGAATCATCGACCTGGCGTAGATCGTGTTCCAATCGTAAATCAGCTCAGAAATATTGGCAGTCACGTAAGTCGAAACCCCGTTTTCGTCAACCGACGCCCCACAGCGTCAGAGTATCGCAGGCTCAAACCTGCTCGGGAATGAGATATAGCATTTCTCCGCTGGCCTAAAGGCCAGCACTACGCGGCGCTTCTCCGCGGACCTAAAGGAAGCTCTGATTAAGTCCGGCTTCTTGAAGGGGACGGCCTTTAGGCCGTCCGTAAACGCCCCGTAATCAGTGCGGCTTTTAGCCGCTGAGGGACTTCGCCGTGACTTGATCAGGCTTTCCCTGAAGGTTTCGCTCTACCACCCCTTTTGAATTATCGCCCAAACCAGCCCTATTGCTTGTCTTTTTCTTCCTGGCCGGGTTTCGATGTCAGAGTCAATCCGAACACCGACGGCTGACCCAGACCTGCAACGTTGCGCCCTCGCGGCTCCTCGTCGCTGGGAAGATACAGCGTCCGGCAATGCTCGCAGCGATAGATCTCCGCCTTGTCGCCGAAGGCCTGCCGAACGTCACCGCAAGCCTGCTCCAGTGCGTCGACCCAGTAAGACCAGCGCTTCAAATGGCCGCCGCACAGCTTCTTTTTTTCGTCGAGCTCGTTGCAGGCCCGTTGAAAGGCCTTCTTGTACTTGACCTTGTGTTTGGGAAGCTGAGGAGCTTCGCTCTGAGGCGCGTCGGACATGTTGGCAGTATCCCCTGTTGCCCGGATTATCGCAATATTGGAAGTAGCCTGGCGGGACAATAGAGCTGCGCGACGGCTACTGCCGCCCGGCGCATGGCACACAGTTATCGCAAACTGCCTCCATCTTCAATTGAAACTTTCCCCAGAGCGTGTCATCTGCCGTGATCGCCTGTGCGTACTCGGCTACAGTCCTTCTCAAGGCGCGAAGGAACCGAGTGGCGTTGATGGTTCTGCCGCCACAGTCAAGTAAGGAGCCGTTTCGCAACACGCGCCACCCGTTTCGCGCTTCTGCTTGGTGGAGTATTCCGCAACGGATATCGTAATAAAACCAATCGTCGTGACTCGCGAAAACTTTCAGAGGAGTATCTCGCTCGAAGAAATCACGAAACATCTGCTTACTGCTGTCCTTAGTACTGGCTTTCCCCTGGTAGAACGACTCAAGAGCTTCGATGACGAGGCAACTCACCGCCAAGCTGGCGAACCCATTCTTACTGGGCGAGTCCTCTACAGGGCTGAAGTAGCGCTCCTCGAAGCGTTGTTGGATGAAGTGCGCAAGCGATTTCCTATCACCTGCCTTTTCGAGGTCCTTGTACTTAGCCACAGTCATCGAAGAAGAAAGTTTCGTGGCCCCGCTGAGCATCAGCTGCCTCCTTTGGCCAATAGCCGACAGCGGAGATTTTGGCGGAGTTCAACTGCTAGTGAGTGCCGCTTGAGCTGACAAACTCTTTGAAATGCGCGTCCCTCTCCTTGAGGAGTTCGTCTCCCCGTTTCGCATATTCGCCACTCTGGAAGTTGCACATCTCACTCCAACCATGTTCCCGAGAAAGCAAATCAACCACTGCGTACTCTTGGAAATTGCCCGACACGATCACCTTGCCGACGCATGAGTTCCTCGCGCGGCTAAAGACTACTTCGTCCACCTCGGCACTACCTGCTTGGTCTGAGTTGTCGCGCTCATATTGCTTTGCAATCTGATCGCATCTGATCTTCTGCTCAAACGCGGCTTTGCCCTCGCGCTGCTGCAAGGAAAGATAGGCGAACGTAACTGCCCCGCCAATGATAAGTCCTGCCGCAGCCGCGAGCGCCACCCTTCCAGGTTCCATGGTGCCGATTACTCCTTGAAATTTTCTCAGATTTTGGTCGAGCGCTTAAGAAGTCCGGCGGAGCGCAGGGCGCCTTTCAACTTCTTCGCCCAGCCCCTGGCGAACAGCAGATCGACAAATCCGTTCATCTGCTGCTGATATTGCCTGCCATAGCCAAACCACCAGACTTTGGGAATCCCGGGGATCAGGTCGCCATCCACGTATTTCACTTGCACCATCTCCTGTAGTCCCATCTCGCCGTGGGTGCGGCCAATGCCGCTCTGCTTGAAGCCTCCGTGCGGCGCTTCCGCGATACCGAAACAGGAGATCATGTCGTTCAGCATTACCGTCCCGGCCTTGATTCTCGCGGCCATCGCCTCGCCGCGCGCGCGGCTGCTCGTCCAGACGCTGGCGGCAAGGCCAAACTCGCTGTCATTGGCCAGGCGAATCGCTTCTTCGTCGCTGTCGAACGGCGCGACCGGCAGCACCGGGCCAAATGTTTCCTCCTGCATCACACGCATATCGCGAGTGACGTCGGCCAGCAAGGTGGGAGCGTAGAAGTTCGGACCAAGCTCGCTGAGCCGTTTGCCACCGGCCAGCAAACGAGCGCCGCGCTGCACGGCATCGTTTACCTGCTCTTCGACAATCTTCAACTGCCGCTGGTGAATCATGGGCCCGATTTCGGCTTCGGAATCGATTCCGTTGCCGACGCGCAGCCTGGCAATCTTCTCGCGGCACCTGGCGAGAAATGGCTCATAAAGGCTGCGATGCACGTAGCAGCGTTCCAACGACAGGCAGGTCTGGCCGGCGTTCATAAAAGCTGCCCAAAGAGCGCCGCTGGTGGCGACTTCCAGATCGGCATCGTCGAGCACGATCATGGGATCTTTGCCGCCCAGCTCCAGCACGACCGGCAAAAGGCGATGCGCGGCGGCTTCGCCTACACGCTTTCCGGTGGCGACGCTTCCGGTGAAGATCAACTTGTCGATCGGCGATTCGACCAGCGCCGCTCCCACCGGCCCCTCGCCCACAACCACCTGCGTGAGATCAGGATGCAAGCCGGCAGCCAGCAACAGCCGCTCCAGCTCCAGCGCGACCAGCGGGGTGAGTTCCGAAGGCTTCAGTACGACAGCATTACCCGTGACCAGAGCGCCCAGCGTCTCGATGGCCGGGATGGAAAAGGGATAGTTCCAGGGCGAGACGATGCCGATGACGCCGTACGGCTCGCGAACCAGCTTGCCGCGCTTGGTCTTCATGACGAGGTTGGCGTGCGGCAGCGGCTGGTCGCGAAAGAACCGGTGCGCATTGCGAATGCAGAACTGCGCCGCATCGAGCACGACGAGGACTTCAGTCGCGAGCGCTTCCGCGGCGGGCTTGCCGGCCTCGCGGCAAATCAGTTGCGCTACGTCGTTGCGCCGCTCGTTCAAGAGCTGCTGAAACTTTCGCACGACCGCGACCCGCGCGCGCACGGGAGTCGCCTGCCATTGCGGCTGAGCAGTTTTGGCGCGCAGCACTGCGCCGCGCACTTCGTCGGGAGTAGCGCAGGCCAGCTCAGCCAGAACCTCGCCGGTCGCGGGATTGGTGCTGACGAGGGTTGCGCTGCCGACAATTTTCGCTTCACTTGCCATAGTGGTAGAACTGACCTTCAGGTCAGCGTTCAGCCATTCTATTTAACTTCTGAACCGACTTCAGCCGGCGGTCGTCCTGCCGAAAGTGGCGCAAAGCAGGTCCCTCGACTCCGCGTTCGCCCGACCCGCAAACAAGCGGGTCGAGAAGCCGAGCGAGCGCTCCGCTCGGGATGACACCATATAACCAACGATCTCGGACGCCGGCCTGAAGGCTGGCTCTACCTAGTGATGAATTATGGTTTATTTCCGCCGACGGCGGTTCGCGAGGGCGTTGGCATCAATTGGATTCTGATACTGAGCACCCACGCCCGCGATCTCCCAGACCACGCCGCAGCTGTCGTCGAGGCCGACGCAGGAAGACGGGTTTACTATGCCGCCTCCAGACGCTGTGCCGTAGAGATTGCCGTTCGCGTCGAGCACCGGGCCCCCGTAAGGGTACGCGCCGTCGCTACCGCTGAAGTCGTGGAGATCGACCACGCTACACCCTTGGGGGCTGCAATTCGTCAGCTCGAATATCCAGCCTTCTGCCTGGGCGCCACCTTCATAACACACCCCAAATAAATCACCGGCTGCGTCCATGGCTACGCTACCGGCGGAGCCGCAGGGCGAGCGCGAGCTGAAGGTGTAAAGCGCAGAGTAGGTGAACCCTCCGCCTGAGGGCGCCAGTTTGTAAACTACGCCACCTCCATCATTTTGTCCGCCGCCAAAGGTGGTGGCATAGAGGTTGCCGGAATCGTCGATGATTAGGCCGCCAATCGGGTAAAACCCATTCGCCACGTCGAAGTTAACCAGGACATTCTCCAGCCACCCTCCGTTGGAAGGCATCAGCTGGTAAACCGTCCCGCAGCCGCCCCCGCATTCTGTTCCGGTTCCTCCGCCATATGTGGTTCCGTACACATTTCCGGCGGTATCGAGGACCACACCCGCATATGGCTCCTCCCCGTCAGTACCGCTGCCGAAGTTATGGAGGATGCTCTCCGTGTATCCGCCGCCTGAGGGGGTCAGTTCGAACGCAGTCCCTTCGTCATTCGTACCCCCCTCATATGTCGTGCCGTAGATGTCTCCAGAGCTGTCGAAGGTTAAATTCTCGTATCCCGGGTGTTCCCCATCCGGGAGTCCCATAAAGCTGTAAAGTACGGTTTCGTTCCAATAGCACAGTATCGCCTTGCACACCGTGAGCGGAGGTCTCAGCTCGAACACCGTCCCGAGGCTTTCACCACCGTTTTGGGTCGTGCCGTATAAAGCACCGTTTGGGCCGATCACCACCCCGCCCAGCGGGTTGCCTCCATCGCTGCCCCCGGTAAATTCGTGCAAAGGGCTGAAAACCCAACTTGAATTAACCTGGCTTAACTTGAAAACTGCACCATAGTAGCCGGAGCTTCCGCCACGGGTCGCCGTTCCGTACAGAACTCCTGAACCTCCGACGGTAATCCCGGCATAAGGATTTGCCCCGTCTCCTCCACCGCTGAAGTAGTGAAGCACGCTGAACGTCTGCGCCTGCATGGCGTGGGTTGTGAGCGGTGTCAGCGCGAAAACGGTCGCGAGGGCCATCGCGGGCCCGCTCACGCACGAGTTAACGTTGAAGCGGAACTTTTCATGAGATACTGTTTGCCCGTCCATAGCCTTCTCCTTTGTTGAGCGCGAATTTCCTGAGCTTAAAACCCGCACCGCTCGAACGCTGATCTCGTCTGTTTGGGACCTCTAGTATTCGACGCTGACCAGATACAAACCGCAGGCGGCAGCCGTGGGTCCGGCCGCACTGCGATTGCGGGCTTCCAAAATGGTTGGCACGTCGCCAATCTTCAGCGAACCTTTGCCGACGAGAAGGAATGTTCCTACCAGGTTCCGCACCATGTGGTGCAAAAATCCGTCTCCCCGCACAGTGTAGATCAATTCCTCCCGGGTGCGGGCCCATAGCGAGGAATGAATGGTGCGGACATTGGTCACGTTACCAAAATGGGGAGCCTCGTCTTTTTCTTCTCCCGCTGCTTCCGCAATCCGCGCGCCGCGGTCGGGATCGGAAGCCGCGAACGAAGTGAAATCGTGCTTGCCGACAACTTGCTCGGACGCGCGCATCAGAGCTTCCTCATCCATGGGATAGGGATCGCGATAAACATATCGCGCCAGACACGGAGGGCAAATATCTCCGCGATAGATGCGATAACGATAGGTCTTGGCTTTGGCGGAGTGCCGCGCATGAAAGTTATCCGGTACAACCTCCACCGAATTCACGCGCACCGATGCGGGCAGAATGTCGTTCAACGCGATGACCAGGTTGCGTTCCGGGATCGGGCTCTCCAACCGCACGGAAGCCACCTGCGCCAGCGCGTGGACGCCGGCATCCGTGCGTCCCGATCCTTGCGGCAGAACGTCTTCACCCGTCACCCGCTTGAGGCAATCGGCGAGCGTGCCCTGCACCGTTGGCAGTTCCGGCTGCACCTGCCATCCGTGAAATTCGGAACCGTCATACGCCAGCGTGATTTTAAGATTGCGGCCCACACTCGATTCCTCAGTTTGCGTTGCCTCGCTTTGAAGGGGCACGCCTTTTAGTCCCCTGAAAAAGTCGCCTCTGGAGTGCTTTGTGTCAGGGCACGACTTCAGTCGTGCCGATAAGCTGCTTCTTTTTGTCATCCCTCGCGGCCTTCAGGCCGCGAGGGACCTGCTGTTCTGACTTTTTCAGCAGCCTGTTTAGGCGTGCCGCGAATGTCACACAGAGAATCCGGCCGCTGAGGGAATGCGCCCTCAGGGCCTAAAGGCCGGACCTCCTATGCATCTGACGGCACGGCTGAAAGCCTGCCCTGAGCCCAGCCGAATGGGCCGTGCCCCTTCAAATCCGGAAATGCCAACAAGGTGCTGCTCTCAATATAACGATTCCCTATTCAAGCTTTTCGATCTGTTAAGCAGTGTAAAGGTGTGTAAAGCACCCATTTGTAGCGCTAGCGCGTCAGCTATACTAACTTCCTGCAACGTGAGGTTGAGATCAATTTCCATCCCCCTGCGACGTCAGCTTGAGACCGAATCGCCAACAACTGTCCCGCCATCCAGGTTGGGCGACAGAAAATTGCCGCAAAGGCATGTAGAGCTCTTGGCGTTCTTCTAGGAGAAGCAAAGAATGTCTGTTTCCAATCCGACTTCGAATCGTGCTCCATTCGTGCCAGCGTGTCTAGTCTCGCTGCTGTTGATCTGGTTGCTTGCTATCTCGAGTTTCGCCCAGGATGCAGGGCCGCAACAGAATACCGCGCCGGCGCGGCAGAGCGCGCCTGACGCAAGTGCAGTCCCGCCAGGGGCTACGACGCAGTCAACTTCAGCGTCCCAGCAGAACAGCCCGCAGGCGTCGACGCTGACGCCGCTTCCGCAGGCGCCAGCGCCGCAGCGCAATGCCCATCCCTATTCGGAGGGGGACTACAGCCGCGGGAAGCGGCAGTGGCCCAATCCTTTCGTCGTGTACATGCAGCGTCCGGTCGCTCAGCTGAAAGTGGCAAATTCCCCGCGCGTCGACCAGTTGCTTCAGGACGGCAAGATGTATCTGTCGATCAATGACGCGGTGACGATGGCTTTGGAGAATAATCTTGACATCGGCATTCAGCGCTACAACCTGTCGATCGCCGACACGGACATTCTGCGAACATCGTCGGGGGCGGTTGCGCTCGGGGTTAATGCAGGACTGGTCCAGGGCACGCCCGGCGGCACGACCGGAACGACCTCCGCCGGAGGTACGGGAACGTCGACGACGGGCTCGACAGGCGGCGGCGTTGGTGGAACCACGATCGGCGTGGGGGGAGCCGGCTCAGGCGCGGCAGGCATTGTCGCCTCCACCCAAGGTGAAGGTCCACCGCTTGACAATTATGATCCCGTCCTTACCGGGACGGTATCGGCGGGACACTCAATTACGCCGGAATCCAACACCGTGTTTACCGGCACGAACGAACTGTACGAGAACACCACCACGGCGAATTTCCTCTACTCGCAAGGCTTTCCTACTGGAACCTTAATGACCGTGGGCTTCGACAATACCCGCCTGTGGGAGAGCTCTATCTACAACACCATCAATCCCACCCTGACCCCGAGCTTTACCTTTCAGGTGCGGCAGCATCTGCTGTCGGGCTTCGGCTTCGACCCTAACTTGCGCTACATCCGTATCGCCCGCAACAACAAGATGATTACCGAGGTCACCTTCCGCAACCAAATCATCACTACGGTTTCGCAAATCGAGAACATTTATTGGGACCTGGTAAACGCCTACGAGAACGTCACGGTTCAACAGCGGGCGCTGGACCTCGCCAACAAGACGCTTTCCGATAACCAAAAGCAGGTTGCGCAGGGAACCATGGCGCCGCTCACTGTGGTCCAGTCCAAAAGCGCGGTCGCCACGGCACAGCAAAACCTGATTGCAGCGCAGGTAAACCTCAAGCTCGAGCAGTTGCTGATGAAGAACGCGATCACGCGCAACATGGCGGACCCGGTCCTCGCCGTGGCCCCGGTGATTCCGACCGATACGCTCAACACCACGAAGGAGTACGAGGTTGGTTCGGTGGAGGACCTGATCGCCGACGCCATACGGCAACGGCCGGAGATTGCCACGGCGCGCCTGAATCTCACCAACAGCATGGTCTCCAGAAAATCCATTCGCAACGAGCTGTTGCCGGTCGTCGATGTGTACGCTTTCTACGGCGCCACCGCCCTGGCCGGGCCAACGAGCCCTTTGTGTACCGACCCGAGCCGCTGTGGTTCGCCGGGATTTCCGGCTGGCTACGGGGGCGCATTCAGCAACCTGTTCAACAGCAGCGCTCCGGACAAGGGAGTTGGCGTGAACATCAATATCCCTATTCGCAACCGCCAGGTGCAAGCCGATCAAGTGCGCTCCGACCTGGAATACCGTCAGGCCCAGTTGAGCTTGCTGCAGACCGAGAACACCATCCAGCTGCAAGTCCGGCAGGCGCAGTTCGCGCTGCAGGAAAATTGGGTGGCGCTACAGGCGGCGATTTCCGCTCGCGACTATGCCGCCGAGGCCCTGGATGCGGAACAGAAGAAGCTGGTGATGGGAGCGTCCACCAACACGCTGGTTTTGCAGGCTTCGAGCAATCTGACGCAAGCGGAGTCCAACGTCCTCGGGGCCGCGACCAACTACGAGAAGTCTAAAGTCCAGCTTGATCTCTCCACCGCCGATACCCTGACTAGGCTCGGCATCGATGTGATCGACGCCGAAGGCGGTCTGGTGAAACACGAGCTCAAAGTACCGGGGGTGGTACCGGCGAACGCGCCCAACGAATTAACCACGCCTCACCTCGTGCCGCTTGGCCCGGGAGGTCCGGATACAGGTCCGACTATGGCGCCACAGCCGCAACCACAACCGCAGCCGCAGCAACCGGCATCGCCGCCGCAGCATTGAAGCTGACGGCTGGCGCATGAAAGACGCTTGAAGAGAATTGGTAGCGGCGTTTATGAGATTGGCTCGATGTTTTCTTGGAAGCCACGGTCCGCGATCGCAACTTGTGGCACGGGTATGGCTTATTCAATATACTATCTGGTATCTGGCATCAAAATTCGCGCACTGCTCGCGGGCCAGATCTAGTTCGCCCGCCACAGGCCAAGTTGTGAGAGCTGCATAGGAAAAGACCTCCTGCTTTTTCCTGAATCGTCTCCGGTGCACTTCATCACGTTGCGAAGGAGGGCCGCTCGCGATGATGGCAATGGAACGGTCGAGGCGCCAACCTTCCGGCTATGTCCTCGTCATTACGAACCATGCCAGCGACGCCAGGACCATCCGGGAGTCCTTACTGGCTGTGGGACCGGAGCCGTTGCCGGTGGAATGGGTCAGCACTCTGTCCGAGGGCTTGGACCGGCTACAACGCTTGAGCATTGAGGCTGTCATTCTGGATCTCTGCCTGCCGGACAGCCACGGCATCGAGACCTTCGATAAAGTATCGACCTGCGCGCCCGGAGTCCCCGTCCTGGTCTTAAGTGACTCGTCCGAAGAAGAAGTCGCCAAAGAAGCCGTGCACCGAGGAGACTCAGGATTACCTTCCCAAGGATCGTCTGGATGCCTACTCGCTTCCCCGCGCCGTTCATACCGTGATCGCCTTAAAGGTTGCGGCCGAGATGCTAGTCGGCGACAGGGAACGAGCCGAGGCAACGCTCAACTCAATTGGCGACGCTGTACTCAGTACGGACAACCGGGGGAAAGATCACCTATCTGAATGCCATGGCCGAAAGAATGATGGGTTGGACACTCGGCGAGGCGCACGGGCGGCGCCTGAGCGAGGTTTTTCATATCGTCGATCGGGAAACTCGCGAGACAGCCGCTAATCCGCTGGAGTTCGCCATTGCACAAGACCAGATGGTAGGTCTTACGGCAGACTGTCTGCTCATCCGGCGCGACGGATCTGAACTCGCAATCGAGGATTCCGCCGCCCGTATTCGCGATCATGAAGGCCGGGTTGTGGGAGCCGTGCTGGTCTTTCGTGACGTGGGTAGGGCGCAAGCTCTGGTGCATAAAATGTTTCACCTGGCGCTACACGACTCTCTGACCGAATTGCCGAACCGCGTCCTGTTGAATGATCGGCTTAAGCAGGCGGTCAGGATGGACGAGCGTCATCACAAGAAGCTCGCAGTGCTATTTGTTGACCTGGACCACTTCAAACCTATCAATGACTCGCTGGGCCATGCGACTGGAGATGCACTGCTCAAGTCAGTGGCAAAGCGCATGCGCGAGACAATACGCGAAATGGACACCGCCAGCCGGCACGGAGGAGATGAATTTGTAATTCTGCTTCCGGAAATCGAGGAAGCGAGCGACGCTGCTCTGGTGGCGAAAAAGGTCCTCGCCAGACTGGCAGCGCCTCACCTGATCGAGGGTCGCGAGCTGCACGTCAGCGCCAGCATAGGAATCAGCATCTACCCCGATCACGGCCGAATGGCGGAGGTGCTTGTGAACCGTGCTGACCTTGCCATGTACGAGGCCAAGAAAAGCGGCGGGCGGAAGTATCGCTTCTTTGCGTAGAAGGGTGGCTGCAGGCTTGCCGGGCCCCGAGAAGTCTTGTTAATTTTTGGAGGCTTCCTGGGTGAGCGATGCCTCTTAACATCCAAAGAAGGGGGGAAATGGAATGGCATACCTCTTGTTCATGGACGAAAGTGGCCATGATCACAAAACGATGCCGTACGAGGTGCGAGGCGGAATTGCGTTACATGTCGAGAAGCTTTGGCCTTTCGTTAGAGGCATGGCCGAGTTGGAACAAGCCGCCTTTGGAGATCGACTGCACAAGTACAAATCCGAAGTGAAAGGGCATCAGTTACTCGACAAAGACCGCTTCAAATGGGCGGGGCAAGAACCGGCCATGGATGATGTTGCCCGCCGCAAGCACGCGATTGCTTTCCTCAATCGTGGCATTCGACACCAGTCACCCGCGAAAAGCGAATTTACAGCCTACGGCCAAGCAAGTTTGCTGATGGCTCGGGGAATATTTGAATTGCTTCTCGCACACGATGCCAAACTCTTTGCGGTAGCTATTCCACGCGAAGTCGTCAAGCCTAAGAACGCCTTTTGTACCTGATCCGTACACCGGTCGATAAGTAAAAAGGAGGCAATGCGTAAGCACCCACGCAAGGCAGGTACAAACCCGAGCCTCCGTGTGAAGTATATCAAAGTTCCGCGATGGGTGTCGGGTAATTTCCCAGTCTCGATCCTACTCCACTGCCCCGAAAAACGCGACATCCCTTTATGGGGGCTTCCCGCCTTGCCCCCATCCCCCGGCATCTACTAGCATGTAAGGGTCGTCCTACTGTGGGGTAGATCATGGCAAGCAGCCGCAAGTCCAACGGGAAAGTTCTATCTGAATCGCCGGTCACCGATCTGTTCGAAGCTGGCCGTCATCCTTCCGACTCCGAAAAACAATGGGCCGAGAAGACGCTTGCGCCTACGCTGGAGAAAAATCCCGAGCGGCCCATCGGCGCGCCCACAGGCATCAACATTGACGAGCACGACGACGCGCGCTTCACCACGATTTCCGGCTTGCCAATCCGCCGCCTCTACACGCAAGCCGATCTGCCCGAAGACTGGAACTACGACAACTACCTCAACTATCCCGGCCAGCCGCCGTACACGCGCGGCATTCATGCTTCCGGCTATCGCGGCAAGATGTGGACCATGCGCCAGTTCTCCGGCTTCGCCTCGCCGGAGGAGACCAACCAGCGCTACAAATATCTGCTCGCACACGGCGGTCAGGGCCTGTCGGTTGCGTTCGATCTGCCTACGCTGATGGGCTATGACAGCGATCATCCTTTCGCGGAAGGCGAAGTCGGCAAGTGCGGCGTCGCGATCGATTCGCTTGAAGACATGGAGATCCTGTTCGACGGCATCGACCTGGAAAAGACCACCGTCTCGATGACCATCAACTCGCCCGCATCGATCTTGTGGGCAATGTATCTCGCGGTCGCAGAAAAACAGGGCGCGGACTGGAAGAAAATTTCCGGCACCACGCAGAACGACATCCTGAAGGAATACATTGCCCAGAAGGAATACATCTATCCGCCGGCGCCGTCGATGCGGCTGGTGATCGATACCTTCGAGTTTGGCTCGTTGTTCACGCCGCGCTTCAACACCATTTCCATCTCGGGCTACCACATCCGCGAAGCCGGTTCGACCGCGCTGCAGGAACTCGCCTTCACTGTCTACGACGGCGTCGAGTACGTGGAGTGGGCTCGCCGCCGTGGCCTCGACGTCGATGAGTTCGGCCCGCGCCTCAGTTTCTTCTTCAACGCCCATAACGATTTCTTCGAGGAGATAGCCAAGTACCGCGCCGCGCGCAAAATCTGGTATCGCCTGATGAAGGACCGCTTCGGCGCTAAGAACCAGCGCACCTGGTTGATGCGCTTCCACACGCAGACCGCGGGCGTCTCGCTGACCGCGCAGCAGCCGATGAACAACATCGCTCGCGTCGCCATCCAGGCGCTGGCGGGCGTCCTGGGCGGAACGCAGTCGCTGCACACCGATAGCTACGACGAAGCTCTCGCTCTGCCGACGGAAGAGGCTGTGCGCATCGCGCTGCGCAGCCAGCAGATCATCGCCTACGAGTCAGGCGTGGCGCAGACCGTCGATCCGCTGGGCGGGTCGTACTTCGTTGAGCGGCTCACGCTCGACATGGAAAACGGGGCTTTTGATTATTTCAACAAGCTCGACGCCATGGGCGGCATGGTTGCAGCCATCGAGAAGGGATATCCGCAGAAGGAGATAGCCGAGGCCAGCTACCAGTTCCAGCGCGCCACTGAAGCGCGCGAGAAAATTACCGTCGGCGCAAATGAGTTCGTCGTGGATGAGCCGTCGCCGAACATTCTCTACATCGGCGAGGAAGTCGCGCAGGCGCAGAGCAAGAAGTTGAAAGCCCTGCGCGAGCGCCGCTCAAATGACGAAGTGCGCCGCCGCCTCGATGCGCTGAAGAAGACCGCAGCGCAGGAGCCAAAGGCTGGTGACAACGGCCAGATCTCGCCAGCGAACACCATGCCGTTCATCGTGGAAGCAGTGAAGGCCTACGCAACGGTGGGCGAAATCTGCGACGCGCTACGCCAGGTCTACGGCGAGTACACG
>Ga0302325_10022495_pt1 | contig 13191 bp, 15 predicted proteins | sample Palsa_T0_2_FD_201948 | JGI IMG/M metagenome (GOLD analysis project Ga0302325, IMG submission 201948) | Peat permafrost microbial communities from Stordalen Mire near Abisko, Sweden - Palsa_T0_2 | ecosystem: Environmental > Terrestrial > Soil > Palsa > Peat permafrost | place: Sweden: Abisko... | reverse complement strand
GATGTCGAGATGTTCCGCCGCCGCCCTGCCGGCATCACCCACCGTTACGCAACGCCCCCGATACGCCAGCAGGTTGACGCTTCCCTGCAGTGTCACGCCGCCGACGGAGTCCACCACCACGTCCATCCCCCGCCCGTCGGTCAAGCGACGACCCTCGGCGACGAAGTCGTGGGTGAGGTAATTGATGCCCTCGTCGAGCCCGAGCTCCTTGAGCCGCTCCAACCGGTCGTCGCTCGACGCAGTGGCGAAGACGCGCGCCCCGGCCCGCTTCGCCATCTGGATCGCCGCGATGCCCACCCCGCCCGCACCGGCATGGATCAGGGCGGTCTCGCCCGCCTGCAAGTGGCCGAACTCGAAGAGGCAGTCGTCGGCTGTGCCGAAGGGAACGGGCACGCAGGCCGCATCGTCGGTGGAGACGCGGTCGGGGATCTTCCAGGCGAACCCCTCGGGCGTCGCCCGGCGCTCGGCATGCGAGCCGTCCAACCCGACGGTGACAGCGCGGTCCCCCACGGCGAATCCCCGGACATTGGCGCCGACCGCGGCCACCGTACCGGCTGCCTGGTAGCCGACCACGTGGGGGACCCGGGCCAGGTCGCCCCCCAGCCGGTTGAGCGTGTCGCCACCTTCGATGCTCACCGCCTCGACGTCGATCAGCACATCGCCCGGACCCACCTGCGGGTCGGGCACCTCCTCGTAGCGGAACACCTCGGGTGCCCCGGTCTCGTAGTACACCGCTGCCTTCATGACCGCACATACTCCCGCATCTTGAAGCGCTTCGTCCGCTCGACGTACCAGCTGGAGGTCTGTGGCAACTGGGTGGCGATCTTCCCGTTGGCATTCTTGAAGTAGCTCTGGCACCCGTCACTCCACACGGTGCCCGCCAGCGCCTCGGCCAGCTCTCGGTTGTAGCCCTCCATCACGTCCCGGCGCACGTCGACGGCGTGCACCCGGTGCCGTCGCATGGCCCGCAGCGCACCCAGGACATAGGCGGCCTGTGCCTCGAGCATCACGATGATGGAGTTGGCGCCCTGGTTGGTGTTCGGCCCGTAGAGCATGAAGAAGTTCGGGTACCCCGAGACCGTGAGGCCCAGGTAGGCGTGGGCCACCTCGGACCAGTCGTCGTGCAGCCGGCGGCCGTCCAGGCCGACGATGTCGATCCCCTCCAGGTACTCGGTCGCCCGGAACCCGGTCGCGAGCACAATGGCATCGACCGGCCGCTCACAGCCGTCGCCGGTGACGATGGAACCCGCCGTCACCCGATCGATCCGCTCGGTGACCAGTTCCACGTTGTCGCGCAGCAGCGCCTTGTAGAAGTCACTGCACACCAAGGTGCGCTTGCAGCCGAAGGGCTGGTCGGGGGTCACCTTGGCCCGCAACTCGTCGTCCTCGATCCGGTGCGCAATGTGGCTGCGCGCAATCGCCTCGAGCTGCCTGGGTCCCTCTTCACCCGTGCGGAACGCGATGTTGTTCTCGTAGGCCCAGTAGATCTCCTTGCGGTGACGCCGCATGGCGGTGCGGTTGCGGGCGAAGCGGCGCTTCTGCTCCTCCGTGAACGGTTTGTCCGAGCGAGGCAGGATCCATTGCGGCGTGCGCTGGAAGACGGAGACCGAGCGCGCGCCCTTGGCTAGTTCGGGGACGATCTGCGCCGCGCTGGCCCCGGTCCCGATCACCGCCACGCGGCGGTCCGCCAGGTCGTGCTCGTGTTCCCAGCGCGCCGAGTGGAAGCGGGGGCCGGCGAAGGTCGCCAGACCCTCGAGGTCGGGCACCGACGGCGTCGTGAAGGTCCCGATGGCGGACACCAGCACGTCGGCCTCGCAGATGCCCCCGTCGGCGTCGGTGAGCCGCCAGCGCCGTCCCTCGGTATCCCACGCCGCCGCAGTGAGACGCGTGTTGGTCCGCAGGTGAGGGCGGATGCCGAACCGGTCGGCGCAGTCCTCGAAGTAGCGCAGGATCTCGGGCTGGTTGGCGTACGTCTTGGACCAGTCGGGCTTCAGGGCAAAGGAATAGGAGTAGAGGTGCGACGGCACGTCGCAGGCGGCGCCGGGGTAGGTGTTCGTCCGCCAGGTGCCGCCGACCCCGTCGGACGCCTCGAAGAGCACGAAGTCGCGCCGGCCGGACTTGACCAGCTGGATGGCCAGGCCGAGCCCGCCGGGACCCGCTCCGATAATGGCGACCTTCCAATGGGGCGGCGCGCCGTCACCGGTGGTCGCCTCGACGTCGCGCGTTGTCACCACAGAGCGTGCACCTTTGCCACGAAGCCTCCCGAGCCAGGGGATCCCAGGCCATGAGTCTGGCACCGCATGCCGGGTACGGTCTGGCCCGAACGAGGTGAGAGGGAGGCACATGAGCGACGAAGCCGGTTCACTCGCGCTGGTGATCGGTGGCGGCTCGGGCATCGGCGCCGCGCTGGCCGACGCCTACCGAACCCGAGGCAGCACGACCGTGACCTGGGATATCGCGGGCTCCCACGATGTCAGCTGCGACGTCACCGAGCCCGACGCCATCGACGATGCCGTGAGAGTGACCAGGGAGCGCTGGGGCGTCCCAACCTCTGTGACCGTCACGGCCGGGGTCGGCCATGCCGGGCTGCTGACCGAGGCGGACCCCGATGCCTTCGACCGGGTCATGCGGGTCAACGCCCGCGGTCCGTGGCTGTGCATGCGGGCCTGGGTCGGCGCCATGCGAGAGGAGCAGATGGTCGGCTCCTTCGTCGCCGTCTCGAGCATCAGCGCACGCCTCGTCGACCGCAGCATGGGCATTTACTGCGCGTCGAAGGCAGCCCTCTCCATGCTGGTCCAGGTCGCCGCCGCCGAATGGGGCGAGCTCGGCATCAGGGTCAACGCCGTGGCGCCCGGTGTGACGCGCACGCCGATGCTCGGGCGCGGGCCTTCGGTCACCGTCGAGGGCTCGCCCTGGTTGGCCGGCGTCGCCGAGCGCACGGCACTCGGCCGTCTGGGCGAAGCGTCCGACATCGCCCAGGCCATCATTGCCCTGCACGCCATGGAGTGGGTGACGGGCCAGGTGCTCGAGTGCGACGGGGGGTTGTCGCTGCACAGTCCCGCCGACCCCTACGGGTCCATGGCGCGGGCGCGGCCTCCCAAGGGCGGGCGCTGAACCCCCCGCCGATCACCGCCGGTCAAGCGGGGAGAGCCGTGGGGGGCTTGGCTGCGAGCGCGCGGAATCGGACCCGAGGCATCTTCGATCGCATCGAAGGGTCCCGCGAACATGGCTCTCGTGCGCGAACATGCCGCCAGCACTGAAGGAGAGGGCTCCTGATGGCCACGTTCGCCGGGCGCTTCGGGCCACACAACCCCGACGTCACGTACATTTCGCACACGTACCCCGAGCAGTTGTTCGGCACGGGCGAGGTCCACGTCACGCTCGGCGATGAAGGCCTGCCTCCCTTGTTGCTGATTCCCGGCCAGACCGAGTCGTGGTGGGGCTACGAGGACACGCTGCCGCTTTTAGCCGACCACTTCTCCGAGTACGCCGTCGATCCCCGCGGCCAGGGACGAGACCCCGGCCTCTTCTCGACAACCCTCATCGAGTGGGCGTCCGGGCTTCTCGCCGAAACGCGGTAAGCCCGATCACTCCCCGCCGTCGGGGTTGCCGGCCTGCACGCGCAACCCGTCGCAGACGATGGTGAGCAGATCGAGGGCCGGCGCCGCGGCGGAGTGCACCGTCGCCTGGCACGTCGCCCCGAGGAGCGCGAGCACCGCGTCGGGCTGCACGTCCGGGCGCACCGCGCCGACAGCCTGGGCCCGGTGCAACAGCACGCCGATTGCATCGTTCAGGTCCTGCTTCACCGCCTGTGAGAACTCGTCCATCTCCATTCCAGCGCCCATGACGGCAACGATGAGGTCACGCTTGGCCGCGCCCTCCTCGACGAAATGGGTCAGGAAGCCGAAGAACGCCGCCTTGGGGTCGTCGGCGTCCGCCAACGCCCGAGCGTCGACGGTCAGCGCGAGCAGGCGATCCATCAGGACGGCTTCGCAGAGCTTCTCCTTCGTCGGGAAATGGCGATAGAGCGTGCCTACGCCCACGCCGGCCTTCTCGGCGATCAGGTCGACCGGGACGTCGATCCCCTCGACGGCGAAGACGTTCTCGGCGGCTTCGAGGATCCGGGCGCGGTTGCGTTGGGCGTCCGCCCGCTGCGGACGTGCCCCGGCGCCGGTCGCCTCGTCACACCCTGCCACTCCTTTCAAAGTTCTTTCCACAAATCACTCCTCCCCCCGTTGACAAACGGAACTCAGGTTCCGTATAGTCTAAGTGGAACCAGAACTCCGATTCCGATTGTAAGCCATCTCAGCCGAGAAAACTAGACCTTCCAGGTCAGGGCGGCGGGGCGGGAACCACGGAACGGACCTCGTTGGACACGGAGACCACTATGACCACAACCCTCGACCGCACCGATCAGGCCACCGGACCTGGTGACGGCCTCGATCCCAAGCGCTTCCGGGCCCTGGCCATCATCGCCGTGGCCCAGCTCATGGTGGTCCTCGACGCCTCGGTGGTGATCATCGCCCTGCCGTCGGCCCAGCGGGCCCTGCACATCTCGACGGCCAACCGCCAGTGGATGCTGACCGCCTACACGCTCTCGTTCGCCGGGCTGCTGCTCCTCGGCGGCCGGATCGCCGACTACTTCGGGCGCAAGCGGATGTTCGTCATCAGCCTCGTCGGCTTCGCCGGTGCCTCGGCGCTGGGCGGACTGGCCCAGAACTCGGCCATGCTCTTCGGGGCCCGCGCCCTGCAGGGTGCCTTCGCCGCCGTCATGGCGCCGGCGGCGCTCTCGTTGCTCACCGTGGCCTTCACCGAACCCAAGGAGCGGGCGCGTGCCTTCGCCGTCTATGGCGGCATCGCCGGCGGCGGTGCAGCCATCGGCCTCATCCTCGGCGGCTTCCTGACCGAGTTCGCCTCGTGGCGCTGGACGCTGCTGATCAACGTGCCGATCGCCATCGTGGCGGCGGTGGCGGCGTTCCGCTACGTCACGGAGAGCCGGGCGTCCGCCAATCACGGCTACGACCTGCCCGGCGCGGTGACCGTGACCGGCGGCCTGCTGGCCCTGGTCTACGGGTTCACCAAGGCAGGCACCGACGGCTGGGGCGCATCCGTCACGGTGACGCTGTTCGCCGTGGCCGCCGTGCTCCTCGTCGCCTTCGTCCTGATTGAGCAGCGCGTGAGCCATCCCCTCCTCCCCATGCGCGTCGTTCTCGAGCGCAGCCGCGGCGGATCCTTCCTCGCCTCCCTCCTCGTCGGAGTGGCGATGCTGGGCACCTTCTTGTCGCTCACCTACTACTTCCAGGGCACGTTGCACTACTCGGCCCTGAAGTCGGGCTTCGCCTTCGTGCCGTTCTCGCTCGGCATCATCGGGGGCGCCATGTTTGCCAGCCGGCTGCTGCCCCGCTTCGGGCCCCGGGTGGTGATGACCGGCGGCCTGTTGCTGGCGACGGCCGGGCTGGCGCTGTTCACAACGCTCGACGTGCACTCCGCCTACATCAGCGTCGTGCTGCCCGCCGAGGTGATCGTGAGCCTCGGCATGGGCCTCTCCTTCGTGTCCATGAGCAGCACGGCCCTGATCGGAGTGAACCCGGCCGACGCCGGGGTGGCCAGCGCCCTGGTCAACACCACCCAGCAGACCGGGGGCACCCTGGGCGCGGCGCTCATCAATACCATCGCCACCAGCGCCACGGTGTCCTACGTGGCGGCCCACGGGAAGTCGGCGGCCTCGCTCACCGCCGGTTCCATCCACGGCTACACGACCGCCTTCATGTTCAGCGCCATCGTGCTGGCGGTGGCCGCCGTGAGCGCCGTCACCCTCATCCGGCGGGGTCGCCCCAGCGAGGCGGAGGCCGAGTTGGCCGAGGACGATGGGCTCGTGCTGGCAGCCTCGCTCTGATTGCAACCGCTCCACCGAACCGGGCGCGCCGACCGAAGGCGCGCCCGCTCGGAGCGGCCGGTCAGTCGGAAATGATCTCGATGGCGTACTCGGGGCAGTTGGCCACGGCGAGTCGCGCCTTCTCCTGCAGCTCGGGGGGCACGTCGTCCAGGATGACAGAGGCCTGCCCGTAGTCGTCGACGTCGAAGATCTCGGGCGCGAGCCCGTAGCAGCGGGCGTGGCCTTGACACTTTTCGGGGTCGACGCGGATCTTCATGGGAATACCACGGGCAGGATACGTGGCCCGCGCACCTGTCCGCCCGCCCAGGTGACCTCCTGGCCCTCGGCCAGTGCGAACTCGGGGATGCGGGCCAGCCACTCCTCGAGCGCCACCTGCAGCTCCATGCGGGCCAGGTTCGACCCGGCGCAGCGGTGGATCCCCGAGCCGAAGGCCACGTGGCGATTGTGGGCCCGGTCCAGCTGCACGACGTCCGGCTGATCGAAGGCCTCGGGGTCGCGATTGGCCGCCGGGAAGTTCATCAGGACCTTGTCACCCGCCTTCATGGGACAGCCCTTGTACTCGACGTCCTCGGTCACCAGGCGGGCCATCGTCACCGGCGCGTAGGCCCGCAGTAGCTCTTCGACGGCGGTCGGCATGAGCTCCGGCTCGGCCACCAGCCGTTTGCGGTCGTCAGGATGCGCCGCCAGGTGCCACAGCGAGGAACCGATGGCGCTCCAGGTGGTGTCCACGCCGGCGATCAGGACGAGGGCCGCCATGCCGAGCACGATGCCGTCGTCGACCGGCTGCCCGTCGACCTCGGTCGTGAGCAGCTCGCTCAGCAGGTCGTCGCCGGGGTTCCGGCGGCTTTCCTCGAGCTGCCCCAGAAAGTAATTGAGCAGACCCTCTCCCCCGCGCTGGCGCCGCTCGGGATCATCGGCAAACTCCAGGACATCGCGCACCCAGCCCGTGAACGTGTCGGACAGCTCGGGGGACACGCCGAGGATCCGGGCGATGACCCGGACGGGAATCTGCTGCGCGTAGTCGGCGGCGGCGTCGGCGTTGCCGTCGTCGGCAAACTGGTCCAGCAACCCGCGACAGAGCTCGCGGGTCAGCGGGACGTAGCTGTCGACCCGCTGGTGCGAGAACCAGGGCAGGAGCAGCCGGCGGGTCCAGGTGTGCAGCGGCGGGTCCGCCGAAATCGGAGGCAGGCCGTACTCGAGGTTGGGCCCGTCGAAGTCGGCGTTCGGGTCCTCGTCCTCGTCACCCGGGATGACCGCCACCTTGAGGGAGCTGAAGTGCGCGATGTCGTGCGCAATATCGGTGACGTCGTCGTAGCGGGTAGGGAGCCAGCTGCTCTTGCGGCGGTCGGTGTGCGCGATGGGGCAGCTCTGGCGCAGGTCGTCCCAAATGCTGAACGGGTCGCTGACGTAGCGCGGGTCGAGCACATCGAAGTCGGTCGCCCAGTCCTGCACGGGCGGGGTGTGTGGCATGGGACCCCCTTGGTGCTGTCTCGGTCACCCGGACACCTCACCCTACTGCCGGGACTACGGCATGCCGACGGGCGGTCCTCGATTCTGACCGGGCCCCCAGCGGCGGCGCAGTGCAGCCACACTCGGCGCGCGCAGGCTGGTGGCACGGCAGATCGCCGGGTTGCACGCAGAGCAGGAGCACACAGGACATGACGGGCACCACAGTGCAGAGGCCATCCGGAGACGGCGGTACCGGTCTTCCCCGACCGCGCCACGGCTCCCGCTGGCGCTGGTCGCGGCCGCACCGGGCCCTGGTGGCGGGAGGGGCACTGGCCGCTGTCCTGAGCCTCGGTGTTGCCACCGGCGCCGGCGCAGCCACCACGACACCGGGCGACAGTGGGGCCGGCGCGCACGGGCGCCCCCCAGGAGGAGGCATGGCGCGGCCCACGGTTTCGGGGAAGATCACCGCGTTGAGCAGCGACGAAGTCACAGTGGAAACGAACGCCAAGACCGCGGTCACCGTCGTCTACTCCTCGAGCACCACGTTCAGGGCTGATCCGGGGCCGAGCGGGGGCACGACGTCCAGCGCATCCGCGCTGAAGATCGGTGACTTCATCGGCGTGCAAGGCACCAAGAACGGCGACGGTTCTGTCGCCGCATCGAGCGTGACGATCGGCCGGCCGCAACAAATGGCCAAAGGGGGTGGCCCGACCAGGGGCGGGAAGCCGCCGTCGGGTGGTGCGCCTAGCGCGTGACTCGTCGGCCCCCGCGCAGCACCTCGTACTGACGACCGCTGTCGGCAGCGGGAATGCGCCGCTCCCCGCCGCCAGGCTCGGGCTGCACCACCACGGCTCCGGATGGTGCGTATTGCACGATGTATGCCTTGCGGACATCGCCGGTCCGGTTGGGCCCGGTCGAATGGGGCGTCAACGAGGAGAACACCACGATGCTCCCCGCCCGCGCCGGCACCGCGACGGCATTGTGGGGGTCGCGCAGGCACACGAAGCCGATGTCGGAGTACTCGTGGGCCAGCGTGCCGCGTCGGTGCAGACCGGGCACCACCCATGGGCACCCGTTCTTCTGGGTGGCGTCCGTCAACGCCACCCAACACGTGAGGTACTGCTGCGGCTCGACAAAGGCGTACCCGTTGTCCTGGTGCCACGGGAACGGCGACTCGGTCCCCGGCTTCTTGTAGACCGCCTGGTCCCAGTAGAGACGCACATCGGGCCCGATGAGGTCGGCACAGATGTCGGTGAGGAGCGCAGAGCGCGTGAACTCCTCCAGGAGCGCCGACTGCGTTACCAGGTGGGTGGTGAAGGTGATCTCGTCGGCGCGGGCAATGAAGAAGCGTCCCCCCTCCAATTCGCGCAGCGCGTCGGCCTGGTGTTCCTCGAAGGGATCGATCGCCTCGATCAGCGCGTCCACCTCGGCAAGCGCGAGCGCGTCCTCCAACACGAAGAACCCGTTCTGGTCGTACTGGCCCGCCTGCTCCGCCGTGATGGCGCGGAATGGACCCGCGTGCCCACTCCAGCTGAAGGAGGTGTTGCGCTCGTGCGCGACGGGTTCGCCCACGTTCACTCGCCGCGGAACACCGGGTCGCGCATTTCTGCGGCGGCGCGCAGGCCCTCGGCGAAGTCGGCCGTGTCGCGCAGCCTGGTCTGCTCCGCGTATTCGTGTTCCATGGCCAGGCGAGCCTCCTCGACCAGGCCGGTCCGCAGCGTGGCCCGGATGGAGCGGACGGCCAGGGGTCCCGCCGCGGCCAATTCGCCCGCGTACGCGATGGCGTCGGCCAGCAGGTCGTCCTCCCCGGCCAGGCGATCGCACAGGCCCAGTGCGAGTGCCTGCTCACCGCGGACGCGTCGCCCGCTGAGCAGCAGGTCCGCCGCCGCTTGGCTCCCGACGGCCGCCGGCAGCGTCACCGTCAGCGCGAAGCCGTGGTGGAAGCCCAGGCGGGAGAAGTTCGCGCTGAAGCGGCTCTGTGCCGTCGCGACCCGGAAGTCGGCCGAGAGGGCGAGCCCGCAGCCACCGCCGATGGCGGCGCCCTGCACCGCCGCGACCACGGGGAGGGGGGCGGCGAACAGACGCAGTGCGGCACGGTACAGCGCGGCAATGTCCTGACCCGCGTTGGCGGAGAAGTCCAGCCCGGCACAGAAGTGCCTGCCCTCGGAACCCAGCACGATCGCCCGGCACCACCCGGAACTATCCAGCGCTTCGTAGGCCTCGGCCACGCCGACGATCAGCGCCGTGTCGAAGTAGTTGTTGGGCGGCCGGTTGAGCCGGACGACCCCGACGTGCGCACCGGCCTGTTCCACCGTGACATCGGTCCCGCTCACCCGGCCACTCCCTCCAGGTCGGCGTCCTCGACCTCTCGGTCCTGCAGCACAATGTCCTCCAGGCTGCGCCAATAGATCACGGCGTGCTCGCCCTCGACGGCCCTGGGCACCCGCCCCACCTCGTCGAAACCCAGCCGGTGGTACATGGCGCGGGCGGGGTTGGACTCGAAGACGAGGTTGAACATCATGGCGTCGAAGCCGAGGCGCCGCGCCTCACGCAGCGAGTGCTCCACCAACGAGCGCCCGACGCCCGTGCCCCGGTAGGCGGCGACCACGAAGTAGCCGGCGTTGGCGATGTGGGCCGCCCGGCCCACGAAGTTGGGCTTGATGTAGGACGCCCCGACCAGGTAGCCGCCGAAGCAGGCCACGGAGACCGCCGCTGCAGGCCGTATCCAGTAGTCGTCGAACTCCTCCCGCGTCAGCGGTGGCTGCTGTGGGAAGCCCTCGCCGGCACTGACGATGCGGCTGAACGCCGCGTACAGCTCGTCATGGTCGTGGGCCGCCGCCTGGCGGATCTCTACGGGCACGGCACCCACGGTAGCGATGCCCACATCGGAACGATTGGTCGCACGGGCGTGCCGTCCTACGTGTTGGAGCCGAACCCCGACGAACCGATGCCGGGCCTGACCGCCTCAATGGGATCGCGCAGATCGTCGATGTAGCCGAGCGCGTACGCCCCGCGGTCGTAGCCCATCAGCCGCAGCAGATCGGTCGGCAGCGTCTCGGCCACCTCGCGCGGCACCGAGAGGTACTGGTTCTCCTCCTGACGCAACCAGGCCACGTTGTAGGTGATGTTCAGCCCGATGCGGGTGGCGTCGGAGCGGTTGGCGCCGCCGCCGTGGTAGACGCTCCCCGAGTAGAAGAGCACCGAGCCGCGGCGCATGACGGCCGGCTCCGTGTCGTGAGGGGCGAAGGCCAGTCCGTCTTCTTTCAGGTTGCTGCCGACCACCAGGCGGGTCGCGCCGTTCTCCTCGGTGAAATCGGTCAGGGCCCAGATTGTGTTGCACTGGACCTCGTAGCCGGCCGGGAAGGGGAAGAAGTCGAACGCCCACTGGTCGCGGTGGATGGGTTGGGGCGTCTCGCCCGGGCCGATGGCGATCGCCTGGGTCAGATGCAGCTGCATGTTGGTCGCATGCCCCAAGAAGGTGCGGGCCGTGCCCAGCGCCAGCGGGTGCATGACGAGCTCCCGACACGCGGGCGAGCGCGCGATCAACGAGCCGGTGCGCCGCGTGTGGTCGCCGCTGAAGTCGTCCGGTCCCGTCGGTGTCGCGTCGAGGTACGGCCGGAGCTCGGCCTCGATCCTGTGCAGCAATTCCTCGGGGGCCACCCCGTCGACGATGGCGGCGCCGTCACGCCCTAGCGCCGCGGCCACCTCGACGGGGCCGGCGGCGCTCGTGAAGTGGACGATGGGCACGTCCTATCCTCCCCAACGGCCGGCGGTGCGGCAACTCCCTCAACCCTCGGCGTCCACCACCAGTCCCAGCTCGACCAACTTGCGCACCGTCTGGCGCACGTCCTCTCCGATCACGGCCGCATCGTCCGGGTGCGCCGCCGTCAGCTCGCGCACCATGTCGTCCAGGGTCGTCGTGCCGTCACAGCACTCCCAAATGACGGCCGCACTGGCGTTGAGCATGATCAGGAGCTGGCCGACGTCGTCGTAGAGGGCCACGTTGTCGTCCAATTCCACCGCGGCGGCACCGTCCCGGCGGACGGGCCGCGAGGCCCCTTCGGGCCCGCCCGGGCCCACGGACTCAGGACGCACAGCCGGCCAGTCCCGGCGCGGCTGAGGCGGCCGGAGCGCCGGCCGTGTCGGCTGTCACCAGTTCCAGAACCAGCCGGCATGCCTCGTCGAGGTCCGAAAAGCTCAACGAGAAGCACCGGCACCCCCGCGCCAAGCGGCCGAGGGCACGGGTCCCGGCGGATCCGTGAGCAACGAGGTTCACCGCGTTCACGGCCAATGCGAAGAAGGCCTGGGTGTCCGAGAGCGGGGTCAGTGTGGTTTCCGCTCGCGCCTCATGGCGGGGCACGATCACGAAGCCGGGGACGCAGGGTGCACCGATTGCCCGTCCCGTGCCCTCTCCCACCGGCACCTGCCACTCCTGGCCCGCCCAGGGACGAGATCCCGGTGCCGGGCCACTATCGGGGCCGAGGTCGGAGAGCACGGCGAAGCTGCCGGGCTTCACCGTGATCGGTTTGGGGTACGGCAGCAGCCTTCCGCTCGCCATGCTCAGGGCCGCCAGTTCGTCGGTGAGATAGCAGAGCCCGGCGCGGACCAGCCCGGCGGTGAGGGTCGATTTGCCCGACCCCGACGCGCCCGGGAGCAGAATGCCGGTGCCGCCGGCCTCGACCGCCCCGCTGTGGAACAAGAGGTGATCGGCACCCGCCTCCGCGGCGGCGGCGCGATTCACGTCCCAGACCACCCATCCCAGGGCGTCGCCGGACTGTTGCCGGCGCGCGAGCACTTCGCCGTCGCGCTCCACGTCGACAGGGCCGCCGGGCTCGTCCGCCGCCGTGAGCGAGTACCAGTGTTCGACGGATGCGGTATTCAGGTGATCACGCAACCCGCCCAACGCTGCATCAATCTGGCGTCCGACACTCACGTCGTCGGTACGTACCGCGAAACGGTACGACAGCGCACTCAGGTTCCGGGTGCGATGGACCCACTCGCGCTCGATCCCCATCGATCAGGCAGGGGCTCCCGGACCCTCGGTCGGCGGCGTGGACGTGCGGCTGGCCCAGTGGTGCATGGCCCATCCGCCTGCGATCAGTGCCGCTCCCAGCTCGGCATCGAGCTGGATATTGAGTCCTGTGAAGGCGAGGCGGTTCGCCGGGCTCGCGTGGGGACTCGACACCTGATCCTCGTCAGGCGGCGCGAGGGTCCCATCCAAGCTGGAGGGGCCGCTCGGCACCGAGAGTGTGGCGCCACCCGCGGCCTGGGCGGTGAGGATCTCAGGCACGACCCACGCGGCCGCGCCGGCTGCGGCAACCACGGACATGCGCCCGATTGCCTGCCGCCTCGAGAGACGGTTCGTCCCTGCGACCGCCCGCGACGCGTCCCCATCCCCGTGAGTCTCGTCGCTCTCCGCCGTTCCCGCCATTTCCTACCCTCACCCCCGAGAGGCACCCCACTTTACCTGGGAATCCGTGGTATCCGGTGACGACGAACAGGCGAGCGGGTCGGACGCCCACAGACGTCGCCCGACGGACGCGAACTGCGCACGGATCTCCTGGGCCCACCTGTCCGCAACGGCCGTTGGCGTCACGAGTCGAGGCCGTGCCCGGCAGCGACGAGACGGCATGATGAGCGCATGAGCGACGACGCGGGGAGTGTGACCGAGCAGACGGCCACGCTGCTGTGGGAGGCCTGCCGCCGAGATCCTGATCCGACCGGCGTCCGGCGGGCGCTCGCCGGTGGGGCCGACCCGGGGTGGGCGGTGCGTGCTGCCTCGGATCAGCGGATCGGCGCGCTGTTGTGGCGGGCGCTCGGCGCGGCGGGCTCACTGGACGCTCTCG
>Ga0302325_10022494_pt1 | contig 13192 bp, 10 predicted proteins | sample Palsa_T0_2_FD_201948 | JGI IMG/M metagenome (GOLD analysis project Ga0302325, IMG submission 201948) | Peat permafrost microbial communities from Stordalen Mire near Abisko, Sweden - Palsa_T0_2 | ecosystem: Environmental > Terrestrial > Soil > Palsa > Peat permafrost | place: Sweden: Abisko... | reverse complement strand
TTTCGAGCTCGCGAAGGAGCTTGGTCTGTCTTCCAAAGATCTGATCGGGCTCTTCGAGCGTCTTGGGCTCGAGGCGAAGAATCAACTGAGCGTCGTCGACGATCCGATCGCGGATCTCGTGCGCGGTGTCCTTCTCGGCGGAGCCCAGGGCAAAGGGGCCGCCAAAGGGTCCAGCACCGCGACCGCGGTGGCAGAGCCGCCGGCCTCGCCGGCTCCCGCGGCGCCTAAACCCCGCCCCTCCCGGGCTGCCGCACCTCGCGCGCCCGAGCCCGCCGAAGCCGTTCCGACGCTCAAGCGCGTTACCGGGGCGCCGAAACGCGCAGCCAAAACCTCCGCGCCGGCCGTGCCCGCCGGCCCAGCCGCACAGCCGGCAGTCGAAGCTCCGGCCGTGCTTGCCGAAGCCGAAGCGACGCCGCCGGCCGCTGCCCCGCCTGAGTCCGAACCGTCAGCCGTGCCGCAAGCTGCGCCGGCTGCTCCGTCTGCGGCTCCTGCGCCACGCATCGTGAGCACGCCCGCGCCGCGCATCGTCGGCACGCCGCAGCGGCCGGCCGCCCCAACGACGCCGATGCCGGCGCGTCCCCGCGCGCCGCAGTCCCCAACCGACGCGACGCCGATTCCGACGTTGCGCCCGGTTCCAGCCGGCCGCTCGACCAGCGCTCCCCCGCCGACGCCGCGGACGCAACCGCCGGCTCAGCCGCCGAACGGGGTGGCCGCTTCCGCGATGCCCGGTCCGCAGACCGGCATGCCGGGGCGTCCCGGCGTCGCGCCGCGGCCCGGTCAGCTCGGCGTTCCGGGCCAAGGATACCGGCCGCCACAGCAGGGTCAAGTCGTTCCGCGCCCCGGTCAGGCTCCGCCGTTGCCCGGCCGCCGGCCGGCTGGGAACGGTCCGTTCCGTCCGCTGGCCGCCCCGACGACGGGGCCCCGTCCGTTTACGCCTCGCCCGCCCGGCACCGGCGCCCCGAGCGCACCCGGAACCGGCGGACCGACCCCGAGTTCGGGCGGAGGGCGTGGACCCGGTCCGCGCGGCGGCGATCGCGACCGCAGCGGCAACAAGAAGGACCGCGAGACCGAGATGCTGCTCGAGAAGGAGCGGCGTCGCAAAAAGTCCGGTGGAGATCACGCGTTGTCCGGGCCGCCGACCGTGCTCGAAACGATCGAGATTCCCGACGTTCTGACGGTTCAGGAACTCGCGACCTCGATGATCGTGCCGGCCAAAGACGTCATCAAAGAGCTCATCAAGATGGGCACGATGGCGACGATCAATCAGAACATCCCCGCGCAGACGGCGCAGAACGTCGCCAAGAAGTTCGGTTTCAACGCGGTCATCAAAGAGGCCGGTGAAGAAGTCGTCGTCGAGCAAGAAGAAGATCGTCCGGAATTGCTCACCTCGCGGCCGCCCGTCGTCACCGTGCTCGGTCACGTCGATCACGGCAAGACCTCGTTGCTCGACAAGATTCGCTCGGCCAACGTCGCTTCGGGCGAAGCCGGCGGCATCACGCAGCGGATCGGTGCGTACACCGTCGAGCGCGGCGATCAGAAAGTCACCTTCATCGATACGCCGGGTCACGAAGCGTTTACCGCGATGCGTGCGCGCGGCGCGAAGGTCACCGACGTCGCGATCCTCGTGGTCGCGGCCGACGACGGCGTCATGCCGCAAACGCGCGAGGCGATCTCGCACATCAAGGCCGCGGGCGTTCCGATCGTCGTGGCCATCAACAAGATGGACAAGGAAGACGCGCAACCCGATCGCGTCAAGTCGCAGCTTTCCGAAGAAGGTTTGCAACCGGTCGATTGGGGCGGCAAGACCGAAATGGTTCAGGTCTCGGCGCGTACGGGCGAGGGGATCGATCAACTGCTCGAGACCGTCCTGCTCGAGGCCGAGCTCAAGGATCTGCGAGCCAACAAGCAGCGTCGCGCTCAGGGTGTCGTCATCGAATCCGCGCTCGACAAGGGCCGCGGCGCGGTTGCGACCGTGCTCGTGCAAAACGGTACGTTGCGCGTGGGCGACGTGGTCGTCGTCGGCGGTGCGTACGGCAAAATCCGTGCGCTCGTGGACGACAAGGGCAAACAGGTCAAGAAAGCCGGACCTTCGATTCCGGTCGAGATCATGGGGCTCTCCGACGTTCCGAGCGCCGGCGACACGCTTATGGTCGTTTCCGACGAACGAGTTGCACGCGAAGCTGCAGCGAAACGCGCCACGCGCCGCAAGGACGTCGCGATTGCCGCGACGAGCGGACCGCGCGTCTCGCTCGAGAGCTTCATGTCGACTCCGGCAGACGGCGGGAACAAGACGCTCAACCTCATCCTCAAGGCCGACGGCCAAGGTGCGGTCGAAGCGCTGCGCGGACGCGTCGAGGGGCTCTCGAACGCCGAAGTCGACATTCGCGTGATCTACGCGGGCGTCGGTGCGATCACGCCGAACGACGTGAACCTCGCGAGCGCTTCCAACGCGGTGCTCATCGGGTTCAACATTCGCCCGGATGAAACCGTGAAGCGGCTTGCGGAGAACGAGCAGGTCGACCTTCGCTTCTACACGGTCATCTACGACGTGGAGAACGACCTCAACAAGGCGCTCATCGGGATGCTCGCACCGAAGTTCCGTGAGGTCATTCTCGGGCGCGCGGAAGTGCGGGAGGTCTTCAAGGTTTCGAAAGTCGGGACCATCGCCGGATGCTACGTGCAGAGCGGCAAGCTCACGCGTAACGCGAAGGTCCGTATCCTGCGGGATTCGGCGGTCGTGTTCGAGTCGGAGCTGGAGTCGCTGCGGCGCTTCAAAGACGACGTGCGCGAGGTTGCTGAAAACTTCGAGTGCGGCGTGCAGATCGCGCGGTTCTCGGACCTCAAGAACGGCGACGTCATCGAGGCCTTCACCTCAGAACTGGTAGCGCCGGAACCGGTTCCGGCGTAAGCCGGCCGGCAGCCTAGCCTGTGAGGCTCATCGGGCTTCTCAGGCGGGCGTCACCGGGCGAGTTGGCGGTGGCGGCGCTCTTGGCGCTCGGAGCATCGGTCCTGTTGAACCGGTTCGGCCCGCGCGGGGGCGAGGTGTTTGTCGGGATACTCCTCGGTTTGGGGTGCGGTCTCGGGTTCATGGCCCTCGCCGCCTGGGGACTGCGGCGCCAACGGTAACCCTGACGTTATCCAAAAAGGCAGCGGAGTTCGCTAAAGGGCCGGGAGTCCGGGCCCGGGGGGCATCGGGGGGCTTCGCCGCCCCGATCTTAAAGCGGGCCTCGCCGCCCCGATCTTAAAGGGGAGACGAGTGAAAAAGGAACGGATGGGGCGGATCGATCATGAGTTGCAGCGGGAGCTCGCTCGGTTGATTTCGACCGAACTCAAGGATCCGCGGCTGGGATTTGTGACCGTCACGCGGGTTGAGATTACAAATGATTTGCGGAGCGCGAAAATCTTTGTTTCGATCATCGGGGATCGGCACGTCGCGAAGCAGAGTATGGAGGCGCTCGAGCATGCCCGGGGCTTTTTACGGGGAGAACTTGGGCACGCGGTGGCGCTGAGGCATACGCCGGAGCTGGTGTTTGTCGAGGACCGGACCACCGAGAAGGCCATTGCGCTCAGCAAAGTCTTGGCCGAAACGGCAAAGGCGCAAAGCTCGGGCGCAGAGGAAGGCGAGTAAACGGGGTGCTCGACGTGGAAGTGGTTAGGCTATGATTATGAGCAAAACGCTGGAAGCGACGACCGATGAGGTCGTGGCGGAGCTGCGCAAGCGCGATGCGTTCGTGTTCGTCAGCCATGTGAAGCCCGACGGGGACACCCTTGGGGCAGGGCTCGCGCTCGGGCTGGCGTTGCGGGCGATGGGCAAGCGGGTCTACCATTTCCAGCAAGATCCGGTGCCGCGGAATCTGCGCTTCTTGCCGGATGCGGATCGCGTATCGCGCGGGCTGCCTGCGGACTTGCCGGCGGATGCGCTGTGGGTCTTCTGCGATATGAGCGACACGTCGCGGGCGGGCGAGCATTTGCCCTCGCTCGAGCGTGCAAACATTCTCGATATCGATCATCACTTGGCCAACACGCGGTTTGGGGCGCTGAATTACGTTCTCGAAGATGAGTGCTCGACGGGGACCTGCGTGCTTCGGCTGCTGCGGGCGATGAACGCACCGATCACGCGCGACATCGCGACGTGTTTGCTGACCACGATCATGACGGATACGGGCGGGTTCGTGCATTCGAACACGACCGCGGACGTGCTGCAGACCTCCGCCGAGCTGATGGACCTTGGGGCCGATAAGAACGAAATTACGGAGAAGATCTTCGCCAACAAGCGGTTTGCGGCAACGCGGCTCGTTGGAGCCGCACTGGCGAGCGCGCGGTTGGAGAACGATGGGAAGTATTGCTGGTCGATCGTCGACGATAAGATGCTCGCCGAGTACGGTGCGGACGGCGAAGATACCGAGGAGATCATTCAGCATCTCCGCGCGGTCGAGGGCGTCGACGTTGCCGCCTTGTTCAAGGCGTACGACGGGGACATTCGCGTCAGCTTGCGCGGCAACGGGCGCGTGAACGTTCAGTCGGCTGCCGGCCGGCTCAACGGCGGCGGCCACTTCCGTGCTTCAGGCTTGACCTACACCGGCACCCTCGACGAAGCGCTCGCCGCGGTGCACGCTGCTTTGCTCGCCGAAGGGTTGTGAAGCGAAACCACAACCCTCTTCCGGCCGGTCGTTCGCTACGTTCATCCTCCACGGTCATTGAGTAATGCTCGGGTTCGTTAACGTGTTCAAGCCGGCGGGGCCGACGTCGACGCAGGTGGGCGTGCGCGTGCGCCGCGCGTTGTCGCGGATCGGCGGGGTGAGGTTGCCGGTGGGGCACTTAGGGACGCTCGACCCGATGGCGGCAGGCGTGCTGCCGCTTGCGGTCGGGAAGGCCACGCGCCTGATTCCGTTGATGGAAGATCGGCGCAAGTCGTACGCGTTTACGCTCGTGCTCGGGAGGAGCACGACGACCGGCGACGCGATGGGGGCGACGCTCGAGGAGGGGAAGGTGCCGAGCGATGCGCGCGCGTTGCTCGAACGGGCGATTCCGCGCTTTATCGGGACGATCGAACAAGTCCCGCCGATGTACTCGGCGCTGCACGTCGGCGGAGAACGACTGTATGAAATTGCGCGGCGCGGGGAAACGGTCGTGCGCGCGCCGCGGAAGATCGTCGTCTACGGGTTGACGATGCTTGGGTTCGAGGACATGACGGCGCGTATGACGGTGGCGTGCTCCGAGGGGACGTACGTGCGCTCGCTGGCGGAGGATTTGGGGACGGCGATCGGGTGTCCGGCGCACATGGGAGCGTTGCTGCGCGACGGATCGGGGCCGTTCGTCCTGTACGAGAGCAAGACGCTGGAAGAGATCGAAGCGGCGCCGCAGGCTGCGCTGATTGCTCCCGACCGCGTGATTCCGTTTCCCACGATCGTGCTCGATGGGCGGGGAGCGACGGATTTCTGCATGGGGCGGATGGTGCCGCTGCCGGCGGGGTCGGCGGCGAAGCACGTGTTCGTGCGCGACTCCGAGCGCGTGCTGGTCGGGGTCGGGGAGCCCGTGGGCGCGTTGCTCGCGCCGCGAAAGGTGTTCGTTTGAAGGTTCATCACCGGATCGAGCAGCCCGCCACGGCGCGGCCGCTCGTGCTGGCGATCGGCTTCTTTGACGGTATGCACTTGGGTCATCGCGAGATCTTGCGCACGCTCTTGCGGTTGCGGCGGCCAGGGTACCGCGCGGCGGTCCTGAGTTTTCGCAATCACCCCTCGACGTTCTTGCGGCCGGACAAAGTGCCGCCGCTGCTTGGGACGGTGGAAGAGCGCGTCAATTTGCTCGCGTCGACCGGGATCGACGAGCTCTTTCTCGTTCCGTTCGACGAACACGTGGCGCGCATTGCGGCGCGCGCATTTTGCACGGACGTCATCGCGGGGATCCTTGGGGCGAAGGCGCTGGTCGTCGGCGAGAATTTTCGCTTCGGCGCGGGCCGCGCAGGCGATGCGACGCTCGCGCGAGAGACGCTGGCTGCCTACGACGTCGCCGTCGTCGCGGTGCCGCCGCTCCTGGATGGCGAGGAACGCATCTCGAGCACACGGGTGCGCGCGGCGGTGCTTCGCGGCGACATGGAGACGGCAAACCGGTTGCTCGGCGAGAGCTACGCGGTGCGCGGGCGCGTCGTCGTCGGCGAGGGACGCGGGCACGACCTCGACTTTCCGACTGCTAACCTCGCCGTACCGCCCGAGAAGACGTTGCCGGGGGATGGGGTCTACGTGGTGAGCGCCCGCTACGACGGGCGCGACTATCGGGGGCTCGTGTCGATCGGCACCAATCCCACCTTCGACGGCCGGACGCGCACGGTCGAAGCGTGGCTGCTCGATTTTCAGGGGACGATTTACGGGGAAGAACTGACCCTGCGCGATTTTCGTTTTCTCCGCGAGCAGCGGAAGTTCGATTCGGCGGAAGCACTCCTCGCGCAGATGCGCGAAGACGCGACGCACGTCCGATTTCCCTCGTTTCTACCCGTGTGATGGGAGCCCCATTGACCCGCTTCGCCCGCTTCGCCGCGCTCGTCCTGATCATGCTTGCAACCACGTTCGCGCCCGCGCTCGCCATCCCGCACGAGGGCGACGCCGCGCCCGCGTTCACGCTCGACAGAGCGAGCGGAGGCAGCATCACGCTCGCGAACTTCAAGGGCAAGCCTCTCTATCTGAACTTCTTTGCGTCGTGGTGCGTGCCGTGCAACGACGAAGCGCCGAGCGTCGCGGCGCTCTACGCGAAGTACCGCAGCAAAGGCTTTGAGGTTCTCGGCGTCAACGTTCTCGAGGACAAGACCAAAGCGCTCGGCTTTGCGAAACAGTACAAGTGGCCGTTTCCGATCGCCCTTGCGAACGACAGCATGAGCTCGAACTACGGCATCAACATCGGGCTGCCCGTCCACGTCTTTATCGATAAGCAGGGCAAGATTAGCACCTACCGCCTCGGCCAAATGGACCCGCCCGACATCGAGGCGGCGATCAAAAAGATTCTGTAGCCCCACCGTCACGGCGAGGTTGCGTTCTCTCACGATGAGCTTTCGTTCTGTCATCCTGAGCGAAGCGCCGAAGGCGCGCAGTCGAAGGACGGGCCCTTCGACTACGGCGCGGAGTTTATGCCGAGCGCAGTCGAGGTGCGCCTCCGCTCAGGGTGACAGCGGGCGCTAGCGGTCCTTGGTGCATTCGCCGCGGCTTTGTTCGACGTAGCCTTTGGCTTTGGGCTCGTAGAACGCGGTCGACGTCGTGAGCGTGGTCGCCGTCGCGTCGATCGACATCGTGGCCCGCATGCGGTAGAGTTTGCCGCTGGGGAGGCTGAGGATGCCGTCGTACGTCATCGCCGGTTTGTACGGCGCCTTCGCGGTGAGGGCGATATGGATGCCGTTTTGGTCGACCTCGGTTTGCACGAAGAGCGCTTTCTTCGCGTCGTAGGTAAGCGTCTCGTCGCTTCGGTAGGGCTTGCCGCCTAGCGTCGTGGCGAAACGCTGGGTGAGTGCGTCGTGGGCGACGTCGGCGATCACCCAGAGTCTGCCGGCGCGTACGTCGGGCGCACCGTGCAGCATGACCGCCGTGTTGCACGACCAGTGGCCGGGGAACCAGTCGTACGTCGACATCGCACCGCCGAGCGTCGCAGTCGCGGTCGGAAACGCGAACGCCGTTTGCAGCGGGAGCGGACTGATGGCCGGGAAGGACGGTCCCGCGGTTGCCGGCGCCGGTTGCGCGACCACGCTCGACCTGCCCGCGCAGAACGCCCCCGCTAGGATGACTCCGGCGAAGAACGCGCGCGGCCGGCTACGCCGCAATGACTTCGATGTGCCGTGCGTCGCGCAGTTGGACTCGGGCCGCGCCGCCTTCTTTGATGTCGCCCCTCAGGATTGCGGTTGAGAGCGGGTTGGTGACGAGTCGCGCGATCGTACGCGCGACGAAACGTGCGCCGCTGCCGGCTGCGATGCTTTCGTGGGCGAGCAACCGCCGGGCGTCGTCGGCAAGCACGATCGAGACGTGTAGCGCACCGAGCCGTTCGGCAACGGCGTGCATCTGCAATTCGACGATTTGTTCGATCTCGCGTTCGCCGAGCGCGTTGAAGTGCACGACGTCGTCGATGCGGTTGAGCAGCTCGGGGCGCAAGAACATCTCGAGTTCGGTCGGGTCGGCGTTGCTCGTGAGGATGACGATCGCGTGGCGGAAGTCGATCGTGCGGCCTTTGGCGTCGGTGACGCGGCCGTCGTCGAGAATCTGCAGCAGGATCGCGGCGACGTCGGCGTGCGCTTTTTCAAATTCGTCGAACAAGACGACGCAGTACGGCCGGCGCCGGACGGGCTCCGTGAGTTGCCCGGGCTCGTCGTGGCCCGCGTATCCGGGCGGTGCGCCCAGCAGCCGCGAGACCGTGTGCGATTCGGTGTACTCGGTGAGGTCGATGCGAACGAGCGCGTCTTCGGTGCCGAAGAGCTCGGCGGCGAGGGCGTGCGCGAGTTCGGTTTTTCCGACGCCGCTCGGCCCGATGAAGAGGAACCCGCCGACGGGTTTGCGCGGATCTTTGAGCCCGGCGCGGCCACGGCGGATCGCTTGAGAAACGAGATCGATCGCGCGCTCCTGGCCGACGACCCGCTTCGAGAGCGAGGTCTCGAGCGCGAGCAGGCTGCGCGATTGCTCCTCGCTGAGCGAGCCTTGCGGAATGCCGGTCCACTTCGAAACGATGGCGGCGATGTCGGCGACGTCCACGACCTTCGCATTGCGGAGCGACACCGACGACGAGGCTTCGTCGATCAAGTCGATCGCCTTGTCGGGCAAGAACCGGTCGACGATGTAGCGCGCCGAAAGAGCGGCTGCGGCATCGATCGCGGCATCGGTGATGGTGACGCCGTGGTGCTGCGCGTAGCGACCGCGCAGCCCGCGCAGGATCGCGCCCGTTTGTTCGATCGTCGGTTCGGAAACGTTGACCGGCTGGAAGCGGCGCTCGAGCGCGCTATCCGATTCGATGTGCTTGCGATATTCCTCAAACGTCGTCGCGCCGATGCACTGAAGTTCGCCGCGCGCGAGCTCGGGCTTGATCATCGAAGAAAGATCGAGCGAGCCCTCCGCGGCACCGGCGCCGACGAGCGCGTGCAATTCGTCGATGAACAGCACGACCTCGCGCGCCGAGCGCTTGACCTCGTCGAGAATACGCTTGACGCGGCCTTCGAATTCGCCTCGGTACTTCGTGCCCGCGACCAGCGGCCCGAGCGACAGCGAGAGGATGCGCTTGTCGCGCAGCACCGCCGGCACGTCGCCGCGCGCGATGCGTTGAGCGAGACCTTCGACGACGGCCGTCTTGCCGACACCCGGATCGCCGACCAAGCACGGGTTGTTTTTCGAGCGCCGCGAGAGAATGGCGACGACTCGCTCGATTTCGAGGTCGCGGCCGACGACGGGGTCGAGTTCGCCCGCGCGCGCCGCCGCCGTCAGGTCGCGAGAATAGGCGGCCAGGGTCGGGGTCGCGGTCCGCAGGCGTTTGGCCCACTCGCGCGGGTCGCCCGTCGGCAGTTCGCGTTCGCTGCGACTAAAGCGGTCGATGGCGTACGTCGTACCAAGGGCCAGCGCCACGGCAGCGAGGGCGGAACCCAAGAGCGGCGCGGCGCCCAGGCGCCGGCGGCGTGCGCACGCGTCGCAAATCTCGGCCTGGACCCACGTCCCGCTGCGCAAGGTGAAATCCCGAACGGTCGCGGGCGCAATTCCGCACGTTTCGCATATCGAAGCCATCGTGGTCATATACCCCTAGCTGTTGTCGGACGTTTCGCGCTCCGAGTCCAGGCGGCATGCCTGTACTGAGCTTGTCGAAGTGCCTGTACTGAGCTTGCCGAAGTGCAGGACAGGACAGGAGCGGGCGAGCCCCCAATACGACCAGCCTGTTTGAACCGGAAAGGGTCCCCTAGAACGACATGGCCTACATTATCACCGAGCCTTGCATTGGCACCAAGGACAAGTCGTGCGTCGACGTTTGTCCGGTCGATTGCATCCACGGCAAAGACGAAGACAAGCAGCTCTTCATCGATCCGGAAGTTTGCATCGATTGCGGTGCGTGCGTTTCCGCGTGCCCGGTGGAAGCTATTTATGCCGATTCCGACGTCCCGGAGAAGTGGAAGAACTACACGGAAATCAACGCCGCGTATTTCAAGAGCTGAACCGCGTCGAAGGGTTCGGCGGGGCTGCGCTAGCCGTTGGAAAGCGGAGCGCCGGCGAACGTCGTTAGCGCTGTAAGCGCAGCGTCTTGACGGCGACCGTCCCGTCGGGTGCGGTCGAGACGATGCGTACGTCGACGATGCTCGCGGCGCGCTCGGGGAGCGCGATGCGTGCGGCGAAGTAGCCGTCGGAATCGGCCGTCGCGGACGTGGCGATCGAGCCTTCCGCGACTTCGCTGAATTCGGCGATCGTTTCGCTCGTCGTCGCGACGACGCTCAGGTGAGAGCGGGGTTTCGTGAACGCGCTGACCGTGAAGCCGAGTCGCGCGGGGGTTCCATTGGGCGGCTCGAGACCGCTGATGTAATTGACCGGAGCGACGTTCGAAACGAAGCTCCAGTGTTCGCGAAACGGTTCGTGTCCGGTCGTGTGTCCGCTGACCACGACGTCGTGCCGGCTCGCCGGCAAGTCGAAGGTTGGATCGTATACGAAGCTGCGGCCGGTGACGTACGTGCTCTCGGTTACGTCGCGCCCGTCGAGCTCGACGCGTACGCTGTTCGGATCGACGGGCTCTGCGAAGGTCGCGGCAATCTCGGGCCGCAGGCCGTCGATCGATGCGTCGGGAGCGGGTAAGAGGCGAATGAGCCGCAGCGCGATGGGAGCCGGCGCGACGATCGGGACCACGGCCGCCGCAGGCGCCGCTGCGCCCGTCACGTAGACCGTCTGCGAGTTCTGATCGAAATTCACCGACGCCCCGAGCGCCTGCGAGATGAAGCGCAGCGGGACGAGCGTCCGCCCGGCGATCAGGAACGGCGGGCTATCCAAGGTCTGCTGCACGCCGTCGACGGTCGCGGTCGTTGAGCCGATCGTAAGGCCGATCGCGTGCCGGCCGGAGGTCGCATTGATTTGGCCGTTTTGGTAGACCACGCTCGCGCCCAGGCGCTCGAAGACGCCGCGCAGCGGGACGTAGACGCGGCCCGCTTGCTCGACCGGCGGCTGATCGAACGCCATCGTCGTCCCGTTGACGACGACGTTGACGTTCGCGCTCTGCGCACCCGCGGCGAGCGACGCAAGGGTAACGGCAGCGATAAGGGCGAGTCGAGCAATGGTCACGGCGCCACCTGAAAACTGAATCACTACTCTCCGAGCTTTGGTCATCGGGCCCGGGAGCCCGGGCCCGGGGGGGAGATCGGGGGGCCTCGCCGCCCCGATCTTAAAGAAGAATGCCGGCGGTTCCGTCCGCCGGCATTCTCGTTTTCTCACCTCACTCTATTGAGCCCGCTAGGGAGCCGGGCGCCTCCCGGGTCCCGGACCGGCGACGATGATGGAGAGCGTCGTCTGCGCACCACTTGGTGCACTGAGCGACAGGGAGCACGTGCCTGCGGCTCGCGCCGTCAAGCGCAGGGTGTTTCCGTCGACGCTCGTCTCGGCGAACCGTCCGCATCCGCCGCCCAGCGCGAACGGTCCCGTGCCGGTGATAGTGACCGCTTGCCGTTCTCCGGTGTGCAGGGTGAGCGCGCTCGTCGAGAGCGAGATTGCCGTGTGCGAGTTGCCTGCCTGATCGAGGCGTGCGCGGGCAGCGCTGCCCTTCATCATGACCGGCACCTGACCGTACGTCGAGGCCGGACCCGTGATGGTGAGCATGCAGACCGCATCCGGAACGATCGTCGTGGCGCGAACGAAGGCGCGTTCCCCATCGATTTGCGCGTCGAGACTCGCACCCGTTGGGCACGCCGCGAAGGCGCGGTATGGGCCGAAGTGTCCGACCACGTCGATCGCTTGCGTGTCGCCCGCTCGTTCGAACGTGAGCACGGGCGGTTTGAACGCGATCGAGTCGAAGCGCAAGCGCGCGATGTCGAGTCCGAGCAAGGTCGCGCTGATCGTGATCGGAACTTGAATCGTTTGCGTGCCGTCGGTGATCGTGACGCTGCACAGCAGCGCGGCGTTCACTACTTGACCCGGCACGGTGATCGTCGCAACGTCGCCGCTTTCGAGTGTGACGGTCGGCGGCGTGAGCGCTAAGCATCCGGGGGTCAGCGACACGCCGTACGTTCCGGTGAAGCCGTGATCGTAGATCAAGATGTTCTGGGTTGCCGGCGTCAACACGCCGGGGTTGAGCAAGATCGAGGCCGGAACCGCATAGAGCGGTCCGTCTCCGGTCGGATTCGGGCTCGGCGATGGTTGCGCCGGGCCGATTGCCGTCGACGTGACGAGGATGGGGATGGTAACCGACTGTCCCGTCGATGGGCTCGTGACCACCGTGTTACAACCGACGTCCGCCGCGAGGACCTGAGCGGGCGCCGTTATGGTCACGATGTTTCCGAAGACGGTCGAGGTCGGTACCGCCGTCAACGGTAGCGCACACGTTGTGACGGCCGTGAACGGACCTTCGAGTGCCGGCGTAATGATGACGTTCGACGTCGCCGGCGAAACGGCGGAGATGTTCAACAGTACGGAGGGCGGTGACGCCGTCAGCGGCGTGGTGCCGGGCGACGCGGAGCCGCTCGGCGTGGGTGACGGGCTTGCCGAACCGAGCGCGGTAACGCTGATGAGCACCGGCACGGTCGCGCTCATGCCTCCGCCGCCGGTGATCGTGATGCTGCACCCGAGCGAGACCGCGACGGCTTGCGCCGGCAAGGTCACCACGACGTTGCTGCCTTCGACGGTGATTGTGGGGGGTGCGCCGATGCTGAGGCAACCGTTTTCCTGCGCGGTGAACGGTCCGGAATATCCAACTTGCGTGACCGCGATGATCTGGGTCGCGGGCGAACCGATGGCCGGATTGAGTAAGATGCTGGTCGGGTTCGGAATGACCGGCCCGAGCGTTTCCGTAGGTGTCGGCGTTCCGCCGCCGATCGGGGTGGCCGACCCGGTCGGGGTCGGCGTTCCGCCGCCGATCGGGGTGGACGATCCGGTCGGGGTTGGCGTTCCGCCGCCGATCGGTGTGGCCGATCCGGTCGGGGTCGGCGTTCCGCCGCCGTTCGGGGTCGGAGTCGAGTTGCCGCCGCCGCCACCGCCGCCATGCGAGATGGCTGCAA
>Ga0302325_10022493_pt1 | contig 13192 bp, 11 predicted proteins | sample Palsa_T0_2_FD_201948 | JGI IMG/M metagenome (GOLD analysis project Ga0302325, IMG submission 201948) | Peat permafrost microbial communities from Stordalen Mire near Abisko, Sweden - Palsa_T0_2 | ecosystem: Environmental > Terrestrial > Soil > Palsa > Peat permafrost | place: Sweden: Abisko... | reverse complement strand
TTGTAAGGGGGATGATTCAATGGGAGGTGAGTTTGGAAGATTTGGCTCTCCTGGTCTTGGGCGGGCAGCAAATCGGACTGTCGGTCCCTATTTTTGCGCTTAGTCGCCGGCGTCTTGCCGCATCGCCGCGGAAGATGGAGCTTTCGCCGGCACAATCTTGCAAGCAGGCGAGATTGGCGGAAAGTTCCCGGGAAGGAATGGCGGGTAGCCGATATACCATCCAATTCGCCTCTTTTCGGGATTCGACCAATCCCCGGGCACGGAGATAGGCGAGGTGTTTGGAAATCTTAACCTGCGGCATGCCCAAAATTTCCTGAATGTGGCAAACACAAAGTTCGCCCCCTTGCAGCAGATGCAGGATCCGCCGGCGGGTGTCGTCGCACAGACACTGATAGATTTGAACCAGGTTCATACCTAAAAGGGTATATATCCATACCGGTATATGACAAGCGAAACTCGTGAAACCGAAGCCGTGTTACAGGGAATTTACTCCACTGTCACCGACTTGGCCAGGTTGCGGGGCTTGTCCACGTCGCAACCGCGCTCGACCGCGATGTAATAGCTGAGCAATTGCACGGGGATCGTGGCGACAATGGGCTGGACCGCCTCGTGGCATTCGGGGATGTAAATCACCTCGTCCGCCAGGCCGGCCGGAAGCTCGCAACCCTCCGTCGTGATCGCGATGATCGGGCCCTTGCGCGCCTTGATCTCCTGCATGCTCGAGACGATCTTGTTGAAAATCTCCCCCTGGGGCGCGAAAAATACGCTCGGGCATTTTTCGCTGATCAGCGCGATGGGACCGTGCTTCATCTCGGCGGCCGGGTACCCCTCGGCGTGGATGTAGGAGATTTCCTTCAGCTTGAGCGCTCCTTCCAGCGCGATGGGGAAGAGCGAGAGGCGCCCCAGGAACAGGAAGTCGGCGGACGACGCGTAGCGTTGCGCGATCGCCTTGATCAGGGGCGCCGAGGCGAGCGCCCGGCGCACGAGGTCGGGCGCGCCCTTGAGCGCGTTCACATAGCGCACGCCGTCGTTGAAGCTCATGTCGCGCATGCGGGCGATGTAGAGCGCGATCATCGCCCCGAGCATGAGCTGGGAAGTGAACGCCTTGGTGGACGCGACGCCGATCTCGGGCCCGACGTGCTGGTAGATGCCCCCGTCGGCCTCGCGGGCGATGCTGGATCCGACGACGTTGTTGAGCGCGAGGACGCGGTAGCCCTTGCGCTTGGCCTCGCGCAGGGCGGCGAGCGTATCGATCGTTTCGCCGGACTGGCTGATGACGAAGAAGAGGGTATTGGGGTCGAGCGGCGAATTGCGGTAGCGGAACTCCGAGGCATAATCGACCTCGACGGGCACCCGGGCGAAGCGCTCGATGAGATGCTCGGCCACCAGGCAGGCGTGCCAGGCCGTGCCGCAGGCGCAGAACATGAAACGGTCGATCTGGCGGAACTCGGCCGGGGTCAGGTTGAGGCCGCCGAACTGCCCCGTGCTGCCATCCTCCGAAAACCGGCCGCGCATGGTGTTTTCGAGCGCCGCGGGCTGCTCGAAAATCTCCTTTTCCATGAAATGGCTGTAGCCTTCGATCTCGGCATCGGCCACCGACCACGTGATCCGGTCGACGACCGGCGAAATGTCGGCCTGGTCGAGCGTCGTGATGCTGAAGCTGGCGGGCGTGAGGTGCACCAGTTCGCCGTCCTTGAGATAGACGACGTTCTGGGTGCGGCTGATGAGGGCGGAGGCGTCGCTGGCGAGGATGTATTCGCCATCCCCCACGCCCAGGATGAGGGGCGAGGCCTTGCGCGCGGCCACGATTTCGGACGGGAAATCCACCGAGAGCACCGCAATGCCATAGGTGCCCTCGACATGGCTCAGGGTTTTGCGCACGCTTTCGAGGAAGCGGCTGTGGCCGTTGGCACCGGCCGGCTCCTTGGCGTAATGATAGGCGACCAGGTTGCAGAGCACCTCCGTGTCGGTCTCGGATGTGAACGTGTAACCCCGCCCGAGCAGGTACGATTTCATCTGGACGTAGTTTTCGATCACGCCGTTGTGCACGAGGGCGAACTTGCCGTCGCTGCTGACGTGGGGATGCGCGTTGGCCTCGGTCACGCCGCCATGGGTGGCCCAGCGCGTATGGCCGATACCGACCGTTCCCGAGAGACGGTGCCGCGCCGCCTCCTGCACGAGGTTTTCGACGCGGCCGGTTTTTTTCACAACGGCCATGCCGCCATTCTGCAGCACGGCGATGCCCGCCGAGTCATACCCGCGGTATTCCAGGCGTTTCAGGCCCTCCAGGACGATGGAAACCGCCTTCTGCCTGCCTACATAGCCGACGATGCCGCACATATTTTCACTATTTGATTGGCCAAACTAAGGAGTCGCGCAAACCTTGGGCAAGGCTATAGGTTGAACGATCCCCATTTGGTCATGACCACCCAGAAACGCGTGCTCGCCGTCATCATGGGCGGGGGGCGCGGCACCCGCCTGGCTCCGCTGACGTGGGAGCGCTGCAAACCCGCGGTTCCCCTGGCGGGCAAATACCGCCTGGTGGATATCCCGATCAGCAACTGCATCAATTCCGACATCAATCGCATCTTTTTGCTGACGCAGTTTAACACCGCTTCCCTGCACCGGCACCTTAAAAGCACCTATAATTTCGACCCGTTCGGCGGCGGCTTCGTGGACATCCTGTCGGCGGAACAGACGGAAAAAAACGTGGATTGGTACCAGGGCACCGCCGACGCGGTCCGCCGCAACCTCGTTCACTTCCGCACGTTCCCGCACGAGTTGATCCTGATCCTCTCCGGCGACCAGCTCTACCGGATGGATTTCCGGGAGATCATCGAGCGGCATCTTGCGACCGGGGCCGAAGTGACGGTCGCGGCGGTTCCGTTTCCGGTGTCGAAGGTGGAGGGCCTCGGGCTCATGCGGGTGGACGACGACCTTGCGATCCGGCAGTTTGTCGAGAAGCCCAAGGACCCCGCGATCGTTTCGAGCCTGGTGCTCAGTCCGGCGCTGGAGGCGCGCCTGACGACGTCCTCCGTGGAAAAACGCTGCCTGGCTTCGATGGGCATCTATGTTTTCAACCGCCCCGCGCTGGCCGAGGCCCTCGACAACGCCATGACCGATTTCGGCAAGGAGGTCATCCCGAGCCTGCTCGGCAGGAAAAAACTCTTCGCCCACATTTTCGAGGGTTACTGGGAGGATATCGGCACGGTGCGCGCGTTTTTCGAGGCGAACCTCGCCCTGGCGCAGCCGCTGCCCCCCTTCAATTTTTTCGAGTCCAACGCGCCGATTTACACCCAGGACCGCTACCTGCCCGCGTCGAAACTCAACAAATGCGCCATCGACCATGTGGTGATCGGCGACGGCTCGATCTTGACGGACTCGGCCCTGAAACACTGCATCCTCGGCATCCGCTCGTTTGTCGGCGAGAACAGCAGCCTGGAGGACGTCGTGGTGATGGGCGCCGACTATTACGAGACCGACGAGCAATTGCGCGTCAACATCGCGCGGGGCCGGCCCCGGGTCGGCATCGGCAAGGGCTGCCGCATCAAGCGCGCGATCATCGACAAGAATGCGCGCATCGGCGACGGCTGCGTGCTCTCGCCCGAGGGCAACGCCGACGGCGACTACGTGAACGGGGCGGTCGTGATCCGGGACGGCGTGCTCGTCGTTCCCAAGGGAGCGGTGCTGCCGGCGGGCACCGTCCTTTAATTTAAGCCGGGCCGCCGGCGGACGATTATTGGAATTGAACCTCGCTTACGGGCGAAATGTAAATAGGTTGTTCACTCCACATAATCATATGGCCCTAACTCATGTTTCAGGCAGCAAGGTTGAAGAAAAGTTTTCCTATCCGCTCTTCGGCCTGACCGTCGGGGGCACCCTCGCCGGTTTCATCATCGTGCTGCGGATTCTGGCCCCGGCGGCGGTGTGGCACACCCAATTCCGGGCGGAAGCCTGGAAATGGCTGGCGGCATTCCTGGTCGTCACCCTCTTCAACTGTTTCGTCGAATATTTTTTCCATCGGTACGTGCTGCACAAGCCGGCGGTGTCGTTTCTCAGCCGATTCTATCGGCAACATACCAAACATCATAATCTTACGCGGATCGTCCGGAAGCGGACGCCGGGGGGGACGGAAATCCCCTTCGTGGAGAACCTGTTTCCGATCCTCGAGCCCGAGCAGGGCGAGGCTTCGTTCTTCCCGTGGTATACCCTCGCTATTTTCGCCGGCCTGCTGACGCCGCTGCTCATGCTGCTCCAATGGATTTTGCCGTCATTTCCCTGGTTTGTCGCCGGATTCGCGGCCCTGACGGCGTCGCTTGCCCTGTATGAGATATTTCATGCGATCGAGCACTGGTCTCTCGAAAAATGGGGCCCGCTGATCGAGCATCCCCGGTGGGGCGGGTTTTGGACGAAGGTCTATAGCTTTCACCTGCGCCATCATGCCGTCATCGACTGCAACGAGGCGATTTCCGGCTTTTTTACCTTTCCGGTCGCCGATCTCGCCTTTGGCACCTGCGTGATTCCGAAGACACTCTATGTGGACGGTGAAGAGTGGGCGCCGGCCCACTTCACCAGCCCGCGTCCCTGCGGTTTCATCCGCTGGTGCGACCGGCTTGCCGATAGGATGGTAAAAGCCAGGCGCGAGCGGGCGGCCGATGGGGTGGTCCGGGATTCGGCGCCCGTCCTGCACGGGATGTCCCTGGCCGACTGCACGCGGGGCGAGCGAATCGCCCACCGCCTGACTCACGGGGTGGGCCTGGCCCTGGGCGGGGCCGCGCTGGCGTTGCTCGTGGTTTTTTCGAGCTTGCGGGGGAATGCGTGGCACGTGGTCAGTTTCACCGTATTTGGCGTTACGCTCCTGCTCCTCTACCTTACCTCAGCGCTTTATCACGGCTCGCGGACCGCGCCGTGGAGGCGGCTGCTCCACAAGTTCGATCATGCGGCCACCTTTCTGCTGGTCGCAGGAACGTATACTCCGTTTTTGCTGGTGAGCCTGCGCGGGCCATGGGGCTGGACGCTCTTCGGAGTCGTGTGGGGCCTTTGCATTGCGGGCGTGGTTTTTCAGTTTTTCTTCGCTGGACGCTTTCGCCTTATTTCGACGATCGCCTGCCTCTCCCTGGGCTGGCTGGTGCTCATCGCCATCAAGCCGCTGATCGCCACCGTGCCGCACGGAGGGCTCTGGCTGCTGCTGGCCGGGGGGCTCTGCTACACGGCCGGGGCCTTTTTCTATCATTGGGTGCGCCTGCGCTACCACCGCACGATGTGGCATACGTTCGTGCTCAGCGGCAGCATCTGCCATTTCCTCGCGGTCCTGCTGTTCCTGCTTCCGGGCCGCTAAGGTTTGGGGGAAGCCGATCAGGGCGTTGGCCTTCGAGGGATTGACAGCCCGGGGGCGGGGATTGAATTTGAGCGGGTCATGCTTACTTCCCGCCAAGTCGGAAAATTCAAAACCCAGGGCTACCTGTGCGGATCCAAGGTGATCTCCGACGCCGCCGTCGACGAATTGCGCGCGGAGATCGAGCGCGTCATTCGCCAGCGCAATCGGAAAAGCATCCCGCAGCCGGTGCTTTGCCACAATTTTACCGGCGACGAGAAGGCGCCGGTGTGGCAGATCGTGAATATCTGGGAGGCCAGCAAACCCTTCGCGCGCCTGATCCATCACCCGGTCATTTGCGAGGAAATCGCCCAGTTGACCGGCGCCGGCACGCTCCGCATCTGGCACGACCAGATCCAATACAAACCGGCGGCCCGGGGGGGGGTGAACATGTGGCACCAGGACGCCCCCCTCTGGCCGATCCTCGCGCCGATGACCGAGGTGTCGGCATGGGTGGCCCTGGACGACGTCGACGTGGCCAACGGCTGCATGAGCATGGTGCCGGGGTCGCACCGGTGGGGTGACCACATGGACTATCTGGGGACGTGGAAGGATTTCGTGAAGGACGTGCCGAAGAGGTTCGAGGGGCACAAGGTCGCGGTGCGGTCGTGTCCCGTCCGCAAGGGCGAGGTGCATTATCACCATGCGCTTACCTGGCATGGCTCGCATGCGAACACGAGCGGCGGCCCGCGCCGCGCCATCGCCCTGCATTTCATGACGGGCGAGACCCGTTACGTGGCGTCGGGCGAGCATTGCATGAAGCAGTTCGTAAAAGTGGCCGACGGGCAAATCATGCGCGGCAAGCACTTTCCGTTAGTATTTGGGCCCGGCGGTTAGGGTAATACCCCATTTCCCGTTTTTGCGTTCCGAGTTATTTTTGAGGTCGCATGCATACGACTTCAATCCACCACCGGCTGGCGGCCGTTGCCGCCGTCACGATAGTCCTGCTCGGAGTCGGATTGCCGGCTTCCGCCCGCGCCGCGAAATTCCCGCCGCTCAACGATCCGGCCACGGTGGAGTCGCACACCGGCAAGTTTGTCTGGGCCGAGCTGTTTACCAGCGATTCCGCCGCTGCGGCGAAATTCTACTCCGCGGTATTCGGCTGGACCGCCGTCACGCTCGACCAGCACGGCGTGGCCTACACCGTGTTCAGCAATGCGGACCATCCGATCGCCGGATTGAGGCAGCGCGACGCGTCGGCCTCGCCGCACACTTCCCGCTGGATCAATTACATCGCCGTCACGGATATCGCGTCGGCCCTCACTGTCGCCGCGAAGGCGGGCGCGGTGGTGCGCGCCCCGGCCCGCGAATTCCGGGATCTCGGGTCGCTGGCGATCATCACGGACGGGGATAGCGCCCCCGTCGGACTGATCCAGTCGAGTTCGGGCGACTCCCCCGACCGGGAGCCAGGGCTCGGGGAGTGGAATTGGTTTCACCTTTTTGTGAAAAATCCGCAGGCGGCGGCGGATTTTTATCAACAGGTCTTCAACTATACCGTGGCGCCGGACGCCCGAATGGGGAAAAAGACCGAATTGCTGCTGGCAACCGGCGATTATAATCGCGGAGGCATTTCCGCCCTTCCGGATCGCGAGGATGCCAAGCCCGGCTGGCTGGGCGTCGTCCGCGTCGCGAATATCGACGCGGTGCTGGCCCAGGTGCCGGCACTCGGCGGAGAAGTCGAGGTGCCCCCGCATGAAGCCTCATTTGGCAGCCGTTTTGCCATCATTGCCGACCCCACCGGGGGAAGCGTCGGCGTGGTGGAGTACGTCAACAACGCCAATCCCGTGAACCATTCTCAATGAAACACATTAAAAAAATCCTTCTCGGCACCCTCATCATGGTCGGTCTGCAATTTGGGATGTCCGGATGCGTCGGATATGTGGGGGGGGGCGGCGGCCCTTGGTATCACGACGGCCCGTGGATGGAGGGTCCCCGCTGGGGCGGCGGTGGCTTCGATGTGCATCCGGGTGGCTGGAGACGTTAGCTCGGGGGGCTCCGTTTTGCCGCCGGGTCCGGCCAGCTGGCTAATGTCACAATGCCGGCATTGATTTTTCTCGCGGAGATGGCCGGAATCGACGCGGTCTCGCTGTTGCCCCGCTATCGCCATGTCCCTTACGTTTTCCACCCGGTCGGCGATCGAAGAGCTATGGGCCCGGTTTGGCGCGGAGGCCGGCCACGCGCGGCAGGTGGCGGACCTGGCGGTAAAACTCTTTGACGCCACCAGCGCTTTTTTCGGCATTCCTGCCGAGGATCGCGTCCGGCTCGAGGCGGCCTGCCTCTTGCACGATGTCGCCTATGGGGTCAATCCGCGCCGCCACGCCGCGCTTGGCGGCGAAATCGTGCGGCGTCGCGGGGTGGAGGGGTTCGCGCCGGCCGACGCGCGCTGGATCGCGAGCCTGATCCGGCTGCATTCCGCGTCCCTGACCTTCGCGGAGGCGCGCTTCCGGGCGGCGCGGCTGCCCGACGCCCGGCGGGCGCTCTACGCGGCTGCTCTTTTGAGGATCGCGGATGCGCTGGACGCCAGCCACCTGCAGGACGCCTCGGTCGTCTCGGTGCGGGCGATGAAGACGCGGATCAGGGTGGGCGTCCGCAGCGCGCAGTTTCCGCGGAACGTCGAATTTGGCCGGCGCCAGTCCGCGTTTTGGCGCGACGCCTTTCCGGTCGATGTCGAACTCCGGCTGCTGGTCGGCGGACCGCAGATTCCGCTGCTCACCCCGTCCGTTTCGTTTCACGAAGGGGTGCGCCGGCTGCTTTTCCTCCATTACCGGACCGTGCTGGCGAACGTCAATGGCGCGCTCGCGGGCACCAACGACGAGGCGCTGCACGATCTCCGCATCGGACTCCGGCGCATGCGCGCGGTGCTGCGGGCTTTTCGCCGGCCGCTGGCGCGGACCTCGGCGGAGCGGATCGACCGGGACCTGCAGCAGCTCAACCGCGTCCTCGGGCTCGCCCGCGACCTTGATGTCTGGATCGGCTTCTTTTCGACGGAATCGGTGTCGGCCCAGTTCACGCGCCACCGCCTATGGCCGAAATTTGTGGCCCATCAGATCGAGCTGCGGCGATTGCAGCAAGCCACGGTCCGGCGGCAGATCCACGGCGCCCGCTTTGCCGCGCTGCAATCCAGGATCGAACGCTTCCTGCGCGTGGAGCTGCCGGCCGCCGCAGTCGGCGCGCCGCCGGCGCCCCTGGCGGGGCTGGCGCGCCGCGCACTGTCGAAAAGCCTGCGCCGGGCCCTCGAATTGGGGCATTTGCGCCAATCGCGGTCGCCGGAGAAACTTCATCGCCTGCGCATCGCCCTGCGCCGGCTTCGCTATCTCGGAAGTTTCTTCGGCCCGGTTCTGGGCCGGCCCGTTCACAAGTTGAGCCGGCGCACCCATGCCCTGGAGCGGGTGCTGGGCCAGATGCGCGACGCCGACCTGGCGCTGTCCCGCATCTTGCAGGAGGGCCCGACGCCGCCCCGGTTATTGGTGCGGCAGCTTGAGCGCCTCCGTCAGACTGACGCGGCGGCGCTCGAGGGCGCGTGGTCCCGCTTTGAGGACCCCCAATTCATTCTCGGCTTGCGCAGCCTGCTGAAGCGGTGAGCGGAGCAGCCGGAGTTGCCGGAATTTAACCGGCGCGGGTTGCGCGTCTGAAAACGGCAGGCTTTATGCTCTCGGTTCCAAACCATGCCCAAAGCCATCGTCATTTCGCTTGTCAACATGAAGGGTGGCGTCGGCAAGACCACGACGGCGGTCAACCTCGCCGCGTATCTTGCCCGCGACCATCAGAAAAAAGTCCTCCTCATCGATCTGGATCCCCAGACCAACACGTCGCTGAGCCTCCTGACGGAGAAGGCGTGGTCCGCCTGGGCGGAGGAGCATGGCACGATGGCCGACGTGTTCGAACTCGATGCCAAGCGCAAACGCGACAAGCCGACGAAATTCGAGGACTGCATCATCCACGACGTCGTGCCGGCGATTCCCGGGCTCGACCTCGTGCCGAGCCATCTGCAGTTGACCTTCCTCGACCTCGATCTCGCCGCCCGGCCCGGCCGGGAGCGCATTCTCACGCGTAAACTCGCGAAGATCCGCGATGACTATGACGTCATCCTCTGCGACTGTCCGCCCAACCTGCAAACCGCCACCCAGAACGCGCTTTACGCGAGCGACTGGTTCCTGGTGCCGATGCAGCCGGACTTTCTCTCCTCGGTCGGCCTCGGGCTGTTGCTCGACCGGCTCGCCTACCTGCGGCGGGAGCTGGAGTTCAAAATCAAATGCCTTGGGGTCGTCTTTTCACGCGTGCGGCGGCACGTCAGCTCCCATCAGGAGACAATGGAGCGCCTGCCGGGTGAAAAGGCGTTTCGAAAGCTCCATTTTTTTAAGACGGCCATTCCGGAGAACATCGCGCTGAGCGAGGCGCCGATGCAGGCGCAGCCCATTGCCATTTACGATGGGTCGGCTACCGGCGCCGCCGCGTTTCGCGATTTGACCAGCGAGGTGGTGGCGCGCCTGGCGGCCAAATAAGGCTACAATGCAACGACTTGCGAAATCGCGGGCAGCTTGCGTCCCATCAGGACGGTGCAGCTGGCCAGCTCTCGGTTTTTTTCCGGCGGCAACTCGCTGACGAATTTCTCAGAGAGGTAGGTCTCGGGGCTGCCGATGAGATCGCCGACCCGCCTGGCCAGGAAATCCTCCCGGGTCTGACCCTCAAGGCCGGCCGCCCAGCTGCGCAGGATCCAGGCCAGGGACCAGATCGGCAGGCCGCTCTCGATCACGCCGGATTTCTCGATGAACACCTGCTCCTCAAACAACCGGCTCAATCCCTGGGCCGTCATGTTGAAATAGTGATGGGGATATCCATGCAAGGGCTGCAGGAAGGGGACGGAGCAGTAGAGCTGTCCGCCGGGCTTCAGCACCCGGCATATCTCGGAGGCGCTCGCAAACGGATCCCGGACATGCTCCAGCACGGAGAGGGAGAGCACGGCGTCAAACGTGCCATCGCGAAATGGAAGCCTTTCGTTGACTCCCAGCACGTCCGTGTTCGGGTAGGGGACAATCTCGAAATTTATGACATTGGGAAAGACGAGGTTCCGCTGCCCGGCCCCGCAGTCCAACACGAGGCCGTCATGGCATTCGCCAATCACGCCGAGGGCTGCCGGGTCATAGCGATTTGATGATATATTTGGTGTATCGATGATCTTGAACTGGCTGCGTACGTCCTCCGACAGGAAGTCGAAGGCGCCATCCCGGGATTGATACGCGCGCCCGCACGCGGCGCAGGTAAATGGCCCCCGCTCCAGGGGCGCCGGGATCGGGGCCCGGCAATGGGGACATTGCAGGTGCGACGCGATGCTCCCCAGCTTTTTGGCTTTTATCGCCTTTCGGTCGGCTTCACCCGTGGGCAAAGGGAAAAGGCGATGCGTGACGCCGCCCGCCGTCCCGATCTGAAGCGTCACGCAGGAGTCGGCGAACTGCGACTGTTCGATTATGCCGCAGAAACCCCGCACGTACCGTCGCGAGGGAAAGGCCGCCACGACATCCGGCCTGGGTTCCAACTTCAGGGGGCACAGCTGGTCCTGAATGATCGCGATCTCCCTGATCTCGACCTGGGACGCCGCCCAGCCTTGAACCACGGTACGGTCCTCATGGGCGTCGTCCGTCGGGCTGTCCAAATGGACGATGAGATCATCCGGTGTTGGCATCGGCTTCATTGTTGATCAGCCAACAGACTCCAAAGAAAAGCCGACTGCAATATCATCGACCAGACCCCTTGGGTCTCCCCTTGTGGTGGGGCGGCGCGTCCCCGCGACGCCTTTGGAGTTCGTCCACGAAAATTGTCGGTGAGCGAAGCGGGGATCAAACTCGGCGGAGCCGAACGGGCGTCGCAGGGGACGCGCCGCCCCACCCACAGACTCCTCTGATCAAAAGCGCGGCGACCGTGACGGCGGTCCGCGCATCGGACATGGGAAAATCCCGACCCCTTCCGAGCCCGTATGTCTGATAATGAAAACATGTTGTGAACTTGATATTCCAGTTTGGAATATCAAGTTAGCGATAAACGGCGTGGAAACCGATTTCGCCTTTGGGCTCTAAATCAGTTTTCCAGGCGGTGGTACCAATAGTTCGGCGGCTGCTTGAAGTGCATCACTGCGAGTATCCAAACGTAATCGGGTTTAACGACGTAAACAACGGCATGGGGAAAAGGGCGCCGGAAGTACCGCCGGGCGGAAGGAGGACGGAAGACGCTGCGCACATCAAAGGCCGACGATCTTGCGCGCTTTGGTCATGACCTCTTCGGCCGGTATTCCCTTCACTTGGCCGCTCTCCAGCTCGGCCAGCCGTCGGTCGATCTCCCCATCCCAAGCTTCCTCCACGGCGGGCTCGGGTGCACTGAAGGTGTCGATTAGCATCAGGTCCATCAGTTCGGCTGCCTGCTCACGGGGCAGTTGGCGCGTTTCGGCGTAGATTTCTTTTAGGGTCATTGGCTTGGGTCTGAACATAGAGATGATGATGGCCAATCAATGCCGAGCGCCTGAAATTTTTCCTCTAAGGAACAAGGCGGGATAGTACTAGGCCTGCCGTCAAACCACTGCTAAAACGGCAGGACGTAAGCCTCGCAGAGGATGGTGCCCGTGCCGCCCGCTGTAAAAGCGGCGGTGTAGGCCCCGGGATTGAGCGGCACAAGCAGGACCCCCTCGTCCGAGCCGGTACTCAACGGGAAAGCACCAACAATCGAGAAGATTTTCTGGTATCCGCCCACGAGATTCGGATCCGCGCTCCAGACCGACGAGGCGCCGATCACCGCCTGCGACGAGTTGTACAGGGTCAGCGAAGGGCTCGTCACCACCGAGGTGACGCCGAAACTCGAAAGGCTCGCACCGACCGCCCGAAGCAGCACCCAGCGCGGCCCGCCCGATTGGACGACGAAGCCGAGGATGGACGTGCCACCGGATGGCAGAACGGAGCGGTTTGAAAAATTGCAGTTTCCGTTGGTGAGTTGGTTGGGGTAAAGGGTGAAAATCGGAGGGCCGTCAATGTAGAATTGAACGGGAGAAGCTCCCACACCCGAATTTGTCGCTGTGAAATACAGTTCGGGGAGTCCGGGATTTGGGGCGCTATAACCGATGGTCGCATGCGAAGGATTCTGCGAATCGACCGTGTATGTATACGTCCCCTGACTAGGAGCATTTGTCCCACGGATAGTTGGATCGGATCCGTACACGGAATTGGGAACGCCTGAATTGTATGAATTGATTTCCTGCCACGTATGGTCCGAATTAAAAAGGATGAGCCAACTGCTACCACTCCCGAGAAAATAAGTGCTGAATTGAATCAAGCACGGCGGAAGAGAAGCTGGCGCGGCTACTTGAGCGTTAGCATTTGCTGCCAAAGCGACGATCAAGACCGTGGCCACCAAAGCCGACCGGAGTAGCTTTACGAGAGGCATCGTAATCGATGGAACTGGCTGAGGTATTCTCAGCTGACACTTGATAGGTTGTCGATTACAATCGTAGTCGTTGCTTCCGGCTGCCTATCGTCGCGCCTGCCGAATGACGGGACGCGCCGCCCCGCCCACAGACTCTCGGTTTGAGAGGGCGGCAGCCGTGACCGCAGTCCGTGTATGGGAACAAAAAAAGTCGACCTGACCCATTCCGAACCCACATAATTAGAACATGTTGTGAACTTGATGTTCCATTTTGGAACATCAAGTTAACGATTGAGGGCCACGGCTGTCTGATCAGAACCCATTGATTTCGAGCTGAATAGGAATATCAAACGGTTCATTCGTTGTATCATGTTTCGCAAACAGTTCAGCCAGAGGCACTTTCTCCAGACAGGA
>Ga0302325_10022492_pt1 | contig 13192 bp, 13 predicted proteins | sample Palsa_T0_2_FD_201948 | JGI IMG/M metagenome (GOLD analysis project Ga0302325, IMG submission 201948) | Peat permafrost microbial communities from Stordalen Mire near Abisko, Sweden - Palsa_T0_2 | ecosystem: Environmental > Terrestrial > Soil > Palsa > Peat permafrost | place: Sweden: Abisko... | reverse complement strand
CGGACACGAGGGTAAAACCTACAACCTGCATGGCCCCGATATCGTGAGCGGCCTGGGCGCAGCCGCGATCTGGTCTGAGGTTCTCGGCAAGGAGATCAAGTATGCCGGCCATGACACGGACGCATTTGAAAAGCAGATGCGCGAGAAATCTCCCCCCTGGTCCGCCTTCGATATCCGAATGATGTTTCAAGGGTACATCGAGCGTGGCTTCGTTGCAGGCGATGACGATGTAGAGATGCTGACAGGGCTGCTCGGCCATGCACCTCGGCGATACATAGATTTTGCCCGCGAGACAGCTGTCGTATGGCAAAACAAACTCGTAGCATCCGGCCTTTCTACGGCTGCTTAGTGCTCTTTTGAGGGCAGCTTCAAACTGCTTCTGGGTTACCTCTCCGCGCAGGCCAAGCTACTTTGAAGCAGTTTCTTCCAGCTTATTCAGCGAACCCTTCAGCGGAATTGTCTTAGCCTTCATCACAGAGCTGAGGAAGTGATCGGCCGATGCTAATTTCCGACGGAACTCCTCCGGGGAAAACAGAATGACGTTCACCTCGCGGCGAAAGCGGTCTTCAAGTTTTCGTAAGACTGGGAGCAGATCGATCTGCTGCAACCTTCCGACGACCATCAGGTCTATATCGCTGCTGGCGTGGTCCTCTCCGCGGGCAATCGATCCATACAGCAAGGCGAGTTCAATTCTTCCGCCAAATTTCCCAATCGTAGCTTTGAGCTCCGGAATAATCCCGGCAGTCTTCTCGATCAGCCCTCTGAGTTCCGCGAATAGGGGAGATTCGGTGTTTGCCTTAAAATAAACGCGCCGCCCATCTTGGCGCCGCAAGAGAAACCCAGAGGCGACGAGCGACTCCAGTTCCCGCTGAAGACTCGAAGGAGTGACCGCCAAATGTCGGGCCAATTCGGTCATGAACCACCAGTGGTCGGGTTGAAGTAGGGTTGCGGAGAGCACGCCTGCCCGAACGGCTGGAAAGAGAGCGTCGAGCGTGGCATTCGTACGCATAATGCGTAATTATATACGTAAAATGCGTATATACCACCGCGCCCCTTCTTTCTAACTTGCCGGCTGCCAACACGCTTGGAGAAGTCTTTATGCAGCGGGGATTCGTTCCGATGCATTCTGATTCTCAGCAGTGCCTTAATGTTGCGAGTTGATAACAGTTGCGAGCGGGATCGCCTGCGCACCGCAAAGCGCTGGATCCACACGAAGAAGGTTTCTGCGCTTTGGTCGAATCTGAACCTTACAATGTTTGTCGTCATTTCGAACCATGGCATATATCTGGCACCGTAGGGCCCCGCCCCTTCATGGCCGGGCCAATAGCTGCGTTCAGAGCATATCCGGGGAGATCCCTGCCGTCAGCCCTCAAACGGTGGTCTTAAAGACCCCCTGTTTTGACGGAGCGTTGGCGGTAGGCGCTCCGGTTAGAGCCCATTCGTACTTACGAGCGGATCACCGGCGAGCCGGACGAGACCTCATATACGTAGTCCGTGATGGTTCCGTCTCGTACCGTGAACGCGACGGCCTGTTATCGCTATAGACAACAGCTTGACCGCTAGACCACCCGGGCTCCAGCACCACTCAGTACACCAGGAAAACCACCCCCTGGGACTCAGTAAGCGAAACGGCTAAGCCTATTTCCAGCAACTACCTACACCAAGAAGACTTGCTGAACTGATTTCCCTCAGACGCAGTTATACGCGGCGCCAGCAATTTTGCATGGGGAAGATGCCGTCCAGCCGGGCCCACGCCTGCGTCAGCAGGATACCCGGGGAGGTCCCTACCGTCGGCTTCAAAAACGGTGGTCTTAACGACCCCCTATTTAACTACCCTAAAAGTTTTTGCCTAGTTGAAGGACAGATCTGAGGATCTGGGGATCTGGGGAATACACCTGATTTCAAACGCTGGGTCTGTTCCCATCGTTACGGCCCGCTGTTAGGAGGGTGACCCTCCGTCTCGTGAGCTTCGCCAGTGGCCGAGGAATGCCCGAGAATCGCGTCAGGATGCCCCAGGGCGAGTCGATGGCCTATCGCTGCTCGAAATGGAGGGGGGACTTACCGATACCCCGTTTCACGGGAGCTGATCTCTCCAGACGACAAAGGGATCAGCTCGGAAAGAGCGACTTCTCAAGGAACGCCAATGCTGTAACGACACCGATCAGCACCAACACGGACCCCATGGAATTGGCGCGACACGACACCTATTCACCTCACCATCAGAACCGGGAAATAGGTGTCGTGTCCCCGAACTAACCAGCTTACTTATCGGATTTCTATGCAATACAAAAAGCCGTCACGTGAGGGAAGAACGGCCAATCTACCAAAAAGACCAGGTTCGGCAGTGATCGGACCGCCAGTTCTCGTGCTCCAGATGTGTTCCCCTTGACTCTCATCAAAGAGATAGACAGAACCATCTGTCGATCCGACTATGATCTTGCCGTCGTCGCTTACCGCTGCCCCACCTACAATGCCGCCCCCAGTAGTCGCGCACCACGCGGTCTTGCCGGTAGCGCGATCAATAGACAGTATTCGCCCCGAAGAACCTGCCGCAATCACAAACGAATCCGACAACAAAGGGCGAAAGTGAGCCCTCCGCCCAATGCGTTTGGACCAGAGTTGCTTGCCTGAAGCGTTGACGGCGTAGATGGAACCGTCGAAGGAGCAGAAGTAGCACGTTCCCACATCATCTACAACAGGTCCAGCTTTTACCTCTCCATTTGTATGAAACTGCCAACGAATCTGGCCCGACAGGGCGTCGACTGAATAACAATTTCCGTCATTGCAGCCAACCAGAACGGCGCCATGCTTGACATCAATAGATGGAGCGGAATGAACAAAGTTTGGGAATTTCCGTTCCCACAACAACGCGCCCGTCTCGGCATTCAACGCGATGAGGCCCCCTTGGCCACTGGCGAACTCAGTACCGATGTAAAGATACCTGGCCGCAGAATCTAGCGCTGGCGAAGATCCAATCCATTGGCCGACGCGACGCTCCCAAATCCTTTTTCCATCAGCAAGGCTTCGGCAATAAACGAAGCCGTCGTACGCGCCAATCCACACGCGGTCATTCCGTACCATCGGAGAGGAATGCACCCCTTGCCTGCATGTCCGAGTTGAAAACCTCCACAGTTCTCGCCCGTCGGTGCGCAGGCACACAACAAATCCTCTATCGCTACCGACAACTATCCGATCTCGGGTAACGAACGGGCGAGAATGTGGTGCAGAGTGAGCGCCTTCGTTCAGAGGGCCCCACTTCCAAATTATGCGCGCAGCATTTGGGGATGACGGGCTGCTGGAAACAATGCCTAGCTCCCGTAAGCTAAATAGAGATTCCAATGGTAGTTTCTTCTCTCGTAACCATCTATCGCCCATTTTTTCAGCATTCAAGATCGTCGCTACCGCAAGGATGGTTGGGTTGAGTGGCGCCAACAATCGAAGGGCCTCTCTTTGGGTCTTGCCGGAGTTAAGTATGTCATCTATCAGAATGAGGCGCGCACCGGACGAAATCCTTGGTCCCTCTATCTGTTTTCTAAGGCCATCAGTCTTGCGATGCTTGCGGATGAGGAAGCCTTTTAACTCGCAATTGTCCCTGTGGGCTTCACAGAGAATGGCAGCTACGATCGGGTCCGCAGCTAAGGTCATTCCTCCGACAATTTCGGGACTATATTTTTTGAGTCTCTCCCACAGCATCTTTCCGACTATCTGCAGATAAGGTTGGGTCAGCACTAACTCGCGCGTATCCATCATCCATGTGTAGCGTGCACCGGACTTGCTAATGCCTACCCCTAATTTCAGGCAGATGTCTAGAAGGCCGCAACGAAGCTCTCGACGCATTTCGTGCAGCGGCAGTGTGCACATACCCAAGATCACCTCATTCCTTTTTGTGCATCGAGCGCGGGTTACGTGAAACACCTCAGTGGTTCATTTAAATATCGCATCGCGGTTGAAATGTCTATTGACAGTCTCTGACCAGTCATATAATAGTCTTCCGTATGGATATCCGAAGGTTTTTCTCTGGTGAACCGATCATCTTGGAAGGATTCCTTCACAAGCGGGCTGAGGGCCGTTTGACCATTCAACTTCATCCTGGTCTCATGGTCGACTTGGATGAGAAGTCTTGCAAGTCGCTCGAGGAGGCAACCGATCCAATTTCGGGGAAAACATACATCCGTTTGACTCTCAATCCGGATAGAGATATAAACGCTGTCTTTCAGCCTAGGCTCGCACGGCTCGCTTTCAAGGCTGGCGCTTTAGGGGTTCCCTTTGGTTTGGGCGGGTTACCTCGGGGTGTTAAAGGAGGACCTGTCTATGCCGTGCCGGAATCCCTTCCTACGGTTTTACCTATTTTCGGGGATGGAGGAGATGGAGGAGATGGAGGAGATGGGGGAGACGGAGGAGATGGGGGAACGGGAACATATACCTATCAAACTGAAACGCTCCAGAACCCAACGGATACGGTCAGCAACGTTCTATTTTGGGGTTATGTGACCGATGACAAGAATGATGATATGACCGACTACACGACCGACTTCGGGTCATAAAGATGATATGTCCGCGAAGTGTGTACTCATCATTTCCCCCAGTGACGACATTCATGGACTGGTCGCAAAAGAGCGGATTCACCAGCTTTACGGCGATTCTGTAAGTTGCTTCATATTTGATGCTGCTACGTACCCGCTTACCTCTAGCCTGAATGCCCGATTGGACCATGCGCAGTCGACCCCCCTCCTAGAAATTGCAAGCCCTTTAGTTAGAGACATAGGGCCCCACGCTGGTCAATTATTGAATGACCGCGCCAACAATCACATTCGAACTGAAATACCTCTTGGTCCAGAAACGGCAGTTTGGTGGCGAAGATACCGACAATCCCTCTTGCATCCCGACGTAGTAGAACCCGAGTTTAAAGGTTTTTGCGGGGCTTCTCTCAAATCGACTCTTCTCGGAGCGATCAGCACTTGCAAGGTATACAACGCCTACGATGATGAGCAGCGGGCTGATCGTAAGCTCCACCAGCTTGTCATCGCAGGTCGATGCGGCCTATCAGTTCCACGAACCCTTATCTCCAATGATCTCAGGCAGATTGAGGCTTTTATAAGCACGGTTCATCGTGAAGGCAAGCGAGTTATCTATAAGCATGCCGCATCTCTCAGTGGCTTTGGTATGCCAACGCGGGTATTTGACGATGAGGCTCGAGACCGACTCGATGCGGTGAAATATGCGCCGACCATTTTTCAAGAAGAGGTGGTTGGCAGTGATTTAAGAATAGCAATAGTAGGTTCGCAGATGTTCTGTTGCGAGTGGCGTGGCCTTTCGTCCGATCGACGGTCTGTAGACATCCGGCTGGCTGATGGTTTGAAAATGTATCCATGTCCGATGCCGCTTGGCCTCTCAACTCCTCTCCTCGACTTTCAAAACCGTTTAAACTTGGACTTCGGCATTTATGATTTCAAGGCCGACGAAACAGGTCGGTCGTATTTCTTGGAGGTGAATCCTTCAGGACAATGGCTGGACATGGAGATCAATGGCGGTCAACGGGTCTCTGAGTCGCTCGCCCGCTTATTAGTTGAGGGTCCTCTGGCGGAGATCACCCCCCAAGGCGAACCGTTCTTGAAGGTCGATCTCGATCGCCTTTTCCGAGGGTTGGGTGGGAAAGTTCCGTCGGAATGGGTTCAAGTCGTCTAGGTTTCGAGAAGATATGATTCGTTCGATTCAAAGTATGCGTGAGCTCGTGGATGGCTTAAGAAAATCAGTCTTGCACCAGGCCGGTCGGGATCAATCCTGGTGGTTCGACGAGGTTCTAGCTTCAGCGGCATTTTCGAGGCCTTCTGCACTCACTGGCAGCCAGATTGCCATCCTCTTTGGTTTGGACCTCTGCGAAATGAAGAGTATTCAAGTGACGGTCCAGCCCGAAGATCATGCCCACGTATTCGAATCTATTAAGCGATTTCCTTCGATCGGGAAAGAGACAATTGCGGTATTAACTTATGCCCAAGAGAAGATAGTGACAGAGGCCATGAAGTTCCACTGCGCGCTTGGAACCGTGATTGATGATGGAAATGAAGAGATGAAAATCTATATCGGCTCTACCGAAAGTGAGAATAGCAATTCCCTGTACGATCTTTTATCAAAAACCGGCTTCATTTGCCCGTTCGAAACTGGCGCTTCGCAAGATATCCTATCTTCGGCGATGGAGCTCTGCGTTCTGATTGGAGCTGGGCGACGGTTTGGTGCCAGAACCGGATACACATTCTATTTCTCAGCAGGTGGTCCTGGTGGTTTCCAACATATTCAACAAGTGGCGCTACCATTAGGTCGCGGTGCGGCCACGCGGTTCAGAGCGTTTTACGACGCGATTACCGTGCAAGCATTGACATCGATAAGGTGGGGGTGGGCGATTACGCTGTCTGAAGATGGCCGGGTTCTGTCATTAAAACTGGAAGCGACGCCTAGTTTCGGGGACTTCGGGATCGCCAAGTTACTCCCCGATCCCGACGCCTCGCAATATAAATGGTTAAAAAAAACCGCACACGAACGCGGTGTGGCGCTTCAGTTGCAAACTGTATCTTGCACGTTGGGGCCTCGTGGTTGGGGGGGATGTCGCTATTTCAAACTTAACTTATCCAACGAAGCTTCAACGATCTCACAGGGCAGGATCTCCTAGGAGAAATGGGGGGGCGCCATACCTATTTTCCGGGACGATGCGGGACATCCATGCCACTGGAGGCGGGGGAAGTCGTGACCGTCACTCCTTCGGCATCGGCTGCTCATACGCTCATACCACCGGACAGGTTTCCTGTCGGCGTCAAGCGCGGTCGCGAAGCGTTTGTGGATCTGCTTCCTGAACGGCCACCAGTCTGGCCGGTAAGACACCGCGATGATCATGTAAACACCGAACAGCGTGGTATAGATGCCGAACAGGCTGGCGACCCTTTCAGCAATTTTCACCCAGTCAGAGCTCTTGCGTTCGATCGGCACGTTTGGCTCACGTTCGGCCAGAGCTTGCCACTCGCGTTCGAGCGCTTTCCGCTGCTCCTATCCCCGACAAGCCGAAACGGATCAACGGATTGCGTCGTCATGATGCTGGACTCGGCCGAATAACCGACTTCTCCAACAGATGCCCGCAAAGTCGCGTTTCTATGAGACGGTCACTGAGGTCAATATTGCGGTTTGTGGAAGAGATGGAAATAAACGAGATCGCACGTGTGACCGGCCTATCCGAAAACACAGCAAAGACGCATCTCTATCGGGCACTGAAGATAGTCCGCACCGAGTTAAGTGGGGGGAAATGAACCTGCCGCAATGGATCGGCATCATAAATCCGTAGTGAGGGGATGCGGTTAGTGGCTCGCCGTGGCGCTATGCGAACTCAGCCGCATCGAGCCGCACACTGTTCATCCTAGACTGTCTGCAAAGCGTTGACCTACGTAGACGAGTACATAACGGCCTGAAGAAGGACGGAGAATCGGGCGGTATGAGTTCTCATTTGGCGGGATGTTGACTGACTAGACGCTTACCCATACACTACGTATATGCCGAGGCCGAGGAGCGATGAGAAGAGAAGCGCGATTTTGGAGGCGGCGACGCGCATCATCGTGATGCAGGGCCTGAGCGCGCCGACGGCAGGCATAGCGAAAGAAGCTGGTGTCGCTAATGGATCGCTGTTCACCTACTTCGAGACCAAAACAGATCTCTTCAACGATCTCTATCTTGATCTCAAAGCCGAGATGGCATCGGCCACTTTGAAAAACCATCCCGCGAATAAGGAACCGTATGAGGAGTTCTTCCATGCCTGGCGGAATTGGATGAACTGGGCGTTGGCCAACCCCCAGAAGCGCAGAGCACTGGCACTACTCGGCGTCTCCGATGAGATCACTTCAGAGACTCGTGTGGCGGGGCATAGGACCATGGCTCCCGTCGCCGCACTGCTAGAACGTGGTCGTGCCAGCGGACCTATGCAGAAATCCCCAATGGGCTTCGTTGTTGCACTCATGAATTCCGTGGCGGAGGCAACAATGGATTTCATGACCCAAGATCCCGCCAATGCAAAGAAGTACACCAAAGAGGGGTTCGATGCTCTATGGCGCATGTTGAGTTGATTTTTTTGACATTTATAACGACTGACTAGACAGACACTAACAGCAACAAAAAAAACGGAGATCAAAATGTCGACAGAAACGAATGCAATTACCCCAAAGAAGATTGCGATTGTCACCGGTGGCAGTCGTGGTATTGGCCGCAGTGCGGTTGAGAGCCTCGCGAAGCGCGGCGTCAACACGATCTTCACGTATCACACGCATAGCGCGGACGCGGAGGCGGTCGTTGCCGCGGCGAAAGACGCAGGAGCGGAAGCCGTCGCCTTGCAACTGGACGCCGGCAACATCGGGTCGCTCGATGCCTTCGTCGAGAGCGTGAACGACGCACTCGCCAAGCTCGAAGCGACGCGCTTTGACTTCCTGGTGAACAACGCGGGTAACAGTCACCGCAACATGCCGTTTGCAACGGCCACCGAGGAAGAGCTCGACAGCATCTACAACGTCCACTTCAAAGGCGTTTTCTTCCTGACACAGAAGCTTCTTCCCCTGATCAACGACGGGGGGCGGATCGTCAACGTGTCGACGGCACGAACTCGCACTACCGGTCCGGGCGGTTCCGTCTACGCGTCCATGAAGGGCGCGGTCGAGGTGCTGTCAAAGCACATGGCGAAGGAACTTGGCCCCCGAAGGATCGCCGTGAACGTGGTAGCGCCGGGGGCTACAGAGACAGATTTCAGTGGCGGCATCGTCCGCGACAATCCTACGGTGAATAAGAGGGTGGCTGAAGGGACAGCGCTGGGGCGAGCCGGTTTGCCCGAGGACGTCGGCCGGATGATCGCGTCGCTGCTCTCTGAGGACAATCGCTGGATCAATGCGGAGCGTATCGAGGTTACGGGCGGGTACGTTTAGGCAATTCGTTAAGGAGAAGGAAGAGAATGGAGAACAATGCGAACAATCCCACCGCTGGCAAAGCATACATCGTCACTGGCCCGACCTCGGGTATAGGCCGCGCGACTGCATTTGAGGCTGCCAAGCACGGCACCATCGTCCTGGTCGGGCGCGATCGTGAAAAGCTCGACGAAATGCAGGGGGAGATCGAGCGAAGGGGAGGCCACGCGGTGCCGGTCGTATGTGATCTATCGGATATCGAGAGCGTGTGCCGCGCGGCAGCGGAGATCCTCGATCTTCATCTTCCAATAGTCGGTCTCGTCAACAATGCGGGCATCAACCAGGCGCGCCCAACAAAGAGCGCTCAAGGGTGGGATCTAACCTTCGCAACGAACCATCTTGGACCGTTCGTGTTGACCGAAGCACTCATGCCACAGCTGCCCGACGGGGCCAACGTCGTCTTCGTTGCTTCTGGCGTCGAAGACCCCGAGCGCAAGCCCGCCAAAGCGGTTGGCTTTCGTGGCGGTCGCTACATCTCTGCCGAGGCGAGCGCGCGCGGCGAATGGAGACCCGGCGGTTCCAAGATTCCGGGCGCGGATGCCTATGCCACTTCTAAGCAATGCACTCTTGCTACGGCTCTGGAGTTTGCCCGCGAGACCGCACGCCTGCGCATTAACGCCGTAGAACCAGGATTCATTCCAGCTTCCAGTCTCCATCGCGACGCCAACGCGTTTCAACGCTTTTTGCTGAAATACGTCCTTACGCTCGTCGCTCCCCACGTCAAGTACTGGAGCACTACGAAGCGGGCCGCGCGCGTGATCACGAACGTTTTAATGAATGAATCCGGGGCGACCGGTGTTTATTACGACGACGAGGGCGATCCGATGCTCAGCTCTGAACTCATACGCGATCCCAAGTTCACGGCGCGCGTTGTCTCCGAAACGCGCGCTTTGCTGGAAACAGCTCACACATAGCAGTGAGCTGTCAACGCCCGGATTATTCCGCCAGCAGCAAACCCGGTAAGGAAGCAACCAACGATTGTCGTGACGACGTGCGGGGCAGCGCCCATGAGATGCCTTCCAAACGCGATGCCGCCGAGTCCGACGTATACGAGAACCGTGTTCCTCAGCTTCTTTGCAGCGGCAGAAAGCACCGTGACTCCAGCCAGCAATCCAACGCCAATCATCGCGCTGGCGAAACCGAACGTGTTTGTCGAGGCATGCAGGGTGTCGCGCACAAAAATCGCGATGAGCGGCCCGAAACAGCCCATCACAAACATTGCAGCGGAGGTGGCGAAAACGATAGAGCCGAATGATGAAAGATGAAGCTCGCTACCTCTTTCATGTCTGCACCGACACGGGCTAACCCTCTCTTCTCTTCGGCAATAATGTCGGCCGATCTTGCGGGTCTTTCCTGCTTAGGTGCGAGTGAAAGGGACGCGATCAGCGCGCCTGAGGCCAGGAAGCTGAGAAAGTCAAAGGCGTAGCAGGTCGGCTCGTTGAAGTGCGTGACGATCAATGTTGCAACCGGTTCTCCGATGATGCGCATGATGAACATCACCTGCGACTTTACGGCGGTTGTGCTCTGACTCATCAATCTGCTCCTCGTCCTCGCATTTCGGGCAGGAAGGGACGATCCGCCGAGATTCCTCTTATGCTTTGATCGCTGGGATGAACCACCGCCGAAGCGCTTCCGCTAACCCGTCCGTCCTGTTCTCTTCACCAACCCACGCGATACAGGCATCGGGACGGATCAGCATGGAAGGGCCGGCATCGACGGCGACGCAATGGATTCTCCGCGTGCTGGCTGTAACCAGTTTGGAAGCCTGCTCCCCGGTGGAAGCATCGAGAAGAACGCCCCAGCCGTCGTGCATGAGCTGGTAGAGCGAAACCTCTTCACTGTCGTGGCGGATAGGCCTATTGCCAATCAACCGTCCGACCTCGTCGACCTCCGACCCGAGATCGTAACGGGTGAACAGGCCGCTCATCCTCTCGCCGATGAACCGGTTGAAGTCGTCGAGTTGCATGAGCTTCGCTACAAGGTCCCGCATCGCGCCCGATTGCGGATCGGGCCGCATGATCGCCATCTGGGCAAGGCAGTTGTCCAACGCGGCTTCGGCGACGGGACGCCGTTCGGCCGTGTAGGTGTCAAGCAAGTCTTCAGGCATCTCTCCACGAATCACTGCCGCGAGTTTCCAGCCGAGGTTCTGAGCGTCCACAAGTCCAAGGCTCATGCCCTGACCGCCGAATGGCGTATGGATATGTGCCGCATCGCCTGCAAGCAGCACTCTTCCTTGACGGTAGGTATCGACAAGCCGCGTATTGTCCGTCCATCGGCTTCCGCTTGTGACCGATTTCACATGGACGTCGGCGCCGCTGATACGGCGTAGCATGGCTTCGATCTCGTCTGATGTGACCGGAGACTCGCGATCTGTAGGCGGACCGTTGAAGTCCAGCAGGAACAGGCGCCCCGGAAGAGGCCCGTACGAAAACATACCCCCCGAGGTGCGATGCCAACCCGGCGACAGGCGTTCTGGGTGGTCGAGGTCTACGATGGCCTGGTAGAACGTCGAGGTTGGAGGTGTACCGGGAAAACTAAAGCCTGCCATCCTGCGGATGGGGCTGCGCCCGCCGTCGCAACCAACAAGGTAGGAGCAGCGGATACGGTCTTTACCTGTTGGAGATGTCCACGTTACGTCGACGCCGTCGTCGCCTTGGACAAAGCTGGCGACGTCACACTCGCTGCCTTTTCTCGAATTTTCTGCTCGGAGCCAGGGCTTCATAGAGACGATCGAGGGCAGTGAAACCCTCAAGGCTCGGGTAAGGGCGATACGTGACGAGCTCGCCCAAGTGGTAACGGTGGTGCTAGCCGAATGCGTAGGGCAAGAATCTACCGATCCCGTCGCCCATCTCGCGGCCGGTTTGCTCCTGGCGACGTGGACAGTGGCCCTCATCCAGGCTCACCGGATCTTTCGACAGAGTCGAGATCCAAAGAAAGCGAAAGCCGCTTTTCTCGCCCTTGTTGATACGGGAGCTATCGGCCTGAAGGCCGCAATGGCAGGCACGCCTTACGCGTAGTCGAGCACCTTCTGCCTGCTCGCATTGAGCATTCAGGGCTCCGATGCACAGACGCCGAGGGCGATCTGTCCTTACTCTGCTGCTGCGCAAAGGCCGCTGGAAGTCCTGGAGTCTGAAGGCTGATCCCCGTCCCATATGGAGCAGAGGCTAGTACTCCCGCTTCAGGCCGGGCTTGCTTCTTGCTGCGTTGCATCGGCGAATTTCTCCAACAACTCGATCAACTCTGCGGCTTTGAGCGGCTTGGCGATATAGCTATCCATTCCAGCAGCAAGGCAGCGCTCCCGGTCTCCCGGCATCGCGTGGGCGGTCATGGCGATAATCGGTAGGTGGTTGCCCGTCTCTCGCTCGTGACCGCGAATGGCAGCGGTGGATTCGAAACCGTCCATCTCCGGCATTTGCACGTCCATCAACACCACATCAAAGGTGGCGCGATCGAGCGCTGCCAAGGCCAGGCGCCCGTCGGCGGCGACGGTTACGTGATGTCCATGCTTCTCCAGCACGCGCGTGGCGATCTTCTGGTTGACGGCATTGTCCTCTGCCAACAACACGCGCAATTTCCTGAGAGTCTTCGCTGCGGCAAGCGGCAACGGAACAGAGGAAGAAACCGCTTCTACCACTGGACTGGGTTCACCGAAGCAGCCAGTAAAGTGGAATTGACTGCCCTGACCGAGGGCGCTCTCCACCCAGATCTTGCCACCCATCAACGCCACGAGTTGCGTAGAGATGCTCAGGCCCAGCCCGGTGCCGCCAAACTTGCGTGCGGTCGAGCCATCGGCTTGGGAGAAAGCTTCGAAGATGAGCTTCTGCTTTTCCTCGGCAATTCCCACCCCGGTATCCGTTACCACGAAGTGCAACTGGAAATCAGCCGGGGTTCGGGAATCGAGCGAAATCTTTAATCCCACCTGGCCTCTGGCTGTGAACTTGATGGCATTGCCGACCAGATTGATGATGATCTGTCGCAAGCGGTTCAGGTCGCCAAGTACACGCTCGGGTACCTCGGGAAGGATATCGCAGGTTAGTTCCAGGCCATTCTGCCTGGCGCGCACTGCCAACATCTTGATGCTCTCAGCCATCGGGACGAGATAACCGTTTCGGCGCAGGACCTTTACCCCTACTTATCCATCGGCAATTTCCGTCCGGAAGTCGAGGGGGCACGCTGCATTCTATCGGGACCGTAAAGAACGTGGGGGG
>Ga0302325_10022491_pt1 | contig 13192 bp, 12 predicted proteins | sample Palsa_T0_2_FD_201948 | JGI IMG/M metagenome (GOLD analysis project Ga0302325, IMG submission 201948) | Peat permafrost microbial communities from Stordalen Mire near Abisko, Sweden - Palsa_T0_2 | ecosystem: Environmental > Terrestrial > Soil > Palsa > Peat permafrost | place: Sweden: Abisko... | reverse complement strand
AGCGCCACCGGCAACGAGATCATGGCCCTGTTCGAGCGGCTCTACCAGCAGGGCAACACCATCGTGCTGGTCACCCACGAGCACGATATCGCCCTGCACGCCCATCGCGTGATCCATATACGGGATGGCAAAGTGGAGAAGGACGAGCAGGTCCGCAAGTAAACCCCCTCCTTCGGCTTTTTGGCGTCACAACGAGGCGCCCTGCGTTGAACGCTGGATCGGATCCATTCCTGCCGGGCTTGGCCTTGACGGCTGGCAGCGGAACCGGATGTTATAGCCAAGAGATCGCGGCGGCTGGGCATCGATCCGGGGCCATTGACATCGGTTTATCGATGCTGAAAGTGCTGCGAAGCAAGAGCATCGGCGCCCCTGCCCAAACCGGTTCGCCCGATCTCCAACAAAGGCCCTTCCGTAGCGGACAATTGGATTGGGTTCTGTGCACCAGGTCCTCAGCCACATTTCGGAAGCGAGCCACGAACTCGGCGAACTGGCGCGCGTGCTCCGCCATAACGGGCGCGTGCTCCGGGGAAGATGTTGAAGTCACCTCGACAGCGCAACAGCCACTTCCGCCGCCTTGCCTGAGTACGCCGCGATGCGCGTCCCTTTCGGCAACCGCATGGGATGCCAAAAGTAGTAAGTGCGCTCCCATTGCGGGCGCCAGTTGCGGATCCAGATGAGGCGCTGGACACTGCCATCTGACTCGTACGCGGTCACTTCGAGTGACTCACCCGCTGCCAGGCGCACGGGACGAAGCCCGACTAACTCGACCGCCGCGGACAACGTCACTGGCGCCGCCGTGAAGACAGCCAGTTCGCGCCCGCTGTACTTCGGCTGGGCCTCCGCGGTGAAATGCGGCGCCGGCGGCAGATAGATCGCATCTCCCTCAGGCGCGCCGCCTTCCACCCAGTTCACGATCATGTCGATTTCAATCTGTGACAGGCTGGGGTCGTCGCGAAACTCGCCCACGCCCTTCACCGCGCCCCAGGGCGGCATGCGGCGCGCCAGCACTTCGTCGCGGATGGCCTTGGCCCATGGGCGCGCGTTTTCGTAGGTCATCAGCGACATGGCCGCACCGCCATCGCGATGGCAGTTCGCACAGTGCCTGTAGACGATGCGCGAGATCTCCTGGGTCCAGAGCAGCTTGGTGGTGATGACGTCATGCGCGAAGGCCGCCTGCGCCAAAATGAGGGCCGCGAGCAGGCCAAGGCTCCGTCGCCCCCTCGCCCGCTCGCCCCCTCGCCCGCTCGCGCCCACCTATACCACCTCCCCGCGCACCAGATCCGCATACGTCTCGCGCGCACGGATGGTCCGGAACGTGCCGCCTTCCACCAGGATCTCCGGCGGGCGCAGCCGCGAATTGTAGTTCGACGCCAGCACGAATCCGTAGGCGCCGGCGGTGTACACGGCCAGGTAATCGCCGGGCGCGGCGTTGGCCAGTTTGCGGCCGCGCGCCAGGAAATCCCCAGTCTCGCAAACCGGGCCGACCACATCGGCCACGATCTCCGGTCGCGCGGTCTTGCGCAGCGGGACGATCTCGTGGTGCGAGCGGTAGAGCGCCGGCCGGATCAGGTCGTTCATGCCCGCGTCCACGATCACGAATTCTTTCGCGCCGCTCCGCTTGCGGTAGAGCACGCGCGTGAGCAGCACGCCCGCGGGGCCCACGATGGAGCGGCCCGGCTCCAGCATCGCGCGCAAGCCGGCGCTCTGCAGCTTCGCGCGCACCCGATCGACGAACCCGTGGATGCCGGGCGCCTGCTCGTGCGCCTGATAGGCCACGCCCAATCCGCCGCCGAGGTCGATATGGCGAATGCCGAAGCCCTTGGCGCGCAGCCGCTCCACGAGCGCAAGCACGCGGTCGAGGGCTTCCAGGATGGGATTGGTGTCCATCAACTGCGAACCGATGTGGCAGCTTACGCCCTCGGCGGCCAGGTTCCGAAGGGCGCGCGCGCGCTCGTAGACGGCCTCGGCGTCTGCGATGTCGATACCAAACTTGTGTTCGCGCAGGCCGGTGGAGATGTACGGGTGCGTGGAGGCGTCCACGTCCGGGTTGACGCGGATGGCGAAGCCGGCCTGGACGCCGCGCCGCGCGGCCAGCGCATCGATCAGCGCCAGTTCGGGCTCGGACTCGCAGTTGAACGTGTGGATGCCCTGCGACAGCGCGTAATCCACTTCATCGGCGGTTTTGCCGACACCGGAGAAGACCACTTTTGACGGGTCGCCGCCCGCGGCCAGCACGCGATAGAGTTCGCCGCCCGAGACGATATCGAATCCCGCGCCGGCTTTGGCGAGCAGCGCCAGAATGGCCAGCGAGGAATTGGCCTTCACCGCGTAGCAGACGGTGTGCGGCAGGTCGCCCAACGCGTCGTCATAGGCACGGTAGTTTTCCAGGATGGCGGCGGCGGAATAGACATAGGCCGGGGTGCCGGCGCGGCGCGCGACATCGGCCAGCGGCACGTCTTCGCAGTACAGATCCTGGTTGGAGTAGTGGAACATTTGGTTACCGGCAGATTGGGCGGCCTGGGAGGCCGCCGCAGGCTGGGAGCCTGCCCCACGTATGGTCCGGTATCACGGCGCGCCTCATTTTACCTTCAGCACCAGCAGCGTCTGGTCGTCGAACGGGACCGGGTTGAAGCGGTCGAGCTCCGCCAGAATCTCCGCGACGATGGCTTCGCCCGGCTGGTCGCACGTTCGGCGCACCACCTGCGATAGACGATGCCGTCCGTAATCGTGGCCGTCCGGGCTCAGATGATCGGTCACGCCGTCGGAATAGAGCACGATGGTGTCGCCCCGGTGCGCCTGGAAAACCACCTCCTCGTATTCGCGCTCATCCAGCAGGCCCAGTGGCACGCCTTCCACGCGCGGCTTCAGGATCTCGCGGTTGCGGCACACCAGCGGCGGATTGCTGCCGGCATTGGCCATCACGAACTGCCGGATGGCGGGGATCCACAGCATCACCAGCAACGTCACGTAGCGGGCTTCCACCTTGCGTTCGATCAGCGCCTCGTTCAGCGCGCGCATCAGCTCGCGGGGATGCGCGCGGCGCGGCGCCAGCGACCGCAGCAGGCCGCTGACCAGCGCGCCATAGAGGGCCGCCGCGGCGCCCTTGCCGCTCACGTCGCCGAAGGCCAGCACGGCGCGCCCATCCGGCGATTCGAAGAAATCGTAAATGTCGCCGCTGATGCCGCGCGCGGGCCGCAGTCCGGCCGCGACTTCCAGGCCTTCGAATCCGGGATCGCCGACGGGCAGCAGCACGCTCTGCAGCTCGCGCGCGGCTTGCAAATCTTCTTCCATGCGCCGCTCGCGGTTGGCCAGTTCTTCGTACAGGCGCGCGTTCTCGACCGAACTTGCGATTTGCGGCGCCAGTAGCATCAGCATGCGCACGTGGTCGTCGGTGAAGAAGCCGATCCGCTCGCTTTCCAGATCCATTACGCCCGAGACGCGGTCGTGGCTCATCAGGGGAATGGCCACCTCCGAGCGAATGCCGGGATGCGAAGCGATGTAGCGCGCGTCCTGATTGGTGTCCTGCACGCGCACGGGGGCGCGCTGTTCCACGGCCGCCCCGGTGATGCCTTTTCCCAGGGGGACGTTGTCCAGGTCCACGCGCTGGTCGTAGCGGATGCTGAAGCGGTGGCGCAGCGCCTTGCGCCCCGCGTCCACCAGCAGGATGTTGAATGCGTCGTAGTTGATCAGGCTGCGCACGGTGCTGGCGATTTTCGTGAGCAGCTCGTCCAGATCCAAAATGGACGAGAACTCCTGCGAGATGGAAGCCAGCGCCTTCAGCGTGCGGTTCTGGCGTTCCACGCGCCAGTAGAGCCGCGCGTTATCGATGGAGATGGCCACCCGCGCCGCAATCAGGCGCAGCAGCGCGCGGTCTTGCTCGGTATAGGCGTTGGGCCGCGTGGATTGCACGTCGATCACGCCCACCAGTTTGCGCCGCGCGATCATGGGTACGGCCAGTTCGGTGCGCACCGCTTCCACCGCGTTCAAATAGCGCGGATCGCTGCGCACATCGCCCACCAGCACGGGCTCGCGGGTCTGCGCGGCAGTGCCCGTGATGCCTTGGCCGAGAGGGATGGTCCAGTTCTGCACCACCTCTTCGCGGTGTCCCTGCGCGTAGCGGATGCGCAGTTCGCGGCGCTTTTCGCTGTAAAGAAGGATGGCGAACAGCTCCGCGGGTATCACGCGCTTCACGATCTCGGAAACATTGGCCAACAGCTCGTCGAGGTCCAGGGTTTGGGATGTGACCGAAGACACTTCCAGCAGGAAGTCCAAGAGCTCGGATCGTTCGCGGAATCGGATAGCTTTGCGGTTGGCGATCACTTGCCGGCCGCCTCCACGATCTTCACGCTGGCGCTGGCGCCCACGCGGTTGGCTCCGGCCGCCACCATGGCGCGGAAATCGTCCAGCGTGCGGATTCCGCCCGCGGCCTTCACGCCCATGCGCGGGCCCACGGCGTGGCGCATCAGGACGACATCCTGCACGGTGGCGCCGGCGGGTCCGAAGCCGGTGGAAGTCTTGACGAAATCGGCTCCGGCGGCCTGCGCCAGGCCGCAAGCGGTGGTCTTTTGGGCGTCGTTGAGTAGCGCAGTTTCGAGGATCACTTTCACGATGGCGCCCGCGTCGTGGCACACGCGCGTGACGGCCTGGATATCCATCTTCACGGCGTCGAGATCGCCGGAGCGCAGCGCGCCGACGTTGATGACCATGTCGATTTCGCGCGCGCCCGCGCGCAGGGCGGCGGCGGATTCGGCCACCTTGGCCTCGGTGGAAGTCGCGCCCAAGGGAAAGCCCGCCACCGTGCAAACCTTCACGGCGGTTCCGGCCAACTCGCTGGCGGCCAGCGGCACCCAGTATGGATTGATGCACACGGTCGCGAATCCATATTGGCGCGCCTCGCCGCACAGTTTCACGATGTCGGCGCGGGTGGCTTCGGGGCGCAGCATGGTGTGATCGATGAGGGACGCGACGGGACCAGAACCGCTCGCTGACGGCCGCCGCTCGGTTGGCGCGGCGGGTGCGCGATCCTTGCCGTACTGCTGCTCAATGCGCGTGATCTTTTCCACGCGCGCCGCATGCCGGCCGCCGGCGAACGGCGTTTCGATCCAGGTGCGCAGCACCTCTTCCGCCTGGCTGGCGGTCAGCAGCCGCGCGCCCAACGTCAGCACGTTGGCGTTATTGTGCTCGCGGCTGTTGCGCGCGGAGGCGCGGTCGTAGCAAAGCGCCGCGCGGATACCGGCCACTTTATTGGCGGCGATGGAGGAACCGATGCCCGCGCCATCGATAATGACGCCGCGCTGCGCTTCGCCGCGGGCCACCAGTTCGGCGACCTTCAAGGCGATGTCCGGATAGTCGGCCGGCTTTTCGTCGTACACGCCCACGTCGCGGGTCTCCAGGCCCAGGCTTACGAGCAGGGGCTTGAGGATCTCCTTCAAATGAAAGCCGCCGTGGTCTGCGCCCAGCGCGACGATCTTCTCGGGCTTGGCCGCGGGGGCGGCCTGTCCGGCGGGCAGTTCGATAATCCGAATCGCGCGCAAGTCGGCCAATTCACGAGCCGAGGGCGTGAATATCGCCCCCGCCGGGACGCGCAGTTCGCCGGACCGCGGCACATCTTCAGAGGTCACCCAACGCATAAATCCAAAACCGTCGTAGAATTCGTAAAGACCTATTGTAATGAAACCTAGCTCCTGGCCGCTCCTTTTCGCAATCGCCGCCACGCTGTCCGCCCACCCCATGGGCAATTTCAGCGTGAGCCACTATGCCCGCATCGAGGTGAACGGCGCGGGCGCGGAGATACGCTACGTACTGGACCTGGCCGAGATCCCCAGTTTTCAATTGTTACAGCAATGGGGGCTGAACGCGGATAGCCGGCGCGATCTGCTGGATCGCAAGGCCGAGGCGCAGGCGCGGGAGTGGGTGCGCAATCTGGCGATCGAATGCGATGGGCGGGCGGTTTCGCCGCGCTTCGAAGGCGCCACGCTGGCCATGACGCCGGGCGCGGGCGGATCTCCGGTGATGCGCATTACGTCCACGTTGAAGCTGGCGGTGTCGGTGGGTTCGCTGTCCTATGAAGACCGCAATTTCCCCGATCGCGCGGGGTGGAAAGAAGTGGTGATCGCGGCGGGCCAGGGCGCTTCCATCGACCGTGCCAGCCAGGACGATACCGACCGCAGCAATGCGCTGACTGCCTATCCCGCCGACCCGACGGTGGCCCCGCCACAGGATTTGAAAGCGTCGGTGGAGTGGACTGCGTCGGCCGCGCCGGTGGCGGCGAAGAAGGCGCAACCCAAGATCGTGCCCCTGGTTCCGGCTCCCAAACCCGCGGCGGCCGTCGCTACTTCTCCAGTGCCGCCCCAGCCTTCCGCGCCGGGCACCGTGGTGCGCGGCGATTTCCTGTCGCGGCTGCTGCATCGCGGCGATATCAGTATTGGGCTGATCCTGCTGGGTATGGCAGTGGCCTTCGGCCTGGGATCCATGCATGCGCTCTCGCCGGGGCACGGCAAGACCATAGTGGCCGCCTACCTGGTGGGTTCGCGCGGCACTTTCAAACAGGCTATTTTCCTGGGTGGCATGGTCACGTTTACGCACACGATCAGCGTATTTTTTCTCGGGCTGACTACGCTGTTTCTATCTCAATACGTGCTGCCGGAGAAGATATTCCCGGTGTTGGGCGCGATCTCCGGGCTTTCCATCGTGTGGATCGGCGGCATGATGCTGTATAAGCGCGCGCAGCGGTTGCGCCATCGGCACGATCACGATCACGGCCATCACCATCACGATGGCCACGATCATGACCACGATCATCATCACGATCACGAGCATCACCATGGCCCCGGGGGCCATACTCACGTGCCGGAGGGCGACGTGACGCTGGGCAGCCTGATCGCACTGGGCGCCAGCGGCGGGCTGGTGCCTTGCCCGTCCGCGCTCGTGCTGCTGCTGAGCTCGATCGCGCTGGGCCGCATTGGCTTGGGCCTGCTGCTGCTGATCGCCTTCAGCTCCGGGCTGGCCATCGTGCTGATGGGCATCGGAGTGATGGTGCTTTACGCCAAGCACCTGCTGCCGGATAGCCAGAAGACCGCCGCGCATCCGGCGTTTCGCATTATTCCGGTGCTGTCCGCTGCATTGATCGTGTGCATCGGCTTGCTGATGACTGGCGTGTCATTGGGTTGGATTCAGCCGAATCGCCTGGCCGGGTAAGGCGTGGGGCGGCCGAGCCGGCTAAAAGCCGTCCCCAGAGGGGACCCCAGGGCAGAATTGCCCGCCCCACGGTGCCAAAAGTATGTGGCATTGTTATGATTAAGACGTGGCGTCCCGCCTGCTTACTATAGGTCATTCGAATCACTCGATGGAGCGGTTCCTGGAGTTACTGCGGCTGCATGCCGTCCAGGTAGTTGCGGATGTACGCTCCAGCCCGTACTCCAAATACACAACGCACTTCGACCGCGAGCCGCTCACGGAGGCGTTGCGCGCGGCGGGATTCCAATATGTGTACCTGGGCAGCGAACTGGGCGGACGGCCGCGCGGTGATGCTTACTACGATGCCCAAGGCCACGTGCTGTACGACAAGGTTGTGGAGTCGCGTGCCTTCCAGGAAGGCGCGGCGCGTCTGGAAAAAGGCCTGCAAGACTACTCGGTGGCGGCGCTGTGTGCCGAGGAAGACCCGGCCGGATGCCATCGCCGGCTGCTGGTGGGGCGGGTGCTGGCGGAGCGCGGCGTCGCGGTGGATCACATCCGCGGCGATGGCCGGCTGCAAACGGAAGCCGAAGTGACCGCCGCGGAAGATGGCAACCAACTCAGTTTGTTCGAAGAGATCGAGGCGCCATGGAAATCTATTCCATCGGTTTCACCCAAAAAACGGCAGAGCAGTTCTTCACTCTTCTGAGACAGGCCGGGATCCGGCGATTGCTCGACGTGCGGCTCAATAACGTGTCGCAACTGGCCGGATTCACCAAGCGCGACGATCTGCGTTTTTTCGTCAAAGAGATCTGCGGCGCCGACTATGTGCACGAGCCCCTGCTGGCTCCCACCCAAGAGATACTGGACGAATATAAGAAGAGCAAGGGATTATGGGCGGATTACGAGAAGAAATTCCAGGCACTGATCACAGAGCGAAGGATCGAAGACCGGATCGACCGCTCGCTGTTCGCGGCGCCCACAGTGCTGCTATGCAGCGAGCCGACCGCCGATCAGTGCCATCGGCGGCTGGTGCTGGAATATCTGCGGGACAAATGGGGCGATGTGAACATAACCCATCTGTAGAGTTGGATCTCATCTGCCTGGCAAACTCACATAAGTACCAACGCAGATGCATAGCCGGTCTGCGCGTGGATGGCGGAGGATGGATTCGGCCGGTTTCGGATCGCGAACACGGCGAACTGCAATACAGCCAATACCGGCTGCCCGATTATTCGGAACCGCGGCTGCTCGATGTGATTCGCGTGGGGCTGTCGAGTCGCAAGCCGCTGTCCTATCAGCCGGAGAACTGGTGCATCGACGGCGCGGCGTGGCAGTTAGTGGGACGGCCCGCGCCGGCGGCGCAAGGCCGGCTAGTCGCCGCCTCGGTTTTCCGGGGCTCGCTGCTCTTCGGCGACGCCGGACGAGCCACGCCGGAAGCGCATTTCGAGCAGCGCGCGGCGGGCGAGTCGCTCACGCTCGTCAGGCCCACCGATGTGCGATGGTACACGGAATTCAATACCTATGATCTGCGCAACAAGCCGCGGGTCATTTTCCGGCTTGGGGATGTGCAATACGACCTGCCACTAACCGACCCCGCTTACGCCGGACCGCTCCAAAGGCGCGAGGTGGGCGAGTACCGTTCCTCCGATCTGGGCATTCCGGAGGATCGCAAGATCCTGTTCACTATCAGCCTGGGAGAGCCATTCGATGGAATTTGTTATAAGTTAGTGGCGGCGGTGGTAACTATCCCGACGGAGTGGGACGGCCTCTTTTGAGGCATGGTTCGCATAACAGTCAGAAATTGAACTGCAGGCGAGCGTTCACGGAACGCATCATGCCGATCGCAGTGCCCGAAAACAGACCGGCGAAATCGATGACATTGAGTGAGTTGGTCAGGTTGGTTCCGTCAATCTGGAATCGCATGGGATATCGCTCGTTTTTCCGCAGGATCACGCCGGCGGAGGCGTCTAACGACCACAACGGCCGCGGCCGCAAATCGGAGAAATTGACGCGATTGAGGATGTCTTGCGGATATCCTTGCGCCGCGGCCTCCGCCTCGGTACCCCCGAAATCGATGGGCAGTCCGCTATCGTAAGTGCCTCCGAACGCCAGCCAGATGCGCGGCGTAATACCATAGCGGAAACGCGCCCGCACGGCGTTGCGCTGCTCCTGCGAGACCGGAAACACGCCGCTGGTTTGCTGGATCGCCTGGGCGGCGTCGTCGCCCAAGAAAAGGCCTCCAGTAGCCGGAAAGTAGCCGTTGCCGCGCTCGTTCGTCCAACCGATGTAGCCCGACACGGGCCCCCACCGCGGAATCTCCAGTTTGGCCTCCTCGCCGTAGATATCCGCGCGCGCGAATGTGATCGGAAAGCTGACGCCGGTGTTGAGCAGCAGATCGTCGTCGGGATAGTTCCGGTACGCCCGCCAGAAAAAATTGCCGGTCAGCCGGACGTGTCCGAAGAGTCCCTTCGCAAAACCGGCTTCGTAGTAATTGGCGCGCGCCGGTTCGACCGGAAGACGCAAGACGAGCGGATCCAGACTGGTAACCGCGGGCGAGCTGGACACCAGAAGGTTCTCAAAAGGCGGTGTTTGAAAAACGCGGTCATAGGAAGCATGCAAGTTGATCTTGGCCTTCCGCAGGTAGTATCCGGCGCCCACGCGCGGACTCCAACCCGTCTGATTTACCAGCAGATCGTAGTGGTCAAAACGAATTCCGCCGGTAAGAGTCAGTTGCTTCCAATGCATTTCGTCTTGCGCGAAGGCAGCCTGCTCCCGGTCCGGTGCGCGGCTGTAGAAGCTAAAGGCGAGAGGCGTGCCGGGATCGAACTGCGTGGGATCGGTGATGAAATAGTTCAGGGCCTCCTCAATCTGCGCGAAGTCCGCCTCCGTACCGAACTTGAATTCGTGCAGTCCGGCATGCACCGAAATCGCGCCCTTCACGTACTCCTCGTGGTAGCCGCGATCCTGCCCGGCGATCATGGGCGTGGATAGATCGTTCGACCAGAAGCCCGCCGTGATGTCGCGCGTCATGGCGCCGAACGAACCCAAAACGTCGGGCGAGAAAATGTGCTGGTAGGAAATTTGGGCCGAGCTCTCGAAATTTTGGCGGTCCTGGCGCTGGCCGGCTTCCTCCTGCGGCACTTCGTTGGGCACCAGGAACTTGGATTGGTCGCGGCTCACAATCGCGCCGATGCGGTTCTTCTCGTCGATGTCCCGCTCATAGTGGGCCATAAAGTCCGCCGTGGTTCCGTGATTCGTATAGTTTTGAGTGGCCGGGGGATCGAGAAAATGGCTGGACGCCGCTCCGGCGAGACTCATGGTGAAGGTGTTCAGGCCGAACCCGTACTGGCCCTCGAAATAGCCATTGGCCGTGTCGTAACTGCCGCCCCCCAGCACGGTTTTGCCATGGAACCCGAGCCGCTTGTCGCGCGTGGTCTCGACCTCGATCACGCCGCCCAGCTTGCGTCCGTACTCGGCGGGAAAGCCCGCCACCATCTCGCTCATTTCCTGAACGTCCGCCGGGTCGAAATCCGCGACGTACGCCGCCGAACGATTCTCGGTGAGCGGCATGCCATCGATGACGTATTGCACCTGGTATTCTTCGGCGCGCGGATGCAGGACGCCGTTAGCTTCGAACATCCAGCCCGGCTCCTGGTTCACCAGGTCCGCCAGGCCGCGGCCGGGCAGCGCCGATAAACGGTCGGCGATGGTGTCCGCGCCGATCCGGTTCGCACTGCTGGTGGCCGCGGGATCCACCAGGGTTGCGCTACTGCTCACGTCCACCGTGGTCTGGACCGCGCTCAACGCGAGCGTGATTTTCAGCTCCTTTGGAAACGCCGAGTGGAAGTCGATCAATTGTACGGTGGAGGCAAATCCGGCGTGCCCCACGGTGAGGCGGTAGACGCCAAAGGGCACACGCTTGGCGATCGCGCGGCCGTCCGCATCGGCTTCGAAGGTCCGCCGGTAATCGTTCGCCGCACTGGCCAAATTGACCGAGGCATTCACGGGCGATCCGCTGGGGTCCGTCACCTGCAGGCGCAATTCTCCGGTACCCGCCTGGCCGAACGCCACAAGCGCGGCCAACGGGAACAGAGCGAATCGCTGAGTAGCCATCAATCGCATATTCCGCGCGCGTTTGGATTGTTCATGGTTTTTGCCGGAGCCGCCGAAAAAGTTCCCGCGCGGATCCTAATGCGCGAACTCGCCGAGCGGCCTCTCTGTATGGAAGTAGCGTTTATAGGCCGCTATCCAGTCGCGGGAGATGTCGCGCTGCGCGGTGGCCAGATCCAGCTCACCCGTGCAGACCAATTCGCGGAGCCGGTCCTCCAGAGCGTCTTTAACGCGCGCGTTCCAGGTTGTAGCGGAGTAGGATTGTGGCCACAGGTTGCGAATGTCGTCCGAGCCTCCCAGCGCCGGGGTGATAAGGTAGTCGACTTCGTACGCGCCGGGATCGGCGCCGTCGATTCCATAAGCTCCGAACACGCGCCGCCGCACGGCTATAGGGACCACTTTGTTCTTGGGCGGGCTTTCCCTGCAGACACCTTCTCGGTTGGCGGTCGCGGCTACACCGGGCGTCAATCTGGCATTGGGGATGGTGACCGGGCCGGTGAGCGCGTGCGGCTGGCGCACCAGAAAACCAATCGCCGCGGTGAACGCCAAAACAGAGACCACGGCAACCAGACCTCTCCAGACGGCTGGATCTAACCAGTATCGCGGGCGCTCCTCCTGCGCAGAGAGTTCCTGCAACTGGGCCTTCAGCAACGCGCGTGGCCCGGCGGCTTCCGGCAAGAGCGGATCGAGGGTCCGCCGATGCAGCCGGACGTAATCCTCAATGGCTTCCTCCAGCTCCCGCATTCGCGACCGGCATTCCCAGCAGGCGTTCAGATGCCGGTGCACCTGTTCGGCGCGCCGGCGCGGAAGCTCGCCGTCCGCCGCCAGAAGCAGCTCTTCACGAGTGGGATGAGAATCTCCAGGTTCCATAACATCACCGTTCGTCGGCGCGCGCCAGACGCGCCAGGGATCGACTCAACAGCGTGGCAACCGTGCCCAAAGAGACTCCGAGAACGTCTCCGATTTCGCGGTAGCTCAGGCCTTCGGCCCGCAGCGCCAGGCACTGGCGGTCCTGTTCGGGAAGAGCCCGGAGGACGGCCAAAAGCCGTTGCTGCTGCTGGTTGCTTGCCATTTGCTCCTCGGCATTCGGCGCGGGGTCCGGCATCTCGATGGGCGCTTGAAGCGCCCAACTCCGGAGGTCTCCGCCCGCTTGCGTGCGCCGCTTCAGAGCGAGATTATGGGCCACCCGGAACACCCATCCGCGCAGATTGCTGCGCGGTCTGCCTTTTTGCAAATGAAGGAATAGCGCAAGAAACACCTCTTGCACCACTTCATCGCCGTCCGCGGGGCGCAGTCCAAAGCTGAGCAGGTAACGCAATATGCGGTCCCGCAACTGTTCAAACAGTTGGGTGACTTCCTGCTCCAGAGTCGAAGCTCTCACCGCACGGCTGGCGCCGATGGGCTCCGATAAGGGCAGGCTGAACCGCGACTCCGGAGGCGAATCCACTAAATTGAATATCCCATTTCAGGCTGATTTGTTCAGCCTTTTTTATTTTCCGCGCCTCTTTACAGCACTTCCAGAATCAGGCACTTCAGATAGTGAGTCTCGGGCACCGTCAGCAGGATGGGGTGATCCTGGCTTTGCGTGCGGCGTTCCAGCACGCGCAACTGGCGGCCCGCGTCCAGCGAAGCCTCCGCCACCAGTTCCAGCAGCATCGCTTCACTTAGATGATGGGAACAGGAGCATGTCACCAGAATTCCGCCTGGACCCAGCAGCCGCAACGCGCGCAGATTGATCTCTTTGTATCCGCGGACGGCGCCTTCCAGACTGCGGCGCGATTTGGCGAAAGCGGGCGGATCCAGAATAACAACCGAGAACTGACGGCGCGCCGACGAGTACGCGGCCAGCAGCTCAAAGACGTCGGCTTCGCGGAAGTCGATATTGGAGATGCCGTTGAGCGCGGCA
>Ga0302325_10022490_pt1 | contig 13192 bp, 10 predicted proteins | sample Palsa_T0_2_FD_201948 | JGI IMG/M metagenome (GOLD analysis project Ga0302325, IMG submission 201948) | Peat permafrost microbial communities from Stordalen Mire near Abisko, Sweden - Palsa_T0_2 | ecosystem: Environmental > Terrestrial > Soil > Palsa > Peat permafrost | place: Sweden: Abisko... | reverse complement strand
GCACTTGGGCAACGGTCTTATCGCCTTACGCCGCGTTGGGCGGCCGCACCGCTTCCTTGCGGTCGCGGCTCTGTAACGCGCGCAATTTACTGAGCCGCGCGCGTGAGCGAGCGGTCTTTTGGGACTTCGACAAAGTCTGTGTGGATACGGCGAAGAATTATTTTCAGTGTAGAGGCGCGGTTGTCGCCGGAGTGGCTGGGGGGGCGGTGGGCGCAGCCGTTTTCGTCGTCCACTCGCCCATCCATTCCAGAAATGCGTTGTACCACAGCACCGAATTTTGCGGCTTCGATACCCAGTGCCCTTCATCGGGGAAAACCAGCAGCTTGGATGGCACCTTCTGCAGTTGCAAAGCGGTGTAAAGCTGCAGACCCTGCGTATAAGGCACGCGGAAATCCTGCTCGCCTTGGATCACCAGCGTAGGCGTGTGGAAATCCTTGACGAAATAACTGGGCGACCATTTGGCATAAGACTCCGGATTGTCCCATGGCGCGCCGTTAAACTCCCACAACGGGAACCACAGCTCCTCCGTCGCGCCAAATTCGCTGCGCAGGTCGTACACGCCCGCGTGCGATACCAGCGCCTTGAAGCGCTGCGTGTGGCCCAGCATCCAATCGATCATGTAGCCGCCATAGGAGCCGCCGGCCGCCACCATGCGGTCAGCGTCGGCATAGGGCAGCGCGGCCACATGATCTACCACGGTCATGATGTCGTCGAAGGGTTTCCCGCCCCAATCGTCCTTGATGTCTTCGGTGAACTTCTGGCCATAGCCGGTGGAACCTCGCGGATTCGGCATGACCACCACATAACCGGCCGACGCAAACACCTGCGCGTTCCAGCGATAAGTCCAGGTCTCGCCCCAGGCGCCTTCCGGGCCGCCGTGGATCAAAAACAAAACCGGGTATTTGCGATTCGGGTTGAAATTCGGCGGTTTCACCACGAAGCTCTGGATGCGGGTCTTGTCGGCAGCCTCCACCCAAAAGTCCTCCAGCGGTGTCAGCGCGCTTGGCGCGAGCACGGCGTCATTCAGATGCGTGAGCGCGACGGGGGTCCCTCCGGCCGAACTGGCGCGATAAAGCTCGGTGGGCGCCGATCCGCTCTGGCTGGAATAGATCATGGTCTTGGCGTCGCCGGTCAGCTTCATGTCGTCCAATGTGCTGGCGCCGCTCACCACGACGCGCGTGGCGCCGCCGGCGGCCGGAATCATCTCAATGGTTTGAACTCCACGATCCTCCACAGTGAAGAACAGGGCGTTTGAATCGGGCGACCAGGCGAAGCTTTGCACCCAGCGGTCCAACGAATCGGTGAGGATGTTGACGCGGCCGGTGCTGCGGTCCAGCACCATCAATCGCCAGCGATCGCTTTCATAGCCCGCCCGGGCCTGGCTGCGATAGGCCAGCCATTTGCCATCGGGCGAATACTGTGGGCTGGCGTCGGCGCCCGGATTGCTCGTGATCTTGACGGAATCGCCGCCCGTAATGGGAACGACAAACAAGTCCGAATTGGTGCTGGTGGCGGGCACCGGGTCGGCATTCATCGAATAGCAGACCTCTTTGGAATCGGCCGAGATGGCGTAATCGTCCGGGCCGCCGAGTGAAAAAGGCGGCACGTCGCGATCGCCGGGCGTCAGATCTTTCGTCGCGCCGCCGGTGACATCCACCACCAGCAGATGCGAGCGGCGCTTGGTTTGCCACTCGGTCCAGTGGCGGAACAGCAGCGTGGTGTAGCTGCGAGCTTTCACCTTGCTGTTCTTCTCGGCATCCAGACGGCTCTTATTGCAAGCGTCGTCCGGGCAATCGGGAAAGACGTTGCTGGTGAAAACGAGCTTTTTGCCGTCGGGCGAGAAGAGCACTCCGCCCGCTTCGGTGGAGAGATTGGTGATCTGACGGGCATTCGACCCGTCCGCGTTCATGATCCAAACCTGCGCCGAACCTCCGTGATCGGAGATGAAGGCAATCTGCTTCGAATCGGGCGACCACTCGGGACGCTCGTTGTCCGTTCCCAGCATCGTGATCTGCCGCGGCGAGCCGCCGTTGAGCGGCACGGTGTAAATCTGCTTCGGCTTGGTATTTTGGGCGACGTCGACGGTTTGGACGGTGAACGCGACAGTCTTGCCGTCCGGCGAAAGCTGCGGTTCTTCAATCCGTGCGATTTTGAGCAGCGCCTGAATGTCGAATGGCTGTTTCTGAGCCGCGAGGCTGGCGGAGAACAACAGGAAAATGCAGCAGGGACGCGCGAGCGGCTTCATGATTCGATTGTGCCACAGGGTTTGGGAACGGGCGGGGCGATCATTTCCGGGAATCGCTCTTCCACGCGCTCCGTTCCTTTACCGGAACATCCGCCCATGTGAAAGCGACGCTGCCTTGCCGCTGGGGACCAGACTGGAAATTGAGCCGCAACCGCCAGGAGGGTCCAACATGGTTGAGTGGAACGCTGAAAAGCAGGTCTTTGCCAGCCAGTATTTCGACCGTCGTGGCTTCGTTCACCGGCGAGTAGCGCGTCGGCGGGGAAATCCAACCCAAAGCGGGCTTCGCATTTCCCGCTTCCACGATCTCATGCACCAGCTCCATACCTTCGGCTCCGCCCTCGGGCGCGGTCGCCAGAACCTGAATGGGCTCGCGGCCATTGTTTCTCAATCGCAGCCACAGCAGAGCGGGATCGCTGTCCCGGCGAGATAGTACGGGCTTAGCAACATGGTCGAAAGATAAAAGGACGGACGCCTGTTTCGAAAATCCCAGGTTTGCGGGCAGGGCGGCCCATACCAGCGCACTACGCCACAGATAAACGCGGATGAACGCCGATAACGCCTGCACGGGAGGCTATAGCGCGAGCTTGCCTTCGTATTGCATGTCGCCCAACTTGAACTTTTCTTCTACTTTGATGCGGCGAATATTGAGAATGAAGTCGACTTCCTTGTCGTCGGCGCCGATGGGATTTTTGCGCGGGAACAGGAAGCGGACGCCGTCGATTCCGCCTGGTCCTGCGATCTGCACGTCGGCGGCGTAGATAGAGCTTTTACCCTTGGGCGCGAGCTGCGCGGCGTCCAGCAATTGCGAGCGCAGCGCGTCGTCGCTCTGATTCCGTCCACGGCGCTGGCTGTTATCGTCGCCGTTGTTGTTGGCGCCATTATTGCCGCTGTCGTCCCGGTCGTCTGCATCCACGGTGCTGCTGTGCGGGCGCGGCATCCGCAAACCGAGCACGGTGATGACATAATACTTCTCGGTGGAAGCCGCTACCGCCTTCAACTCGTCGGCGGCCAAGGCGCCCTGGCGCATCAAGCCTTGCTGAATCGGCGCGGCGCTGGCCCAGCGAATGGTGAGATTCATCGGCTCGTTCTGGGACGGGTCGCCGTTACTTCCGCCACTTTGCGGATAGCCGCCGCCTCCTTGCGGATAGCCCCCTCCGCCACTTTGCGGATAACCGCCTCCGCCGCCGGGGAATCCACCGCCCAGCCCGCCGCCGGGGAATCCAAAACCGCCGCCCCGGCGGCCCATGCCACGCCGTTGCGTTTGGGATTGTTGAGGCTGAACGGTCTTGCCCTTCGCCCACGGCGAATCGTTCAGCACCTTGTTGATATCCTCGTCGGTCCACTGGCTGGAATCTTTGGTTTTCCAAGCGTCGGCGGCAAAGAGCATCGCGGCGCACGCCCAGCCTGCGATGCCGATTTTCAAAAATCTGGTAGAGTGCATGCTTAATTCGCGAGACGCTATGCGCGACTCCTCCGTTACGATAAACTCGTTGTCAGTGCTCACAAACATTGTCAAGGTTTGTAACCGCTTGCGTCCTCGCAGTGCGCTACCCGGCAGTTTTCCGTTAACCTGCTGTGTGGTGGATACGTCGTTAGCTTCATTCGTCTCGAAATGCAATTAAAAAATTACCTTCCCTTTCTTACTCTTGCGGCCTGCGCCTGTCTCGCGGCCGCGGAATCCAATCCGGTGCGAGCGCTGGCGACTGCGCCGCTGCGGTTTGAGCCTTCGGAAATCACACCAGCCGGCGCCGCGGAGGCTTTTGTGGCGCGGGGCGCCCGATTTCGTTTTGAGTTTACTCCCCGTCAGGCAGTTCTGCGCAGCGAAGAAAAAGAGATACGCCTCAGCTTTGAAGGCGCCAATCCGGCTGCGCGCATGCAAGGCTCGCAGTTACTGCGTTCGACCACCAATCTATACCTCGGTAGCGATTCCGCCCAGTGGCGTCGCGCGATCCCCAACTTTGGCCGCCTTGAAGTTCCGGCACTGTACCGGGGCATCGATCTGGCGTATTACGGCAACGGCGGCGAACTGGAATACGATCTCATCGTGCATCCGGGCGGCGATCCGCAGCGAATTCGCCTGCGTCTGAGCGGCCAGGACGCGCGCCTCAATCGCCAGGGCGATCTGGTGTCCGGCCTGATCCAGAAACATCCAGTGGCGTATCAAATCGATGCCGGCGGTGTGCGGCGTTCCGTCCAAAGCAGCTACCGCAAGAATGCCGACGGGTCCTACCGATTCCAGTTGGGGGCCTATGATCGCTCGCGGGCGCTGGTGATCGATCCGGAGGTGCTGGTGGCGCAGTATTTCGCGGGATCCTATTCCGACGTCGCGTACACCATGGGCCATGACAAGAATGGCCTGGTTTATGTCGGCGGAAACACCTTTTCGCCGGACCTGGCGCTGGTGGGCAGCTCCTATCAGACCAGCCTGAAAGGAATTGAGAACGTTTTTCTGGCTGTCATTAATCCGGGATTGCCAGCAAATTCCCAGGTTATTTATGTCACCTATATCGGAGGAGATGAAACCGATATTCTAAACGCGATGACGGTGAGTGCGAACGGCGATGTGTATATGACCGGCACTACCACTTCGGGCAGCTTTCCCCAGGTGAATGCCGCGCAGCCCACCATGGGCGGAAGCGCGGGCGCGGCAGACGCATTTGTCGTCTGGCTGAGCGCTTCGCAGGCGCTGAATTATTCGACTTTTTTCGGGGGCAGCGAGGCGGATAGCGGCCAGGCGATCGCGCTGGGATCGAACGGGTGGATTTGGGTCGGGGGCGATACGCAATCCACCGATTTGCCGAATACGGGCGGTTTTCAGGGCTCTCTTATCGGAGCGCAGAACATGTTCGTGGCGGCTTTTAACCCGTCGAAATCGGCGGCCGCAACCGAAATCTACTCCATCTACATCGGCGGCACGCACTGGGACGAGGCTTATGGGATCGCCGCGGCGCCGGATGGTTCGGTGTGGCTGGCGGGAGGCACGTATTCGCCCGACATCTGGATCCACGGCGGCGCTGCGCAGGGACATCCCTATCAAGGCCTCTATGGCGGCGACGGCGATGCCTATATCGCGCACCTCAATCCGGCGCTGGGCGCGAACGCTTTGCTGTACGCGAGCTTCCTGGGCGGCAGCGGCATTGATGAGGCCACTAGCCTGGTGCTGGATCCATCCGGCGACGTCATTATCTCCGGATACACGCTGTCTGCGAATTTTCCCGTAACGAGCAAAGCTTTTCAGACTAAATACGGCGGTGACACGGACGCTTTCATCAGCATTCTGGATACTGCGAAGGGGCAGTTAGTCTATTCCACCTATTTCGGCGGCGATGGGCCGGATGCCGCCATGGATTTGAAGGAAGACAGCAGCGGGATTTTGTACATATCCGGCTACACGGAGTCGCCCGGACTGCCGTCCACCCCCGACGCGCTGCAGGCTGCTTACGACGGCAGTGTGGACGCCTTCGCCTTGAAGTTAACGCCTGCTAACCCGGGGGCGGCGGGAATCGATTATTTTACGTACCTGGGAACCGATGGAATACAGGTAGCGTACGCCGCCGATTTTGACAGTAAGGGCAATATATATATGGCGGGATATTCGAGCTACGCGATTCTGGCTGCGTTGGGCGGCCCCGAGCGGGTTACTCTGGCCGGGAACGTGGACGCTTTTGTGGTGGGTTTCGAGGCGGGCGCCGTTTATCCGAACACCGGCGCTCCGTCAGCCGGCGGCGCGCGGAGGCATGTACCCTGGCGGATATCGCCGCATCGCTGAGGATTCGCCAATTGCGGGCCACATGTTTCGCACTCTGCTAGCCTCGCCTATAGCCACTTTGTGGAGTCTGGCGGTTGTCGCAGAACCTCGACGTGATCGGGACCGGCGGCACGGACGACACCCGGTAGTTGGAGGAGACCGCGGAAGATACTGAAGGCATCCTTAGGATTCTGGTAGAACCGATCGAAGTGTAGCGCCAGGATTCCCTCGGCGTTAGCCGCAGCCAGTTTGAGGGCGTTGATCATGAAACGGCGCTCCTGCCGGAGAAGTGAACGCGTCCTATCCGCTTGGCCGTCATGATGGCAAATATGCCGCCGATGCGCTTCAACTATCAGCAGCGCGTCGGGCGTGCCGGACGGCGCGGCGCGGGCCTTTCGGTCGCACTTACACTGTGCCGCGGCCGCAGCCACGACGATTACTACTTTCAGCGGCTTGCCAAAGAAGTTCTCCGGCAAGCGTTTCAAGCACTGAACCTCTTTGCGGGCGCCTCCGGCAGCGTTCACGGCGAATTCGGAAATGCCACCGCGTGGGGGCAACCCGCTCCGCCCCTGCAAGCTAGCGGGCCGCCACGCCCGAGTGTCGAGCAACTGGTTTCCGGCTGGATTCAGAATAATCAAGCGGCCATTGCGCACACCATCGATGTTTTGTTGGCCTACGCGGACGTGAACCTGATCGCCGCGCGTCAGCTTCCGATCGATTTCGTCAATCGCCAGCTTGTCCAGTTAATCACCAACGTCGCGAACGATCCTGCGTTTCCTCAAGATGCTTTGAGCGAACGTTTGGCCAACGCCGGGCTGCTTCCGATGTTCGGATTTCCAACGCGTGTCCGTTATCTGTTTCACCAGAGACCTACAGCCGGTTATGACTGGCCGCCTGAGCAAGGTACTGTTGATCGCGATCTCGATTTGGCGATCAGTCAGTTCGCTCCCGGCGCAGAACCGTCAAGGACGGCCTCATTCACACGTCGGCGGGCGTCGTCAATTACAGGCCGCAAGGCAATGCCGTCGTGCAGGTCCCTAATCCGCTGGGGCCAGTGCGCGCGATCGGCTTTTGCCGCAACTGCCGGGCTGTAGATACGCAACCGGCAACGCCGCCCGTTTGTCCAGTGTGCGGTGCCACTCCGCAGCAGCGGCCGCCCTATGATCTGCTCCGGCTCTCCGAGCCTTTGGGATTCAGAACGTGGTTTGGATCGGATCGCGATTTCGGTGTTCCACAAATTCGACCGCGCGCGGTCCTGGTGGCAGTGAAGGCGGAGCTGTCCGAAGTATTTGCCCGGCCGGAGTCGGATAAGACCGAGCCGCCGACGGTTGGCGACTGCCTCTTTGATTTGATGGCCGCGAAGAAGTGGCATCGCGCGAATGCTTGGAAGGAGGGCGCGGCGGGCATCGCTCCGGCAATCGTCGGAGGATTGAAGAAACACGGCGGTCCGGATCTAGCTAGCTAGGACCGACCCGGGCGAAGCAAGCCTGGGCAGCTCTCGGCGTGAACGGACATCTTATCGCAGCGGAGCACGCGGCTGAACACATCCGAGTGGGTGACCAGATCTCGCACCTTGAGCGTTGATCGAACGCCCTCGAATATCGACCAAAGTACGCGTCTCTGAGACTCCTGTAACCGCGTCTTCCGCCCCAACCTCACTACATCGCGATAGGACTCCCGAGATTCCACTGCCAGGCATCAACCACCTGTTCCCATTCTGTCGTTAGGAACCGCAGAGAGAACATGTGTCCTTCCACTGCTACGGCGGCTTCGCTCAAAAGCTCTCGTATCACTTCACGGGACGCGATCTTCGGATGGCCGATATTCACTTCAAATAGCCGCCGGCTGATTGCGTTCATGGAATGAACCTCAAGGCGTTCCCCGAGCTGGGGTTCATCGCTGATGAGCCGCCGGAGTTTCGTCCTGAGCGCGTTTGCCAGCGTGTCGGAAAAAGTCGTAAGCAACACCCTGGCGTCCGGATTCGACCGAACCAGGAAGACGGCGCGATGCAACGCGACGATGGTCTTGCCTGTGCCTGCCGATCCCGCCACTCGAGCCGGCCCGCTGTATTCGCGTTCCACCAAAGCGCGCTGCGCCGGATGCAGAAAGACCGTCCATTTGTCCCATGGATAATCGAGCGCGCGCTCCAGTTCTTCCACGTTCGCCATCACGCGGAAGCGGCGCTGGGCGTCGGGATGTGCGAACGGATCGGCCCCAACGCCCACAGGCTTGGCGATCTTCGGCGCAACGCCGGGGGCTAGATCGAGCAACGCTTCAGCCGCCTCGCTCGGCAAGTGATCCGCAGGTTCCAGCAGCGTGTCCTGGTTAGCACGGCGCACGTCGGCCAGCCATTCCGCCGGCACGCCGTACCCTAACAACTCGTCTTCCGGGACGCCGGCGAACAACGCTGGCTTCGGCAGCGCGACCCTCGACAAAGCCGGCTTCAACACCTCCACATATTTGGGAATGGTGATCTCCTGCACCGTCTCCCGGACTTCAACAAACTGCGCCGCCCCGGTCTTAGGGTGCGTTTCCAACCTCCGCCGTTCGGCCCACCGATATGCGTTATCGTGATGCCCCACGTAGCACAGCAGCAGGCTGGACTCGGTCCGATGCACGATCAACCTTAGATCGCTGCTGACGCGAATCGACCAGAATCGGCGATCCTTGGGCTGGTCGAGCTTGTGGAACTGCAGGCTGGGTTGAGCCGGATTCAACTGGAGATCGAACGCCGCAGTCTTGACGGCCTTTTGCTCGTCGCCGGTGAGTTTGGCCAGGCTGTCCGTGAATGTATCGGCAATGCGGAGCTCCATCTCAGCTCTCGTCTTGAGCGTGCCAGTGCATACCCGCGGGGGCCGACCTTCCGGCCGCTTTAATCGCGAGAAGAAAACTCTCAGCCTTGGGATCGAGCGGGGTCATATCTGAAAAACCTTCATCACCTCGTCGCCCAGATGATTGATCGCCTTCACCGCGATCCGCCCCGATTGCGGCTTCTCGAACGGTCGCGAATATCGCTATTCAGCGTAGCCCAGGCTTCCTCATTCACCTCGGCCTTGAGCCTGATCTTAAGCTCCTTATACGGATCGTTCGCGCCTAAGAAACCTAAGAAATAAGCGTGCCGCACAAACAGCTCTCCTGGTTGTAATCGGTGTCGATAAATCAGCAGGCAATCCCCTCCGCCCCGTCGCTGCGGACCTCGCCGGTGTTGGGATGAAACACGTCCACGCCATTCACCTTCACCCGGATCTTCCCGTCTCCGCCGTGCAGAATGTCGATATCCGGCTCGCCGAAAATCACAAACAGATTGCCCTTGCCGGTGTTCTTCAGATCGTCCGACATATGCAGATCGGCGTTCATGCGCGCCTTCAGAATCGGGATGCGGCCCAGCTTATCGAAGTCCGTGGAACGCGCGTCGTGATAAGGCGGATCTGATGAAGCGGCGGGCGGCGATGGCGGCGGTGCCGCCGGCGAAGGCTGCGGGTGGCGGTTTAGCGTCGGCGCGGCGGACACGGGCGGCTCGGAATGGCGATGTTCGGATTCGGGATTGGGTTCGTTTGGTAATTTGGCCTGTTTAGCGCGGGCGGATTGCATCTGCGTCAACGCCTTTAAGACGCGGTGGTAATCGTTCTGAAGGCGCGCTTGATAGCGATTGAGGAGCGCGAGCGAACTGCTGTCGCGCGCCAGCGCGTTGAAGGCCATAGCAAGGCGGTGATGCTCGGGCACCCCTTCGAGATCTTCACCGATGCGCTCTTCCTGATCCTGCATGCGCTTTTCGAGGAGCCCGGATTCGACGCCGGCGTAGCGGGCGAGACGCCAACTGGCGGCGGCGAGCTGATGGACGAGATCGGTTTCGGGCTTGGTTTGGGGGCGGAAGTGATCGAGATACTCGCTGAGCTGGGCCTGATATTGGTCGGCGGGTTCATTGAAGAGGACGATGGTGCGGGCGGTGAGTCCGTGAAGCAGGGCGTTGCGAGCGGAGGACTGCTTGCCGGCGTCGCTGGCCGGGCCTCGGGATTTGGCGCCGTTGGCGCGGGCGGCGGCGATTTTTTGGGGGGAGGAAGGCATGGGATTTCTCGGTTTGAGTATAAGGGCGTGGGTGCTCGGTAGAGACGGTGGAGCTTTCTAAGTGCTTGGCGGGAAATGAGACGAATGACAAGATAGACGAGTGAACGCAGCGCGCGGTAGCGGGGTGTGCGACATGAGAGTGCAGGTTTTTCGGAAAGGCGCCCAACAGGAGGCCCGAGGGTCGGAAGTACGGTCGGCCGCGTGTTGGGTATACGAGGCTTCCAGCCGGGTTTTTCCCGACGCTCGACCAGGGCCGGTCTTGCACGCTGCCGCACGCTGATTCGGATGAAACACGGCGGGAATCTTCGCGGCCAGACCCGCGAGCGAGCGCGGTTCTTTGAAGTGGATGAAGCGCTTGTCATGGGCTGTGCCTGGGGCCTGGCACCGACGGCGAGCGTCCCTCCGTAGCCGGAGGTTCGGACGCATCACCTTGATAGGTTTGTGAATCTGGCCCCCAGGTGAGAGTACGCCTTGCATGGTCGCATAAAGGGCTTCGATAATGTGCCGGCGTTTGCCGGTTGCGTAGAGCATGGCCCGGAAAAAAATCTTGCGGCTGGTCGTTCTGGTAAAGGAAGCTGATCAGCATGGGCTGGGTCAAACCCAGGTTGCCCCGCCGGAAGAGGGTGAGCCAGCCACCGTCAGGGATAAGACGAGGGACACTATCGAGATGAGAATGGATGCTGTAGGAGTATGCGTGATAATGTCCTTTTTGTCCCAGGCCATGCCGCTGGTGGTGACCTACAGATTCTCCTTGCTGTAATCGCTGGGTTGGTTTTGCAGTCCCTAAATGGCCGGCGACGCTGATGCGCGGCGGATAGGCCTGTTTCCAAGGCGAAGCCGAAGGTCGCGCCATCGAGCCCCGTTCGATGAAGGGACCGATCATGGACTGCGGCGAGCTTCCAAAATGGCTCCGGACTTTGGATCGTCCAGGTATTCGCCGCGCGTGTGGCTGCTCGCGATGGCTCCCTTCAGACCCAACTGGCGCACGCCGCGCTCAGTTCCTTGGCTCCGCCGACTGGGTCCCGAGGCGCACTGGCGGCAAGGCCGGAGAATCGGCCGAGCGCGGTGGCTTCGGGCGCATCGAAAACCTGGACGCCGTAGCGGAGCGCAAGAATCCGCATCGCTATGCCGGTTTCGTTCCATGCCGCGCAGACGCCGCTGGCCGATCTCCCGATTCATTCGGCCAGCGCTGTGAAGCGGGGACTGACGCCGGAATAAAAACCCCACAGGCTGCGGAATCCCGGATCGTCGTAGCCGGCTTTTAGCAGCTTGCGATCGCGCGCGGAAAGCAAATCAGGATTCCGTAACGAACTTAGTAACCAGACACGCCTCCAAGCCCTCCATACCTTCTTCGCTGCCGTGGCCGCTTTCCTTGACGCCGCCGAAGGGGGAGTCGCGAACCGAGATCAGATAGCTGTTGATGCCGATCAGCCCGGCTTCGATTCGTTCACCAAGTAAGTTGACGATTCTGTTGTTCTGAGTAAAGGCGTAGGCGGCCAGGCCGTAGGGCAAACGGTTGGCTTGCTGGATGACGTCGTCGAAATCGGAAAACGGATTGACGATCGCGATGGGCCCGAACGGCTCCTCGTTCATGATGCGGGCTTCGTTCGGCGCCTCCGACAGCACGGTGGGTTCCCAGAAATAGCCGGGACCGGGAATGCGCGATCCACCGGCATCGAAGCGCGCGCCGTGCTTCTTCGCGTCGCCTAGCAGCTCCTCCATGGCGTTCAAACGCAGGGAGTGCGCCAGAGGTCCCATTTTGTTGCTTTCCACCAGTCCGTCTCCCACCGGCCAGGAGCTGGCGCGCGCGGCGAATCCATCCACGAATTGCTTGTAAATCCTTTCGTGTACGTAATAGCGCGTGGGAGAAACGCAGACCTGGCCGGAGTTGCGGAACTTAGAGGCAGCCGATAGATCGAGCACGTTCTCGACATCGACATCGTCGAACACGATCACCGGCGCATGGCCGCCCAGCTCCATGGTGGTGCGCTTCATGCCATCGGCCGCCAGCTTCATGAGCTGCTTACCCACGCGCGTGGATCCCGTGAAGGAGACCTTGCGGACGACCGGCGACGCCAGGAGATGTGTCGACACTTGCGAAGGCACGCCGAAAACGATCGAAAGCACGCCTTTCGGCAGCCCGGCGTCCATCAAAGCGCGCGCCACTTCCAGCGCCGACGCCGGTGTCTGCTCGGCCGGTTTCACGATGCAGGGGCATCCCGCCGCCAGCGCCGCGCCCACTTTACGGCACACGTTCGCGATGGGGAAGTTCCACGGCGCGAAGGCCGCTACGGGACCCACCGGCTCGCGCAGAACCGTCATGCGCACACCCGGCGCGCGTTGCGGCAGCACGCGGCCATAAGCCCTGCGCCCTTCTTCGGCGAACCATTCCAGGATATCCGCCGAGAATGGGATTTCCAGGCGCGCCTCATGGATGGACTTGCCCTCTTCCAGTGTGGCAATGCGGGCGATCTGCTCGCCGCGCTCCCGGATCAGATCCGCGGCGCGCTTCAAAATCTTTCCGCGTGCCTGCGGCGACGTTCCGCGCCACACGGGGTAGGCCTGGTCCGCGGCATCCAGGGCGCGATCCAAATCGGCTTTCGACGCGTGCGGGAGCACACCGATGCATTCGCCGTTAGCAGGATTCAACACTGCTTCGCATTCCCGTCCGTCTTTGGGGGTCCATTCGCCGCCGATGAAAAGCTTGAGATCGGCGTAACTTTCAGTCATTTTAGTTGGAGACATAGCCTGATTCCATGTTACAGGCAGTAACGTTACTGGCAGTAACGATCTCGACGCGCGCAGCATGCCGCCGGTCCGGATCGGCCAGCGATAGAACTTGACGGACCGGCCTCCCGGGAAACACCGCCGCACCGAAGTCGCTTCGGTGTGGCTGGCATTCAAGGCCTGGGGCCCGTCGCGGCAAAAGCGGCGGAGGCGAAATAGGGGTAGGCCTGATTGGGCCGTGAAGCAAAAAAAGGCCGGGCTGCTAATTGCGGCCATTAATCAGTCCCAGGGTGTGGTCAAAGAAATTCTCATGCCGGCGCTGGAAAATGTCGGCGCTTCGGCCCGCGAAGACGTTTCAGGAGTCGGCCGAAAAGGCGCGGCAGGAGGTAGGGCATAGCTTCTGTCTT
>Ga0302325_10022489_pt1 | contig 13193 bp, 10 predicted proteins | sample Palsa_T0_2_FD_201948 | JGI IMG/M metagenome (GOLD analysis project Ga0302325, IMG submission 201948) | Peat permafrost microbial communities from Stordalen Mire near Abisko, Sweden - Palsa_T0_2 | ecosystem: Environmental > Terrestrial > Soil > Palsa > Peat permafrost | place: Sweden: Abisko... | reverse complement strand
CGTAGCCCGTCGGCGACGTAGTCCCGAACTGCCCGCCACCGAATTCGGAGGAATCCATTCGTGCCCATCGCAGAGATCAACCGACTGTCGGTCGCGTACGAGGTGGTCGGGGACGCGGGGCAGCCCTGGGTGATCACGCCCGGTGGACGCTTCACCAAGGAGTCGCCCGGTGTGCGCGAGCTGGCTGCGGCGCTCGCGGAACACGGCAACAAGGTGTTGATCTGGGACCGCCCCAACTGTGGTGCGTCAGACGTGTGTTTCGAGGGCTCGTCGGAATCAGCCATGCAGGCCGACGCGCTGGCCGGGCTGCTCACCTATCTCGACATGACTCCGGCGATCATCGCCGGCGGTTCCGGTGGCGCCCGAGTGTCGCTCCTCAGCGCAGTGCGCCATCCCGAGACGGCGGCCGGGCTGGCCATCTGGTGGATCAGCGGCGGCGTGTACGGCCTCCTCTCGTTGGCGACGCACTACTGCGGCGGATCGGTGCAGGCGGCGTGGACGCAGGGCATGGAGGCCGTGGCCGCGCTGCCGGAATGGGCCGAGGTGCAGGAGCTCAACCCGTCCAACTCCGATCGGTTCCTGGCGCAGGACCCGGCGACGTTTATTGCGACAATGGAGCGCTGGATGCTGGCCTACTGCCCACGCGACGACGAGCCCGTGCCGGGACTGCCCGCTGCGGACGCCAAGGCGCTCGGTATTCCGGCACTGGTCTTCCGCAGCGGTGTGAGCGACCCGCATCACACGAGGGCGACGTCGGATGCCCTGGCCGAGATTCTGCCCGGCGCCCACCTCGTTGAGCCGCCGTGGGGAGACCGTGAATGGATTGAGCGCGGCGTGGCGCGAGAGGAAGGGCTGTTCGCCCGCTGGCCCCTTCTGGCCCCGCAACTCCTGGAGTGGAAGGCCGAAGTTCTGGGCTGACCGCCCGCTTCTGCGCGCTCCCTCCTGGCGGGCGGGGACCGTTCTTCCTCGATGCCGAGGAACCCCTTTGACGCCATCGAGGCAGACCGCAATCGCCTCCTGTCGGCGTTCTCGGACGAAGAAGTCATTGCGTGCCGCAGGGACTTCTCTCGGCGAATGAAGCGGATCGTCGCGCAACCCGTCGAAGGATTGGCTCTTACGGACCAGGGTGCGATCGAGCGCTACGGCACGTCGGCCCTGGTACTCAGGGCCTTGCTGCGAGGAAGGGACGACCCGCTCTGGAGCGTCGACATGACCGGAGAAGTCTCAGTCGGCGACCAGATCCTCGGCTGACGTGGCGACTGAGGCCGTCGTCGCGGGTTCCTGCAGGCCGAGCGCGTTGACGAAGAGCCGGGTCAATTGCTCGACGCCGAGATCGAAGTCGCAATCCACGAGGCCCTGCACGAACCACATTTCGGGGAACCGATACGTCATGGCTCCGAGTCCGGCGGCGGCAATAGCGGGATCGAGGTTCTTGTCCGCGAGTCCGTGCTGCTGCAATCGGCGTATGGAGTCCGCGATTTGCGCCGATGAGACGTGGTGGCGGTCGTTGCGGAGGGCACGCAGGTCGTCGTCGAAACGAGACACCTGTTCGATCACGCCCATGATGCGGGCTTCGTCCCGGTAGCTCTCGAAGTTCCGCCGGATCCCCTCGTGGATCCGCTCATAGGGTGACGCGGTCGAATGTGCATCCAAGATCACGCTGTAGAGCGGCTCGCTGAGGCGTTGCTCCACCTCGGCCGCCACCTCCCGGAAGACCTCTTCCTTTGATTCGAAGTAGTGGTAGAAGGAACCGTGCGAGAGGCCGGCTCGCTCGGCAATGTCGGAGATCCGGGCATCAAGAAATCCGTCCTGCTCGAAGACCTCCTTTGCCGCAGCAAGGAGGCGGGCCCGAGTCTCAATTCCTTTGCGGGAACGTGGCCCGCTGGGCTTTTCGATCGCGTCCGACGTCGTCGCTTCTGTCATCGATCTCACGCATCCTTCCGTTGGAGCAGGAGTGCGCTGGACGGGGTACCGCCACCGGATGTCACCACTGCCGTCTTCGCGTCGGCGACTTGGCGCGCCCCGGCATGGTGACGCAACTGCGTCACCGCCTCGTAGAGGAAGCCGAAGCCGTGGCTCCGGCCCTCGGAGAGCTGTCCACCGTGCGGGTTGACCGGGAGCTCACCACCGAGCGCGATGCGGCGACCGCCGTCGAGCCAGTCGTAGGCCTCACCGAAGCCGCAGAACCCGAGGCCCTCGAGCCACGAGATGGCGTTGAAGGTAAAGCCGTCGTAGACCAGCGCCAGATCCACCTCGGACGGCCGCATGTCGGTTCTCGTCCACAGGTGCGCGGCCTGGCCTATGACCTGCGGTTCGTGGGTCAGGGTGTCCTGATCCCACGACACCCGTTCGAGGATCTGGGTGCCCACCGCCTCGATGCGCACTGCGGGATGTGGGAGATCGTCGGCCACCGACGCCGCGGAAACGATGACAGCAATGGATCCATCACACGGCACGTCGCAGTCGTAGAGCCCGAACGGCGAGGTGATGGGCCGCGCCGAGAGGTAGTCGTCCATGGTCATCGGGTCCCGATAGATGGCGTTCGGGTTCAGTGCAGCGTTGCGGCGCCCGTTGACGGCGATGAGACCGAGCATCTCTCGGGGTGCGCCGTAGCGATGCATGTATTGCGTAGCGTTCATGGCGATCCAGTTGGCGGCAGACATGGCGCCGAAGGGGGCACGCCATTCGCGGAACGGGCCCGAGACCCGCTCGGCCCGCTGACTGCCGCCACCGCTCTCGGCCGCGGCCTGCGCGGCCTTGGCCATGAGCACGCCGAACGTGGACTCCCACACGGTGCGGAAGCAGAGCACGTGACGGCAGAGCCCCGAGGCGACGGCCATGGCGGCTGCAATTATTGACCCGCCGGGACCGGGCAGGTCGCCGCCACCGTTGATCCAGGTCGGGTGGATCCGCAGCGCCTCTTCGATCGCGCTGGCGCCGCCCTCGCTCATCCCGCCACCGCTCATCCCCGGGTAGGTCGAGAGCCCGTCGATGTCCTCGATCGTCAGTCCGGCGTCAGCGATCGCCTCCAGGCTGGCGTCGACAGCCAGCGAGAGAGGGTCCACCATCAGCCGCCGGCCGAAGGTTGAGCGGCCGATACCGCTGAGGACGGAGTGGTGCTCGAAGCGCTCCTCACCGAGGGGAGCGCGAGGGAGAGGCCGCACCGGTTCGGCAACGCGGTCGACGGGATCGAGTTCGCCCGTCAACGCGAACAGGGGGAGCCACGCGTCCTCTTGTTGGAGGAACTGGACCGCGACTTCCTGCCCGATCTGCACGTCAGCCGGCTCGCAGTCGACAATGTTCGTCGTGAGGTGAATCCGGGGATCCTCGGTCAACGCAATATTGGCGATCACGTACGGCGGATCGAAGGCCGGCAGCCAGCGGTGGGTGTTGACCGTGAAGCCGACGATCGTGCCGCGACCGGACACCGGGGCCGGCTTCGACGACCGGCTCCGGCAGTAAGGGCAGATGGGAACGGGTGGGTGGACCAGCTCGCCGCAGTCGCTGCACTCCTGAATGCGGAGCACACCGTCGGCACCGGAAGTCCAGAACCACTCGTTGGCCGGGGTCAGCTCAGGAAGCGGCCGCATGGTGCCTCCCTGACCTGGTCCGGAGGCGTCCACCCGTTTTGACGTCGACGTCGCAATCGAACACGCGGGCCATGTTACGCGCCCCGGCCCACAGCGCCTGATGCCGGCCCGGCCAGTAGGGAAAGGATGCCCGGGTCGGAGACGCCTCTCACTCGTTTCGGCTCTTCGACCTGCGCACATGCATGGGTTTCCAGAGTTACCGGTCCCTATTCGGGTGACTGCGGACGCCCAAACCCGCAGCGGCGCTGGTCGACCGAGCCATGACCTTTGCCAGGCGGCCCGTGGACCGGGTTCGAGGCCGCGCAGAGCTCGTTGGGGTGCAGCGCGGCCGTCACCGGTACCGTTCGGTTCTCGTGATGAGACCGACGACCATCCGGTACGGGCCACACCACAGCAATGTTGGCGATCTCTGGCTGCCGGCCGAGAGTACGGGCAGGGTCCCTGTGGTTGTCCTCATCCATGGCGGCTTCTGGCGCGCCGTTTACACCAAGAGGCTGATGAACGGATTGGCCAAGGCCTTGGTCGCGAGGCGCTGGGCGGTGTGGAACATCGAGTACCGGCGCGTCGGATTCCTCGGTGGAGGCGGAGGCTGGCCGCACACTCTCAATGACGTTGCTGCGGCCATCGACCACATCGCCGCCATCGATGGTGCCGTCGATCTGACTCGCGTGGTGACCTGTGGCCATTCGGCTGGTGGACAACTCGCGCTGTGGGCGGCTGCCCGCGGTCGGCTCCCGGACGGGAGTCCGGGGTACAACGTCGTTGTGCCGGTTCGGGGCGTGGTCTCTCTTGCAGGGATCGCGGATTTACGAGAGGCCGATCGGCTGGGACTCGGTGGGGCTGCGACCGAACGCTTCCTGGGCGGCCACTGGGACCAGCGGGAAGAACGCTACCGATGCTCGTCGCCGATGGCCTTGTTGCCGATCGGGGTACCCCAGGTGCTCGTTCACGGTACGAAAGACACAGTCGTGCCTCCCTCGATGAGCGAAAAGTACGAAATCGCAGCGACGAAACACGGCGACGCCGCTCGCTACATCCCCGTGGACGGGGCCGGCCACCGGGAGATGATCGACCCCCTAGGAATCGGCTGGGCAACCGCTGTGACGGAATTGCAGCGCCTCGTCGGCTGACGGGGAAGGCCCCCTGCGCCTTCAGGGGGAGGTTGCTCCTGACGATAAGCACCTATGGGAGCAGGTTCGAGCGAGCAGGTTGAACCTGCACGGCCACAGGTCGGATCTCCGCCCGCGCCGAGTCGTCAGAGCAGGGCTGTTCGAAGTACGCGGCTGTCTTCCGAAGCGCAGATTCGCAATCGGCTCTTTCCCAAGACTCGTTCATGGTTCGCTCTCGAAGCTCCCCTTGAGCTCCTGAGTCCACTGTCTGTGGTTCGGGTTCTCTTCGGACTGAACATTGTGACCTGGGCGCTGGCCACCCTGCTCCTCGATACATCTTCGATCAGAGTGCCGGCCGCTGCCTTGATCGTTGCGTCGGCAGCCGTGATCTGGTTGGTCCTCGCGGGAGTCCACCGCATTGATTCCCGATGGCTGTTCGTACTTCTCACGGTCAGTGCCGTCCAGATCGCTCTGTTGACATGGGCCGGTTCGGGAACGGCCGCGACGTACGTGTACCTGCTGTCAGCCATCCCGGTTGGGATTGCTGCGGCTCTCTTCCTTCCCTTCCGAGCGTTGCTCGGCCAACAGCTGCTCTCCGTTGTCGGTCTCATCCTGGGTCTCGGATCCGCTTCAGGCTTCGTCAAGGGCTCCGTCGTTGCGGTGGCGGTGGGCCTCGTCGACCTTTTGACGTCCGTCACCGTCTATTTCCTCACGCGCTCCTCGAAGCGCCAGCGATCGGTCGACAATGACACGGGGCTGCCCAATGGAGTTGGCCTGTCCGAGCGGGTCGGGCAAGCCACCAGACGACCGTCCTTCGTGGTCGCTGTCATCCGGCTCGAGGGCATTGCTGATGCCCGAGGAGCGCTGGGTTACGAGGTCGGAACCGAGCTCCTGAGGCGGGCAGTGGAGGATCTGGGTCAGGTACTCCCTCCGGCCACGTTCATAGGTCGAGTTGACGGGGATGAGCTGGTTGTCACACTCGGACTGGGCCATGGAGAGCCCGCGCCCACACGCGGCGCCGAAGAGGTCCAAGCAATCGAGCTGGCTCAGACCCTGGCTGGAGCAGTGAGCGCAGGGAGGTACCTCGTCGGCGACATCGAGGTGTCTCTTCGGGCCCACGTCGGCTTGGCGATAGCCCCTTGGGACGGAACCGAGGTCCCCGAACTCGTTCGACGCGCATCGTTGAGTGCAGGCCGCGCCGCGGTCCAAGGTCAAGCCGAGTCGCTTTGGGAGGGCGACTTCGGTGCCATGACCGCCGCGGACCTCGGGCTCTTGGCGGATCTGCGACTTGCGATCGACCGCGGGGAACTGACCCTCGCCTACCAACCGCAGATTGCGACCGCCACGGCACGCCTGGCCTCGGTGGAGGCCCTTCTTCGCTGGACGAGTCCAGTCCACGGCAATGTGTCACCGGCTCGGTTCGTTCCTCTGGCAGAAAAAACCGGACTGATTGGACGTCTCACCGACTGGGTTCTGGGCGAGGCACTCGAGGCGCAGGTTCGCTGGCGATCCGTCGGAATCGACATCCCAGTGGGGGTCAACTTTTCGCCCACCACCATCAATACGCCAGATCTACCGGATCGGGTTCTCGAGGAGCTTGCCCGACGGCACTTGCCGCCAACGTGCTTGACCATCGAGGTGACAGAGACAGCCGCTATCGACCTTCTGCAAGCGGTCAATCTTCTTCGCCCGCTTCACGATGCCGGTATTCGCATCTCCATAGATGACTTTGGAACGGGCTATACGTCCCTTGCGGCGCTCCCCGACCTCCCGCTCGACGAGCTAAAAGTTGATCAGAGCTTCGTCATGCGCTCACTCACTTCGGCCGCCGACGATGCCATTGTGCGGACAGTACGAGAACTGGCCCTCCGCCTCGGTCTTGATGCCGTGGCCGAGGGCGTCGAAACGAAGGACATGTTCGATCGAATGTCCGGCTATGGATTCGATCTCCTCCAGGGCTACTTCCTCTCGAAGCCCCTCGAGGAGTCTGATCTCATCGACTACGCGAGCCGAAGGGAGAACGAGGATGCGTTGGGCCTCAAACCGATACAGATGGATAACCAATAGCCGACGTGACGGTGATCAGCGAGTGCTGACCAATGGCCCGGAGATGTGAGCTGGAATGCCAGGGAGCGCAACTGATCTGAGACACCGATCCTCGTCGCGGCGAGCACTTGGAATACGTCCGTGGAGGGCCGGACCAAGCCAGAAGTGCTTGACCCCGATGTCGGCCGTAAGATCCTCGGGACATGTCCCCAACCTCCGCCGACTCTGAGAAGACCAGCTCCGGCATGCGTCGCGTCGGGCACTGGGTCGCGGGACGGCCGACGGCCGGCGAATCGGTTCGAGTGGCTCCGGTCTACGATCCGGCCCGGGGAGCGCAGTCGGCCGAGGTCGCGCTGGCCACAGCCGCTGAGGTAGACGAGGTGGTCGCATCTGCTGTCCGGGCGTCCGACGAGTGGCGGAGTTCGTCGCTCACCCGCCGGGCCAGCCTGCTCTTCCGGCTGCGCGAACTGCTCGATGCCAGCCGCGACGAGCTCGCCGCCGCGGTGACCCGTGAGCACGGGAAGGTGCTCGAGGACGCGAGAGGCGAGGTGGCACGCGGCATCGAAAACGTCGAGTTCGCCTGCGGAATCCCCAACCTCCTGAAGGGATCGTCCAATTCAGAGATTTCGACGGGGATCGACATTCGTACTGTGCTCGAGCCCCTGGGGGTCGTCGCCGGCATCACGCCGTTCAACTTTCCGATCATGGTGCCGTTATGGATGATGGCCAACGCCGTTGCCTGTGGCAACTGCTTCGTCCTGAAGCCGTCAGAAAAAGATCCGTCCGCCTCGCTTGTGCTGGCCGACATTGTGCAACGAGCCGGATTTCCTGACGGCGTCTTCAACGTCGTGCAGGGCGACCGCGAAGCGGTCGAGTCGCTGCTCGCCCACCCGGACGTAGCGGCCATTTCTTTTGTCGGCAGCACCCCCGTGGCGCGCCACATCTACGAGACCGGGACGCGCCACGGCAAGCGCGTCCAGGCGCTCGGCGGTGCGAAGAACCACATGGTCGTGCTGCCCGACGCCGACCTCGACGCAGCGGCTGACGCCGCGGTGTCCGCTGCGTACGGGTCGGCTGGTGAGCGGTGCATGGCGATCTCGGTGGTCGTTGCCGTCGGGCCGGCGGCAGATCCGCTCGTCGACGCCATCGCCAGCCGGATTCCCGATGTCGTGGTCGGCGCCGGTGACGACCACGCGTCCTTGATGGGCCCTCTCATCACCGCGGAGCACCGTGACCGGGTCCGGTCGTACGTCGAGCGCGCGGCCGACGAAGGCGCCAAGGTCGTCGTCGACGGCTCGAGGACGGACCGTGAGAGCGGGTTCTTCCTGGGCTGTTCGCTGCTCGACGAAGTCAAGCCGGGCATGCGCGTCTACGACGATGAGATCTTTGGCCCCGTGCTGAGCGTGGTACGCGTGCCGACGTTCGATGAGGCCCTTGCGCTCGTGAACGACAATCCCTACGGCAACGGCGTCGCCCTCTTCACGCGGGATGGGGGCATGGCGCGGCGCTTCGAACGGGAGGTCCAGGTTGGGATGATCGGCATCAACGTGCCGATCCCTGTTCCGGTCGCCTCACATTCGTTTGGCGGATGGAAGGCCTCGATCTTCGGCGACTCTTCGATCTACGGTCCTGACGGAATCCGCTTCTATACGAGACCCAAGGTCGTCACCTCCCGCTGGCCCGAACCAGGCCCGAGCAGCATGCAGCTGCACTTCCCCACGAACCGCTGACCACCGCGGGCGCTGCTTCCGGCGCACCGTCAGGGCGATAGGTCCAGTGAACAGGGAGTTCGAGGCCTTCCAGATGGGGGCGCAGCACAGAGTTCTATGACATTGACGTCATAGTCAGAAACCAATATCCTCTTGAGTATGCCGAACGTTTGCGATTTTCCCGTCTTCGACGCTGACAACCACTTCTACGAGACCAGGGATTCGTTCACCCGGCATTTGCCGGATCGCTACAAAGGTGCCATCGACTACGTCGAGCTGCACGGGCGGACGAAGATCATGATCCGCGGGACCGTGAGCGAGTACATCCCGAACCCGACCTTCGAGGTTGTGGCGAGGCCCGGTGCTCAGGAGGAGTACTTCCGCAACGGGAACCCCGAGGGCAAGTCCTACCGGGAGCTGATCGGGGAGCCCATGCGGAGCATCCCGGCTTTCCAGCAACCCGGGCCCCGGCTCGAGGTGATGAACGAGCTCGGCGTCGACCGCTCGCTCATGTTCCCGACCTTGGCCAGTCTGCTGGAAGAGCGCATGCGCGACGACCCTGAACTGACCCATGCCGCGATCCACTCGTTGAACGAGTGGATGTACGAGGAATGGCAATTCAACTACGAGGACAGGATCTTCGCGACGCCGGTTATCACGCTTCCGATCGTCGAGAAGGCGATCGAGGAGCTCGAGTGGGCGGTGGAGCGGGGGGCCAAGACCGTGCTCATCCGCCCCGCGCCCGCCCCGGGGTTCCGTGGTTCGCGCTCGTTCGGCTACCCGGAGTTCGACCCGTTCTGGCAGGCCGTGGTGGATGCCGACATTCTCGTGTCGATGCACTCCTCCGACAGCGGGTACGCGCGGTATACGAGCGACTGGACAGGACCCAGCGAGATGCTGCCCTTCAAACTCGACTCCTTCAAGTACATGACCGGCGGCCACCGGCCGATTCAGGACACCATGGCCGCCTTCGTGTGCCACGGAGTGTTCGCGCGCTTCCCTGACCTCCGGGTCGCTTCCATCGAGGCGGGCGGGGAGTGGATCAGAGCGTTCGTCAACCACCTCGGCGACACCTACAAGAAGATGCCCAACGCCTTCGACGGCAACCCGGTCGAGCAGTTCAAGCACAACGTCTACGTCAGCCCGTTCCACGAGGACGACCTCGGGGAGATCATCGACGTCATCGGAGCAGACCACGTCCTGTTCGGGTCCGACTACCCGCACCCCGAGGGCCTGGCCGAGCCGTGCAGCTACGTCGACCATCTGCCGCAGGGCCTCGCCGACGAGGACCTGCGGAACATCATGGGCGGCAACCTGGCCCGGATCATGCGAGTCGAGCAGGCCGCCGCGGCGGTCTGATCAACGTCACCGAGGAGCACAGTCGTCCGGCGCGCCAGGCGCGGCCCGACGGAGTGCATCGAATGATTTCTAACAGTAGGGTCACTTTCTGATGACTCGTCAAGGAGCCTGCGCACATGCCTGATTACAAGTTCGTCACGTACGAGAAGCTCGACTCGGGGAAGGTGGCTCGCATCATGCTGAACCGCCCCGAGGCGCGCAACGCCCAGAACCGGGGCCTCCTGGTCGACCTGAACGACGCGTTCATGGAGGCAGAGGCAGACGACGACGTCCGGGTCGTGATTCTTGGCGGCATGGGTCCGATGTTCTCCTCGGGCCACGACATGGGGTCCAAGGTCTCCATGGAAGAGGGTATGCCGGGGCCGAATCAGCACTACACGAGGAAGATCAACGGTGCGACCCGCAAGGGAGCCGAGAGCCTCATGCTCCAGGAGTGGCACTACTACTTCGAGAACACGCGCCGCTGGCGCAACCTGCGCAAAATCACCATCGGGCAGGCGCACGGAGATGTCTACGCCGCCGGGCTGATGCTCCTCTGGGCATGCGACCTCATCGTCTGCGCTGAGGGCACCCGATTCGCCGACGTCGTGGGCACTCGCCTGGGTATGTGCGGCACCGAGTACTTCGCGCACCCATGGGAGTTCGGGCCGCGCAAGGCGAAGGAGCTTCTGCTGACCGGCGACTCCATCGACGTCGAGGAGGCGTACGGCCTGGGCATGGTCAGCAAGATCTTCCCCGCCGACGATCTGACCGAGAGGACGCTCGAGTTTGCCGAGCGCATCGCCGTGTTGCCGTCAGTGACGTCGCTTTTGGTCAAGGAGGCGGTGAACCAGAGCGTGGACAACATGGGCTTCTACAACGCGTTGAACGCCTGCTTCACCCTGCACGAGCTCAACCATTCGCACTGGGCCCAGGTCAACGACGACGGCTACCCGGTGGCCAAGGAAGACAGCGGACTCCCGAATTGGAAGGATGCGCCCCCGATCGTGCCGGCGGTGAAGGACAAGGTTCGCGCCGAGTCCTGACGGGCTCGCGGGTGGGTGTGACGCCAGCTGAGGGTGTCGGTTGCAGTATGCGCGTCGAGCGAAGAGTCGTGACATGACCGCGCGGGATGCTGTTTCACCAGTGGCGTCCCGGGCTGATGCCGAAGGGGTCACGCGACGGGCTCCCTTCTCGGACAATCCTCGGGTGGGCGCACGTGGGCAACGAACCAGGCAACGCATTCTGGACGCTGCACTCCAGCTCTTCGGCGAAGAGGGTTTCCACCAGTGCAGCATCGCCCGCATCAGCGAGCTGGCCAGCTGTTCGCGGGTTTCCTTCTACCAGTACTTCTCCGGAAAGGACGACGTTTTCAGCAGCCTGGCAGGACAGGTCGCCCGCCAAATCAGCGCGTCAACGGAAGCCCTCGACCCACTGACGCCCGATGCCCGCGGATGGGACGGCCTACGCGCCTGGGTCGGCCGCTACGGCGACATCCATGCACGCTATGGACCGATCTTCCAGGGGTTCCCGACGACGTTCAGGGATGACGAGAGGCTGACCACGGCATCGGCCCGTCTGAGCCACCAGAGCGTGTCCCGCATCCGCTCGAAGTTGTCAACCAGCGATCTGTCCGACCGCCAGCTCGACCCCCTGATCGCGCAGCTGATCGCCTGCCTCACAAGGACGCTCGACGACGCAGCCACCCTTCGCAGCGCCGCGCCGGAGGCCTATCCGAGGGAGCGGATCGAGGTCGCCTTCACCGACGTCATGCATCGGTCGCTCTTCGGTCGCAACCCCTTCAACGCGCACCCCGTGAGCCCCCTGCATCCTCCCCGCGTCGAGTTCGGGCCTGATGTCGGGGCCATGATGGCGAAGGAAGAGGCGATCCGGAGCGGCACCGACAAGCGTGCGGCGCTCAACGCGCTTGTGCGGAACGGTCGTGACGTGTTCGTCCAGCACGGCTACCACGCCACACGTGTGGATGACCTGGCGGCCGCCGCCGGTGTCTCCCACGGGGTCTTCTACCGTTACTTCGAGAACAAGAACGAGCTGGCCATCGTCCTGACGGTGCAGGCGATGCGGGCGGTGGGCGACACGTTCGTGGGAATCCCCGACCTGACCGCCGGCAACGGCACGGAGTTGCGTCGCTGGTTCCGTCGTTACAACGCTGCACAAACGGGTGAGGCGGCGATGATCCGCGTCTGGGTCGAAGCTGCGCTCGAGGACGCCCGGATGCGATCGCTCTCCGCCTCAGCCTTGGACTGGGGTCGGCGCCGGATGGTGCGGGTTCTCGGTGGTGCCACGGGCGACGTCGATGTGGAGGCGATTGTGATGGTGGCGCTTCTCGGCACCTTCGGGTCACGGCCGCGTGGCGCCGTCGCCGTGGACGCGGCCGCCAACATCGTGGAGCGCGGGCTCGTGAGTGGCGGTGGTGGCCTCTGAAGTTCGTCGCGTCCACTGGGCTCCGCGTGGGGCCTTCCGCAGTGCTCCGTCCCAGCTCAACGGGCAATTCGTCCGCCGTGCACGAGAACGTCCGCATCGTTAGTATCTGAATCGACGTCAATGTTAGAAATGCCCCGGCGGAGCCGGCCGGTGAGAAGGGGTTCGCAGCAATGCTCCAATTCGTGATCGCCGGTCTGGTGCTGGGGGGGATCTACGCGATCTGCTCCGCCGGACTGGTCATCACCTACACGTCCTCGGGCATTCTGAACTTCGCCTTCGGCGCCATCGCCTTCTTCATCGCTCGCTTCTACTACTTCCTCAACACGCAACACGCCTGGGCCATCATTCCTGCCGCAGTCCTCTCCATCCTCGTGGCGTCGCCGGCGTTGGGGGTGCTGCTCTACGCCGTTCTGTTCCGCCACCTGCGCCTGTCGTCGCCGATGATCAAGGTGGTGGCCACGATCGGCCTCCTCGTGGCCATCCCATCCCTGGCCACGTTGATCTTCGGTAACCAGGCGATTCAGGCGGCCCCCGGTCTGGCCCCGGAGCCCGTCGCCGTGTACCAGGTCTTCGGGGTCGCGGTCACGCTGGACCAGCTCATCGTGTACGCCTGCGTGGTCGTGACCGTTGTTGCCGGCGCGTTGATCCTGCGCTTCACCGACGTCGGCCTCAAGGTGCGGGCCATGGTCGATTCCCCGGCGATGACCGACCTCTCGGGGACGAACCCGAACTTCATCTCCGTCGGAGTGTGGGCCGTCAGCACGTTCTTCGCCGGGTTGGCCGGCGTGCTCGCAGCCCCGATCGTCGGTCTTGATCCCGACAAGTTCACGGTGCTGATCGCCGCGTCGTTCGCCGCCGTGGTGGCGGCGCGGCTGCGCAACCTGCCCGTCGCGGTGGCAGTGGCGCTTCTCATGGGCATCGCCACCTCGCTCATTGAGGGCTACCTGCCGCCATCG